>ERZ1034917.98-NODE-98-length-82718-cov-17.009799_pt1 | contig 82718 bp, 71 predicted proteins | sample MGYA00520605_ERZ1034917 | MGnify/ENA primary metagenome ERZ1034917 (study PRJEB33766, sample SAMN09781784) | gut metagenome | biome: gut microbiome | host: Homo sapiens | place: Madagascar | study: EMG produced TPA metagenomics assembly of the PRJNA485056 data set... | reverse complement strand
GCTTTTGCTTATCCGCCCGCCCACCCGGCAGGCGGATAAGCAAAAGCCGCGCACAAAAGTGCGGGCATTAAAGACGGGCGGAGGAACGCGCGGCGGACAAAAAACGAAAGGTGCGGAAATTGAAGGCGGAAACAAGAAATCGGCTGCGGCCGCTGGGTGCGCATAAGGCGCTTTATATTGTGACGCTGGCGGTAATGCTGCTGGTTACCGAATCGGTATACTACTTTATTCAGGCAGCGCCCACTTCGGAAAAGCTCACCGTGTGCTTTGTGGATACGGCCGGCGCAACGCTGGGCTCATATGACAGAATATGCGCGCAGTTCGGCGATAATACCCATGCCGCCTTTGTAAGCCGCCGGAACACCGATGCCTTTGCCCTGCCCGGAAACGAAGGGCAGGCGCTGGAGGACGAGCTGGTGCGTCAGGGCGCGGATGTGCTTATACTGCGGGATGACGACCTTGCGCTGCTGGCTGCGCAGGGAAGGCTGGCGCGGCTGGACCGCACGCCTCTCACCCCCCAGGAGGAACGGCTTACCTGCATTGACGGCGTCTGCTTCGGCATACTTATAGACGGCATAGATTTAACCGGCATGGGGGATGCCTTTTGGGGGTATAAGGACGGCACCGCGGAAAACAACAGGTATATATGCGCAGCTGTTTTGGAAAAGGCGGACGGACGCGATGAAGCGCTTGCGGCGCTTGCGGATTTTTCCGCGCGCCTGAGCCTGCGGGAAGAAAACGGGAGCAAATAACGGCCCTTACGCACAAAAAGCTAAGGGCTTTTATGGCGGAAACGCCGGAAAGGATAATATTATGGATATGCATAAATATATTGACGAGCACAGGGACGCCATGGTGTCCGACCTTAAGACATTGCTCAGGATACCCTCCGTCGAGGGGGAGCCGCAGCCCGGCGCACCCTTCGGCAGCGAGGTAAGAAGGGCGCTGGACACGGCGCTTGAGATGTGCAGAAAGCTGGGGCTGCACGCGGTGAATGTGGACGGCTATGCCGGCTATGCCGAAATACCGGGCTGCACCGGGGAGCAGATAGGCGTGCTTACGCACCTTGATGTTGTGCCCTGCGGAAAGGGCTGGTCCTATCCGCCCTTTGACGCATATGAGAAAAACGGCGTTGTATGGGCCCGCGGAGTATGCGACGACAAGGGGCCGCTGGTGGCCTCGGTATATGCTTTGGCGGCCTATGCACAGTCGGGCGCGCAGCCCAAAAAGAACATCCGGCTGATATTCGGCTGCAATGAGGAAAGCGGCTGGGGCTGCATAGATTACTATTCCGCCCATGTGGGTCTGCCGGAGGTGGGCTTCTCCCCGGATGCGGATTATCCGATAATAAACACCGAAAAGGGAATATATCAGTGCACGCTCAGCCGCGATATCAACTGCGGCAGCTATGAGGTGAGCATTCACGGCGGCGACCGCCCCAATGTTGTGGCGCCGGAGGCCAAGGCGGTGATAAAGGGCAATACGGATAAGCTGGCCTTTGCGCTGCTGGAATACGATTGCCACTCAAACGGCATTTCCTATACCGTGCAGAAGGATACGGTTACCATTACAAGCAAGGGCGTTCCGGCTCATGCCTCCACGCCGCAGGAGGGCAAAAACGCCGTATGGCCGCTGCTGGAGCTTATTTCCCGCCTGCCCATGGATGGCGAGCTGCCCGCCGCAGCCAAAGAGATATACGAAAAGCTGTGCCGCACAACGGACGGCAGCGGAATCGGACTTGCGCTTTGCGATGAGGTTTCCGGCGCGCTTACCGACAATCTGGGTATAATTGAGCTGGAAAACGGCAGGCTCAGCCTTACCGTTGATATCCGCTTCCCCGTTACCTTCAGCGATAAAACGGTGCGCGAGGGGCTGCTTGCGGCCTTCCCCGGCTATACCTTAAGCGAGGGTCATGTGCAGCAGCCGCACCACACCCCCAAGGAGCATTACCTTGTGCAGGCGCTAAGCCGTGTTTATGAGCGCCGCACCGGGCAGGAGGCGCGCTGCATTGCCATCGGCGGCGGCACCTACGCCCGCGCCCTTAAGACCGGAGTGGCCTTCGGCGTAAACCGCCCCGGCGCGCCGGAGTATGCCCATAATACCGATGAGCGCATGAGCATGGACGAGCTTATGGAGGATGTGCATATGTTCGCCGATGTCTATAAAGAGCTGGCGGATTAAGCCTGCGGGCAGCAAAATAAAGCATAAAAAACCGAGAATTAAAAACGGACGCACCCGACAGGGCGTCCGTTTTTGCATGCCGAAAAGCTTTTTCAAAAGGCGTAATATAAAGCCGTGCGGGAAAAACGCTAAACAGATTGACAAAAGCGCCGCGGCAGCGTATGATAGCATTGTATGTGCATACGGGCGGCAGACTTGGGGCAAAAGCTTCGGGCTGTGCGGCGCTTATGCATAACAGGTTCATTTTACTGCATTTTTTACAAGTTTATTCAGGAAGGGAAGGGTGAAAAATGGACGCAGGAAGTACGGCGAGTATGCGTGATTCTGTTCGATCGTGCGGCGATGTTCCCTTATGCGGACATTGTTTTACCCGCCCGACGGTTTTCTGAATCCCATACATAACTGACTTTCTAAATCCGTCCCCGGAGGGACGGGGCATTTTTATGCAAAAAAATTTAGGAGGGCATTTATGTCAAAGGAAGAGTTGCTTACAAAAGCGCTTGAATTGCTTGAAAAGCGCAAATATTCCGAATTAAGATCCGAACTGATCGACATGGAGCCGATCGATATAGCGCGCCTTTGCGACGACCTGCCGGAGGAGAAGCTGCCGGTGGTTTACCGTCTGCTGCCCAAGGAGCTGGCGGCGGAGACCTTTGTAGAATTAGACCCCGATATTCAGGAGCTGCTTATAAAATCCTTTTCCGATAACGAGCTTCACGAGGTGTTAAAGGAGCTTTACCTTGACGACACCGTGGATATCATAGAGGAAATGCCGGCAAGCGTTGTGCGCAGGATACTCAATTCCTCCTCGCCGGAGGACAGAAAGGCCATAAACGAGCTGCTGAAATACCCGCAGGACAGCGCGGGCAGCATAATGACCACGGAGTATGTCTGCCTTAAGGCGGGCATGAGCGTGGCCGAGGCCTTTGACCACATACGGGCAACCGGAGTGGACAAGGAAACCATATACACCTGCTATGTTACCGATGAAAACCGGCATCTGGTGGGGGTGGTAACGGTGAAGGACATGCTGCTTAGCAGCCCGGAGGCCCGCATAGGCGATATAATGGACGATAATGTGCTCTCTGCCGTTACCCATGAGGATGAAGAAAGCGTTGCGGAAAAATTCAAGCGTTACGACCTGCTGGCTCTGCCCGTTGTGGACAACGAGAACCGCCTTGTAGGTATAGTTACCGTTGACGATGCAATAGATGTATTAACGCAGGAAACCACCGAGGACATTGAAAAAATGGCGGCAATTACGCCGTCCGACCGCCCGTATCTTAAAACTCCGGCGCCGGTCATATTTGCAAAAAGAATTCCGTGGCTGCTGGTGCTGATGATATCCGCCACCTTCACGGGGGGCATTATCAGCTCCTTTGAAGGGGCGCTTGCCGGGCTGCCCATTCTTACCGCCTTTATCCCCATGCTTATGGACACCGGCGGAAATTCCGGCTCTCAGGCGTCGGTTACCGTTATACGCGGCCTTGCCCTAAGCGAGATCCGCCCCTCCGACTTTTTAAGGGTGATCTGGAAGGAAACGCGGGTGGCGCTGCTGTGCGGCATTACGCTCTCCGTTGCGGCCTTCGGCAAGGTCATGCTTATTGACCGCATGCTGCTTGGCAATACCGCAGCGGACGCTTCGGTTGCGCTGGTGGTGGGGCTTACCCTTGCGGTTACGGTGTTGGTGGCAAAGCTTATAGGCTGCACCCTGCCCCTGCTTGCAAAATGCCTTAAGCTGGACCCTGCCGTTATGGCAAGCCCGTTTATTACCACCATAGTGGATGCGGTATCGCTGCTTGTGTATTTTGCGGTGGCCTCCTCCATACTTCAGATGCCGTAGCGGCTTTCAAGCCCCGGATACGGCGGCATACGGATTTGCAAGAGAATCAATATAAAAATAAGCGCGCAGGTGTTTCCTGCGCGCTTTTGCATTTTTTTCATGCGGCACTTAAGCTAAAGGCAGAACAGATACGGCTCGACCGAGCCGTTTTTTATGTCCAGACGCGCATACTGCGGCGAAAAGCGGGAAAATGCGCCGGGGCATACCAGCAGCACGCCCTGCTGCCATGTGATATCGGCAATATGGGTGTGCCCGTAGCAGGCGCAGGCGGCGCCCAGCTCCAGCGCTCGGTAAGTAAGACGCGTAAGGGAATATTTTACCCCCAGAGTATGCCCGTGCACCAAAAGTATCTTTACCCCCTCAAGGGTTATGACCTCTTCATCGGGCTGAACGCTGCCCGGATCACAGTTGCCCCGCACCAAAGCGGTGAATTTGCCGTTTTTTCGGGCAAACTCCTCGCCGTCCGAGGCGTGATCGCCCAGATGCGCGTAGGCATCGGCGTCCCTTGAGGCGGCAAGCAGCATATCAAAATCGCGATAGCCGTGGCTGTCCGATATTACATAAAGCCTTTTCACAGCCGTCCCTCCGCTCTTTCCCTCTTAAGCCATTTCGCAAGGCTCTGCGCCGCGCGGGCGCGGTGGGATATACGCATCTTTTCCTCGGGGGATATCTCCGCCGAGGTGCAGCCGTAATCGGGAAGGAAGAATATCGGGTCATATCCGAAGCCGTTGCACCCGGAGGGACTGTATGCGATCTCCCCCTCCAGCTCTCCGCGGAATACCGCCTCGGTTTCTCCGCATACATAGGCCATGGCGCACACAAAGCGTGCGCTGCGCTGTTTTTTATCCTTCATGTTTTCAAGCACAAGGCGCAGATTGGCTTCGTCGTCGCCGTGATGTCCGCAGTAGCGTGCGGAATATATGCCGGGCGCGCCGCCGAGTGCGTCCACCACCAAACCACTGTCGTCCGCCACGCAGGCGCAGCCGCTTATTTGGGCGGTTTCCCGTGCCTTTTTAAGGGCGTTTTCCTCAAAGGTGCTGCCGTCCTCCAGCGTTTCATGCTCTATTCCCGCTTCCTTAAGGGAGAGTATTTCATCAAAAAGCCCGCACAGAACGGCCTTCATTTCAACAAGCTTTTTTTGATTGTTTGTGGCGATTATCAGCTTCATACCGTTTGCGTTTTCCTCCGATTTACCTTTTGGGATATATTTTGCGCTTGCCCCTTTGCGGGATTGTATTTCGGGCACTGGTTGCGGTTATTTCAGCTTTTCGAAGTTCTTGAAATGCAGCTTTGCAAATTCCGAAAGGGAATCCCGCCCGGAGAGCCTGCATATGCCCTGCGCCGTGCGGTCCGCCGCCGCTCCGGCGCCCTTGGGAAGAATAAAGCCCTCCGGCCCCGCAGAGCGCGACAGCCTTTCCATTTCCGTCAGAAAGCGTTCCCGCGCAATAATTGAGGCCGCCGCTACCGCGGTGTCCCTCTCACCCTTGGGCGTTTGCAGCACGCGCGCGCCGCGTCCCCTTTCCATAAGCGCCCGCTTAAGCACATATTCTCCGGCAAACTGATCCACTATCACATCGCAGCAGGCGCTGTGGCGCTCCAGCAGGTTTTCTATCACGCGGGAGTGCGCCCAGGCAAGCAGCGTGTTCAGGTTGCCTATTTTTTCATAAAGGCGGTTATAGCTTCCCGGCAAAAGGCACAGCACCTCGATATCCTCCTTGGGCAGCATGCTGCGTATACCGCGCGCCAGCTCAAGGTTGCGCTTATCCGAGGAAAGCTTGGAGTCCTTTACCCCCAGCGTGTCCAAAAGCGCCTCGGAGCGCTCGTTTACATACACTCCGGCCACTACGAGAGGGCCGAAGAAGTCACCCTTGCCGGATTCGTCGGTGCCTATGCGGCAGCCCGTAAGGCTTATTTCCTTAACGGGGCGCGCCGTAAAGCCGGAAACCTCCTTTGAAGCGCATGCCTTAGCGCCCGCGTTGCCGCAGCACTGCGACGCCAGAAGCTCTGCTAACCCCTGAGGGCCGTTCTGCTGCACAAGCCTTGTGCATATGCCGTTTTTAGAATAGTACAGCACAAGATAAAAGCGCTCCTGCGCCATGCAGGAAAACCTGTATCCGTAGGGTATCTCGCTTTGCGCCTCAACGGCAATTCCCTGCTGCTCAAGCAGGCCTTTAAGCGCCTCTGCACCCTGCGCCTTGGGCAGGGAAAACGGGACGGTAGATGTCATTTGCTGCTCTTTTCCGGAAGCGCCGCCGGGCATCTCAAAAGGAGTTGCCCGTTGACATTTTCCTTTCATTGTGCTATCATTATAGCCGCTTAAGGGCAAAAAAGCAAACGGAACCGTTTGCGTCCGGCCAAACGGCCGCCCACCTTAATATCCCTTACTGTTTTATATTCATTTTATCATTAGTTTTATCATCGATGCTCTGTATGCGTTTGTAGCTCAGCAGGATAGAGCGCTCCCCTCCTAAGGGAGAGGCCCCCGGTTCGAATCCGGGCAGGCGCACCAAAGTCCCAAAGGCGTAAGTCTTTGGGACTTTAACTTTTACCTCTTTACTATTCACTCTTCACTAAAAAACGCCTTTGGGAATTGGAAGTAATAAGTAATAGTGAAAAGTGAAAAAGTATTCTGCAAGGCTTTGCTTTGCTTTTTTTATTAGATGTAATACGAGTTTTCAAAGAATTAAGAGCAAGTAAATGTGAAAGCACGCTTATTAATCAGTTTTTGCGCTTTGGAACAAGTATCGGTGCTAATATCAGAGAAGCCTTCTATGCTCACGGTAAAGCTGATTTTATTGCTAAACTTCAAATTGCCTTCACAGTGGCTTTTACATTAACAATCAGGACACAAATTGTTTGTTGCGTAAAAATTAAACTTTTTGTGTTGCTCAACAAACATTCACAGAAATACAATAAATGTAATCAACCGACGGTAGAAAAAGTTAAACCGCCGTGTTGTTGCTCTTAAAAAATGAATATGATATAATTTATTCAGGGGTGATAAAATGGAATGCATCAATACTGTGTTAGCGACAAATATTCTTAAATTCAGACAAATTCAAGGAATGACGCAAAAGGAATTGGCAGAGAAGTTAGGCGTCAGCAATCAATCGATTTCAAAATGGGAGACGGCAAAATCTACTCCTGATATTGCACTTTTGCCGATATTAGCTGATGTTTTTCACTGTTATATTGATCAACTGTTTTCCCGTCAAGTGGTTGTCGAACCACATTTCGATCTATGCACGGAATTCCCTTGGCCCGACGATACGATTATGCGAGAGGTTTTGTGCAACGGCAGAAAAATTATTAAGATAAATCCAATCGGATAAAATGAGACTTTATATTTTGTGCTATTTTGTCGTGCAGTCACAAAGTCCCAAAGGCGCAAGTCTTTGGGGCTTTAATTTTTATCTCTTCGCCGAAAACGCCTTTGCGGCCTTGGAAGTAATAAGTAATAGTGAAAAATGAAAAAGCATGCGCAGGGCTTTGCCTTGCTCGGTTTGTGAAAAAAGCCCGGCTTTTGCCGTGCTTTTTGCTGTATTCGCCTTGCGGCAGGGGTATTGCGGCAATGGGATATTCGGCTTTCCGCCGAGTGATATTCGCTTCGCGAGGGTGAGATGCGAATATAATATAACTTTCCTTCGCCGCCCTTTTCCGAACGGCCCCTTTTCCCGAAGCACTGTTTGCAGACAAAAAATAACAGTAAAAACACGAGTAACGGTGAAAACATAAGAAAAATGGCATATATTAGCCTTAAAGCCCATAATTTCGGCAAGAAATCGCTTATATATGTCAAAAATCCGAACATTCTGTTAAAAAAGCGGGTTTTACGAGTTTCTGGCTTGGCTTTTTTATTGCAGAGGTGTATTTTGTAAACAAAAGCGAAAGACACGGGCGAAGCTTTCTGAATTTTCTGACAACATACAAAAAAGTTGCGAAAACTTCTGTTTTTCCGCGCATACTGCTTCCCGAAAGGGGGAACGCAGTTAAGAACTGCGGTGTTTGTCATGCGCAAAATAATTCTGTCGGCGGGGCGGCATTACGCCGCCGCTGTGCGCACCCTTTTTGCTTTGTGAAAAAACCGCGCCGGACGGAGAAATGCTGTATCAGAATGTCGAGGTATTTGCCGAGGCAATTCAGGCAGAACCGTCTCTGGCGGTACAGCAGGCATGGAATGTTTCGGTAAATGCAGATAAAAGCATAACGCTGCCGTAATACAAATAAACAGGCTTGACGGATGCGGGAAAACGCCGCATGCAATTATCCGGGGCAGCTGCATATAAAATACAACAGGGGAGGCCGTCGGCCTCCCTTTGGTCATGCGTGCCTGTGCGGGCGTTTGTGCTTTTGCGCAATTACGGCGCCGATACCAAAACCTCCAGATCCTCTTCCGACACCGAAATACATGCAATCTCCGGCAATGCGCCGTACTGGTCAAAGCTGACAAGGCGGCAGCCGTCAATTTGTCTTGGGTCGCATATTATTCCGCTCATCCCCCGGTGTACGCCTTCCTTTGCATACTTTTCTTTTTCCACAGTCAAAACCACTCTGTCATATTCCTTCATATTTTTCTCCTTTTAAGCACATTCGTTTATGTTTGTGTTTTAAGCGCCGACGCAATTACGGCGCCGATACCAAAACCTCCAGATCCTCTTCCGGAACCAGAATACATGCAAGCTCCGGCAAAGCGCCGTATTGGTCAAAGCTTACAAGCCATAAGTCATAAGAATTTTCCGGGTCGCATATTATTCCGCTCATTCCCCGGTGTACGCCTTCCTTTGCGTATTTTTCTTTTTCCACAGTCAAAACCACTCTGTCATATTGCTTCATAAAAACTCCTCATTCTTCAATTTCCCCGCAATACGGAGTTGCAAGCTGAATAACGCCGTCCGGATAAATCATCCAGCCGGATTTCAGATACGCCTTTTTCCGGATATTCTTACGGGGCAAAACTATTATAACGGTTATCCTCTGTCCGTAGCCGTCGATTTTGCCAAGGGTAAAATCACCGTCTGCATACTTCTTTTGTGCCTGTTTGCAATATTCTTCTTTGAGATACTGCGAATCCATTATATCATATCCTGAGTGTAAAACAATGTTTTTTCGGTATTTACCTTTTGGATGGGACAAAAAACCGCCGGGCAGTGCCGAGCGGTCAATTGCGTATGCGGCCGGTTTTGCGCGGCTATTTTTTATTCCTGCATATACCGGCATCCTTCAGTATTTCCTCATGGTCAAAGGCAAGCGGAAAGGGAATGTCGCAGGGGTAAAACCAGTGCGCCTCGGCGGCATCGTCGCCGCCCTGCGCCGCTGCGTTTTTTTCAATATGCAGGGCGTAGGCCACGGAAATTATCCACCCACGCGGGTCCCGCCCCGGAGCGCTGTATACTCCCACAAGGCGCGCATTTTCCGTCAAAACTCCGGTTTCCTCCGCTGCCTCGCGCACGGCGGCCTCCGCCGTTGTTTCGTTTCGGTTTACAAAGCCGCCCGGCAGCGCCCAGCAGCCCTTATACGGGTGATTTTTCCGTTTTACAAGCAATATGCGCCCCGCCGGGTCGGATATCACGGCGTCGGCGGTTACGCTGGGGCGGTCATAGGTGCTTATATCGTATGAGGCAAGGTATTCCTCCTGACCGTCCTCTCTTTTTTCGTCCGTACTTTGTGTCATAACCCTTCTCCTTTCCGTGTCAAAACAAAAAATGATGCGTTTTTTATCGTTTTTTACACGGTTTTTTACCGTTTTTTGCACCTTTTTTGCGCGTTTTTTAAGCATTTTGAATAAGAAAAAGCGCAGGCGGCCTCAACCTGCCTGCGCCTTATATCAGAAAAACTGAACTCCGCCGGGAGTGTTGTTTTGACCATCGCCGTCCTCGTTCTTGGCGCCCGTATCCTCAGAAACGCCCGTGCCATGGCACTTTTCGGTCTCAGCCTCGCTGCTATCCTGTTCAGCGCTTTCGCTTTGGGCATCTGCGCTTTCGCCATTGGAGACCGCCTGCTTGCCTTCGGCAGCCGCGTTTTCCTCCTGCGGAACTGCGCTTTCGTCCTGAGCGGCGGCTTTTTCGGCGCTCTTAAGCGGCGGCAGCTCCTTTCCCTCCGTCAGCAGCCGGAATTCCGCGCCGGAAAGCTTTTCTCTGGCTAACAGCGCCTGCGCCACGCGCTCCAGCAGTTCGCCGTGCTCCTTAAGCAGCTCGCGAGCCCGCTCCAGCTGGGTCTGTACTATGTCGTGTACGGCGTCGTCGATGCGGGCCGACCAGTTATCGGAGAAGGACTTCTGCGCCGAGAAATCGCGCCCTATGAACACCTCGTTGCCGTCGCCCAGATATATGGGACCTATTTGATCGTACATGCCGTATTCGGTAACCATGGCGTGCGCGGTTTTGGTTATCTGGCGTATATCGCCGGAGGCGCCGGAGGATATCTCGTGCATTTTAAGCTCCTCGGCAACACGGCCGCCCAGCCCCATGCAGATATCGTCCAGCATATTGGTGCGGCCGATATAATCCCGTTCGTTTTCCGGGCGGGTAAGGGTGTAGCCGCCGGCTCCGCTGCGGGAGATAATGCTTATTTCGCTTACATCGTCGCAGCCGTCCAAAAGGTGCGCAAGCACTGCGTGACCCGCCTCATGGTAGGCGGTAAGGCGCTTGGTTTTTTCGGTGTATTTGTGGGAACGCTTTTCCGGGCCCAGTATAACCTTTGTTACGGCGTCTTTTATGTCCTGATTGCTTATCTGCTTTTCATGTCGGCGCACGGCCAGCAGAGCCGCTTCGTTTACAAGGTTTTCAATGTCGGCGCCGGTAAAGCCTATGGTAAGCTGAGCTATTTCCGAAGCGTCCACATCGGGAGCAAGCTTTTTGTTGCGGGTGTGAACACGGAATATCGCCTCGCGGCCGCGCACATCCGGCATAAGCACATGTATCTGGCGGTCGAAACGCCCCGAGCGCAGCAGCGCGGGATCCAGAATGTCGGCGCGGTTGGTGGCCGCCATCACGATTATGCCTTCGTTATTGTTGAAGCCGTCCATTTCCACAAGCAGCTGGTTAAGGGTCTGCTCGCGCTCGTCGTGACCGCCGCCCAGCCCTGCACCGCGCCGTCTGCCTACGGCGTCTATTTCGTCAATGAAGATTATGCAGGGGGCGCTGCGCTTGGCCTGAGCGAACAGGTCGCGCACGCGGGAGGCGCCGATACCTACATAAAGCTCCACAAAATCGGAGCCCGTTATGGAATAGAAGGGCACGCCCGCTTCGCCCGCAACCGCCTTTGCAAGCAGGGTTTTACCCGTGCCCGGAGGGCCTACGAGCAATACGCCCTTGGGGATGCGCGCACCCATATCGGTAAACTGCTTGGGGTTTTTAAGGAAATCCACAAGCTCGCTCATTTCTTCCTTTTCTTCCTCGGCGCCCGCAACATCCTTGAAGCCCAGCTTGTTCTTGCCGTCGTAGGTGCGCGCAGTGGCCCGCCCAAACTGTGCGGCCTTGCCGTTTGCCGCCTGCATCTGCTGGAACATGAAGAACATCAGCCCGCCGGTAAGCAGCAGCATTACAAGATAGGGCAGCAGGGACATGAACCATGAAGGCTCCGGGGTGGGCAGAGTTTTCAGGTCCGCCTGCAGCTTGCCCTGTTCCTTATAGTTTTTGAATTTGGCATAGAAATCATCGTAAGAGGTTTCGGTGCCGTTGAAGCGCACTAAATAGTCGTAGCGGCTTTCTATGTTTTTGAAGTTCTGCTCGTGAGCCTTGGTAACGGCAAGAATTACATTTGTGCCGCTCTGGGAGTCATACATGGCCACGCCGTATATTTCTCCGGCCTCGATTTTTTTCTCAAGCTCGGCATAGGAGCTGAGTTCCCTCGTGCTTCTGTCCGTTTGCGTGACGGTGGACCAAAGCAGCGCCACCACGGACACAATCACCACGATGTAAAGCACTTTTGCCAGTGTGTTCTTTTTCAAGCGGAAATACCTCCGTGACGATATTGTAAAGATTGTAAAAAACCCATTATATCAGGCTTGCTTAGTATACCACAACAATGGGATTCAGTCGAATCAAATCGGCATATGTTTACTGATTTTTAATACTTTTTACTGTTTTTTGGGCGCGCCCTTCGGGATTTAATGCCTTTGTTGATAAACAAAAGGATATGTGATAGAATTAAATGCCGAATAAAAAAGCGCAAAGCGGGAGGAAAAATGTACAGGATCACGGTGATAGAGGATGATGACGCGATATATTCGCTGCTTGCACGCAGTCTGTCGGAATGGGGCTTTGAGGTGAAGCGGGTGACGGATTACGGCAATGCGCCGGAGCGGCTGCTTTCCCAAATGCCGCATTTGGTGCTGCTGGATGTGATGCTGCCCGGCATAAACGGCTGCGCGCTGTGCGCAAGGCTGCGGAAAAGCTCCGGCGTGCCGGTGATATTTATTTCCTCGGCCGGCGAAAAAAGCAGCGTGCTTACCGCCATAAGCCTCGGGGGCGACGATTTTATAGTCAAGCCCTTCGATTTTGATGTTTTGCTTGCCAAAATAAATGCGCTGCTGCGGCGCACATATGATTTTGCCGCGCCGGAGGAGCTTACCGTGTGCGGCGGCGGACGGCTGCGCGCGCAGGAGGGCGTGTTTGAGGTGAAGGGGCGGGAGGTTTTGCTTACCCGCAACGAGCTGCGCCTGCTCCAAACCCTGCTTGCCCGCAGGGGAAAAATAGTTTCAAGGCAGACCCTTATGCAAAAGCTGTGGGAAACCGACAGCTTTGTGGACGAAAATACGCTGTCGGTAAACATAAACAGGCTGAGAAAGAAGCTGGCGCAGGCGGGGGCGGAGGATTTTATCCATACCAAAATAGGCATGGGATATTATATTCCGGCAGAGGGCGCTGCGGGCGATTCGGCGGATAAAGAGCATGAATAAAAGAGAAAATGCGAAAATTCTGCCGGGAGAGGAGAACATGACGGAAAAAGCGGATAAAAATAAGCGGGAGCTGAAGAAGGGCGCTGCGGAAAATAAAAGGAAAAAAAGCGGCGTGCGGCTGTTTTTAACATATCTGTATTCCTGCCGGAGAGTGGCGGCGTTTGCGGCGGCGGCAGCGGCGGTGTTTTTTGCGGTGCTGTTTTTATGGCGTCTGCCGACGGAGGCGCTGCTGTACGCGCTGCTGCTGAGCCTGCTGCCGGCGGGGCTGGCGATAGCTGCGGGCTTTTCAAGATTTTTGCGCCTGCACGGGGCGGCGGAGCTGGCAAAGGCATCCGATATGACCCCGGAGGCGCTGCCCTGCGAAGGGGCGGAGAAGGAATTGCACGCGCTGGTGCTTCAGAGGGAGGCGGAGCTGAGGCAATGTCGGGAAAGATTACGAGAGCGCGAGGAGGAGCTTAAGCGCTACTGCACGCTGTGGGCGCATCAGATAAAAACGCCGCTTGCGGCAATGCGCCTTCAGGCGCAGGAGCTGGATTCGCCGGAGCTTATCCGTCAATTGCTAAAAACGGAGCAATATGTGGATATGGTGCTGCAATTTGCCCGAAAGGACGGCAGCGATTATGTTTTTTGCAGGGTGAACCCGGCGCAGACGGCGCGTCAGGCGTTAAGAAGGTGCAGCGTGCTGTTTATTGCAAAGCGACTGCGCGTGGAATTCCGGGTGCCGGATTTTTATGTGATAAGCGATGCGAAATGGCTGGGGTTTGTTGTGGAGCAGCTGCTTACAAACGCTGCCAAATACACTCCGGAGGGCGGCACGGTAACCGTTTCGGGGGATGCGGAGAAATGTGTACTGAGCATAGCCGACACCGGAGTGGGCATACCGGCGCAGGAGCTGCCGCGGGTGTGCGAGTTGGGCTATACCGGGCTTGCGGGAAGGGAAAACGCCCGCTCCACCGGGATAGGGCTGTATCTGTGCAGGGAGATATGCAGTCGTCTTTCCACGCCGATGAGCATTGAATCCGAGGTGGGAAAGGGAACGCGCGTTACGCTTTGCCTGCATAAGGAGGAATATTAAAGGTCGGGCAAAAAACGGTGCTGCGGCGGCAAAATACATGTCGTTTTGCGCAATATGCCGCCCTTCTTACAAAAGTGTAAGACGGGCGGCGCTTTTTGTAAGGGGGCTGTTATGGGAAAACGCGGAGTAAAGGCGTATAATAGCGGCGTAATGAAAAGGCGCGGCCGGAAAAACGGCTGCAAAATGAACGGGGGAAACTGTTATGGCATTTCTTGAGGTAAGGAATCTGGGAAAAACATATGTAACAAGGCTGGGCGCCTGCCGCGTGCAGGCGCTTAAGGATGTAAGCTTTTCGGTGGAGAAGGGAGAGTTTATAGCGGTGATGGGAGAGTCCGGCTCGGGCAAGACCACGCTGCTGAATATACTTGCCGCCCTTGACCGTCCCGACTCCGGGGATGTGCTGCTGGAGGGCAAAAGCCTTTCCGGCGTTGCGGAAAAAGGGCTGGCCGCCTTCAGGAGGGATAATATCGGATTTTTGTTTCAGGACTTTAATTTACTGGACACCTTCAATGTGCGGGACAATATTCTTTTGCCTCTGGTGCTCAAGCGCACCGGAATAAAGCAGATGGAGGAGCGGCTTATGCCGGTTGTAAAGCAGCTGGGGCTTGCGGAGCTGCTTGATAAATATCCCTATGAGCTTTCGGGCGGGCAGAAGCAGCGCACGGCGGCGGGAAGGGCGATAATAACCTCCCCTGCGCTGCTGCTTGCCGACGAGCCGACCGGGGCGCTGGATTCCCATCAGGCGCAGCGGCTTATGGAGCTGTTCTGCCGCCTGAACGACGGCGGGCAGACCGTAATAATGGTTACGCATTCGGTAAAGGCGGCAAGCTATGCCTCGAGGGTGCTGTTTTTAAGGGACGGACAGGTGTTCCATCAGCTGTGCAGGGGGGACAAGAGCGCGTTTGATATGCAGGGGCAGATATCCGATGCGTTGAGTATGGTGCTGGCAGGTGAAGAAAATGAATAGCTTTTATATGCGTCTTGCGCTGAACAATCTTAAAAGAAATTACCGCACCGGGCTGCCGTATATTCTAAGCTGTATTTTTACCGTGCAGGCATTTTATATAATGGAATTCCTTGCCCGCAACAGCGCGCTTGAGAATATGCGCTCAAGAGTGACGCTGGGCATTCTTCTGCGCATGGGCTGCATAGTGATGGGCATATTTTCCGCAGTGCTGCTGCTTTATACAAACAGCTTTCTTATAAAGCGGCGCTATACCGAGCTTGGGCTTTACAGCGTATTGGGAATGGAGAAAAAGCATATTGCCCGCGTGCTTTTGTGGGAGAGCCTTGCATCGGCGGCGGTTAGTCTGCCCTGCGGAATAGCGCTGGGAACGCTGTTTTCCGTTCTTATGATGAGGCTGCTTGAATATCTGATGGGGTATCCCGCCGGGTTTGCGTTTTATTTCTGTACGACCTCCGCAGCGGTGACGGCGGTGCTGTTTTTGCTTATATTCCTTTTATGCCTTGCAAAAAATCTTAACAGCATACGCCTTGCACGCCCGGCGGAGCTGTTCAAAATGAGAAAGGAAGGGCAGAAGGAGCCGCGGGGGCGCATTGCGTTTACGGTGCTGGGAATACTGTGCCTCGGCGCGGGGTATGTGCTCGCTCTGACAGTAACATCGCCGCGTAAAGCACTGCCGTTGTTTCTTGTTGCGGTGCTTTTCGTAATAGCGGGAACCTATATGCTGTTTATATCCGGAAGTGCGGCACTGCTTAAGGGGCTTAAGCGCAATAAGAAATTTTACTATCAGCCCCGGCACTTTGTGGCGGTATCCGGGCTTTTGTACAGAATGAAGCAGAATGCGGCGGGGCTTGCAAGCATATGCATACTTTCCACGACGGTGCTGGTGATGCTGTCCTCCACACTGGGGCTGAACATAGGCTTTGACGCATCGGTACGAAGGCGTTATCCCCGTGATATGGAAATTACGGTGCAGCATACGGGAAACGCCGTTCCTTCATCGGAGCAGGTATGGAGTACGGTACAGCGGGTGTTTGAGGAAAAAAATCTGAAAATAAAAAACAGCGTGCAGTATGATTATTATGATCTGACAGTAAACACGGCCAGCGGAAACAAGCATATAAAGGTTACTGTGCTGACGGCGCAGGAGTACGGCCGCTGTACTGGCGCGGTGCCGCCGCTTAAGGAGAACGAGGCGCTTTTTACGCTTTGCGGCACGGATAACGACAACGCGCATACGCTGGACATGGGAGGGGTGAGCCTTGTGCGCACAGGCAGCTTTGAAGCGCCGCTTCCCCACAGCGCGGCGGCAGCGGCTGTGGAGTCCGAAGCCGATCGGAACGGAGCATGTGCGCTTGCCGTAAAGGACGAAGCAGTGCTTTTAAGCATATGCCGCGCTCTTTACGACGATAAGGAGGGAGAATGCGGCGTGCTGCCTGAGAAAATCAGCTATTACGGCTTTGATACTGACGGATCGGACATGCTGCAGCTGCGGGCATGGGCGGCATTGACAAATGTGCTCGGGGCCGCACAGGACGGAGAAATAAAGGATTTCGGGTATAGTGTTACGTCGGCGGCCGAGAGCCGTGAAAAATTCCGCACGGTTTACGGAGGATTGTTTTTTCTGGGAATATTCCTCGGGGTGCTGTTTATTATGGCCACGGCACTGATAATATATTATAAGCAGTTAAGCGAAAACAGGGAAAATCGGCAGGAATACGGCATTCTTTTGCGGGTGGGCATGAGTGCAGGGGAGCTGCGGGGCGCGGTGAATTCGCAGGTATATATAACGTTTTCGGCCCCGCTGCTGTGCGCAGGGGTGCATATGTGCTTTGCCTTTAATATAATATACCGTATGCTGTGTCTGTTGGAGCTAAGCGATCGCTCTTTGCTGCTTTATTGTACCGTGGGTGCCGCAGCGGGGTTCGCGCTTGTATATGCGGCGTTGTATCTTATGTGCGCGCGGCTTGCACTTAAGGGAGCGGGGGAGAAAACGGCGTACAGGGAGCCCGAAAGATAGATTGTGACAGCGGCCTGTTGCTTTTTCAGGCGGCAAACAGAACAGGAACCGGCCTTCGGGGCCGGTTTTTGTGCTTTTAGAATATTGAAAATAATGGCGGGAACGCGCCGGAGGAAAAGGATAAATGACGAAAATGCTTGCGTGCGCGGGGGGACTGTGATATCATTATATATGAACATTCGTTCATTATTAAACACGGCGGAGCGTTCTGCATACCGTATAAATAAGCGGTCACCGTCCGTATGAAAAGGCGGACGGAGATGCGGGCGGAGCGGCAATATGTCTTCAAACGGAGGGAAAGAGATGAAAAACAGCAGTAAATGGTTAACGGGTACACTTGCGGCGCTGTGCGGCGTGCTTTTGGTGCTTTGCATTGTTTTGGCTGCCGGTTGGGGACGGGCGGCAAAAAATACCGCCGTATTGCCGGAGGTGCGCAATAACGGCACGGCGATACAGTGGAAATATGCAGGGGAGCAGGAATGGCACGACCTTGTGACACTGGAGACGCTTAAAGGCGCAGCCGGCGAAAAGGGCGCGGACGGAAGCGGCGGTCGGGACGGTAAAAACGGCGAGAACGGTAAAGACGGCGCAGACGGCAAGGATGGCAAGAACGGCAAAAGCATCGAGGTAAAAAGGACCGATTCCCACATACAGTGGAGGTATGAAGGGGGACAGTGGCAGGAGCTCGTGGCGCTTTGCGATATAACGGGCCCCTCCGGGCAGCAGGGCGCGCCGGGTGCCGACGGAAAAACGCCGGAGTTCAGGACGGAGGGAAATATGCTGCAATGGCGGTACTGCGGCAGCGAGATCTGGCTGAATCTTTTTGATCTTTCCGTGCTTAAGGGAAAGGACGGCCAAAACGGAAGCGCCGGGCAGGACGGCGCCGACGGCAATACGCCCTTTATAGGGGAAAACGGCACCTGGTGGATAGGCAATACCGATACCGGCATAAGGGCGGCTGGCACTGACGGCGAAAAGGGCGATAAGGGTGATAAAGGAGATAAAGGCGACCGGGGCGAAAAAGGAGAAAAGGGAGATGCCGGGCAAAACGGCGCATGTGCGGGATATTTTTATGCAGAGACAAGCTGTGTGTCCGATATTTTGCTGAGCCGAGGCAGTGCGAATATCAGGCTTGGCGAAAAGATCAACAGCGGAGGGCTGATATCTTCCTACAACGACAAGATCACGCTTAAAAAAGGACATATTTATAGCCTGAGCATAAGCGGCTCTCTTGAAGTGACCTCCAACGAGTTCAACAACAGCGGCAATTATTCCGTACAGATGACGGACGGCTATGATAATGACTTTTGCAGGGAAGCTACGCGTATAAAGCGGGACGGCGCAAAAATACCGCAGACAAAGGATCAGTACGCCTTTAATTTTACAAGGCTCTACGATGCATCCGCTAAGGATATAACATTGGAGTTTTGGTTTGAGCAATCCGCCTACAATACCATCCTTCGGGGCTTCAACGGCAACATTGTCGTAACGGCGCTTAACTGAAATCGTGCAAAAAGGGACGGATAATATGAAAAAACGGTTTTTGTGCATAATGCTTGTTCTGCTTATGGCGTTGTGGCTTCTGCCGGCGGGCGCTTTTGCCGCAGAGGGCGGAAAGGCCTTGCGCCGGGGCACGGACGGAATAAGCGGCTATTCGGGCGAGAGTGGATACGATTACATATATTACGGCACATGGAATGGCAGCCCTATAAAGTGGCGGGTGCTGGACGATAAAACAAACATGGGCACGAACGGTCTGTTTCTGCTGAGCGAAGAGCTGCTCGGAAGCGGAAATACCGGCGGCATCAAATTCGGCTATGACGATGAAGATACGTGGCAGGGCAGCAAGGTGCAGGCGTGGTGCAGGGATTTTGCCGGTATAGAGGGCGATTCCGTTCCCGACGCGTTCACGGCGGCTGAACTTGCCGCAATTCTGGAAACATCAAAAAGCGACCCGGAATACTTTACGCCGACAGAGAAGGTCGTTATCGACGGAAGAGAATGGACTCTGGCCGGAGCGCACTTTCTTGCGGTCGAGAACGCGCTGAACGGCGATAAGGTATTCTTCCTTTCGGCAGCCGAAGCAAAAAATGCGGTTTACGGACTTGCTGAAGTCGAAGCGAGAGCGGGAAAATACAACGGCAAAGAAGCCTACTGGTGGTTGCGTTCTCCGGCGGTTGACCGTTTTGCCGGACATGTGGATTATCTCGGTTATGTGTATCCGACGCTGAGAAACGACCCATACGCGGCGCGTCCGGCCTTTAATCTGGATGCGGGAGCGGTGCTTTTTGTTTCGCCTGCCGTGGGAGGCAAGCCGGACGGCTTCGGCGCAGTGGGGCAATATGCGGGGAACGAGTGGAAGCTGACGGTGGAGGACGGCGCAAGGAGCGATTTTGCCGTAAAGCGGAAGTCGGGCTCTTGGGGCAGCGTAACCTTTGATTACAAAAACGCAATAACGGGAAATAATGAGTATATCTCCGCTATGGTTACAAACGGCGGGGAGGCAAAATACTACGGCAGAGTGAAAAACATAACCGCCGAGGGCATGGAAAGCGGCACGCTGATCCTGACGCTGCCTTCGGACTATGATGAAGAAAAAGGCGATCGGCTGTATATTTTTAACGAGCAGTGCAACGGGGACTGCAAAACCGATTATTCAAGCAGGCTGATAGGGCTTGCATCGGAGAATACGGAGGAGAACCGTGTGCAGATACGCATAAATTCCGACACCGGCGAGTGGGAGGTGTCCTATGACGGCGGGGAAACATGGACATCCTTGGGTGTAAAGGCCGAAGGCGATAAGGGGGACAGGGGTGAAAAGGGAGATAAAGGAGAAAAGGGCGACAAAGGCGAGAACGGAGAGAAGGGGGATAAAGGAGACAAAGGAGAAGCCGGAGAAAAAGGGGAAAAGGGCGATAAAGGGGAGGCCGGAGCGGACGGCAGGGACGGCGCCGCGCCGCGGCTGAAAATCGAAACGGACGGCTATTGGTATGTATCCTATGACGAGGGGCGGACATGGACCGCGCTGGGAGTAAAAGCCGTCGGAGATAAAGGGGATAAGGGAGATCCCGGAGAAAACGGGCAGGACGGCATTGCACCGCAGCTGAGGGTGGGGGAGGATAATTTCTGGTATGTATCAAACGACGGCGGGAAAACATGGATTTCCCTTGGCGTAAAGGCTGCGGGCGATAAAGGAGAAGCCGGAGAAAAGGGGGAAAAGGGCGACAGAGGGGAAAAAGGACAGCAGGGAGATGCCGGGCAGCGGGGCGCGGACGGACTTATTCCCTGCATAGGGGAAAACGGCAACTGGTGGCTGGGCAATACCGACACCGGAGTGAAGGCGATGGCGGACAAAGCGGCTTCCGCCGGGGAAGCACCCGCGAAGGAAAGCAGCACCGCGGTGGCGGCAGCAGCCGCTGCAATAGCCGGGGCGGCGCTTATAGGGGATATCGTGCTGCTTGCCGTTGTGCTTAAAAGGAGAAAAGGCCGATCTGACGGGGGAGAACGGCATTTCCCGCCGCTTTAAGTAAAGTGGAGGAAGGGAAATAACGGGCGCGGGCAAAGGCGCCGCGCGAAGGAAAACAAAAAAATCACGCTGGCCGGCATGCGGTTTCATCACGCCCGAAAAAATATATTTTGGGGCGATGAGCCGTATGCTGGTTTTTTGCGCAGGCTGCGCAGCGTGACCTTTGCCGTATTGACCAAAGAGGTAAGTTTTCTGAAAAAACGGTTTGACAATATACGCGCCGGGTGCTACAATTAAACCATAGTAAAAAGGTAGTGTTTAGGGAAGGCTATAAAAAGCGATAACTGCCGGGAGGCGTAAAATGAAATTTACAACAAGGGGGCGCTACGGACTGAGGGCGGCGTTTGTGCTGGCTCAGGGCTGGGGCGGGCCGCCTGTGGCGCTTAAGGATATAGCGGCAAGCCAGCATCTGGCGGAAAAATATCTGGAGCAGCTGCTTTCCGCTCTTAAAAAGGCGGGGCTGGTGGAAACGGTGCGCGGCGCGCAGGGAGGCTATACTCTGGCAAAGCCGCCGGAGGAGATCACGGTGCGCCAGGTAGTGGTGGCTCTTGAGGGCGATATGGCAATAGTGGACTGCCAGCGCGGCGCGCAGTGCAAGGATGCGGATAAATGCGCAACGCACAAGGTGTGGAACCGTATAAGCGATGCGGTAAACGGTGCGCTGGATGCCATAACGCTTAAGGATATGCTTAATGATTATTCCTGCGCGCAGGCGCGGGGCGACTGATATTCAAGGACCCGGGCGAAAAAGCCGGGTCTGCGGGGCAGCTTGGCTGCGGAAAGGCGGAAATTATGAGAAAAGTATATATGGACAATGCGGCCACCACGGCGGTTAAGCCGGAGGTGCTCAAGGAAATGCTGCCGTATTTCTGCGAAATTTACGGCAACGCGCACAGCATCCATTCCTTCGGGCGGGATGCGGAAAAGGGCATGGAAAAGGCGCGCGCACAGGTGGCAAGGGCGATAGGCGCGCAGGACAGGGAGATATTCTTTACCTCCGGCGGCACGGAAAGCGACAACTGGGCGCTGCGCGGAGTGGTGAGCGCAAGCCGCAGGGGCAAGCACATAATCACCTCGCAGATAGAACATCATGCGGTGCTGCACACCTGCGCGCAGCTGGAAAAAGAGGGCTATGAGGTGACCTATCTGCCGGTGGACGAATACGGCACGGTGAGCATAGAGGCGCTTAAGGCGGCTATCCGTCCCGATACCGCGCTTATCAGCATTATGTTTGCAAATAACGAAATCGGCACGGTGCAGCCCATTGCGGAAATAGGCAGGATAGCGCATGAAAACGGCATAGTGTTCCATACCGATGCGGTGCAGGCGGTGGGGCATGAGCACATTGATGTAAACGAGATGAACATTGATCTTCTGAGCATAAGCGCGCACAAGCTGCACGGCCCCAAGGGCATCGGCGCGCTGTATATAAGAAAGGGCGTAAGGGTGAACAATCTGCTTTTCGGCGGAGCGCAGGAAAGGGGCAGACGGCCGGGGACGGACGATACTCCCCTTGCGGTGGGCTTCGGAAAGGCAATAGAGATGGCCTGCGCGGATATGGACGCGGTAAACGCGGAGATCACCAGAAAACGGGACAGGATAATAAAAGGGGTGCTGGAAAATATAAGCAATGTGCGGCTTAACGGGCATCCCGTCAACCGTCTGCCGGGTAATGCGAACTTCAGCTTTTCCTATATAGAAGGGGAGGCGCTGCTTCTGAGCCTTGACCTTGTGGGCATTGCCGCCTCCAGCGGCTCGGCCTGCACCAGCGGCTCGCTGGATCCTTCGCATGTGCTGCTTGCCATAGGGTTAAAGCATGAAACGGCGCACGGCTCCCTGCGGGTGACCATAGGGGATGAAACGACGGACGAGGATGTGGATTATTTCCTTGAGCAGCTGCCCCCGATAGTGGCGCGTCTGCGCGCCATGAGCCCGCTTACGGTAAAATAAAGAAAAATACACGAAAAAACACGGAGAGATAAAAAAACAAAAGCAGCGGCGCGGCCGCCGGAAAAAGTTTTAACAGGGAGAAAACAAATTATGTACAGCGAAAAGGTAATGGATCATTTCAGTCATCCGCGCAATGTGGGCGAGATGGAAAATGCAAACGGAGTAGGCATGGTGGGCAATGCAAAGTGCGGAGACATCATGAAAATGTATCTTGATGTGGAAAACGGCATTATAAAGGATGTAAAATTTCAGACCTTCGGCTGCGGCGCGGCCATTGCCACCTCCTCCATGGCTACGGAGATGATAAAGGGCAAAAGCCTCAAGGAGGCGCTGACCCTTACAAACAAGGCGGTGGCGGAGGCGCTGGACGGCCTTCCGGAGGTGAAGATGCACTGCTCGCTTTTGGCGGAGGAGGCGGTAAAGGCAGCCATCGACGATTATCTTGCAAAGAACCCGGGTGCCAAGCTGGAACCGGATGCGGAATAAGCAAAAAGCGCGGCATAAAAATTGCGGTTGACATATGCGCATAAAGCGCGTATAATAGGTACGCTTATTAAAAAGGAAAGGGCGTATGCCCGTTTCAATACCGAATTGAGGTGAACAACAGTGAAGGAAGGAATACATCCCAAGTACCAGAAGGCCGTTGTAAAGTGCGCCTGCGGTGAGACCTTTGAGACCGGCTCCACCAAGAGCGAGCTGAAGGTTGAGATTTGCTCCAAGTGCCATCCGTTCTATACCGGCAAGCAGAAGCTGGTGGACACCGGCGGACGCGTGGACAAGTTCAAGAAAAGATACGGTATGTAATTGTCGCCTCGAGCATGGGGAAGCCCTGCTTCAGGCAAGGGCTTCTGCCCGGCAGAAACGAACCGCGGACCGTTTTCAAACGGTCCGTTTTCTTTTTTCACGCCCCTTTAAGGACGGGTGTTTGCTTAGGAGAAAAGCTTTTTTGCAAAAGACGGCGGTCAGGAGCGGGATTAAATGTTCACAAATGTTTTCTTGACACTTTGTGAAGGGCGCAATATGCTTTTACGGTAGAAATCGGTGCGTGCGCGGCCGTACAGGGGCATCCGCCTGCGCTTAGGGCGCAAAATGCGCATAAAAACACAAAACCGATACAGGGAGGCAGAAATATGCTGGAGCTTAAGGATATTTGTAAAAGCTATCGGGTGGGGGAGGTGTCCACTCAGGCGCTGCGGGGAGTGAGCGTTGCTTTCCGACAAAGGGAGTTTGTGTCCATTCTGGGCGCCAGCGGCTCGGGTAAGACCACCTGCCTCAATATTATCGGGGGGCTGGACCGCTATGATTCCGGCGACCTTATAATAAAAGGCAAGCACACCAAGGATTTTTCGCAGAAGGACTGGGACGCCTACCGCAACAACTCCGTCGGGTTCGTGTTTCAGAGCTATAATCTGATTTCCCATCTTTCCATAGTGGCAAATGTGGAGCTGGGCATGACCTTAAGCGGCGTCAGCCGCAAACAGCGCCGCAGCCGCGCGGTGGAGCTGCTTAAAAAGGTGGGGCTGGGCGAGCATCTGCACAAAAGACCCAATCAGCTTTCGGGCGGGCAGATGCAGAGGGTGGCCATTGCAAGAGCGCTTGTGAACGACCCGGAAATACTGCTGTGCGACGAGCCCACCGGCGCGCTGGACACGGTGACGAGCCGTCAGGTGATGGAGCTTATAAAGCAGGCTGCGGGAGACAGGCTGGTTATAATGGTTACGCATAACCCGGAGCTTGCACGGGAGTATTCGGACAGGATAATTGAGTTTTCCGACGGCAGCATTGTTTCGGACAGCCACCCGTACAGCGAAGCGGAGGATACGGAAAAATTCGAGCTTAAGCGCACGCGGATGAGCTTTTTAACGGCGCTTTCGCTTTCGTCCAACAACCTGCGCACAAAAAAGGGGCGTACCTTCCTTACCTCGCTTGCCTCCAGCGTGGGCATAATAGGAATAGCCCTTATACTGGCGCTTTCCGGCGGCTTCAAGGTGAAGATACAGGATTTTCAGTCCGATGTCATGGCGGAATTCCCGGTGATAATCAGCCGGGCGGGTATGAATTCCTCCGCAGAGGAGGCACGGCGGCTTCAGGGCACTTTGCCGGAGCGCTTTGCGGATACCGACCGCGCGCTGATATACGACCCTGCGGAAAATAGAGTGGTGCATAAGAATGTTTTTTCAAAGGAATATCTTGAGTATATAGGCAATATCGATTCCGCCATATGCAAAAGCGTGGGCAGAACTTATCTTGTAAATATAAACCTTGTGGGCAAAAGGGACGGAAAATATTTTGCCTCCGGCCTTTCGGCCATATCCGCATCTTCGGGCGGGGCATCGGTGTCCTCCGGAATGAGCGCTATGGGGATATCCTCCTACCCCGTAAGTCTTGTAAAGGGGGAGGATTATATAAAAAGCAATTACGATCTTCTGGCGGGGGAATATCCGACGGAGACGACGGATATTGTTCTGGTGCTGGACAGCCGCAACCGCCTGCCCCGCGGCGCGGCGCTGAAGCTGGGCATAGACCCGGACAAGACGGAAGCCATACCCTTTACGGACATAGTGGGAACGGAATACCGCCTTGCGGACAACAACGATTACTATAACGAGGCGGGGGGTTATTATTTGCCTTCAAGCGACCTTGAGGGCGTATACAATGCGGAAAACTGCATAAAGGTTAGGATAACCGGGGTGATACGGCAGAAGGAAAGCTCCTCCTCGGCGCTGCTTTCGGCGGGGCTTGCATACAGTGATGCACTGGCGCAGCAGGTGCTCAAAAGCAGCACGGATTCCGACATTGTGCGCGCACAGCGGGCATCGGATAAAAGCGTGCTTACGGGGCAGGAGCTTACAAAGGAGGAAAAGGAGCAGCTGCTTATGCTGCTGGGCGGAGACGATACGCCCTATATGCTGATGCTTTATCCTGCGGATTTTGAGGCAAAGAACAAGGTGCTTGCGTATTTGGATGCCTACAACACGGGCAGGAGCGATGAGGACATGGTAATATACACCGACCTTGCCGGCACCATAAGCGGTATGACAGACAGCATAATAAACGGTATTCTCGTGGTGCTTATCGCCTTTGCCGCGCTGTCTCTTGTAGTAAGCGTGATAATGATATGCATAATAACCTACACCTCCGTATTGGAGCGCACCAAGGAAATAGGCGTGCTGCGGGCGCTCGGAGCAAGAAAAAAGGACATAACGCGCGTATTTGTGGCGGAAACCTGCCTTTTGGGCATATTCTCCGGGGTGCTGGGCATTGCGGCGGCATATATTTTGTGCCTGCCGGTAAATGCGATACTGGAAAACCTTACGGGGCTTGCCGGAGTGGCTCAGCTGGATCCGCTTCAGGCGCTGGGGCTTGCCGTGCTTTCCACGGTTATGACAATGCTGGGCGGTTTTGTTCCGGCGCTTATAGCCGCAAATAAGGATGCCGTGGAGGCGCTGCGCAGCGAATAAGCCCCGTTTTACGCAAAAACCGAAAAAACGGGTATAAAACGGCATTTTCGGCTTTGCCGCAAAAATATGCGTCCGCGCAAACCGTTGACAAACACGGGCGGAGCGTGTTATTATAAGAATGTAAACAATATATGCAATACCTGATATATTTAAAAAGGGGAGTAGCTTAAGCCGGTATGTCAACAGCCGTCGGATAGCATCCGGCTGGTATACCGGGCTCAGCGCAGATGTATGAGCAGCAAGACCTTTCAGTATCTTTTTAACGGAATACTGAAGGGTCTTTTTTGATATATCGGGGGTGCGGGGCATCCGAAGGGATGCGAAACCGTAGCAGCGGGAAAAACGGGCAGCGATGATATGAAAAGCACATTTTCAGAAAGGAAGAGAAGATGAAGTATTATTTATCCGATGTTGCCGATACCTTGAAGGAGCTGGATGCCGCAGAGGAAGGCCTTACGGGCGCTCAGGCAGGTGAGAGGCTGGCAAAATACGGCCCCAACAGGCTTGTTCAGGCCAAAAAGAAACCGCTTATAAGAAGGCTGCTGGAGCAGCTTGCCGACCCTATGACCCTTATACTCATAGCGGCGGCGATAGTATCCGGCATAACCACCCTGCTTGAGCATGAGTTCCCCACGGATGTGATAATCATCATGGCGGTGGTTATAATAAATGCCGTGCTGGGCGTATATCAGGAGGGCAAGGCGGAAAAGGCGATAGAGGCGCTTCAGGCGCTGTCCGCCGCCACCAGCAAGGTATTAAGGGACGGCCGGGTGGAGGTTATTAAAAGCGAGGAACTGGTTCCGGGGGATATTATAGTGCTGGAGGCAGGGGACGCAGTGCCCGCCGATGCGCGCCTGACGGAGTGCGCCAGCCTTAAGACCGAGGAATCCGCCCTTACCGGGGAATCCCTGCCGGTAAACAAAACGGCGGATAAGCTGGAGAGCGTAAGCGGCGATGTTACCTTAGGCGACAGGCGGAACATGGTGTATATGGGCAGCGCCTGCGTGTACGGCCGCGGCAAGGCGGTTGTGTGCGCAACCGGCATGGACACTGAAATGGGCAAGATAGCCGGGGCCATTGCCTCGGCGGGCGAGGGGCAGACGCCGCTGCAGAAGCGGCTGGCGCAGCTGAGCCGGGTGCTTTCTTATGCCGTAATAGGCATATGCATTTTCATTTTCCTTTTCGGAATAGCAAGAGAATATGCGGTGGGGCATCACCCGGACGCAAAATTCTTCCTTGATACCTTCATGCTGGCGGTGTCATTAGCAGTGGCGGCAATCCCGGAGGGGCTGGCCGCCGTGGTTACGATAGTGCTGAGCATGGGCGTTACCAAAATGGCAAAGCAAAGCGCCATAATCCGCAGGCTTACCGCGGTGGAAACCCTTGGCTGCGCGGAAATCATATGCTCTGACAAAACCGGCACCCTTACGCAGAACAAAATGACGGTGACGGAGCATTACGCAGGCGATGAAGGGCTGCTGGCGCAGGGCATGACCCTTTGCACCGATGTGGCGGTGGCGCCGGACGGAAGCCTTACGGGCGAGCCAACGGAGCTTGCGCTTGTGAATTTTGCAACGGCGCAGGGCGAGGATAAGCGCGAGCTGGAAAAGCAGCTGCCAAGAGTGGGGGAGGCGCCGTTTGACTCGGTGCGCAAGCGTATGAGCACGGTGCACAAAACCGATGACGGCTATATAATATTTACAAAGGGCGCGCCCGACGAGGTGATAAAGCAGTGCGATACATACCTTGAAAACGGTGAGACAAAGCCCATGGACGATGCGGCGCGCGAGCGCTTTTTGCAGCAGAACAGGGAATATGCCTCCCGGGCGCTGCGGGTGCTGGCGCTGGCGGTGCGGCGCTGCGGGGATATGCCCGGCGATACCTCCCCGGAGGCTCTGGAGCAGGGGCTTACCATGGTGGGGCTTGTGGGAATGATAGACCCTGTGCGTCCCGAGGTAAAGGCGGCCATTGAGCGCTGCCGTCAGGCGGGCATACGGCCGGTGATGATAACGGGCGACCATAAGGATACGGCGGTGGCCATAGCCAAGGAGCTGGGGATAATCACATCGGAGAGTCAGGCTATAACGGGCGCGGAGCTGGACCGCATGAGCGATGAGGAATTTTCGCAGCGCGTGGGGCAATACTCCGTATATGCCCGCGTGCAGCCCGAAAACAAGGTGCGCATAGTAAATGCGTGGAAGGCAAAGGGCTGCATTGTAGCCATGACGGGGGACGGCGTAAACGATGCGCCCTCCATAAAAAGCGCCGATATAGGCGTGGGTATGGGCATCACCGGCACCGATGTTACAAAGAATGTGGCGGATATGGTGCTTGCGGACGATAACTTTGCAACCATTGTAACCGCGGTGGGCGAGGGACGCAGAATATATGACAACATCCGCAAGGCAATACAGTTTTTGCTCAGTGCAAACCTTGCCGAGGTGATAAGCATATTTGTTGCCGATGTTCTGGGCTTTACGATACTGCGCCCGGTGCATCTTTTGTGGATAAATTTAGTTACGGACTGCCTGCCGGCGGTGGCGCTGGGGCTGGAAAAGAGCGAAAAGGGCGTTATGCACAGGCCGCCCAGAAAAGCGGGCGACGGTATTTTTGCAGGCGGAATGGGCGCTGATATGATATGGCAGGGCGCGGTTATTGCGCTGCTTACGCTGGCGGCGTATTTTGTGGGGCATTTTATGGAGTCCGGACGCCTTGAAATTGCGGAATCTCCGGATGGCATTACCATGGCGTTTTTAACAATGAGCATGTGTGAGATATTCCATTCCTTCAATATGCGCTCGCAAAGGGGCAGCGTTGTGGCAATGAGCTTAAGAGGCAGCCATAACAAATATATATTCGTCTCAATGCTGCTGTCGCTTGCGGCCACTGCGGCGGTAATATATATTCCCTTCCTTGCTTCGGCCTTTGAATTTACCAGCATAAACGCGGCGGAATACTTTACGGCAATGGCGCTGGCCTTTGCAATAATTCCGATAACGGAGCTGGTAAAGCTTGCGCAGAGAAAATGCGCCGAAAACAGGCTGCAGAAGAATAACGGAAGGAATGAAAAATAAGCTGAGGAGCGCGGCAAAAAAACGGTATGAGCCGCCTCCGGGGGGATGTTTATTATAAAATTCGGGCGGGTGTGCATAAAGGCATACCCGCCGTTTTAATATTATGTCTGAAAAAAAGAACAAGGCTGTGGGCTAAACCCGCAGCCTTGTCCGAAAGAAAAGATAGGAGATGTATATGTATTCATTACCCGCGTGTGTTCGTATAAGGGCAGAGCCAAACGAAAAGCACGCAGGGGAATACCGTTTTCGCACAATGCGCGTTTTGCAGGAAAAATTGCGAAAAATACGGCATAAAAGCCGTAACAGCGCACAGTATGTGCATTATAGCACCAATATTTTTGTTTTGCAAGTCCGGTTATAGCATTTGATTATCATTTGCCGGTCAAGGTCTGCGATTTTATGCGGAAATTATCACACGGCACGAAAATTGTCTTTCGGCAGAACGATGCTTGCACATCCGGCGCGGTTTTTCGGGACGGGCGGGAGCAGTACGCCCGGACAAAGGGCTTGACATAACCGCCGCAAAATTATAGAATAGCCTATGACTTTGAAACTTTGAGGAATATATTTCAAGGAGCTGTAATATATATGGATATAACCTGCGTTATACTGGCGGCCGGTCAGGGCACAAGAATGAAAAGCGAGCTTCCCAAGGTGCTGCACGAGGTGTGCGGCAGGGCTTTGGTGGAGCATGTAATAAACGCTTGCCGCGACATGGGCGAGCCGGTGGTGATAGTGGGCAACGGCAGCGGGAAGGTTAAGGAGCTGCTGGGGGACAGCGTGCGCTATGCCATGCAGGAAAAGAGGCTGGGCACGGGTCATGCCGTTATGGAATGCTTCCGTCAGCAGGATATAAACACCGAATATACCCTTGTGTGCGCCGGAGATATGCCCCTTATACAGGCGCAGACGCTGGAGCGCCTTTGCGGCTGTGCGGCGGGCATGGGTGCGTGCGTGCTTTCGGCAAATATGGACAACCCCTTCGGCTACGGCAGAATACTGCGCAACGAGGACGGCACCTTTGCCAAAATAGTGGAGCAAAAGGATGCAACCCCGCAGCAGGCGCTTGTAAAGGAGGTAAACACCTCCGTATATGTTTTCCGCACCGAGCTGCTTAAAGCGGCGCTTAAGGAGATCACTCCGGCAAACGCGCAGGGAGAGTATTATCTTACGGACTGCCTTGAGATAATCGGCCGCAGGGCGCCCATCGCCGTTTACTGCATGGAGGATTCCCGCGAGGCTTTCGGTATAAACGACCGCGTGCAGCTGGCGCAGGCGCAGAAAATAATGCAGCAGGAAATAAACAGGCGGCATATGCTTGAGGGCGTTACGATAATCGACCCCGAAAACACCTATATAGAGGCCGGGGTGTCCATAGGGCAGGATACCGTTATATATCCCGGAAGCTATATCGGCACGGGCAGCGTTATAGGTAAAAACTGTGTGCTTAAGGGCGGAAACAGGCTGGAAAAGGCTGTTTTAGGCGATGCAGTTACGGTAAATGCCTCCGTTTTGCTTTCCTGCAGCGTGGGCAGCGGCACCACCGTGGGGCCGAATGCGTACCTGCGTCCTGGCGCGCAAATAGGCAATAATGCGCGTATAGGTGATTTTGTGGAGATAAAAAACGCGCGCATAGGCGACGGCACCAAGGTGAGCCATCTTTCCTATGTCGGGGATGCCGAAGTGGGCAGCGGCTGCAACATCGGCTGCGGCGCGGTGTTTGTAAATTACGACGGCAAGCATAAGTTCCGCTCGGTTGTGGGAAACAATGTGTTTGTCGGGTCCAACGCCAATGTAATAGCGCCGGTGGAGCTTCAGGACGGGGCGTACATAGCGGCGGGCTCCACCGTTACAAAGGATATTCCAGCAGGGGCGCTGTGTATTGCCCGCAGCAGAGAATATATCAAGGAAAAATGGGCTCAGGAGCTGCGTGCCTCCTGGGAAAAGGAGAAAAAATAATGGCGGCGTTTCCGGGCGGGGGCACAACCTTTGCAGTGATAGGCCTGGGAAATCCCGGCACGGAGTACAGGGGAACAAGACACAATATGGGCTTTGACGCGGTGGAGATACTGGCGCGAAGGCTGTCGGCATCCCCGTGGAAAAAGCGCGCAAAGGGGCTGGAATGCAAGGCACGCACGGACATGGGGACGGTGCTGCTTGTGCAGCCGCAGACCTTTATGAACCTCAGCGGGCAGTGTGTGCAGGAGGTTATGTCCTTTTATAAGCTGGAGCCCTCGGCGCTGCTCATTATATACGATGATATTGATATAGCTCCGGGCACGGTGCGGGTGCGTCCAAACGGCGGCGCGGGGACGCACAACGGCATGCGCTCCGTGGTGGAGCTTATAGGAGAGGGCTTCAGCCGCGTGCGCGTGGGCGTGGGAAAGCAGCAGCACGGCGCGCTTGCGGATTATGTGCTGGGCCGCCCGCAGGGCGAGGAGAGGGCGCTGTTGGACAGGGCTCTTGAGGCGGCGGCGGAGGCGGCCTTATGCGTTATGGAAAAGGGTACGGAGCAGGCGATGCAGAGCTTTAACGGCTTTGATGCGAAAAAAATATAAAAAATCCGCAAAAAAGGCGTATAAAAGGCGCAAAAAACGCACTGAAAAGCGCAAAAAAATTATATTTTTTGCAGCGCAGGCGGATTAACGAAAACACAGGCAAAAGAAAGGACAATATGCATAAAATATTTTCGGCAGCGTTTGAGGCTTCGGCCGACATGCAAAGGCTGCTTAAAACCGTCCGGGAGGGGGTTAGCCCCTGCTCGGTTTTTGGCGTTTCGGACGCTTCAAAGCCGCTGATGGCGGCGCTGTGCGTCGATAAACGGGTGCTGTATATCACCTCGTCGCCGGAAAAGGCGCAGAAAGCGGCGGCGGATATTGAAAGCTATACCGGGCAGCGGTGCGTTTATATAGGCGCGCAGGAGCAGCAGCTGGGGGCAAGCTCGCAATCCCATGAGCAGACGCATGCGGTGATATCGGCGCTCAGAGAGGTGCAAAACGGCGCGTGGGCGGCGGCGGATGCGGCGGCGCTTACGGGCTTTTTTATGCCGCCCGAGGAGTTTGCATCGGCGGTGCTGATTATAACCAAAGGACAGGAGCTGCCGCCCGAAAGGCTGGCGGTAAGCCTTGTGCGCATGGGTTATGTCCGCGCGGAAACGGCGGAGGCGCAGGGGCAGTTTGCGCAGCGCGGCGGGATAACGGATATATTCCCCGTAGGCAGCGATTCCCCCCTGAGGGTGGAATTTTTCGATACGGAAATTGAGTCCCTGAGAGTGATAGACCCCGCGACGCAGCGTTCGGTGTCAAGGCTGGACAGCGCGCAGCTGCTGCCGGCGAGGCTTTTTTGCCCCACTCAGCGTCAGGCGGCGGAGGCGGGGGAGGCGATGAAGGCTTCCGTGCGCGCGGCGGTGCGCAGGCTGGCGGGCACGCCGGAGGCTGCTGCACGCGCCGAGGGCTTTTCGGAGGCGGCGCAAAGCATTGCCCGCGGGGATGTATCGGCCTTTGAGGACCGTTTTTCCTGCTTTTTGCAGCAGAAAGCCGGCCTGCTTGAGTATTTCGGCAAGGATACGCTGCTTGTGCTGGATGAGCCAAGAAGGCTGAGGGAGCGCTGCGATAACATTCATTTGGAGTTTTCCGAGGGCTTTAAGGATCTGCTTACCGCCGGCAGGGCGCTGGCGGCGCAGGGGGAGCTGGTGCGCTCGGGGGAGGCGGTATTTGCCGATATACTGGCCCGGCAGGTGCTGTCCCTTCAGGGCATAACCACGGCGGGAAGGGATATTTCGCCCAAGGCGGTGTTTACCGTGTCGGGGCGCAATATGCAGTCCTTTCAGAACAAGGTGCAGCTGCTGGCTCAGGAGCTTGCGGGCATGAAGGCGCGCGGATACACGGTTTTGCTGTGCTGCTCCTCCAAGACCCGCGCCAAGACCCTGCAAAACGATCTTGCGGGGTATTCGGTGCATATAAGCTATACGGAGGATACGGACAGCGCGCTGCCCAAGGGGAGCGCCTGTGCGCTGCCGGTGCGCATAAGCAGCGGCTTTGAATATCCGGAGCTTAAAATTGCCTTTATAAGCGAGGCGGATATATATGCTTCGCTGCGGCACAGAACGATCAGGCGGGCAAAGCGCAGGGACGGCATAGCCATAGACAGCTTTACCGAGCTTAATGTGGGCGATTATGTTGTGCACGAAAACAACGGTATAGGCGTGTATCAGGGGCTGGAAAAGATAGTTACCGACGGCGTGGCGCGGGATTACATAAAAATTGCCTATGCCGGTCAGGACAGGCTGTATGTGCCCATCGAGCAGCTAAGATGCGTGCAGAAATACGTGGGGCCGGGCGAGGATACGGTGCCCAAGCTTTCAAAACTGGGCACAAAGGAATGGCAGAATGCCAAGGCGCGGGCCAAAAAGAGCATAGAGGACATTGCGGACCAGCTTATAGAGATATACCGCAAGCGGGAAAACGCCAAGGGCTATGCCTTTTCGCCGGATACGCCGTGGCAGCGGCAGTTTGAGGATGATTTTCCCTATACGGAGACTGCGGATCAGATAACCTGCATAGACGAGATAAAGGCGGACATGGAGCGGCCCAGGGTAATGGACAGGCTGCTTTGCGGCGATGTGGGCTACGGTAAAACCGAGGTGGCGCTGCGGGCGGCCTTCAAGGCGGTAATGGACGGCAAGCAGGTGGCTATCCTTGCGCCCACCACTATTTTGGCGCTTCAGCACTATAACACGGTGCTTAACAGAACGGAGCCGTATTCGGTGCGCTGCGAGATGCTTTCGGGATTCCGTACGGCGGCGGAAAAAAGCAGGATAAAAAAGCAGCTGCTGGAGGGCAAAATAGATATAATTGTGGGCACTCATGCGCTGCTTGCAAAATCGGTGCAGTATAAGGATCTGGGACTGCTGATAATAGATGAGGAGCAGCGCTTCGGGGTGAAGCATAAGGAGTACATAAAGCAGCTTAAGACAAATGTTGACGTGCTTACCTTGAGCGCAACCCCGATACCGCGCACGCTGCACATGTCCCTTGTGGGGATAAGGGATATGTCGGTGCTGTCCACTCCGCCGCAGGAGCGCTACCCGGTGCAGACCTATGTGGCGGAATACAACAGCGTTATGATAAGGGAAGCGCTTACGCGCGAGCTTTCCCGCGGGGGGCAGGTGTATGTGGTTTCCAACCGTGTTCAGGGCATTGAACGGGTGGCACAGGAAATACAGGCGCTTGCGCCCTCGGCGCGCATAGCCGTTGGGCACGGGCAGATGGAGCAGGGCGAGCTTGAGCAGGTGATGCTGGATTTCTATAACGGGCAGTATGATATACTGCTGTGCACCACCATAATAGAGAGCGGACTGGATGTGCCCAATGTAAACACCATGATAGTGCTGGAGGCGGACAGCTTCGGGCTGTCGCAGCTGTATCAGCTGCGTGGGCGCGTGGGCAGGAGCAACAGGGTGGCATATGCCTATTTTACCTTCCGCAGGGGGCGCGTGCTGTCCGAAACGGCGGAGAAGCGGCTTAACGCCCTGCGCGAGTTTACCGAGTTCGGCTCCGGGTTCAAGATAGCCATGCGGGATCTGGAAATAAGGGGCGCGGGCAATCTGCTGGGGGGAGAGCAAAGCGGACATATGCAGAAGATAGGCTATGAGCTGTACTGCAAGCTTATACGCCAGGCGGTATCGGGACAGACGGAGGAACGCCCGGAGGTGAAGTGCGAGCTGAAGATAGGGGCGTATATTGAGGATAAGTACATTCCCTCCGAGCTTCAGAAGCTGGCTGTTTACAAGAGAATATCGGAAATAGACAGCGCGGCGGACCGGGACGAGCTGCTGGAGGAGCTGGCCGACCGCTACGGCAAGCCGCCGGAATCGGTGCGCATGCTGGCGGAGGTGGCATACATGCGCGCGCTGGCCTCAAAGGCGGGCGTGGAGCGCATAAGGCAGAAGGAGGATGCGGTGATCATGAGCTTTGCCTCCGGATACAGCCTTGATTTTGCCCGCGTTACGGCGGCAGTGAACGCCTTTGCGCCCAAAGCGGCGCTTTCCGCCGGCGCAAATTTGGCGATAGTGCTGCGTGTTAAGGGCATGAAGGATGCCGATATCACGGCGCTTGCGGTGAGCGTTTTGGAAAAAATAAATGAATAAAGCGTGAAAATCGTAAAAAAATATTACAGATTCGGAATAAAGGGTTGAAATTTTCCGCAAAGGAATATATAATACTGCTACTGCTGAAATTCTAAGTGCAATGAGAGCATGCCGCAAACATATGCGGACATGGGCGTTTTGCACACAGGAAAGGAAAGAACTGTTTATGAAAAAAATTATCTCTGCGGTGCTGGTTGCGCTGCTGACACTGGGTGTGCTGGCCTTTGCGGGCTGCGGCTACACCGAGATCGACAAGGAGGCCCTGGGCAACAAGGTGCTGGCTGTCGTTAACGGAGAAAACATATTGCGTAAGGAGTGGAGTCAGGTATATTCATACTATGAATATATGTATATAAATTATTACGGCTACACCAAGGAGAAGAACGCGGAAGCCTTTGAAAAGCTTAAAACGCAGGTATTGGATTCCCTGATCAATCAAAAGATATGGGAGCAGAAGGCAAAAGCGGCGGGCTTTTTTGAGTACACACAGGAGCAGCGCGACGAGGCTCGCAAAGAGGTCGAGGAGGAGATGAACAAGAGCATCGAGGACACTGCCAAGACCCTTTACGAGGCGGTTAAGGGACAGGAAGGCGCGAAGGAGATGGATTATTATCGCGGCCTTGCAAAGGAGCAGTATGAGGCCAATCTTGCAAAGAACGGCAGCTCTGTTGACAAGAAGATAGAGGATAAGCTCAAGGAGAAGGCGCTGAACCGCTACAAGGAGGACAACCTGAAGGATGTCTCCGTGCTGGAGGCGGATATTATTTCGGCATACAATGAGCTTGTCAAGAAGCAGACCGAGGACTTTATAGGCGACGGTGACGAAAAGGCATACGATAAGTTTGTAAAGGCATGGAATAACGGCGACAATATGGCGCTGATACTGGACGGCTATTCCCTTGTACAGCACATACTTATAAAGTATGACAAGGAAACGGGCGACAAGGTGACATCCACCGCAAAGACCCTCAGCGAGGCCGAGAGCGCAAAGAATACGGCTCAGGAAAAGATGGATAAGCTCAAGAAGGAGCTTGCGGAGCTGACGGACGAAACCAAAAAGGCGGACAAGCAGAAGGAAATAGACGAGCAGGACAAGGTGCTGGAGGAATGCACTGCGAAGTATAACGATGCAAAGCTTGAGCATCACAAGGCAAGGGAGGCCGCCGAGGCTGCCATACGCGAAAAGGCACAGGAGGTGCTGAACAGCGTGAAGGACGCCGACGAGGCCAAGTTCATCGAGGTTATGCTGGATAAGAGCGAGGACACCGGCATGGCGGATGAGGAGACTGCGAAGAAGGGCTATCTTGTGGGCAAAGAGGACGGCATGATGACCGAGTTCCACGACGGTGCCGTGGCGCTGGAGAAGGACGGGCAGATATCCGATTTGGTGGCTACGGACTACGGCTTCCACATCATTCGCAGAATCAAGGCGCTGGAGGAGCGCACCGGCGACAACAAGGTGAGCTATACGGAGCTTAAGGAGGCTCTTCAGAAGGAGCTGACCGACACTGCCAAAAATGAGAAGTGGACCAAAAACCAGGAGGAGTGGCGCACTGCTGCCGATGTCAAGATCAACAAGCAGTGGCTGAAGGATTACGATACCTGATTTAAGCCCGAAAGCAGGACCGCAGGCGAAGACCTGCGGTCTTTTGTATAGCCGGAGGAGCGGACGCGCTTAAAGGCGGGTTTTATACGGAAAATGCACAAAAACGGAGGGAAAACATATAAACTCTTATAACTTTAATGATTTATTCATAAAAATCCGTCATAAACCCCTTGCACAAACGGGGGCATATGCATATAATTGCTGTTAGAAATTCTGAAGTTATGAGGTGCTTAGCAATGCCGTATATAAAATGCCCGCGTTGTCATCTTAATTATATACTGGACACGGAAAAATTCTGCAAGGTGTGTCTTGTGGATATGCATAAGCTTTCGCAGGAATCGGTGATAAGTGAGGATTTCGGCGAGGAAAACGAAGAGATGAGGCTGTGCCCGGAATGTCATGAGAATTATCTTGAAGAGGGTGAGGATCTGTGTTATGCCTGCCGCATGGAGCAGATGAAGGCCGCAGCCAAGGAAAAGATGAATCTGGACCAGGATATGGACTTTGACGAGGACTATTCCGTAAGCTCCGGCAAGGAGGAGGGCGGCGAAGTGCTTATGGACAACATGGAGGTTCTGGACTACGCCGACGGCCGTATCCCCGAGGATGAGGATGAGCAGGAGCAGGAAGAGGAATAAGGAAGCGCCGGCATTGCCCGGTCTTTTCGCCGCCCGTGCCTGAGGGTACGGGCGGCTTTTGCATAGCCGCAGGGCGGCGGGGCGGCGAATAATTGCGCTTGAAAAGCGTCGGAAAACATGCTATAATGCTTTTGGCGGGAGGTCTGCAAGAGGGACCTTTCATAAAGGATATAATTAAATTGTATGGACAGAATACTTATAGTCGGGCTGGGGCTTATCGGCGGGTCGGCGGCAAAAAGCCTGCCTGCGGAGAAAACCTGCGCCCTGGACAGGGACGAACGGCAGCTTAAGGCGGCGGCGGGGTATACCGGCGCTGTCTATTCGCGCCTTGAGGATATAAAGGAAGAGCCGGACACGGTGCTGATATGTGTTCCGGTGAGCAGTGCGTGCAGCATGGCAGGGGCGCTTGCAAAAAGATTCCCCAATGCCGTATTTATTGACTGCTGCTCCACAAAGCGCAGCGTACAGCGGGCATATGAGAACGCGGGAGTGATGTATGCGGGCATGCATCCCATGGCGGGCTCGGAGGGATCGGGCTTTGCAAACGCGCGCGCGGGGCTGTTTCACGGGGCGATAATGTGCATAACCGGCAGCGGAAGGGCGCGGGAGGAAGCAAGAAAGCTTGCGCTGCTGCTTGGCGGCTGCCCGATGGAGATATCCGCGCAGGAGCATGACGCGGCGACGGCGGCGGTATCGCATCTGCCGCATATTGCCGCGGCGGCGCTGGTGCGTGCGGCAAGGCTGCGTTCGCAGGAGGCTCCGGCGCTTTTTGATTTGGCGGCGGGCGGATTTTCCGATCTTACAAGGATAGCGGATTCCGATCCGGTAATGTGGGGGTCGGTGTTTGCGGATAATTCGGACGAGATATTGCAGTCGCTGGATGCCTTTGAAGGCGAGATAAAAAAGTGGAGGCAGCTGCTGCTGCGTAAAAACGAGGCGGAGCTTGCGCAGTATTTTGCCGACTGCAAAAGAGATAAAGCGCTTTTCCGACGCGGCGACCGCGGGATATATCCCAAGGACGGGGTAAGAGGCTTTTTTGCATGCCGTCCCCAAGAGCAGGCGGAAAAGGCGAAAACGGCCTTTGAAAACGGCGCGTATGCGATTACGGCAGAGGAAAACGGAATAAATGTGGTGTGCAGACAGCGCGATGAATTTGAAAGAGCGGCGGCTGCGCTGACGGCGGAGGAAAAATGAAAAAATTTGCGCTTATAGGCAAAAGACTGGATTATTCGCTTTCGCCGCTTATGCATAACAGCCTTTTTAAGCTGGCGGGAGTGCAGGCTGAATACGGAGCGCTGGAATGTGAAGAGGCGGAGCTTGCCTCGGTGTGTGCGGTATTACGAAAAGAGTATGCGGGAGCGAATGTTACGGTGCCCTATAAAAGCGCCGTTATACCGTTTCTGGACGAAATTACGGGGGCGGCGAAGCGCTGCGGGGCGGTGAATACCGTTATAAACAGCGGAGGACGCCTGATAGGCGACAGCACGGACGGCGAGGGCTTTATGCGTTCGCTGGAGGGCTTTATAACGCCACAGCGGCAGCTGACGGAAAGCGGAGAACAGGCTGCGGGTGCGGCGGAGGCGCTGAAGGGAAAGCGGGTGCTGCTGTTGGGAAGCGGAGGGGCCGCAAGAGCTATTCTATCCTCCCTTTTACAGTGCGGAGCGGTGACGGATGTGCTTAACCGCACGCGAAAAAATGCGGTGGATATGCTGGAGGAGCTGGCGCATGCCGGGGCGGACTGCTTTTGCGCCCGGGTGGCGGACAGGCCGATGCCGGAGTATTTTCTTACAATAAATGCAACGCCGCTGGGCGGCGCGGGGCACGAGGAGGAAACTCCGCTTGCGCGGGAATATATGAACTCAGGGGCGTTTTACGACTGCGTATACAGCCCGTCCGTGACGCGCTTTCTGCGCGAGGCGGCAAAAAAAGGACACATGTGCAGAAACGGCCTTGGTATGCTGTTTGAGCAGGGAGTGCTTTCCCAAGGGCTTTGGGGGTATGAATATACGCAGCAGCAGAAAGCCGAGGTGTACGACCGCCTTGTGCGGGAGCTTGCACGGCGGGAACAAAGGAAAGGATAAGAAATGAAACTGCTTATAGTCAACGGACCGAACATAAATCTTACCGGAACGAGGGAGCCGGGCGTTTACGGAACACGCACGCTTGCACAGATAAATGCCGAGGTGGAAAAGACGGCCGGGAGAGCGGGCGTGCAGTGCGAGTTTTTTCAGAGCAATTCCGAGGGCGGACTGATAGATTTTCTTCAGAGCAGAATAGGGCAGGCGGACGGTATTATTATCAATGCCGGAGCGTATACTCATTACAGCTATGCTTTGAGGGACTGCATAGCGTCGCTGGGTATTCCGACCGTGGAGGTGCACATGAGCAACATAGCCGCAAGGGAGGAATTCCGCCATACAAGCGTTATTGCGCCGGTGTGCGCAGGGCAGATAGCGGGCTTTGGGTATCTTTCCTATATTTTGGCGGCGGAGTATTTTATAAATGCCGCGGGGCTTGCGCAGGACGGGCAAAAAGGGCAGTGTTGACATAACGGAGCATATAAAGTACAATACTGTAAATATGAATATGCGGGCTTATACGAAAAAAAGAGCGGCAAAGCGGCCGCGCACGGAGAGCTTAACGCAGAATTGACGCAAAAAGCGCCGCCGGGTATTGAGTAAGCCCCGGTATATAAATGCAACGGAAAAAGGTGATAAGATGTTTAACAAGGCAAGCCTTTGCAGGGGAATGAAGCTGCTGGCGGGTATTACCGGGCTGGTTTTATTGCTGTGCTGCGCCATGCCTGTATTTGCAGACGGTATAGCCGAAGAGGGCAGAGTAAGCTATGAGGTTTCGGTAAGCCCCAAAAGGGTGGCACTGCCCCAGGAGGGACAGACGCACAAGGTGACCGTTACGGTGAAGGTGTCCACCAAGCAGAAGGATTTCAGTGCGGGCAATTTCCGTTTTTACCTTGACGATGCGGAGGACTCGATATATGTTGATCAGTCAACGCACATAAGCGAGGAAAACAGCGCAGAAATATCCTTCAGTGCGGATCTGGGAAGAAGCGATATCGGCAGGGAACATGTTGTTTGGGCGGAATATGATGCCCAGGGCAGCGTAAGCGGGCGAACCGAGCGCCACAGGGCAGGCAGCTTTACCGTGCAGGCGGAGGACAGCCAGGCTTTCATGCTTTCCCTTGTGCCGGATAAAACGGTGGTGGAAAAGGACGGCAATGTGGATTTTTCCGGAAGCATTACAAACAACAGCGGAAAAGATGCCGAGAATGTGTTTATAAGCTTTGCGGGAGCCTACACCGGGCAGTACCAGGATCTTGGCAAGATTGCGGTTAAGGATGTTGAAATAGGCAGCCTTGCCGCCGGAGAAATGCGCAGCTTTTCTTTTTCGGTGGGATCGGTGCAGGGGGATTTTTCCCTGACGCCCACGGTGGCGAGCAATCACGGCAATGTAAAGTGCGAGCCGGTGGAGATAGAGTTAAAGCGCGCGGAAACACAGTTTTATCTTGTGGCGCGTCCGCAGGCCAGCGGAAAATATAACGAGACGGTAACGATAGTATACAATGTTTTGAACAGCGGCAATGTTGCGCTCAGCGGCATACGGCTGCTGGATGAGAGCAACGGTGAAATACGCACAAATGTTACGGTGTTAAAGCCGGGAGAGACAATAACCGGCAGCGTTACCATGCGCATAACCGGGGATAAGAATGTGCGCTATACCCTTACGGCGCAGGACAGCTTCGGCAGGGAGTATCAGACAAACTCCAACGGCGTGGACATAACGCTGGAGGCCAGCGCTGAGGATATCGTCATGGGTATAACCGCCGTGGCGCGCACCACCGCTCTGACCGGGCCGGGGCAGGTGACCTTTGATATAAATGTTACAAACAAAAGCATAATGACGGTATCCAATGTGCGGGTGAGCGACGACCGGGGCGAAGAGATACAGACCATAGGAACGATGGAGCCGGGCGGAAGCAAGAATTTTACGGTAGTGCGCACGGTGGAGCAGACGCAGAATGTGTTCTTTGTGGTTACGGTAACGGACAGCGCGGGGGTGGAGAAGAGATTCGAAACCGAGGTTATAACCGTTACGGTGGGAGAGAACAACGGCACGGCCGCGCCCGTCACGCTGCCTCCGGACGAGCCCACGCCCACGGCGGAGCCTTCAAAGGGAAACGGCGCCGGACGGGCGGTTGTGATTGCCCTTTGCGTGGTGGGCGGACTTATAGTGCTGGGTGTTGCGGCGCTGATTGTTGTGAATATACTGCAAAAGCGCGCTGCCCGCAGGAGCAGAAAAATCAGGAGAAGGATAAAATAGGCTATGGCAAGACTTTTCGGTACCGACGGCGTTCGGGGCGTGGCAAACCGCGAGCTGAGCGCGCAGCTGGCTTTTGATCTGGGACGGGCGGGGGCATATGTTCTTACAAACCATATAAACCGTCCGCGGATACTGGTGGGAAGGGATACGAGGCTTTCGGGCAATATGCTGGAATCCGCCCTTATTGCGGGAATAATGAGCGTGGGCGCGGATGCCGTTACCGTGGGTGTGATTCCCACGCCTGGCGTTGCGTTTTTAACGCGGTACTATTCCTGTGACGCGGGAGTTATGATAAGCGCATCGCACAACCCCATGGAGGATAACGGAATAAAATTCTTCAGCTCAAACGGCTACAAGCTGGCGGATGAGGTGGAGGACCGTATTCAGAGGGTGATAGAGGGAGCGGAGACGCTGCCGCAGCCTACGGGTATGGAGGTAGGCAAGCGCATAAAGGTTAAAAATCCGGCGCAGGATTATATGGACTTTTTGCTTTCCACGGTGGATGTGCGCCTTGACAACATGAAAATAGTGCTGGACTGCGCCAACGGCGCGGCAAGCGAGATAGCCCCGGCGCTTTTTGAAAGCCTGGGAGCCGAGGTGCTGCCCTACTATAATACGCCGGACGGCTGCAATATAAACAAAAACTGCGGCTCCACCCATTCGGAGCGCATATGCGAGCTGGTGGTGGAGCAGGATGCCGACTGCGGGCTTTCCTTTGACGGAGATGCCGACAGGCTTATTGCCTGCGATGAGCGCGGACAGGAGATAGACGGCGACCATATAATTGCTATTTGCGCCCGTCATATGCTTAAGCAGGGGAAGCTTCGGGGGGATACGGCGGTGTGCACCGTTATGTCCAACATGGGGCTTACAAAAAGCGCTAAGGAGAACGGCTTTTTGCTGGAGCGCACTGCAGTGGGCGACCGATATGTTCTGGAGCGTATGCTTAAGGGGGGCTATTCCCTGGGCGGAGAAAAGAGCGGGCATGTGATATTCCTTGATTACAATACCACGGGGGACGGCATGCTTACGGCGCTTCAGCTGCTTTCCGCTGCAAAAAAAGAGGGGGAGAAGCTCAGCCGTGCGGCGGCGGTTATGCAAAACATGCCGCAGGTGCTGCTGAATATGACGGTGGATAACAGCGTAAAGAATACATATATGCAATGCAAGCCGGTGGCCGACGCCATTGCGCAGGCAGAGACGGAGCTGGGGGACAGCGGACGGATATTGGTGCGCGCCTCCGGCACGGAGCCGCTGCTGCGGATAATGCTGGAGGGCAGCAACGAGGAGCAGATAGCGCGCCTGGGGCTTAATGTAGCACAGGCAATGAGAGAGCATTTAGGGGCCAAAAGGCGCTGAAGAAACATAAAAATGGTACGAAAAAGCCGCAAAGAGAGGGAAAAATCTTTGCGGCGGGTTTGTTTTTGCAGACGGGTCTTATTTGTCTGAACAGATACGGACAGGAGGAAAACGGATGAGCCTTCCGCTTATCATACTTACGGGGCTGCTGCTTGCGGCGGCGGGCAGCGCAATACTGCTGCTGCTACCGCCGGTGTTCAGGCTGCCGTGGAAAACGACGATAAAAAGGTGTATTTGGTTTACCATCGGGCTGGAAGCTGCGGTCGCGGCCGTTTTCTGCATTTTTAACGGAGTGCGGCCTACGGTTGCGGGGCAGATGGCATGGTATATTGCGCGTTTTTTCCAGATATGTGTTCTGGGAGTGCTGGATGCGCAGATAATGAAAAAATACCGCAGTCAGGGCATGACTGCGCTGTATGTGATTGCGGGCTCGCTGCTTGCGCAGGCGCTGCAATACGGAATCATACGCCTGATATACTAAGGCGCGTACCGAGGCGCGCTCCGGGTGCGGGCGGGAATATGATTCGGATTACGGGGGTATAAGAAACGGAGAATATGTGGGAAAAAATTGCCGATATACTGCTTGATACGGTGCTTGATTGCTTAAAGCTGCTTCCGTTTTTGTTGGCGGCGTATTTGCTTATAGAATGGCTGGAGCATCGGGCGGGGGACCGTTTCGGTGCGTTTTTGAAGAGATCGGGGCGGCTGGGGCCGCTTATAGGCGGACTGCTGGGATTGGTGCCGCAGTGCGGCTTTTCCGTGGTGTGCGCCAACTTTTATGCAGGCGGCCTTGTATCCATGGGCACGGTTATAGCGGTAATGCTGGCTACCAGCGATGAAGCGCTGCCGCTGCTGCTTACGGAGGGCATAGGAAACGGCATGCAGATAGCGGAGATATTGCTGCTGCTTGCCACAAAGCTTGTAATAGGAGTGGCGGCCGGCTTTGCCGTGGATGCCGTAATCGGCGCATACAGGCGGCGAAAAGCGCTGAAAACGGCGCCGGATGCGGCAAAAAGCGAGGAAGAGCACGAAGCGCATGTGCACGCGCATACGGAGCGGGAATGTGAAGGCAGGGAGCATGAGGAGCATTCGGAGCACGGGCACAATCACAATACGCTGTGCGAGCATTGCGGATGCGAGGAGCAGCACGGCTTTGTCAGGGGGATACTGCTGCCGGCGCTCAAGCATGTGGGCTCCATTATGCTGTTTATTTTTGCGGTGACGCTTGCACTTAATGCGGTGGTGGAGTTTATTGGAGAGGACAGCCTGAAATCCCTGCTGGGCGGAAGCGCGCTGCTTCAGCCCGTTATCGCCGCGATCTTCGGTTTTATACCCAATTGTGCGGCATCGGTGGTGATAACCGAGCTGTATATATCGGGCGGACTGGGCTTCGGCGCGGCGGTGGCGGGGCTTTGCACGGGAGCGGGAACCGGGCTGCTGATGCTTTTCCGCGCAAACCGCAGCATACGCCAGAATCTGACGATAATGGGCATAATGTTTGCAGTGGCAAGCCTGAGCGGCATCATATTGCAGCTGATCACTGCCTGAAGCCGCAGCGGGGAAAATCGGCGGCACCGATTTAACCGAATATTTACCTTTATATGCTTTTCCGAAGGCGTGTGAAGTGGTATAATAATGCAAAAGGGGTTTCAAAGCGGGTCGTGCCGCATGTATTTGGCTATAACGGCGGCATCTGCAAAAAAATGATGCTGAAAAACCCGTGCCGGCGTTTGGCGGCGGCTATGAAAGGAAATATATGAGCGAACAAAAGAAGACCTCCATAGGAGGACAGGCTCTGCTTGAGGGCATAATGATGCGCGGACCGAAGGTGACTGCCATTGCAGTGCGGGATCCTGAGGGCAGGATGGTGCTGGAGAAATACCCCACCAAGGGCAACGATCGCCCCAAGTTCTGCCGTTTGCCCTTTATAAGAGGAATATTCAATTTGTACGATTCGCTGGTATTCGGCTATAAATGCCTTATGCGTTCTGCGGAAATCGCGGGGCTGGAGGAGGAAGAGACGCCCAAGAAGGGCAAAGCGCCGGTGCAGGAGGCGGACAAGCAGGCTGCGCAGGCGGGTGTCGATACGGAGGGTCAAGCGCCGGAGACGGGCGAAATCGGGGCGGAAGAGACTTCGCAGGCCGGCAGCGCAGGCGCGCAGCCGGCAGCGGCGGAAAGCGCCGAGGCGGCGGACGGCAAAGCGGCGTGCTCACAGGAGCCGGCGGCTGCGCGGGAAGCGGCGGCCAAGGACGGCGCAAAGGATAAATCGGGCAAGGAAAAGGCGCAGAGCGCGGCGATGATGATATTCAGCGTGGTGCTGGGGCTGCTGCTTGCAATAGGGCTGTTCATATATTTGCCCAGCCTGATAACCAAATGGCTCAGCGGCGCCGTTCCGGCCTTTGAAAACCAGGTGCTAAGAAGCGTGGCGGAGGGTGTTATACGGATTATCATATTCATAGGCTACATGGCAAGCATGCTGCTTATGAAGGATATCCGCAGGACATACATGTATCACGGCGCGGAGCACAAGACGATATTCTGCTATGAAAACGGTTTGCCCCTCACGGTGGAGAATGTACGCAGGCAGAGCCGGTTTCATCCCCGCTGCGGAACCTCCTTTATGATACTTATGCTGTTTGTGGGAATATTCATTTCCATGTTCATATCCACGCCCAACCCTGTTGTGCGTACGCTTATAAAGCTTGCGTGCCTGCCGGTAGTGGTTTCGATAGGCTATGAGCTTATAAAGCTGGCGGGGAGATACGATAACATATTTACCCGCATTATAAGCGCGCCGGGGAAGTGGCTCCAGCGGATAACCACGCGCGAGCCGGACGACAGCATGATAGAATGCGCCATTGCCGCCTTTGAGGCGGTAGTGCCCAAGGACGGCAGCGACAACTGGTAAGGGCAGGAGCGCGAGGAAATCGGCGGCGCAGGTTCAAACGGATATTTTTTGAAAAAAGGCGCGGCGGAGAACCGCAGGGCGGCGGGAACGGAATTTTTGCGCGAAGCGGCAGCAAACCGCAGGGAAGGCTGAAATGGAGAATATTACAACGACATATAACTGGGCGGGCTTTATATCCGCCTATTGGTGGGTACTGCTGATAACGGCGGCATTTGCATATCTTCTGGGCAGCGTCAATTTTGCCATTATTTTTTCCTCGATTGCCCGCAGGAGAGATATACGCAAGTACGGCAGCGGCAATGCGGGGGCTACGAATGTGTTAAGAACCTTCGGGCCGGTGCTGGGAGGCTGCACCTTTGTGTGCGATGTGCTTAAGGGGCTTGCGGCGGTGGCTGCGGCGGGAGCGGCGGCATCATACCTTGTTCCGGGAGGGGACGGCGCGCGCGAGGTGGCGGCGATAAGCGGAATGGCCTGTGTTTTCGGGCATATGTTCCCAGTGTTTTTCTCCTTCCGAGGCGGCAAGGGCGTAAGCACCACGCTGGGCGTGCTGTTTATGCTGGACTGGCGTGTGGCGCTTTCCTGTCTTGGGGTGTTTATAATAGCGACGGTTTGTTCGCGCATGGTTTCGCTGGGGTCTGTGTGCGCGGCGGTGGCGGTGCCCGTGGCTACGCTTGGCTTTTCCTATACGGAGGGCTTTACGCCGCGAGAAAGGCTGGTGTGCGTTCTTGCCATGGCGGCGGTGTGTATTGCCGTTATAATCAAGCATTCATCAAATATTGCAAGGATAGCGGCGGGCAAGGAATCACGCCTGTCCTTGGGAAGCAAAAAGAAGCAGGACGGCAACGCTGCGCCCCGGGAGCAGGACAAGCGGTAAAAAGGGATAAACTGACGGCTAAGGTTACCAAAGCAAATAAAAATATTAAAACAAAAGGAAAGGATGCCCGCAGGGGCAGAGCAGGTGGAGGATATGGAGAAGAAATTTCTGGCATTTGATTTCGGCGCAAGCAGCGGCCGCGCTATTTTGGGCAGGCTGGAGAACGGCAAACTTACAATGGAGGAGATCCACCGTTTTTCAAACGATCCGGTGGAGATATGCGGGCATTATCACTGGGATATTTTCCGCCTGTTTTTTGAGATCAAGCAGGGGCTTATCAAATATGCAAACATGGGCTACGGCAAGCTGGACGGCATAGGCATTGACACCTGGGGCGTGGATTTCGGGCTTTTGGGCAAGGACGGCGAGCTGCTGGGAGCGCCGTATCACTACCGTGACAAGAGAACGGACGGCATGATGGAGCAGGCGCAGAAGCTTATGCCCCGCCGGGAGATATTCCGCCACAGCGGCGTATCCTTTGAATTTTTCAATACGCTTAACCAGCTGCTTGCCATGAAGCTTGCTTCAAGCGCGGCGCTGGAGGGCGCGCAGGAGCTGCTGTTTATTCCGGACCTGTTTGCCTATTTCCTTACGGGCAACAAGGGTACGGAATTCTGCGAGGCCACGACAAGCCAGATGATAGACCCCGAAACCGGCGACTGGTCGGAGGATATCATAAAGGCGATGGGCTTCCCCAGAAGAATATTCGGGCGCATCGAGCAGCCTGGAACGCTGCGCGGTATGCTGCTGCCCTCGGTGTGCAAGGAATGCGGGCTGGAGCCTACTCCGGTGTATGTTGTGGCATCGCACGATACAAACGCCGCCTCCGCGGCAGTGCCGGCGCAGGGGGAAAACTGGGCGTTTCTTTCCAGCGGAACATGGTCGCTTCTGGGCATAGAGGTGGACAAGCCCGTGGTAAATGATGTTACATATGAGCGTAATTTCTCCAACGAGGGCGCTATCGGCGGGCGGTACGATCTGTTAAGTAATATAATGGGGCTGTGGATAATTCAGCAGCTTCGGGCGGACTGGGAGCGTGCGGGCGAGAAGCTCTCCTTCCCGGATATGGTGAAGCTGGCGCAGGAGGCGCAGCCGTTCAAGTGCTTTATTAACCCCGACGATAAGAGCTTTGTGGCTCCCGTAGGCATGGAGGAGCGGATACGCGCCTATTGCGAAAGAACCGGGCAGGAGGTGCCGCTTACCCGCGGAGAGGTTATCCGCACGGCGTATGAGAGCCTTGCACTGAAATACCGCGAGGCCATTGATGACCTTGAAAAAATAACGGGCAAGAGAATAGATGTGCTGCATATAGTGGGCGGAGGATGCCAGAACCTGCTGCTTAACCGCATGACGGCAAACGCCATAGGCCGCAAGGTGGTAACAGGGCCTGCGGAGGGCACCGCTATGGGCAATATACTCATCCAGGCTATGGGCGAGGGCAGCATAAAGGACGTGGCTCAGCTGCGCGAGGTGGTGCGCGCTTCCGTGGACACCGGGGAGTATCTGCCCCAGGATAAGCAGGCGTGGGACGAGGCCTATGCGCGCTATTGCAGGGTGACCAAATGCTGAAGCTGGCTCTTCGCGCTTCGGAGCTGACCCCGGAAAAGGCCGTGCAGGAAAAGCCGCTGGCTTTGGCCTTTGTGGGGGACAGCGTATTTGACCTGTATGTGCGGGAGTCTGTGCGCGCAAGCGGGCTTAATACGCATATGCTGCACCGAGAGGCCGTAAAGTTTGTTTCGGCGCACGCTCAGGCGGAGGCGTTTATTGCAATAGAGGCGCAGCTTACACCGCAGGAAGAGTACATATACAGGCGGGGGCGCAATACAAAGCCCACAACGGTGCCCAAAAACGCCGGGGTGAAGGATTACCGCAGCGCTACGGGCTTGGAAACGCTGGTGGGATACCTGTTTCTTACCGGGCAGCTTGAGCGTCTGGATGAGCTTATGGAAAGGATACTTACCGGCACGCGGCAGGCTGACGGCGAATGCGAGGGCAAGACCGAAGCAAAGGCGTGCGCGCAGCAGCAGACGGAAACACAAGGATAAATACGGAAAGGGAAGCCGCCGCAAAACGGGCGGCACGGAAATCAGATGGCATACAATAACGGACGCGCGCAGTCGCGCGGCGGAAAAAACGGCGCTCGCGGCAAGGGCGGATATGAAGCAAACGGGCATTCGGGCTTTGACAAAAAGGGCGGGCAGACCGGCGGATATAAAAAGCACGGCGGATATGCGCACGGCCAAACGAACGCTCACGGTGAAAAAAGCAGCGGACGGTTTGAAGGAAAACAAAACAGAAGCCGGAGCAGCTTTGAAAATGACTCCTTCGCCAAAAAGGAATACCGCAGCGCGCGGGAGAATGAAAGCTTCCGCCGTCAGCGGGAGGCCTGCGACAAAGAGACCTTCTTTGAACAGGAGCAGAGCGCGCAGGAGACGGAAAACATCCTTGAGGGGCGCAATGCCGTTAAGGAAGCGATAAAGGCGGGGCGCGAGATAGAAAAGATACTTATCTCCAACGGCCCCGGCGACGGCAGCGTAAGGGAAATCGCGGCTCAGGGACGCAAAAACGGAGTTCTGGTGCAGGAGGTGGACCGCATACGCCTTGATAAGCTCAGCCAAACGGGGGCGCATCAGGGGATAATCGCCTTTGTGGCGGCAAAGGAATACTGCACCGTGGACGACATTCTGGAAAGAGCAAAGGCAAAGGGGGAGGATCCGTTTATAATCATTCTGGACGGCATAACCGACCCGCAGAACCTCGGCTCCATTATAAGAAGCGCGGAGTGCGCGGGAGCGCACGGGGTAATAATACCCAAGCGGCGCGCGGTGGGGCTTACCCCGACAGTGGCAAAGGCCAGCGCGGGGGCAATTGAATATATGCCCGTGGCAAAGGTGACAAACATCGCCCAGACCGTGCAGTATCTTAAAAAGCAGGGCGTATGGATATTCGGCGCCGCGATGGACGGAGAGCCGGCAACGCGCACTAACCTTCGGGGGCCTATCGGCATAGTTATAGGTGCGGAGGGGCCGGGATTGGGTCAGCTTGTGCGCAAGAGCTGCGACAGGATAATCTCCCTGCCGGTAAAGGGAGGCATAGATTCCCTCAATGCGGCGGTGGCGGCGGCTGTTATCATGTATGAGGCGGTGCGTCAGCGGGACGGATACTGCGAGAAAGGATAAGGGTTTGACACAGGCGGATTTGTGCTCAATGGAGGAAAACCGCATAGTGCAGCTGGCTCAGAAGGGCGACGATGCCGCCCTTGAGCTGATTTTAACGCGATATAAGGACCTTGTGCGCTCAAGGGCTCGGGCATACTTTATTATGGGGGCGGAAACCGAGGACCTTATCCAGGAGGGAATGTTCGGGCTGTTCAAGGCGGTGCGGGATTATGATCCGGAAAAAAACGCCGGGTTTTATTCCTTTGCCGAGCTGTGCATAAGGCGCCAGCTTATAAGCGCGCTCAAAGGTGCATCGCGCCTTAAGCACAGCCCGCTGAATACCTATGTTTCCCTTAACAAGCCCGTGCAGGAGGATTCCGAGCGCACGCTTATGGATGTGCTGGGGGGCAGCCGACTGGACGACCCGGAGACGCTGCTTATAAGCCGTGAGGAATATACGGTGATAACCGGCAAAATTGAGCGCGTGCTTTCGGATTTTGAAAAGCAGGTGCTGGAGGCTTATCTTTCGGGATACAGCTACCGCGATATTGCAAAGCAGACGGGCGCGCAGCCCAAAAGCGTGGATAACGCGCTGCAAAGGATAAAAAAGAAGCTGGAAAGGGCTTTGGGAAGAAGCAGATGATCAAGGCGGTTATATTTGATCTGGACGGCACCCTTGCCGACACACTGAATACGCTTGCGTATTTTTCCAATAAGACGCTTGAGCATATAGGGCTTGCGCCGATAGAAACGGAGCGCTTCCGCTATCTTGTGGGGCGGGGGGCAACGGTGCTTATGGAGCAGATGCTGCTTCTGCGCGGCAAAGAGCCGGATAAGCAGACGGTGGAAAAAATGCTGGCGGATTTTAACGAAATGTACCTTGCAAACACAATGTATCTTACAAAGCCGTATCCGGGCATAGAAGCAATGCTGCGTCAGGTGCGCGCCATGGGTATGAAAACGGCGGTGTTTTCCAATAAGCCCGATGCGGCGGCGCAGAAGGTGGTGCCCGCGCTTTTTGATATCCCCTTTGATTTTGTGCTGGGCAAAAGGGAGGAGCTGCCACGCAAGCCTGCGCCGGACGGCGCGCTGCTTGCCGCCAAAGCCATGGGCGTTGCCCCGGAGGAATGCCTGTATGTGGGGGACACCGATACCGATATGCAGACGGGCGCCGCTGCGGGCATGACCACGGCGGGCGTGCTTTGGGGCTTCCGCACGGAGCGGGAGCTTAGGGAAAACAACGCCTGCATTATTGCAAAGGAGCCGCAGGATATAGTTAATGCGGTGCGCCGCTTAAACGGGCAGGATGCAAAATAAAGCGCTTGATAAAAGCGTAAAAAAGGGCCGCAAAGGCGGCCCTTTTTGTGTCTTTTGCCCCTGCATGAGGGAACGGGAAGGATCAGAAGTCTATCCGGGTAAGGCTGCACATATCAAGCAGCTCCTGCTCGGTATAGCTGCCGTTGTATATACGCATTTTATAGTGTCTGCCGTTTTGCAGCCACTGCACATTCTGTTTGCAGCTCATTTGGTAATAGGGGACAAAACAGAGTGTTTCGCCCACAGAGGTAAAATCACAGTTGATAATATAGCGCTGACCGTTATAATCAATGCCGTCGCTTTCAAGCTTTTCCTTAAGCTCATCAATGCCGTAGCTGTAAAGAGAACAAAGCTCCGCCACAGGATTTCCCTGTTCGTCATTAAAGGCTATAAATATCATACCGCGCGAGTTCGCTATGCGAATCTTGCTTATTTGCAGATTTTCCGGCATGGCGGAAGGCACCCAAATACCCATTTCTTTGCTGTAAATCCTGTTGATGGAATCCGACTGATTGCATACGGCCGGCAGTATTCCGTTAACAAAATCAATTTTTTTTGCTTCGTTGTCGGCATAAGCGGTGTGCGCGGCTTGCTTAACAGCATCAATATCAGGGTAATCAGTAAAGGAATTAACGAAAATATCTTCATTTGCGGGAAGTTCGGAAAACGGTTCATCAGAAGCGTTGTCTGAAATGCTGCCCTGTGTATCCCGCGGCGCGGTCAGTGCGTATGCCGAAACGGCAAAGCACATGGCAACCCCTATTGCCAGTGCCAGCAGACCCTTTGTTTTTTTCATTGTTATCAACCTCCAATATACTATTAAATGCACTTTGCATTGTGAGTTTACAACGAGAACACCACACATCCGGAACTTGGTATCCGTAATTATCCATTCCATTGTTGTTAATGCAGGGCGTGCATGAAGGGACGGGGAGAATCAGAAGTCTATCCGGGTAAGGCTGCACATATCAAGCAGCTCCTGCTCGGTATAGCTGCCGTTGTATATGCACATTTTATAGTGTCTGCCGTTTTGCAGCCACTGCACATTCTGACTGTAACTTGTATCATATCTATTTGTTATGCAGCGTATTTCACCCGTAGAGAAAAAGTCGCAATTAATAATATAGCGCTGACCGTTATAATCAATGCCGTCGCTTTCAAGCTTTTCACTGAGCATTTCGGTATCAGCAGTATAAAGAGAGCAAAGCTCCGCTGCAAGATTTCCCTGCTCGTCATTAAAGGTTATAAATATCATGCCGCGGGTATCTACTATACGAATCTGACTTATTTGCAGATTTTCCGACAGGGCGGAAGGCACCCAAATGCCCATTTCTTTGCCGTAAATGTTGTTGCGAGAATCCGCCTGATTGCATACGGCCATCAGCATACCCGTAGGCCCATTATAAAAACAACGGCCGGATTTTGTTTCATATTCCATGGTATGATGGCCTGTTTCATAGGCGGAATATGCAGCGTCCGCTGCTTCTTTAACAGCGTTAATATCGGAAAAGTCATTAAAAATACTGGTAAATATATCTTCGTTTTTCCACCATGGTTCTTCTACGGGCTGGGCAGAAGCGTTGTCTGAAATAGCGTCCTGTGTATCCTGCGGCGCGGTCAGTGCGTATGCCGAAACGGCAAAGCACATGGCAACCCCTATTGCCAGTGCCAGCAGACCCTTTGTTTTTTTCATTGTGATCATTGGTATCTCTCCTTTAATTATAATTTGGTTTTGTTATGCTTTTTGCATAATATCCCCTATTAACAGTATATCAGATGCTGCGGGTCAAAGTCAATACTCCATATAAAATTTTACAAATGGCGATAATCAAGGCAAAATGATTTTTCCTCTTGATTTTTTGCGGGGCGGAGTGTATAATATTATACTGTATAAATATATCGCGGCTTAGGTCGTGCGAGAGGAGTTGGTTTTGTGGATCCGTCCCCCCGATGTAGGGAGCAGGAAGAAATGATGCGCCGGAATCCGGTATGTGCTTTAAGGGAGCGCGGGCGCCGTGTTATAAGGGAAATGTTTTTCCCGGATAAAAACTGACACGGCGGCTGCAATTGAAACAAAACAGGATTATTCGGAGGTTATCATTTTTATATGGACATTGTCAGACAGCTGCTGCTGCAGCTTGTACTTATTTTAGTAAACGCTTTTTTTGCCGCAACGGAAATTGCGGTTATATCACTTAACGAAAAAAAGGTTCGCGCCATGGCGGAGGACGGCGACAAAAAGGCTGCAAAGATGCTTAAAATAGTGGAGCAGCCCACGCGCTTTCTTTCCACAATACAGATAGGCATAACCCTTGCGGGCTTTTTGGGCTCGGCATTTGCGGCGGATAACTTTGCTCAGAGGCTTTCGGAAACAATATGCCGGGACTTTGGCATAGCGCAGCAATATCAGGGCACGGTAAATACCGTGGCGGTTATAGTCATAACCATAATACTTTCGTATTTCACCCTTGTTCTGGGCGAGCTTGTGCCAAAGCGCATAGCCATGAAGCACAAGGAGAAGCTGGCAAACGCGGTTTGCGGGGTGATATCGTTTTTGGCGGCGGTGCTGCGCCCCATTATATGGTTCCTTACCGTATCCACCAACGCGGTGCTGCGCCTTATAGGCATTGACCCGCGGGAAAAGGAGGAGCCGGTGTCCGAGGAGGACATAGTGCTTATGCTGGATGCGGGCGCGGACGAGGGCACGCTGGACGAGCATGACATAGAATACATAAAGAATGTCTTTAAGCTGGACGGCATGACGGCGGAGGATGTTATGACCTCGCGCAAGTCCATGGTGTGGGTGTCGCTGGACAGCACCGATGCGGAAATAATGGCGCGCATTGAAAAAGAGGGCTATTCCCGCATGCCGGTGTTTGACGAGGAAAACGACAAGGTCATAGGCATTCTTCACACCAAGGATTATCTTATAAAGCGGGGAACGCCGGGCTTTGAGATAAAGGATATCCTGCATGCGCCGGAGTTTGTGCCGGAGAGCGTGGGGCTTGATTCGCTGTTCAAGGATATGCAGACCTCACACACCCATATGGTGGTGGTGGTAAACGAATACGGCGAAACGGCGGGCATTGTTACCATGGAGGACATTCTGGAGGAGCTGGTGGGCGAGATCTGGGATGAGAGCGACGAGGAAGTAAGCGAGTTTGTAAAAACCGGCGAGAACACCTACCGCGTGCTGTGTACGGCGTCGGTGGATGATTTCCGCGAGTATTTTGCCATTGAGAATGAGGACGAAACGGATGCCTCCACGGTAAACGGATGGCTTACCGAAATAAGCGGGAATATCCCGGAGGTCGGATACAGCTTCGACTATGAAAACCTGCATATAACCGTGACCAAGGCCGATGATGTTATGACAAAGGAAATATCGGTGGAGGTAAAGCCACCCCAGCCCCAGCCGGAGCAGGAGGAGAAGGAAACGGGCGGCCTGTTCCGCAAAAAGGAAGACCGCGAGGATAAAAGCGATGACGAAGGCGCCGGGGAACACGGCGCCGGCAAGGAAGCATAAGGGCTTTTTGGGCTGCAATGCCGTATTTAAGGGCATGGCGGCATAAAAATAGTGCTTGCATATAATTGCGGACTGTGCTATAATCTATCAGTCAGTACGGGCGGTCCTCTGTTCCGTCGCGCGAAACTTTGCGCCATAATGGAAGAACGAACGCCTTTGAGGGAAAGGAGTAAGGATCATGACAATCATCCAGGCCATCGAGGCTGAACAGCTTCGTGACAACATTCCTGATTTCAAGGTTGGCGACACCGTAAAGGTTTTCGTTAAGGTCGTTGAGGGAACCCGCGAGAGATTGCAGGCCTTTGAGGGCACCGTTATTGCACGCAGAAACGGTTCTTCCAGAGAGACCTTCACCGTAAGACGCATTTCCTACGGCGTAGGAGTAGAGCGTACCTTCCCGGTTCATTCGCCAAAGCTGGACCACATCGAGATTACTCGCCGTGGCCGTGTACGCAGAGCCAAGCTTTATTATCTCCGTGACAGAGTGGGCAAGGCCAGCAAGGTCAAGGAGTTAATTCAGAACAGATAAGCAAAGAATCAGGATCAAAACGGGTCGCTTGACCCGTTTTTTTCTATTTGTACCCGGCGGGCGTTCTGCTTTTTGTTGCGTGATTTTACAAATAGGATTATAATATATCAAATCGGCAGCCGCAAAAGCCCGACATCAGCGGACATTTTGCAAAAACGCGCGAATATGCGCGGGGATGCCGTAAAAAATACCGATATGGGGCATCGAAAAAGAGCCCGAATGGAGGAGCAAATGGAAAACAACGAAAACAAAAACAACGAAAGAACTGAAACGGTTTTGCAGCAGAGCGCGCAGACGGAAAACGGCTCTGCGGCCGTTGCAAAGCAGGACGCGGAGGCAGCACCCGGCAATGACAAAACGGAGAACGCCCCGGGAGCGGAGGCCAAGAGCGGCGAGGTAAAAAAATACCGCCGTCCGGCGCAGCGCCGCACGGTAACGGCGCAGGAAAGGCGTAAACGCACGCTGTTTCTTGTGCAGCTTGCGCTGCTTGTTGCAATTGAGGCGGTGTTCTGCTTTACGCCGCTGGGGTCGCTGCCGGCAATAGGGCCGATAGTAATGACCCTTGCCATGATCCCGGTTATTATATCCGCCATACTTTTCGGCACCGGGGTGGGAACGCTTATGGGCTTTATAACCGGCGTTTTCAGCCTTATAGTGTGGACATTTATGCCGCCGAGCCCCGCTACCGCCTTTGTATTTTCCCCGTTTTATTCATTGGGGGATTTCCACGGGAATATCTGGAGCCTTGTTATATGCCTTGTTCCCCGTGCGCTTACCGGCACCGTGACCGGCATGGTGTATAAGGGAATGTGCATTGTGAACCAAAGAAAAGCGAATAAGGCTGCCGCAGCGGTACAGAATCTCCCCCAAGGCGCGGCATTGCCGGCGGCCGAGGTTAAAAAGGCAGACAAGAAGAACAGCTGGAGAAGCATTGCGGCCTGTGCGACGGCTGCGGTTGCGGGCTCGCTTACCAATACCGTTTTGGTGTTGGGCGGAATATATCTGTTCTTCGGTCAGTCCTATGCAGTGGCGGTGAACACGCCCTATGCCATGATATTGCTTGCCCTTTGCGGAACGGTGCTTACAAACGGAGTCCCGGAGGCGGTGCTGGCCGGAATATGCGCCCCTGCCGTATGCCTGCCCGTTAAAAGGTTTGTCTCAAAGAAAAAGGAAGGAAAGGAAGCAAAATGATGCTGCTTGCAATAGATGTCGGCAACACCAATATAAAGCTGGGCCTCTTCAGCGGCGGCAGACTGATAAATTCCTGGCGGCTGGCAACGGATCGCAGCAAGACCGGCGACGAATACGGCGTGGCGCTTCAGGCGCTGCTTATGTCGGCCGGGCTTAAGCGCGGCGATATAGACGGTGTGATAATGTCCTCGGTGGTTCCGGGCATAAATTTCACTCTTGAGCATATGCTGGCGCATTATCTTGATAAAACACCCATGCTTGTGGGCCCCGGAATACGCACCGGGCTGAACATAAAGCTGGATAATCCGCGGGAGCTGGGCGGCGATATAATATGCGACTGCGTAAGTGCCTTCCGGCGCTACGGCGGCCCCTGCATAGTGCTGGATTTCGGCACGGCCACCACTATAAGCGCCGTAAGCGGGCAGGGCGAGTTTCTGGGCGGGGCCATATGCCCCGGAGTAAAGCTGGCGCTGGACGCGCTGGCAGGCAAGGCCGCCAAGCTGCCAAATATAGAGCTTGAGCTGCCGCAAAAGGCGATAGGGCGCAACACCGTGGCCAGCATGCAGTCCGGCTTGCTCTACGGCTATGTCGGGCAGGTGGAATATCTTATTTCCCGCTTTAAGCAGGAGATGGCGCAGCCAGATATAAAGGTTATAGCAACCGGAGGCATGAGCCGGGTGATAGGCAGCGCAACAAAGGCGATAGATACAGCGGATCCGCTGCTTACCCTTGAGGGGCTGCGCCTGATATACGAAATGAACAGCTGAAACGGCGTAGAGCCGGGCAGAAAAAATATAAACAGTTACCTTCGGGTTTAGCACAAAATTTCAGAAGCACGGTAATTATGCAGGCCGCCGACGGCGGGAAAGGAAAAACGGGCATGACAGAAATTAAGATCGGTTTTTTGGGCATGGGCAATGTAGGCAGCGGAGCATATCGCATTCTGCGGGACAACGCGGAGGTGATAACGCACCGCGAGGGCATGCGCTATACTGTAACGGCGGCGCTTGTGCGCAATAAGAACAAAAGCAGGGGCGATATTCCCGGCAGCATACTTACGGAGAACCCCGATGATGTGCTGGATAACCCGGAAATAGATATAGTTGCGGAGTTTTTGGGCGGAACGGAGCCGGCGCGCACCTATATACTGCGCGCGCTGGAAAACGGCAAAACGGTGGTTACCGCCAATAAGGTGGTGCTTGCCAATTGCTGGCCGGAACTGGAGGCGGCGGCCAAGGCGCACGGTGCGGGGCTTTATTACGAGGCCAGCGTGGCGGGGGGCATACCCATTATCCGCACGCTGCACTGCTCCATGCAGGCAAACCGCATAAATAAAGTAATGGGCATAATAAACGGCACCACAAACTATATTCTCTCCGCCATGACGCAGGAGGGAAAAAGCTACAAGGAGGCGTTGGCGGAAGCGCAGCGCACGGGGCTTGCGGAGCCGGATCCCACGCTGGATGTGGAGGGGCTGGACGCCGCGTACAAGCTTTCCCTGCTTGCAAGCATAGCCTTTCATTCCAAGGTGCCGGTGAGCATGGTATATCACGAGGGCATAACCGCCGTAACAAAGCAGGATATTGCCGTGGGCAAGGAGCTGGGGCTTACTCTTAAGCTGCTGGCAATAGGCAAAAAGGGGCAGGACGGCATTGAGGTACGGGTTCATCCGACCTTTATTCCGGACGGCCATCCGCTTTCTTCAATAAGCGGGGCCACCAACGCCGTATATCTTGACTGCGATGCGCTGGGCGAGCTGGTGCTTTCCGGTCAGGGCGCGGGCTCACTGCCCACGGGCAGCGCGGTGGTAAGCGATATCATATATGCTTCAAAGCAGAAGGAGCATTCCTACTGCACCTTCCGCAACAGCGACGATGTGCCGCGCGAGGGCTTTAATAACAATTGGGAAAGCGAATACTTCGTTTCCATATGGGCGCCTGACAAGCCGGGTCTGCTTGCAACTGTGGCGGGGATATTTGCTTCGTGCGATATCTCCATAGCCTCCATGATACAAAAGCGCGAGCGCGCCGAAGGCGACCGGGTGCCGGTGATATTCCTCACTCACCGCTGCCGCGAGCAAAGCATGAAAAAGGCAATAGAGGGCATAAGCGCCGTGGACGGACTGTCCTTGGGCGGCATGATCCGCGTTGAGGCCATGAGATAAGCCGGCGCTGCCGCTTTGAAAAAAACAAAACTCAAAAAGAAAACATTTCGGTGCGCGGCAAAAGCCGCGGAGGTTATTTTTGATGATCTGCAAAAAGGAAAACGCAAAAACGGAAAAACGGGAGGCCATGCGGGGCGGAAACGGCACGGTAATGCTGGAGCACCCGTTTGAGGAGCTGCCGTCGGGCTGCCGGCTTGTAAGCGTACTCACTTTGGAAAAGGGAGCGAGCATAGGCGAGCATGAACACCGTCAGGAGGCGGAGCTGTTCTATGTGCTCTCCGGCGCCGCAATATATACGGAAAACGGAATACCCTTTATGCTGGCGGCGGGGGACAGCGCCATGGTGCGCAACGGCAAGCACTCCGTGGAGGGAATAAGCGACGAGCCTTGCAGGATACTTGCCGTAATAGTAAACGACATACAGTAAAGCCGCATATATCCGGGCCGGAAAATAAGGCAAAAATACAACGGCATACGAAAATGCGGCTATTGATAAAACAGTCATAAAAAATATTCCGTCATCGGCGCCCGTGCGCGATTGCGGAAGAAGGGGATGGATATATATGCAGCAGCAAAAGGGTAATCTGAGCGTCAATACCGAAAACCTGATGCCCATAATTAAAAAATGGCTTTACAGCGACAGGGATATTTTCCTGCGCGAGCTTGTAAGCAATGCCTGCGATGCCGTAAGCAAGCTGAATAAGATAGCATCACTGGGCGAGGCAAAGCCGGTGGAGAAGCCGGAGGTTCGCGTGCTGCCCGATGCCGAGGCGGGCACTATTACCGTTGAGGACAACGGCATAGGCATGACGGCGGAGGAAATAGAGAAATATATAAACCAGGTGGCGTTTTCCGGCGCGGCGGAGTTTATGCAGAAGTATGAAAAAACCGGGGCGGACGGCATAATCGGGCATTTCGGCTTGGGCTTTTATTCCGCGTTCATGGTGTCGGACAGCGTGGAGATAGATACGCTGTCCTATCAGGAGGGCGCCGAGCCGGTACACTGGGAAAGCGACGGCACGGTGGAATATACCATGTCGCAGGGCAGGAGAAAAACGCTGGGCACGGTGATAACGCTGCATATCGCGCAGGATTGCCGCGAGTTTCTGGACAGCGCGGAGCTTGCCAAAATTCTGAACAAGTATTGCTTCTTTTTGCCGTATCCCGTATTATTGGGCGAAAAGAAGGACGGCAAAACCGATTTCCGGCAGATAAACGATACTGATCCGCTGTGGAACAAGCCTGCAAGCGAATGCACGGACGAGCAGTACCGCGAATTCTACCGCAAGGTGTTCTACGATTATAACGATCCGCTGTTCTGGATACATCTTAATGTGGAGTACCCCTTCCGCCTTAAGGGCATACTGTATTTCCCCAAGCTTACCCAGAACATCGATACCATGCAGGGTCAGATAAAGCTGTACAACAATCAGGTGTTTGTGGCGGACAATATAAAGGAGGTTATTCCGGAGTTCCTTATGCTGCTTAAGGGCGTAATCGACTGCCCGGATATGCCGCTTAACGTTTCCCGCAGCTTTTTGCAGAACGATGCCACCGTGCGCAGAATATCGGCGCATATAACCAAGAAGGTGGCGGACAGGCTCACCGGAATGTTTGAAAGCGAGCGGGATAAATATAACGAATACTGGAATGACATCGGGCTGTTTATAAAATACGGCTGCATGAAGGATGAAAAATTCTACGACCGTATGAAGGACTGCATTATCTATAAAACCGTGCAGGGCGATTATCTTACCTTAGACGATTATCTTGCGGATGCCAAGGACAGCCACGAGAACAAGGTATACTATGTTACAAACGAAATACAGCAGGCGCAGTATATAAAGCTTTTCAATCAGCATGATATAGACTGCGTGCTGCTGGACGGACCGGTGGACGGACCGTTTATCAGCTTTATCGAAAGCAAGCGTCAGGGCGTCACCTTTACGCGCATAGATTCCGATCTGGGCGCGCTGCTCGGGGAAAGCGCCGGCTTTGACGGCCTGTGCGGCGAATTTACCGCCATGCTGGACGATGCCAATACAACGGTAAAGGCGGGCAGCATTGCTTCGGATATGCCGGCGCTGCTGTTATTGGATGAGCAGAACCGCCGTATGCAGGATATGAGCCGGTATTACAGCGGCCTGAATATGGAGGGAATGTTCCCCGGCAAGTATACCCTTACCCTGAATACAAACAGCGAGCTTATCAAAAAGCTGGGGCTTATGGCGCCGGGCGAGGAAAAAACGCTTATCATGCATCAGGTTTATGACCTTGCCGCGCTTGCGAATGTTCCGCTTACTCCCGAAAGAATGACGGAATTCTTAAAACGCAGCACTCAGGTGCTGGATAAGCTGGCCAAGGCAGAGGAAGGCGAAAGCAGCGCAGCGGCGAAGGCACCCGCTGAGGCAGAGGCAGACGGCGGAGCGGAAGCAAAGGCTTAAGACGCCTTATCAAACACGAAAGGAGACAGACTTATGACGGATCAGGTCAAAGCGATAGCCGAGCGTATAAAGGAATTAAGAGAGATATGCGAGTATACTCCGCAGCAGGTCGCAGAAGCGGCGGGAGTGTCGGTGGAGCAGTATATGACCTTTGAAGAGGGCGGACGGGATATCCCGGTAAGCGTGCTGTATGCGCTGGCGGATTTCTATAAGGTGGAGATGGTAACACTGCTTACCGGCGGCGATGCGCATCTGCACACCTACACGCTGGTGCGCAAGGGCGAGGGTATTAAGGTTCACAGGCGCGGCGAATACACCTACAACTCCCTTGCATATAAATTCATGTGCAAAAAAATGGAGCCGCTGCTTGTAACTGCGCCGCTGGAAAACGGCGGACATATAGATACCTCCAGTCATGAGGGGCAGGAGTTTGAATATGTTCTTGAAGGAACGCTGCGGCTTATAATGGGCGGCAGGGAGCTGCTGCTCAATGAAGGCGACTGCATATATTTTGATTCCACCATTCCGCACGGAATGCGCTCGGTGGGAGATAAGGAAGCGAAAATGCTGGTGGTAATAGTTTGATAAAGCGGTGTTTTGCCGCATGGAAGCACGGATAAAAGGGAGCTATAACGCCCGCAGGGGAATTACGGGGATAATCAGGAAGGTAATACGGTACAGATGAATTTTGCACAGAGATATTTGGATACTGACTGCGGCAGCTATGAGGAAATGCAGCAGCGCTTAAAGCTCAGGATCCCGGAAAAATTTAATTTTGCATTTGACATAGTGGACGAATACGCACGGCTCTGCCCGGAAAAACGGGCGCTTGTGTGGTGCAACGATAAGGGAGAGGAAAAGCAGTTTTCCTTCGGCGAGATATCCCGTCTTTCCAAAAAACTTGCGGCTTCCCTTTACAAAATGGGTATACGCAAGGGCGATTTTGTAATGCTCATAATGAAGCGCAGAGCGGAATATTGGATAACCTACCCCGCACTGCATCGCCTTGGCGCAGTGGCAATACCGGCCACTCACATGCTTACAAAGAAGGATGTGGTGTATCGCAACAATGCAGCCGGAGTAAAAATGATAATTGCGGCGCAGGATGAAAACATTCTTGAGCATGTGGACGCCGCCATGGCGGATTCCCCGACGCTTGAGCACCGCGTGCTGCTTGGCGGCGCGCGCGAGGGCTGGGAGAGCTTTGATGAGCTGCTCTCAGAGGGCGATGAAGGCTTTGTTCCGCCGGTGCGCGCGGGCGGGGACGACCCGATGCTTATGTTTTTCACCTCCGGCACTACCGGCATGCCCAAAATGGTGCTGCACGATTTCAATTATCCGCTTGGCCACATAATAACGGCGGTCTACTGGCACAAGGTGCTGGACGACGGGCTGCATATCTCCGTGGCGGACACCGGCTGGGCAAAGTGCGGCTGGGGCAAATGCTACGGCCAGTGGATAGCGGGCAGCGCACAATTCGTCTATGATTACGACGGCAAGTTCAACCCTATGAACCTGATAACCGCAGTAAGCCGGCACGGGGTAAACACCTTCTGCGCTCCGCCCACCATATACCGCTCCCTTGTAAAGCAGGATCTTTCGGAAATTGATTTTTCCTCCTTTACGCATTTTACAACGGCGGGCGAGCCGCTTAACCCGGAGGTGTTCCGCAGGTGGCGCGAAATAAGCGGACACCGTATATTCGAGGCCTTCGGGCAAAGCGAGGGCACGCCCATACTGGGTACATATTATTTCATGGAGCCCAAGGAGGGCAGCACGGGCAAGCCGAATCCGCTGCTTAATGTCGACCTTGTGGACGAGCAGGGCAATTCCATCGGCACGGGTGAGGAGGGCCTTATTGTGCTGCGCGTGGGGGACGGAAAGCCCGCGGGGCTTTTCTGCGGCTATTATAAAGACCCGGAAAAAACAGCCGAGGTGTGGAAAAACGGGTTTTATTACACCGGCGATGTGGCATGGCGCGATGAAGAGGGCTTCTATTATTTCATAGGCCGCAGCGACGATGTTATAAAAAGCTCAGGCTACCGCATCGGACCCTTTGAGGTGGAAAGCGCACTTATGGAGCACCCGGCGGTGCTGGAGTGTGCCGTTACCGGCGTGCCGGATATCGAAGGCGACCGCGGACAGCTTGTAAAGGCGACGGTGGCGCTGGTGAAGGGCTGGGAGCCGACCGACGAGCTTAAAAAAGAGCTTCAGAACCATGTAAAGCGCATAACCGCGCCCTATAAATATCCCAGAATCATTGAATTTGTGGAAGAGATAGATAAAACCATAAGCGGAAAAATGAAAAGAAAGGCCATACGGGAAAGGGACGAGAAAAAGTGATCGAGCTGCTTTCGCCCGCAGGAAACAGGGAGAGGCTGGAATATGCGCTGGCTTACGGCGCGGATGCCGTATATATGGCGGGCAGCAGGTATTCCCTGCGTGCCTTTGCCGATAATTTCGAGCCGGATGAGCTGAAGAGCGCGCTGGAGCTTGTGCATTCAAAGGGCAAAAAGGCGTATATTACCGTAAATATATACGCGCATAATTCGGATATAGACGGCATGGAGGATTATTTCCGCTTCCTGTACGATATAGGAGCGGACGCAGTGCTGGTTTCCGACATCGGAGTGCTGGAGGCGGCAAAAAAGGGAGCGCCGGAGCTGCCGGTGCATATCTCCACACAGGCAAATGTTACAAACTATGCCGCGGCGCGGTTTTTCTGCAATGCCGGAGCCGAAAGAATAGTGCTTGCCCGCGAGCTGTCAATAGAGGAGATAGCCCTGATACACCAAAAGGTTCCCCAAGCGGAGCTGGAGGCCTTCGTTCACGGCGCTGCGTGCATATCCTATTCCGGCAGATGTCTGCTTTCGGATTACCTTACAGGCCGCAGTGCAAATCAGGGCAAGTGCGCTCAGCCCTGCCGCTGGGGCTATGAGCTTGTGCCGCAGGGGCGCGCCGACAGCTTTCCCATAGCGCAGGACGAGCGGGGAACATATATCCTTAACAGCAAGGATCTGTGCATGATAGATCATCTGGGCGAGCTTGCGGATGCGGGAGTGACCTCCTTTAAGATAGAGGGCAGAATGAAAACGGCATATTATACCGCCGCCGTAACCAACGCCTACCGCAGGGCAATAGACCGCCTTGAGGCGGGGCTGGAGCCGGATTCTACCCTTAAGGAGGAGCTTGCAAAGGCGGCAAACCGCGAGTTTACCACCGGCTTTTATTTCGGACCCGTTCAGAACGGGCAGCGCTACGAAAGCAGCAAATGCCGCCAGAGCCACGAGTTTTCGGCGGTGGTGCTCTCCTCTGACGGGGAGTATCTCACGCTTGAGCAGCGCAACCGCTTCCGCGTAGGGGATGTGCTGGAGGTGCTTTCCCCCGAGCCTTCCCGCTGCGGGCAGAAATTCACGGTGGAAAGCATCATTTCCTCCCAAGGCTGCAGCGTTCAGGCGGCGCCCAATCCGCAGGAAAGGGTAAAGGTGCCCTGCACTCTGCGGCTTGAATATATGGATATTTTAAGACGGAAGCTGTAATAAATACAGGCCTTCCGCATGGCAAATCGGAAAAATAAGCATTATCAAAGGGCTGCATGTGCGGCCCTTTTTTGATTATAGCGGGCGATTTTCGGCGTGCAGCCTCAAAAAAACTTTCCGAAAGCGTGAATATCAAAGATCGGATATATTGAAAAATATTACAATATCGCTATTGACTTTCACAATCGGATATATTGTGTGAAAGGGGGAGGATACCAATGGGCATCCTTAAGCGGGTATAAGCCCGATAAAAATAATACAAAAGGAGAAATTTATAATGAAAAAGAAAACTATATTGCTGATAGCCCTTGTGATTATGGTGACGGGCGCGGCGGTTTGGGGTGTCAGCGCGCTTGCGGGGCAAAAGGTCAGCCTGAACAGTGCGGATTTTTATGCCGACTGTGCAAAAAGGGCAAATGAAGCCCAGCGCGGGCAGCTGAAGGCGCTGGAAAATGACGAGGGAGTGCTGTATCAACGCTCGGCACTGGAAATAATCGGACAGTTAGACAAATCGGCGCCGCGGCTGAGTGCGGATAAGGCATCGGAGCTTGCGGGCACATTATCCGGCGAAAAGCTCAGTCAGGCCTGCGATAAAATAGCGGGGGCGCCCGATATGCGCAGAGACGGCAGCGGCATAGATGTGCTAATATATAATTTTGATGCTGCGGCAAGCGGACGGCTGGTAATAGTAAACGGTCAGGGCTTTGTAGAACATAAAAATGCTCAGGGAGAGTATGTAACGCTTCAGCCGGACGGCACCGTCACGGCGGGGCCTACGCTCAGCGCGGACTAAAGGCATAAAAAGCGTATAAATGCTGCCGGGCAGCGCCCGGCAGCACGGAAAACCAAGTAAATACGGCATAGCAAAAGCCGCTCTTTTATAAAAAGGGCGGCTTTTCAGTATCAAAATGTATTGCAGGCAAGGGCGAGAGCCAGTCTGTATTCCGAATTACCTTAATACAGCTTTGCGCCCGCCGGAATGTGAGGATCCACCATCAGCAAATGCAGCTTTTCTTCGCCCTCTTCTTCATGAATGGCGGAGGAAAGCATATTAACACCTCTCTAAATTCATTTTTTTACAGGAAATGCTGACAGTTTTAGTAATTGCGCCTCTTCGTAATTAACATTTCGTATTCAGATTTACTTATATCAACACCTAATATAAATTCATTAATAAAATCATCATATGTCGGAATAGAATCTGCAGAAATATCAGTAAGTTTCTCCTCATCCCATATGTTTTCCACATTAGAAATCGCTTGATCCAACAGTTTGCGTGCCTCTTTACGATTCGTAACCTCGGAAAGTCTGATATAATTATTAACGAAACGCTTAGAATGAGCTACGGACTCTCGCAAATAAGTAGAATATTCTGAAGGATACTTAGTGTCACATCTAATATAAATATCATAAGCCATTAAATAGTATATAATTGCTTTATTCTGGTCATCGGCTTCTACTAAATGTTTATCTAAATAAATTAAAAATTCATTTTCTTGAAAACCAAGCCATGTGGAAGAAAGGTATGACACTAAAATTGCAATACGGATATCTTCTTTTTTTGAATATTCTTCCTTTAAAAGATCAATAACTAAAAAATAATCCTCTATCGGCGCTTTCATTTCGAATAAAATGTATTTAAGAAAATCTTCTGTGGAATTACGGCTGTTATTTTTCAAATCTTTTTCTATAATTGAAACATCCATACTCATTTCTCCTTAATTATAACATTTTTCCTATTATCCCAGATGCCCAACCAGTAAAAGCATCAATAGTTTACTAGATGACATTTTTATAGCTTGCTTTCCTGCAATTTTTAATAATTTAGCCTTGATAGCAGCTCCAACTTTGGCTGACAATTTTGCTACATACGGACCTAAAACCGCACCTAACGCTGCTCCGGCAGCAGTTACTGCAACAATAAACGCTCCACGCCAAAATCCTTTAAGTTTTAACGCATCTGCTAGAATAACTGCAATGACCGCCCCCGCGACCGCTCCAACAATGCCACCAATAATAGCAGAAACAGGAATATGCCCTGTAAGGTCGATACTATTCACCGGATCGCCATTGCAATAAGCATACAGATGCCACGTTTTTATTTACGGATGTTCTCTTGTTGATGCATACAACTCAAAAACTTCATTTGAATCATTCTCCGCGTTTTCTTCCAAAATTTCGTCAGATTGTTTAACGTCGTTCAACCATTGAAAATAATGCGTAATCTCATGAATAAAGGTATATAATATAGACGCCAACGCATTATCTTGACCTTCTTCATTTAACAATTTCTCATAATCTCCAACCGCCAACCTTATATACGGCTCATCTGTTCTATTATTCGTCCAAAAAAATGTTCCGCATACCATATCTCCATCTTTAGCTTGGATACGATATGTATCCCGAATATAAATTACCAAACGAATAGGAAACTCATAATGCGTACGTGCCCATGCTGCAAATTCTTTGCAAGCTCGACGCACTTCATCGTGTACCCCTTTATCTATTTTTAAATATAAGCCAGAACGAATATCTGAATTTGAACTATTTAAATTTAATTGCCATTCTATCGAATTCCATACATTCATACAAATTACTTTTTCCTTCCTTGCGAATGTATTTTCAGAGCTTTTTCACAAATGAAGTACATCCCGTTTTATAGGGTAAAACGGTACTTCTTAGTAGAGCTTTGCGCCCGCCGGAATGTGCGGATCCACCATCAGCAAATGGAGCTTTTCTTCGCCGTTTTCGCTATGCACGGCGGAGATCAGCATACCGCAGGAGTCGATACCCATCATCGCTCTGGGAGGCAGATTGGTGATTGCAATGCAGGTCTTGCCGACAAGCTCTTCCGGTTCATAATATTCGTGAATACCGCTCAAAATGACCCGATCTACGCCGGTTCCGTCGTCCAAAACGAACTTTAAGAGCTTTTTGGACTTCTTCACGGCTTCGCAGGCCAGAACCTTTACGGCACGGAAATCACTCTTGGAGAAGGTGTCAAAATCCACATATTCTTCAAACAAAGGCTCTATCTTCACATTGGAAAAGTCGATAGGCTCGTCCTTGATCTCAAGCTCAACCGTGCCCTTGGCGCCGCCGATAACGGCAGCCTCTTCGGGCTTTTTCTCTGTCTTGGGGGCGCCCAGCGGCTTCATCGTCGGGAAGAGCAAACAATCGCGGATGCTGGCAGTATCGGTAAGCAGCATTACGAGGCGATCCACCCCTATTCCGAGGCCCCCCGTTGGCGGCATGCCGTATTCCAAAGCGCACAGGAAATCCTCGTCCACATCGCAGGCCTCGTCATCGCCGGCGGCCTTAAGGGCGGCCTGAGCCTCAAAGCGGGCGCGCTGGTCTATGGGGTCGTTCAGCTCGCTGAAGGCATTGGCGTGCTCTCTGCCCACGATAAACAGCTCAAAGCGCTCGGTGTATGCTTCGTTGCCCGGTATGCGCTTTGCAAGGGGGGATATCTCCACCGGGTGCCCGGTGATGAAGGTGGGCTGTATGAGCTTTTCCTCGCAGTATTCTTCAAAGAAAAGGTTGAGTATGTCGCCCTTTTCGTGACGCTCCTCATAGGCTATGCCGTGCGCCTTTGCCGCAGCGCGCGCCGCTTCAAGGTCTGCAAGAGTGTCAAAATCCACCCCGGAATACTTTTTAACGGCATCCTTCATGCTTAAACGCTCAAAGGGTTTGTCAAGATCAATGGCTACGCCGCCGTAGGTAATCTGCGCCGTGCCCAGCACATTTTTTGCAACCGTGCGTATAAGCTCCTCGGTAAGATCCATCATGCCGTTAAAGTCGGTATAGGCCTGATACAGCTCCAAAAGCGTGAATTCCGGGTTGTGCCGTGTGTCCATGCCCTCGTTGCGGAATACGCGGCCTATTTCGTACACCCGCTCAAAGCCGCCCACTATCAGGCGCTTTAAGTGCAGCTCAAGCGCGATGCGCAGGTACATATCAATATCAAGGGTGTTGTGATGCGTAATAAACGGACGGGCGTTTGCGCCTCCCGCAATGGTGTGCAGCACGGGAGTTTCCACTTCCAAAAACCCGCGGTCATCCAGCACGCGGCGAATCTCGCTTATAATGCGGCTGCGCTTTACGAATACATCGCGAACCTCGGGGTTTACTATAAGGTCAACATAGCGCTGGCGATACCTTGCATCGGTATCCTTCAGCCCGTGGTATTTTTCCGGCAGCACCTGAAGGGATTTGCTCAGCAGGGTCACGCTTTGGGCGTGCACGCTGATCTCGCCGGTGCGGGTGGTGAAAACATACCCCTTTACACCCACAATATCGCCTATATCCATGCTTTTGAAGGCGGCATAGTTTTCCTCGCCCAGAGAATCGCGTGAAACATAAAGCTGTATGCTGCCCGAGCCGTCCTGAAGATGGGCAAAGCCGGCTTTGCCCATTATGCGCTTGCTCATAATACGCCCGGCTACGGAAACAGTCATTTCTTCTCCGTCGGTATAGGTATCCTTTATTTGCTGCGCATGGTGGGTCTGATCGAATTTTGTTATCTGATAGGGGTTGCAGCCGGCCTGCATAAGGGAGGAGAGCTTGTCGCGGCGGACGCGCAATACCTCCGTAAGCTCGGAAGCCGACGGACTCTGGGTCTGTGACATATGTAAAGATCCTTTCTTTTGGGTGCTATTGTGCATAAAGATTTCCGCCCTCTACGCAGGGAGCGGCCGGACGGGAAAGACGCGCAAACGGTCTGTTATGACCGAATTGATTTATTATGCTTGCTTTTTATTTTTTCTTGCGGCCGTTTTTATCGCCCTCGATAGCGATAATCTTAAAGGCAAGCTCGCCCGCCTTGGTTATTACATGAACAACATCGCCGATGGCCTTGCCGTTTATGGCCTGACCTACAAGCGAAGAGCTGGACAGGCAGTTTTTAAGCGGATCCGCTTCGCTGGTGCCCACATAGGAATAGGTTTCCTCCTCGTTTGCATCCATATCAAGCAGGGTTACGGTGCAGCCCTCCTTTACATGGTCGTAATGCGACTCCTTAACATATACCACCGCATGCTCTATACGGTGCTGCATCTCTTCAATTTCCGCTTCAACCTCGGCCTGCTCCTGCTTTGCCGCATCATACTCGCTGTTCTCGGAAAGGTCGCCGTAGCTGCGGGCCTCGGCTATACGCTTGGAGACCTCTATACGCCGTACCTTGAGATAATAATCCAGCTTTTCCTTAAGCTCGGCAAGGCCTTCCTCGCTGATTTTATACTGCATTTGATTGTCCGCCATATGATTCTCCGTTTCTTTGCCGTTTCACCCTGCCGCCACGGTATATAAATGCCATATAAACGCAACGCCTATGGGCATAACAGAGCAGAATAAGCATATTTTATCGTCATATTATATAATCGCGGGGCGATTCTGTCAATTCCCAAAAACATAAACGGACGCGAAAGGCGGCAAAAATCGTTGCAGATCATTGCACATAACCGTAAAAAAGCGCCCTTGAGCAGGTCACAACGGCCGCCGCGGCCGGGCCCGCCCTGCGGGCAGGCCCTCTGCCGGTCATGCGGCATGACCGCCCCGACGCGTTCGCGTCTTGGCCGCGGCAGCTGCGCCCGCAGCTTTGCAGCCGCAGCCGTCCTTTAATCGCGCCGCCGCGCCCGCAGCCTTAATTCAGCAACGCCAGAGCGTAACCCAAAACTGCGGCGGCCGTAAGCCAGATAAGTTGAGGGAAAAGCAGCCATGCCGCCGCCGGACTTACGGGCTTAATGCGCGTAAATGCAAGCAGCAGAAGCACAAAGTATACAAATATTATAATTTCACCAACGGCGGGCAGCGCCAACACAAAAACCGCAAGCACCCAAAGAACATGGAAAACCGCGCACAGGCACAGCATTATCAGAACCTCGGTGCGCTTTTTTGAGGCGGGCGCAGCGGAAAAATACAGTGCGCAGGCGAAAAAGGTAAGGGCGTATATTATTCCCCATGCTATGGGAAAAACAATGTCCGGGGGCTGGAACGACGGCTTTATAAGCTTATCAAACATCGGACGGCCCATAATGCTCAAAGCCGTTGCCGCGCCGGCGGTAATCAGTACGCTTACAAGGGAAACAAGGGTGGGAGCAAGCCGGAATTTTTTATTCATATTCTCCTCCGTATTTTTCAAACAGAATGTGCCGCGAACACCGCTGCGGCCGATATAAATAAGTATATGCTCCGGCGCGCCTTTTATTCCTAAAGCAAAAAAGCGGATTGGCCGTTGCTGCCCGCTTTGCCGGCGGATAAAAAAGACGCCCCGAAAGCGTCCTTTGAAATTGCGGCAATTAAGCAATTATTTAATTATTCCGAATTATTTCCCGGGCGGCGCTGCGGTTTCGCCGCCATTTACTTTTTAAGCTCCGCATACTGTGCGGCAGTCATGCCGTAAACATAACGGTCGGCAAAGGAACCGTTATCAAGCAGGATATCGTCCGTAAGCATACCTTCTTTGCGGAAGCCCAGCTTTTCGGCAAGCCGCTGAGCCTCGATATGATCGGTATCTATGGAAAGAGTGACCTTGTTGTAACCCAAAGTTTCGAAGCAATTGGCAAGCATTTCGCAGGTGGTGCGGTAGGCAATGCCGCGTCGGGTGAATTCCGGCTGGCCGATAAGAATGTAGTATTCCGCCTTGCGGTTATGCTCATCAATGTTAAAAAGGCCCACCATGCCTATGGGCTTTTTGGTGCCGTCCTCATAAAGAGCGTGGATAATAAAATCGTTCCGGCCGCGGTCTATAAGCGAACGCTGGAACCATTGCGCGCCCGCCTGCTCTCCGGCGGGAAGCTGGGTGTGAAAATGCTTTGTAAGCGCCTGATTGCCGCTCCATGCTATAACAGCCGGAATATCGCTTCTTTCTGCTTTGCGGATACTTAAACGAAAGCTTGCCATGACCTGCACATACCTTTCTGCCGCCGCGGGATGCTTGCAAAAAAACATGTAAATTGCGGCGTGTAAGAATTTATTGACATATCAATGCCCGTTTTACTTTACCGCAGGCTCCTTTGATATTGAATCACGGCATCACACGGTGAAAACGAAGCAATTATAAATATCTGCATGATAATTACTTACGATATTTACTGTATTATAACAAACATTTTCGGGTTTGTGAATATATATTTTGCAAATTGTTGCCCTTTTTGCGCAAAAAACCGCTATTTTAACGAAAAAAACGGAAAATCCGGCGAGATCGCGGCAATGCACTTGCGGCCTGAGTACGGCAAAACCTTAAAACAACGGCATCGGATATTGCAGCAGCTTCGCCGCGCCGGGCCCTGCGGGCCCCGGCGTGCGCCGCCGGCGCACGCCTCGCGCCTTGCCGCCCTTACGCAAGCAGGCTTGCCGGGCGTCCGCAGCGCTTGCGGCGCGGCTTATCGGTTTCGCAGCTTTTCTCATCTCCGCCCCGCAAATGCCGTATACCGCTTTTCTCCCCCGCAGCTTAACATCGGCACGGCGCAAAAAAGCCGCCCGTCTTACCCGAATGTAAGACAAGCGGCCGTGCTTATATAGATAAGTGTAATTGCATACGGTTCTGAAGGCGGCTATAATAAATCATGAACCGTGGGCGCATGCCTGACAGCCGCATGCCTGTTAAAGAGGAATATTATCCCCGCAGACGGCGGTACACCGTAATGCGGGTGCCCGATTCAAGAATAGCGCCTTCATCAAGGCCGGGGTTCTGCTGCGCAAGCTCCTGCGGGGCAATACCCAATTCCTCGCCCACGGAAAAAAGCGTCTCTCCGCTGCGGGCAATGTATATGCACAGGCCGCAGGGCTTTTCCCGCGGGGCGGTCGCGGTAAAATCGGTAAGCACGCGCAGCGTGCCGGGGGAGGACACCGTAAGCCCCAGCTGCAGCACCATGCGTATTTCGCACTTGCTGCCCGCAAGGGCCGCCTGAAGAGTGTCAATATCCGGGCAGGCAAATACCGTGCTTGCGGGCGTGCAGCTGCAATCGGTGTTAAGCTCAAAATCGGCATAGGTGTCAAAGCCGGTCAGCTCCCCCGTGCCGGAGGCAATGTACAGCACCCGGAAGCAGGCCCGCATCATAAGGCGGACTGTACCGCTTTGCGCCTCTGTGCTCAGCGTCTGCACATAGGCGTTAACGGCGCATATCCGTGCAATCGGCTGTGCGCCCTGCGGCGCGTCCAGCAATATGCGTACGCTTTGCCTGCGCACAAGACATTCAATGCCGGGCAGCTCCGCATTTGAAAAGCTGCATTGGGTTTTGTCAACGGTGCTGTATGCGGCGGTAACCGCTTTGACGCTTCTTTTTCGGCTTACGCAGGCGGTGCAGCAAAGGCTTATATCGCAGGCAAGCACGCGCCGCTCACCCTGCTCGTTGTCCTGCGGCAGCACCGTGCCCTCCTCCGGGGATATATCAAGGCATACCGTGTCATCGGGCTGTACGCCGGGGGCCTCTATTACGGCGGAAAAAGGAATGCGGTCCGCCACCTGCGCTACCGGCTCGTATTCATCACTGCCGGAGTACAGAACGCTCAGCACAACATCTCCCGATACCATAACCGCGTCGGTGTCGGCCTGTACGCCGTTTATGCATACGCTGGGGGATACCTGAAGGCACTGCTCCACCTCCGGCATGCGCACGCTTAGCTCTATGTTCTCCCGCACGGCGGTGCGCTGCGTAAATATCCCCACAAGAGCGGAGCATTCGGCCTCCGTGCTTAAAAGCTGAACATCGGGGGAGACTATATCCGTAATAACCTCGGTTTCAACAGGCGAAGCGATAAAAAAGCACACCTGAACCGTAACCTCCAGCACCGCGCTGCTGCCCTCCATGCGACATTTGCACATTGTTACCCGTGCTCTTGCCGCTGCGGCGGAGTTTTCGGCAGCGGGCACGGCTACGGCAAAATCCTGCTGCGCCTGCGAGGTTTCGGGGGTTTCCCCCTCAAGGGTCACTCCGCCCCGCACAACGCCCTCGGCGCGCGCCTCTCCGCCCTGTACGCGGCAGGAAACCACATAGGCCCGTGCATTGCCGCACAGCACCTTCCGGTCAGTGCCCGCAAGGGGAAGTATCATGCGCAGGGTCTGCTCTGCGCGTGTCATGCTTACAGTGTCGCAATGAAGCTGCTCTTTATTTATTTCCATATCCGTTCTTCCTCCCTGATATATGCTGCTATACCATACGCGCACGCGGTGGGGATTATTCAAACTTTTTTGGCCCTGCGGGCTTGAAAAAGCAAAAAATACGGCGGCGCGCAAAGGAGAAAAGGAATAAATATGCAGACAAAAACCCTTGAAAGACAAGGAGAAGTGCGGTATAATCCGTATCGAGAGCCGAAAGGCAAAGGCGCAGGCAAATAAAATTAAACGGAGAAAAATAATGCAGTTTTTGATAATTCGCCACGGCGACCCCGATTATGTGCACGATTCCCTCACCGAAAAGGGCTTTCGGGAGGCGGAGCTGCTGGCCCGGCGGCTTAAAAAGGAGGGCGTGGATAAAATATATGTATCGCCCTTGGGCAGAGCGGCGGCAACGGCCGCACCCACCGCAAAAGCGCTGGGGCTTGCGCCGGAAACTCTGCAATGGCTGAGGGAATTTCCCGTTACGCTGGCGCAGACGGGGCATAACCCCAATCCGCAGGGCAAATGCCCGTGGAACATTTTTCCCGATGAGTGGCACGCGCAGGAATGCGTGTATGATAAAGACGGCTGGAGGGATTTTTCGCTGTACCGCGATACCGGCATAGCGGAGTATTACGATATGATCTCCGGGGAGCTGGATGCCCTCTTTGAGCGGCACGGCTATGTGCGCGATAACGGCTTTTACCGCATAAAGCCGGGGTATGAAAACAGCAGGGAGACCGTGGCGCTTTTCTGCCATCACGGCGTGGGGTGCGCGCTGCTTGCCCATATATGCTCAGTACCCCTGCCTCAGTTTTGGCATACATTTTTTCTTACCACCAGCAGCGTAACAAGAATCCTTATGGAAAAGCACCGCCCGGACGGACGCAGCGCCGTGGCGCGCATTATTGCCCTTGCCGATACCTCCCATCTTTATGCGGGAAATGAGCCCGTGTCCTCCTCCGGCCTGCATTCGCCCATTGAATAAAACAGGGCGGGGAAAACGCATGCGTAATGCGTGCCTAATCAAAGCCTTTTCTGCGGGAAAGTGCATAAAAACCCCTTGACGGACACAAAAACCGATGATATAATACCCGATGTTAATGAAATATTCCCATCTTACCGTAGACAGCAGGTGCTTTTGCGTAAATCCTGCCGAGGCAAGAGAGTCTCAGCTATGTTCTGATTCCCTCATGTCGCGCGGCATGGGGTTTTTTGTTGGCAAAAAACTTACAGGAGGGAAATGCAATGTCTGAAGCTGCAATCAGTGCAAAGAGCGAAATAGTCAGCCAGATCAAGGACAAGCTTTCAAGAGCAAAGAGCGTTGTGATCGTTGACTATCGCGGTCTGACTGTAAGCGAGGTTACGGAGCTTCGCAACAATATGCGCGCCGCCGGTGTGGAGTACAAGGTGCTCAAGAACACCATGATGAGCCGCGCATGCGAGGAGCTGGGCATCACGGGCGTGGAGGAGCATCTTTCCGGCCCCAGTGCTTTCTGCTTCGGTTACGATGATCCGGTATCCGCGCCGAAGATCATGAAGGAGTTTGCCGAAAAGGTAAACAAAACCGAGATCAAGGGCGGTATTATGGATAATGCCGCAATTGACAACAAGGTAGTGGAGAAGCTGGCGTCTACCCCCAGCAAAGAGGTTCTTCTTACAAGACTTATGTGGTCCATCACCGGCAGCGTTCGTTCGCTGGCTATCGGCCTCAACGCAGTCAAGGAGAAGATGGAGGCTTAAGTCTCCAAAGACAAACATTAAAATTATTTAATCGGAGGAAATTATCATGACTATCGCAGAAATCGTAGAAGCTATAAAGTCCATGACCATTCTTGAGGTTGCTGACCTCGTAAAGGCTATTGAGGATGAGTTCGGCGTATCCGCAGCTCCCGTTGCGGTTGCCGGCGGCGCTGCTCCCGCTGCTGCTGCGGCTGAGGAGAAGACCGAGTTTGATGTTGTTCTTAAGGAAGTCGGCGCTAACAAGCTGGCTGTTATCAAGGCTGTCCGTGAGATCACCGGCCTTGGCCTTAAAGAGGCTAAGGACATGGTTGAGTCCGCGCCCAAGACCGTTAAGGAAGGCGTTTCCAAGGACGAGGCTGAGACCCTTAAGGCTAAGCTGGCTGAGGCCGGCGCAGTTGTTGAGCTGAAGTAATCAGCAACAAAAAATAAAGCGCAGCTTTTGCCGCGGGATAATTCCCGCGGCTTTTTGTTTTTTACAGCCGTATTTATGCACATTTGCCGCAAAGCCGTTTTGCATACATTCGCCGTTTCATTCTTCCGCGGGACGGAACACGGCTATTTCCTCCACCGTTTCCGCGCATATCTCAAGCAGCGCGCCGCCGTTATATTCCGTGCAGGAAAACGATATTCTCTCCGGCGTTATCCCGTCAAGCCGCTCATCAAGCAGGCATCGCAGCCGGGCTTCGTTTTCCTTTAACAGCTCCTGAGGGGTTATACGCACCGTGCGCTTTTGCTGCTCGTAATATGTAATGCTTTCCGATAATACGGGCAGCCCCCGGTACATAATGGGGCGGGATTGCGAAACGGCGGTGTAATTTTCAAATTCCGGCCTTGCACCGAAGCTGCGGCCGAAAATACGCACGCCCTCTATGCGCTGCATTCGCCCCGTGGGCTCGGTAACCTCTTTTTCAAGGGGCAGCTGCATATATACCGAGGTCCACACCCGCGCGCGGCATTTGCCCATGGCGGCAACATAGCCCGCAGACTCGCCGCCGTACATAAGCTCGCCGCTTATCAGCACCTGCCCGGGCAGCACCAGCTGCCCCGTGCGCACCTTGGCCGTGCCCTGAAGCACGGTAAGCTCCTCTATTACCGCCGTTTTTTTGGCCGTAAGGTCGCCGGGCGTCATGTAGTCCGGCATTTCGGGCTCGTTTTTTTCCTTAACGGTTACGGTCACATACGCACCCTGCCCGCTTACGCAGGCCCACTGCACGCGCCCGTCCCTTATAAGGGCGGCCTCCGCTTTTTCCAGCATTTCGCCGCTTGCCCTTGCGCCCGGTACTATGCCGCTTTGCGCAAGCTGCGCCATTACCCAATCGGGGCTTATTCCGCTTATGCCGTATATGCGGAAGAAAAACACCCGCCCCTGAAGCAGTATAACGGCAGCGGCGGTTATGACGGCAGCCGCGCCCAGCCCCGAGCGACGGAGAAGCTGCTTAAGCTTTACGGAAATGCCGCCGTTTTCCGCAATGCGCACCGAAAGCCCCGCAGCGCTCATTTTTTCTGCGTCGCCGGGGGTGCAAAGCGCGCTTATGCAGGTGGGGGAGAGGCGGCGCACACGGTGCAGCACAGCCCCGGTTTTCGCTATTCTGCCAAGCTCCCGCTCCGGGGTAAGGCTGCGCAGATATATGCGCACATAGCCTGTAAGCCGTATTTTGTCCATCACTCTTCCTCCGTTTCTCCGCGCCGCTTGTAGGATACGCTGCATATGCGCCCGGTAAGCACGAGCATGCCGCCGGAGAGCTCCTTTGCGCTCAGGTTCCGCCCCTCCACGGCAATATCAAAATTGCGGCATACAAGGCGCACGAGGCGGTCGCTGAATACGGGCATGGAGAGAAAATTCTCCACCGTGCAGTAGCTGTCCTGTATCAGATGCACCCCCACGCTTCCGAAAACCGCCTCTGGGGGCAGGTCTATAAAATGCGCTATGCGGGCCTGAGTGTCTCCGTTAAGGTGTTTGCGTTTCATTTTCCTCTCCCTTGCGCGGCCGCGGCGGCGCTTTTTATGAAGAAATGTCCGCCGTGACTGATTTGTCCGCGCTTTATTACATGCTTGATTATATGAACGGGGACTTTATATAATTCCGGGGGGAGGCGACGATGAAAAGGATGAAGAATATGACGGGCATTTCGGAATTGCTTTTTTTGTTCACAAAACCGACAAAAATTGCCGTTTGAATTGACATTAAAGCAGGTGCCGGATTATAATACAACCGTTATTATTTATATATTATGAATCGGATGCGCCTTGTTTTTTTCAAGGCACATCGAAAGGAAGTGCGGTTTTCAGATGAATCGGGATGCGGCAAATTCTGCTTCCGGGCAGAAAAAGAACAGGTGGAGTCTCGGAAAAAGGATCGTTGCCGGATGCGCGCTTTTGTTGGCTGTGGTGCTTTTGCTTCTGGGAGCAAGGTGGATATTCTCTGCCTCGGGCAATAAGCCGACACCGGGAGGGGAGGGCGTCATGGCTACGCCGCCTGCGGAGGGCGATCCGTCCATGTACACTCCCCGGCAGAATTTTGCCATGGCCTCGGGCGCGCTTTTGCAGCTGGACGGCTATACAAGCCGCACCACCGGCAATGTAATAGCGGCTTTGGGCTTTATAAACTATGAGCAGACGGTGTCCAACAAGCGTACCGTAAACGGCAACGATGTTTTCAGCGAGGCGATAAGCCTTTCCTCTCTTAAAAAGGTGGGGGAGCAGAAATACTTCACCGGCCGCGAGGATGTGCTGGTGCGGAAGGCGGACAGCCTTTCCGCGCAGAGTGTTACATGGTCGGACAGCGCGTACAGGCTCAGCTGGGAGGAGTTTTATAACACCTACGGCTTTGACCCGCGCGCGCTTACCTCCTTTATCGTAAACGAGCAGACCGTGATAAGCGAGGAAAGCCTTGACAACGGCGAGGGCAACTATACCTTCCGCTATGTGCTTACTCCCGAGTCGGCCTCCAATTACTGCCGCGAGGTAAAGGTCATGAGCGGGGCGTCGGATTACCCGGTTTTCAGCTCCGTGGTGCTTACCCTTACGGTGGATTCCCTCTGGCGGCCGCTGGTGCTGGAGCGGGAAACCGTATATCAGGTTAATATCCCGGTCATCGGCAAGGCGGAATGCCATGAGCATCTGACGGAGGTGTTCTCCGACTTCAGCAAGACCGAGGAGATCAAAAACGATGTAGGGGAAATAACCGACAAGCCGGAGGAAGGCAAGGACGATACCCTTAAGGAGATCGCCGATGCGCTGGCGGCGCAGCCCTGCTATAAAGTAAATCTCAGCGGAAGCGTAAACGGCTCTCTTACCGTGTTTGTTGCGCTGGATGCGCAGAAGGAGCCGATAGCCGACGGCATAACCCTTCTTGCAAAGGGAGATATCGGCGCCGCGCAGCTGTTTATGGCCTATAAGGACGGGAAGCTGTATGCAAAAAGCGGAAATGTGAAGCTGGCCATACAGAAGGATTCCGCAGTGGAAGCGGTAAAGGCGGTGTTTGAACTGCTTGGCAGAGAGCTGCCCAGCATAAACACTGACAGTCTTGACATAGACAGGCTTAAGGATAACCTTAAAATTGAGCAGAGCGAAAACGGGCTTACGGCCGTATACAGTGCATCGGGCATAGAGGCAACGGCACAGCTGGATACAGGGGAGGGCTTCCGCCTTGTAAGCGCCGAGGCCAAAATCAGCAGCGGCGGCGTAACGGAGAAGATCACCGTGCGCCCGGCGGAAACGGCCGTGTTTGAGGATACTGACGACTGCTGCGATTTTACCGGCGCGGAAAACATCATAAAGGCATGGGCAAAGGCGGCGGGAGCGCAAAGCACCTCCTTTGAGGCCCGGCTTACAAGAAACGGCAAAACCTATAATGCGCAGCTGAGGCTTAATAACAAAACGGGCGAGCTGGAGATAACAAGCAATATAAACGGAGCGGATGTCCGCCTTGTGTACAGGGACGAGCTGTACATAAACATAGGCAATATTGCGGTAAAAGCGCAGAAAAGCGATATTTCCGCGCTTAAGGAGCTGCTTGCGCCCCTTATGCCGGATTCCGATGCGCTGCTTACGCTTATTCCGCAGGAGTATGTTGATTTTATAGTGAATTTTACTCCGCAGAGCGTGCTTGACGCCGTAAGCAGCCTTACATGGGACGGCAGCAGAATAAAGCTGGCTGCCCGCATAGGAAGCGACGGGCTGAGCGCGGAAATAAGCGAAAACGAGCTGATTCTGGACGGCATAACGCTGGCGGGAGCACAAAACCGCGCCGAGGTGCGGCTTACCGGCACCGGCGATAAGCCCTGTGTATTTGATACGCAGGGCGAATACGCCGATGTGACGGAAGTGGCGCAGGCCATAAGGGCAGTGTATAATACCGTTAAAAAGGACAGTATTTCCCTTAATGTGCGCCTGAAGGTGACGGCGGACGGCATTGCGGATTTTGAAACAAACGGCATTGTTACCCTTATAAGAAACGGCAGCAGCCTTGATGCGGAGGTTTCGCTTATAATAGGCGGCCGCGAGTTTAAGCTGGTATATGCCTCGGAGCGCTTTACCGCGGATTATAACGGCATAAAGCTTACCGCCTCCAAGGAACAGGTGCTGGGCGTGCTGGCGGCGGCAAAGGAGCTTACGGGGCTGGACATTCCGCTGCTTGACGGGCTTCTTCCCGAAGCGCCGCCGCTGCCTCAGGGGCTTAAGGAGCTGCTTGAGCCGGTTATAAGCGGCAGCGGAGAAGTGGGCAGGCATATTGCCTCTTTGGATGCCGCGCAGCTGCTTGCGGCAGTGAAATCGCTTAGCGTACAGGACGGCAAAGCGGTGCTTACAATGGATGCCGGGGCGCTTACCGGAGTGCAGGCCGGGGATACTGCGGTAACGCTGGAATACGGCGACGGTCTGCTTACAAGGGCGCTTTTGGAGAATATGCCTGTAAGCGCGCAGAAAACAATTACATTCGCTGCGGAATTTGCATATCCCGAGGCCGCCGAGGCGGTGCTGCCCGGCGACATTGCAAGCTATATTCCCTATGAATTCCTTAAGGAAACCGTGCAGTCCTGGCAGGCGGCGCTCAAAGACAAAAACCAACTGTTCAGGGTAACGCTTAATGCAGAGGATAAGAGCCTTGAGGCAACGATGCGCATAAATGCCGAAACGGGCGAGGTGCTGCTTAATACGGAGATCAGCGGTATAGCGGTAAAGGCGGTATACAGCGACGGCGTTATATATCTGACCTCCGGCAATATAAAAGTGAAGCTGGCGGCAGAGGATATTTATATGCTGGCGGATAAGCTGGCCCCCATACTGCCGGAGGGCGAGGGCAAGCTTATAAGCGGAGATTATATTGATTTTATTTCCTCAATAAGTGCGGACAGTGTGCTGGAGGCCATAGACAGCCTGACCTATGTAAACGGTAAGGCGGTGCTTAAAGCGCACATCGGCAGCGATAAGCTTACCGGCAGCCTTGACAATAAACGGCTTACCCTTGACGGAATAACCGTGGCGGGCAAGACGGCGGGCATAACGGTGGAAATTGCCGGGATATCGGATACTCCGTTCAGAACGGATATCGCGGGCGAATATGCCGATGCGCTGGAAGCGGCGGATGCGCTGGTTGCTGCTTATAATACATACAATAAAAACAGCTTCCGCCTTCAGGTGCAGCTGGAGGGCATGGCGGACGGCGTTATGACCGTTGAGTGCAGCGGCACGATTGAGCTGGTGCGCAGGGGAGACGGGCTGGATGCGCATGTTTATGTAAATATAAACAAAAAGCCGGTGGAGCTGACATATGCGCAGGGACGCTTTGCCTGCAATTACAACGGCCTTAAATTCTCCATTGCAAAGGAGCAGCTTATACCGATACTGGCTTCGGTAAGCGATACCATGGGGCTGGATATAGAGCTGCTGGATAAGCTGCTGCCGGTAAAGCCGGAGGATAAGATAGACCTTTCGGTGTTCAAAAAGTATGCAAAGGAATATCCGGCGCTTGAGCATATGAAGGGGCTGGATGCCAAAGGCCTTTTGGAGGCGGTTGTAAGCCTTGAGGCGGAATCGGGCAGGCTTACCCTTGTGATGGATTCCGAAAAGCTTACGGGTATTGAGAAAGCGGGAGAAAGCACGGTATATCTTACCTATGAAAACGGCCTGATTACAGGCGTGAGCGCGCAGCGGCTGCGCCCGTCGCAGAGCAATACTGCCGATGTTGCCGTAAAGATAACCTATCCTGAGCTGAATATTGCGCTGCCTGACCTTTCCGGCTATATAAACGCCGACAGTCTTAAAAGGCTTATGGGCGAGTTTGCCGCCACGGCGGAGCTGCGGCAGTATAGGCTTACCGGCAAACTCAATGCAAAGCTGCTGCTGTTTAACGAGAACATTCCCTTTGATATGCGCTTTACGGTGGATGAAAAGGACAATGTGCGCGGGTGGGTGAAGTTTGATATCCCGTATGTTCTGGGGCTTACCCAGAGCAATAACGGCACCGTTACCGAGCTGTATCTTGAAAACGATGTGGTTCATATTAAACGGGCAAGGAAGACCAAAAAGCTGACATGGAAGGGCTGGCAGTATTCTACGGATTATGACTATATCAAGTTTGTAAACGAGAATTTCACTGCGGACCCGATAAAGTACATTCAGTTTATATTCAACCTTACCGACAGCATAACGGGCACCATAAGGGGTTCCGTAACGGATGCCGGAAGCAGGGGCGAATTCCTGCCGGAGAAGGCGTTAAAGAACTTCTATGCCGATTCGGAGTATCATTTTACGCTGGACGGAGCGTATATAACCGATGATAAGAATTTCTCCGATATAAAGCTGGATATACGCCCGGCGGGCGGATATTTGGACAGCCTGAAGCTGGAAACGAAGATAATATCCATTGTGAATATAAAGGTGGAGGCAGGGCTTGCGGACAGGGGCAAGCCGGTGGATATGAGCGTTATTCCGGGCGGGCTGGCTGCGGACGGCAGATACAGATGGTATTAAAAGCGTTGAAAAAAGCGTTAAAAACCGTTAAAAAAGCGTTGAAAAACGCATAAAAAACCGTGTAAAAAACGGTGCAAAACGCATTAAAAAACACTGCGGGCAAAAAAGTGCCCGCAGTGTTTCAGTCTGTCGAATAACCCCAAAAATCAAGCTGAGTTTTGAATTAAAAATTTT
>ERZ1034917.96-NODE-96-length-83742-cov-2738.800292_pt1 | contig 83742 bp, 118 predicted proteins | sample MGYA00520605_ERZ1034917 | MGnify/ENA primary metagenome ERZ1034917 (study PRJEB33766, sample SAMN09781784) | gut metagenome | biome: gut microbiome | host: Homo sapiens | place: Madagascar | study: EMG produced TPA metagenomics assembly of the PRJNA485056 data... | reverse complement strand
CTCTGGCTCTGGCGATGGCTATGGCTCTGGCTCTGGCGATGGCTATGGCTCTGGCGATGGCTATGGCTCTGGCGATGGCTATGGCTCTGGCTCTGGCGATGGCATAAAGGATCTGAACGGCGACAAGGTATATGTAATAGACGACGTACCAACGATTATAAAATCCGTTCACGACAACATCGCACAAGGCTTCATTTTAAATAATGACCTTACCTTACAGCCCTGTTACATCGTCAAGGAACAGAATAAGTTCGCCCATGGCGACACACTGCATGATGCCTTTATGTCCCTGCAAGAGAAACTCTACGATGGCAGCACCGAAGAGGAACGAATCGAGGCTTTCCGCAAGAAATTCCCCGACTATGACACCCCTTACCCAAACCGTGACCTCTTCGCTTATCATCACGTTCTCACCGGCTCATGCTGCATGGGACGAGAGAGTTTCTGCAAGGACAAAGGCATCAGTCTCAGCGACGCCACCACAGTACGCCAGTTCGTCCTCCTCACCAAGGACAGCTACGGCTCTGCCACAATCCGCAAGCTTCCCCAAGCCTACGGAATAAACGAGTCATAGCTGATTAGCTGTCAATCACCCGTACAAATATGAAAATCAATATCAAAATCGTAGCTTTCGCGGCGTGGATTGTGATGACCCTCATCATCCTCAGCGCCACACTCCGCGGTGTCAGCAAGCCCGACACCGCCACAAACTTGATTAGCATCGCAGTCCTGTTGTTCTGGACGCTCTTGTCCATCGCAACAAACTGCCTAACTTTTAAAAATAACAAAAAACAATGAAACGATTCAATTCCGTGTGTATGTTCTCGCTGCTCGTCGCAGCGATGTCCCTAACCTCTTGCTGCGAACGCATCGACGCAGGTTCTGAAGGCATCCTCGTCAATCTCTACGGCTCAGGCAAGGGAGTCGATGACGTAAGCCTCGTCACCGGTCGCGTCTGGTACAACCCCCTCACAGAAGAGGTCTACGAGTACCCCACGTTCGTACAGACCATCGACTATCCCGCGTTCACAATCAACGCCAAGGACGGATCCGAGTTCACCGTCGATCCTACCGTCTCTCTCAAGATGGTCGATGGCAACGCCCCGAAGGTGTTCAAGAAGTACCGCAAGGAACTCAACGACATCATCAACGGCACGCTATTCAATTATGTCAAGGATGCCTTCCGCATTCAGCTCAACAAGTACACTACAGACCAGATTGTCAGCAACCGTGACATGGTTGAACGTGCCATCGAGGCACAGCTCAGCAAGGCTCTCGCCAAGGAACACTTCCATCTTGAACAGCTTACGTCTGGCCTCAAATATCCAAATTCCATCGTACAGGCCGTCAACCAGAAGAACAAAGCTATTCAGGAGGCGCAGAGAGCACTCAACGAGGTAGCCGTCAAGAAGGCGGAAGCAGAAAAGATGCTCGTACAGGCACGAGCCGAGCGAGAGGCTAACGAACTCAAGTCCGCCTCACTTACCCCAGCCATCCTCAAGAAGATGTGGATAGAAAAGTGGGATGGATCGGTCCCACAGGTCGTTACCGGCGGCAGTAACAGCACATTCATCGACATAAGCAAATTGAAGTAAAAGATGAAAAATAGAGTTGTAGATATAGATAAGGATACAATAGCTTTGATTATTAATCACAAAGGCTCGGTGTACCTTAGTTATGTGGATAAGTCAGATTTACACAAGGTTTCTGTTATTAAAGGAACGTGGTTTCTTGCTGTCAACAGGACAGGGCATATTGATGGAGTAAAGACTAAGATTCAGAAGTCTTTGTCAAGAAAACAAATATGGTTGCACAATATTGTTCTACAAAAAGAAAAAGAGAGTAATATTGTAGACCATATTGATCACAATACGCTTAATAATAAAAAATCCAATCTAAGGGAGATTACAAGACAAGAAAACGCACAGAATATATCTACAACTCTATCTTCTACAACGAGACATAGAAATGTTACTATCGACAATGGCTATTATCGAGTTAGAATAAACGGTATTTCTTTAGGCCGATATAAAACTATAGAAGAGGCCATCTCTGTGGCCGATACTGAAAGAATTAGAATATTTCCTAAGAGCAATTTATTAGATAAGAAAATAAAATTACATACCAAATGAACTGTTTAAGAAAGAAAACCTTCAAGAACGGCGTTGTCTATTGTCTCCAGTTAGATGACGGGGTTCTCGTCGAAACCACCGACACCTTCCTGCCTTATTACACCAAGGATGCAATAGGCAGACATCAAAACAAGTTAGACAACAATGAACTTGGCGACCGCACGGAGCGGTGGATGATTGGCGTGTCCACAATGTCTGGATGCCCGGTCCGCTGCAAGTTCTGTGCAACAGGCAACATGAAGCGTTATCGCAACCTCACTGCCCAAGAAATTGTCGCACAGGTTGATTACGCCATCAGCCATGCCGATGGTGCATGCCCAACTAAAGCAAAGGAGTTCAAGATTAACTACACTCGTATGGGCGAACCGTTCTTGAATATTGAAGCTGTGAAAGAAGCCATCCGCATCATCACAGAAAAATATCCGAATACACATCACTATGTGTCAACGATTGGCATTAAGGACAGCGATTTTTCCTTCATCAAAGGCAACATCACTCTCCAGATAAGCCTTCACTCATTTGATGATGAGAAGCGTAATTGGCTTATTCCGTACAAGAATAAGATGTCCATCAAAGAGCTTGGTCAGATACGAACCCAAAGCAATCTGAAAACGACAATCAACCTCACTCTTGTTGATACTTCAGATTTTGATGCTGAAAAGCTGAAGGAATGGTTTGATAAGGAACATTTCTTTGTGAAGTTGTCTCCCATCAACCCCAATAATATCTCAGAGAAAAACCACCTCGGCAATGGTGTTGTCGAAGGAGTAAATTTAGTATAAACCCTTTAATTTTTACAACAATGACAGAAATTAAGAATCAGTTGGATGCAATGGGTTACAGCTACGCTGTAGCCATCGCAACAAAGGCAGAAATAGAGAACGGAGCTGCCTGTGGACAGCTCGCCATCATCTGCGAGTAAGCATCTTTGTAGAAAGGCTTAGGTAGGCCCAACAAGGCTTACCAAGTAGCCCACACCCCTCCTGCCCTTACACCATGTTTGGGGCAGGAGGACCTAAAACTCATATCGCAATGAAAGAAAATAATTTTAAAGATACTGGGAAATCAATGATAAGTCTTGGCGCGGGCTTGTTTGCTGGGATAGCTTTAGTATACACGGTGGAAGAATACGGCATATTAGTAGCTTCCTCGTGTCTTGCCTCTCTACTCCTTATAGTAGGCATCATCCTCATAAAACTCGACAAAAAGAACACAGATTCATGAAAGCTAAATTAATAATAGAACAGGCCGACAACGGAATGATTGTCAGGTCTGACGACCAGGTGTCGGTAATAGAAAACACCCATTCCACCACGGCAATTAGTAAGAAAGACAATCTTATCAACGAGCTTGGACGTATATTCTTCCTACATGTCAGCTCCGTCATGAATGAAGAGCTGACAAACAAGGTTGAAGTGGAGATAGATAAAATTAAAACCGAATAATTTATGAAGAAGATAATGTTCAACGACCGTTACGGTCTTACCCAAGCTGTCCTCGAAGGTCGCAAAACCCAGACAAGAAGAATAGCTTATACTTTAGGAAGATTGAAAGGTCTTACAGTTAGGCAGGATTTAGAAGGAGTAAACAAAGACAGAGCGTGTCTGTTTGATGGAGGAATACTTCTCGCCAAATCCGCTTACAAGCTCGGCGAAACCATAGCCATCGCCCAAAAATACGATGATCTGGTAAAGGACGATGAATTCTACCGCCTTTGTGGCATTCACGGAATGCCTTTGGAATGCATCAAATACGAGAGAGGGTGCAACAACAAGATGTTTGTCCGTGCAGACCTTATGCCCCATCATATTCGCATTACCAACATTCGCCTCGAACGTCTGCAAGACATCAGCGAAAAAGACTGTCTGGCAGAAGGCATTTGGGAGGCGCATGACGTAGGACTTGAAGGCGTAACATATTGGTACACAGGACTGGCAAACTCACCGTACAGAACCGCAAGAGAAGCCTACGCTGCCTTGATAGACAAAATCAGCGGCAAAGGCACATGGGATTCCAACCCCTATGTCTTCGTCTACGACTTCGAGACAGTCTCCCTCCCAGTTACAGCATATCCTGTTTGCTTTTCGGATTGAAGAAGAAATGGAGGTGTAGATATGAAAATAAACAAAGATGATATAATATTACTTTGTCTTGTTACAGGATTTATTGTGAGTATTGTAGGCATAGCCGTATCTTGGGTATGGATTATGCGTTTATGATTGTTTAACCGCCTTCGGGCATAAATAGATAGAAATATGGTAGTATTATTGACAATTTTAGGAACTATTTTTCTGATAGTTAGTGCAATATATTGGTCTGAGACACCAAAGTTAAGAACGGTAAGTATTATAGTTGCATCTGTAGCTGCAATACTTATGACTTTATGTTATGCAAGTGCCGTGCTTGCGCAATATATGATAGAGTTTACGAAATAGAATAATTAACCACCCTCTCCTTGGCAACAGGGAGAGGGTAAAAAAGAAGGAATATGGCAGAGATTATTTATTTTGGAACAAATGGGTGCGCAGGGCATTATCCTATTGGTGTTGATAAAACGTTAAGTAATGATGAATATAATATGTGGCGTGAATGTGACAACGAAACTTGGGTAAACAATATACGCAATAATCCCGGTCGTCACTTGATAAAACATCACGGCGTTGTATATACCAACTATGCCGTGCCGTTCTCCGTGGATGACAAAAGAAACGGGTCTCACACGGAAGTATTCTGGGAAGGCATACACTCAGAAGATGAAATGATAAACCTCATAAAGAGTAATTCATTTTTGAAACGACAATTCAAAATGTAAACAACTATGATAGTAATCGAAAGCAAGACACGGAAGGACTGGAAGAAGGATTTTTGTAATTGGGTAAAAGAACCACGACGCAGTATCTGCAAGGAGTATGTGAACTATATGGAAGCGTTGGAAAGAGAAACGCTTCATAAAGTAATAAACAACACTTGCGATAAATACTGCAACATAACCGAAGAGCAAATCCGTGCAATCATTAATGCGGTGGATATCTGCGTTAACGATAGTGTGAAAGAAACGCACAAACTGATTGACAAGAGCCAACCTATAAAGTTCTTTTAAAATTACAATATAAACAATAAATAAAATGGTGACAAATGAAGACCCTTTCAAGGAATTTCCAAAAATATGCAAGCTGGCAAAGGTGTTAGGCAAGACTGCCATAACATCTGACCCAACTTTGAGACAATGGAAAAGAACCTCGCTTCCATCTGTTCCAATTAAGGAAATTTATGTAGGTAATAGAACCTATGAAGTTAATAACGGATTTACAAAAAGAAAACTATGACTTTAGATGAAGCAATAGAACACTGCAAACAAAAAGCAGACGAACTAAGTATTTGTAATAAAGATTGTTCTTTGGAACATAAACAATTATTTATTTGGCTTAGTGAATTGAAATCTATTAAAGAAAAAAGTAAGAGGCTAAAACAACAGAATATGGAGGAATAATTATGGAATTAGCGATTTGTTTTATGGTGCTCATTTTGGCAGGAATAATGGTAAGCATAGACAATGTAACCAAAGAACTGTCAAAAATTAGAAAACTCTTAGAAGAAAAAGATGAATAGTTATGACAGATAAAGGAACACTAAGAGAAATGCTCCCGATGAAGATTAATAATTGGGAGTCTATAGAGTATAGTAAGGGGCTTAATTGTCCTAATAAGGAGTGTGATAACAAAAGCTGTCATAGTGAAGCAAGAAATATTATCGGATGGTGTGATACTCCTTACGGCTATATGATGGTCTGTGAATGCAAGAAGTGTTTCACTAAGTATCGCTTTCATGGCACTATAGATGGCAAGTTTGATTTTGATAACTTTGCTGATAATTTTATGATGCGTGTTGAAATAGAAAAGGAGGCTAAGTTCGATAAGGAAAAGTATAATGGGAATAACGAAAAAGCAAAGAGATAAGATTTGGGGTAATGTTCCTTGGCTTCTTAACAAAGAAGACATTGAAGAGCTTTCCAAGGTAATAAATAACCTTTATGATGATGTCCAAAAAATAAAATACAAGTATAGATAAATTTAAACAATTATGACAAAAGAAGAAACAAAACAGCGCATCGCCGTCATGCAAGCATACGTAGACGGCAAGCAGATACAAGTTTATGAAACCTCTTTAGGGAAATGGTTTGACACCGACGCTCCTTCATGGATTACCAGTAAGCGATTCCGCGTCAAGCCCGAACCTTCCTACCGTCCTTTCCGCAACGCCGAGGAGTGCTGGCAGGAAATGCTCAAGCACGCCCCATTCGGCATCATGAGCAGCAAGAACGGAAAGGATTACATGTCTTTCATGTCTCTCAACGACGAAGGCTGCGACTTCTGCGGCTACGAAGGCGAAAGCTTCGAGTCCGCATTCGATGACATCCAATTCGCCGACGGCGCACCCTTCGGCATTAAAACAGAACAATGACACAAGAAGAAGAGAATCAGCATATAAAGAAACTAAAAGACGCAGGGTTCGACTGTGGCAGCAGCATGTCAATGCTCGAAGCTATACAGCTTTTGAAGCTATCGAACAGAGAAGCAAAGAATGGTTCACGGAAAATTTAATAAAACAAAGAACAATGAAACAGGCAGATTATATCAGGCTGACGGCACAGATTGCCGTACTGAAAGAAATTGCCGTTGATTACAGCGGCAAGACGATAGGCAACATCATACAGCAGCTCGAAGCCATTAAGAAGGAGGCGAAGAATGATTAGAGTAGACGCATACCGCTGCTCGTACTGCGGAAAGCTGTTCCTTACGGAAAGAGGTTGCGTAAAACATGAGGAAAAGTATTGCAATAAATTACCTTGCAATATTGCTGCTTGCTATTCGTGCAAGTGGTACAAAGAAACGGGGCAAACCACAAATATTACAATTACAGGGCTTCCTCCGTTGGCAGGGTATGAACATGGATATGAAAAGACGGTTCGTGTAAATATATGTTTGAAGCATCACAACGCCAAAATGTTCAATTCGTTTCATGCGTCAGAAGAACTTATTGATGACGCTGAGAACGGCGGCTTCCGTATCATGCCAACAATGGAGGAAGGCTGTTTGGACTATAAAAAGAAAGAAAATGAAGATTAGAAAGACAAAGAAGCGTTACAAATTAAAGTATCGTGTGTGGTTCCATAAAACTATTAAGGTGAAGTTTAAGAAGGTAAGCACATCAATCGAAACAGAACCACGCCAATACCCTAAAATGTGCGGCGTGTTTATTACGTACGAGGTGCTTAGGTGGTATCGTACGAGAGAACTAATAACTCGATACGTGCGCATAAGAATTGGCGCAGTTAAAAGTAAAACATCACGCAAAATCAAATAACAATGAAAATACTCAAAGAAATCAAAGTTCCTACAGGTGAAATCTACACCGCAAAAGGAGACAAAGGCATGTTGGAGTTTCTGACAGTAGCCGACTACGGAAAAGATGCAAACATCAAAGCCGACTTCCTCGGCATAACAAGAGAACTTAATGGTGTGCCGAACGGAACGCCGATGCCACTAACCGAAAAATGGGTAGTAACAATCTCTACCCAGTACGGCTGCTCGATGAACTGCAAGTTCTGTGACGTGCCGAAAGTCGGACCGGGACGCAACGTGACACTGAACGACCTGCGCAACGAGATAACAACGGCATTAAGTATGCACCCAGAGGTTAATCACACCAAACGCCTTAATGTACACTATGCACGCATGGGCGAGCCGACATGGAACGAGGCTGTAATCGAGCACGCGCGCTTCTTCTTGCGCGTAGATATTGTTCCCTACATCGGAAATTCACTTGTGCATCCTGTAGTAAGCACAATGCTCCCGAAGCATAATTGTAACTTATATGATTTTATCCACAAATGGGTTAGAGTTAAGAATACCGACTACAACGGAAACGCAGGCTTGCAGTTCTCTATAAACTCTACCGACGACGCGCAGCGAGAATACCTGTTCTCGGGCAATGCTCTACCATTGAAAGATATTGCAGAGCTTGCTGACACACTCGAAACTCCGCGCGGTCGCAAGTACACTCTTAACTTCGCACTTGCTGACGACTCTATCATTGACGGCAAGGTACTTGCGTCCATGTTCGACCCAAGCAAGTTCATGTGTAAGATTACACCGCTCCACCGAACGAACAGCTGCGAAGCCAACCATATTCAGACAAGCGGAGGTTACGACTCGTTTGTGCCGTACAAGAAAGTGGAAGAAGATTTGAAGGCAAACGGATTTGATGTAATCGTGTTCGTTCCGTCGTATGACGAGGATAACGGACTGATTACTTGTGGCAATGCAATCCTGTCCGGCAAGAAGCCGACATCAAGCTACAAAGAAGTGATATTTTAATCTGATAAACAAAAATGAGCAAAAAGAAAATATACATATCATCGCCGATTACCGGCTACAACCTCAACGAGCGACACAAGTTCTTCGCTCAGATCGAGAAAGAACTGACAATTCTCGGCTACAAGGCAGTCAACCCTATGAGCAAACCTTTGTCCGACTCTGCGCCGCACACGGAGCACATGAAAGAGGACTTACGCCTGCTCCTCGGCTGTGACGGCATCATCGTGCCTAACCGATGGCGGTGCTCGAAAGGCTGTGAAACAGAACGCCGTGTGGCTGACGCTTGCGGAATACCGGTTGTCGGCGTGATAGGCGAGACGCACGATTTACAAATCACAAACGCGATATAATCATGAGCACAAGCCAGTTAATAAGCCGCACCCCAAGAAGACCGTATGTCATTGCGCCAAGCGTAAAGCAGAAAGAGAAATTGTTAAAGAGCATTGACCGCTATTGTTCGCTGTATTACATCACAATGGGGTCGGCGTACAATATTGCCCAAACCGCTATGATAGACGCTTTGGGCGCAATTAAAGAGGATAAGAAGCTATATCGTCAGCAGACAAAGCAAAGCATCAACAAGGCTCTTGCCGCATACAACGCCTGGGATGCGAAGATGCGCTTTGTTCTCGCAGACCGCTATCAGCTTTGGCTTGACCTGTCTGACGCGTCGGAGGCGGAACTCAAACCGCTCGTCAAAACGCTCTATTACTGCATCGACAACTATTTCTTGAAGAACCATGTGCCGAAAAGCAAGATCGTCGCCCGTATGGAGGCGGCAATGGTGCTGATAGATGTTGCGGTAAGCCTGTTCAGAAACCTCTTTGACAATATCCAGAAGAGGATAGGAATAGACTTGCGCCCGGACTTCAACAAAGGCAATGCTTTGGATTTGCAACACAACTGGAACAACGCCATGCAGTCCGTAATCAACTCGATACCGGGGATGCCGGACATTGACATCAACGACGATGCGGACAGCGTTCAGGCAGCGAAGAATATCATAACGAAACTCTCTAACGAGGGCATCTACGACCGCGCAGGAGAGTATGCGTTGCAGCTTAACCCGGAGTACAGACCGGAAAACTTCGGAGAGTAGACCGATGTCAACCGCGCACGGACAGCAGGAGTAACATCTTGTTGTCCGTGCGCGGTTTTTTTGTTATCTACCCTGCAACGTAAACGCCCGACCGTACAGCAGTAACGTCAGAACAATCAGCGTATAGTCCGCTATCCGTGTCGTTTCTGAAATACACAGCGTGCCGTGCCCTAACCTTATCATAATAACTCCTGCAAGATACAGGAACGGTATTCGCCACACCCAGCCGAACTTGAAAAGAAAGCTTGCCGGCAGCAGAACGGCAGGCAGTACGACATACGCCAATGCGTATAACGACACCACCAAAACGGCGTTCTCGTTCAGATCCAAGCCCATTGATGCGGCGTTATGGTGAAACCAATGCACACCTAACCAGTGTAAAACCATAAGGAGTATAGGTATCACTCTTATGCCGATTCTGTAAAACCAAAACAGCTTTTCGGCAAGCGTATTTGTCTGTATTGTTTTCATACCGCTAAATTTATCTTACGTGATTAATATATTCTTTAATTCGGCAATATCATCTGTGGTAATGGCTATACTCTTGTTGCTGCCAAACAACAAGGCAGAGATAATACCGTCAGGCATATCAATAGAGATACATCCTTCGCCTATTGTGCCATGAAGAAGCCCGATATCAAAAGGCTTTTTCTCCATCGCTTTCAGTATTTGCATCGCGTCTTCGAAAACGGATTCCGCATCAACAACTCCATTTTCATCAGCGACAAACAGGGATAGATCGTCAATTTTCTCTTCCCATTTTTCCTTGTTACGACAAACGATATTGTGCGCTGCCCGCTTCATATACACAGAAGGTATGGCAAGCGACGGATTGCCTTTTATCATGTCGTCAATTCTTGCGTCTATCCAGGTTTCTATTGACGGCGCAAGACGTTCTTTCAGCTTTTGTAAGTTCATTTCTTGTTCCCTCCCTTCTTCGTTCCTTGAACCATAGCAAGATATTCCTGCCAAGTTTTGTCGCTATGGTTTGTCATATAATCGTTAAGCATAGCTGATTTTTGTTCCTCTGCTTGCGCTACTTCTTTTCTCAGTCTTTGCATCAAAGATAGATGTTTCTTCAATGCTTCCTGTCCTTGCTGAGTGCTTTCAATACGAGGACGTATGATGCGCAATTCCTCGTCTTGCACTAACTTAGACACATATTGCAAGCTGTCAACGTACTCTTGATTCTGCATCAAGTACTGACGTTGTGCGCCGGTAAGATTGTCTTCAATCTTGTCTATCTCATCCCATAAAGGGGTGGAAGACTGCTGTGCTTGCATATTGATAGATGCTCGCTTCTGCTGTATTGCCTCATACATTTTCTGTAGCTCGGCATCCATCATCTGCGGCTGCTGCTGGCCTGTACCCATATCCAATAATGGGCTGTTTCCAAAATTCATCATAATCAATATCTTTAAGTTGGTGATATGTTATAGAGAGGTGAGAGGGCATCCACCAACGAGGGCAAACGCCCCTCACCAACTCATCTTTTCTTAGTCCGTCTAACCGACTTCCTTACAGCTCTGTTACGCTCCTGTAGTGGGAGTGGATGTAGCAGCACATCCGCAAAAGTTTGCGGATGGGAGAACTGTAACAGTAGGAGTGCTCTGGAGTCCGAGGACACCGTCAATCTTGCGGCAGCACTTCTCGTTCACGTAAGCCATCATCAGCTTCTCCTTGTAAGGAGTGAGGGCTTCCATAATAGCAACCTTCTTGTCGAGGTCACAATACTTTGCTTGCAACGCATCGTACTGGTCTCTCTGATTCTTGTACAGACCGAAGTCCGCATCAATCTGAGACTTGTAAAGACCAAACTCAGCCTGCATTGCACGGCGGTTCTCAGCGTTGATAGCATCGTTAGCACCCTTGTACATAGAGAACTTCTCTGCGATGTCAGTCTCACGCATAGCGTAGAACTTGTTAGCGGTGTCGAGCTTCAAACCGAACATGTCGGTAAGCAGCTTCACCTCATCAGCGCATTCCTTCTCCATTACCTGCAAGGCGGTCGGCTGATTAGCATTCGCATTTGCGCCATAGCCGTTTGCGTTGATATTCACGTTCTCAGGCATATTGCTGCCACCGAGAGAACCAAACACGCTGCGATTACCGCCAAATAGCCAAGCACCAAGACCGAGTGCAGTACCAGCTATGCCAAGACCCAATCCTGTTCCTGCGATACCTTTAGAAGCATACTCATCGTGCTTCTTCCCCTCTTCGTAGATTTTCTTCTCTACTACTTTTGCATCTGTCATCTCCATAATACAATCTTTTTAAATCCTCAATATTAACTAACACTATTCTGTAACGTTACAGGCACAAAATTAGCGTGTTACGACCAATAAAGCCATAACACGCTCAAAGATTTTGTATTATACTGATAGTCAGATACTTAAGATGATAGTAGGTACTATCACTTGCTTCTCTTCTTTCTTATGAACCACAGAATGTCCCACTTCTTCCAGTATCGTGTGTGCCCACGCTTCTTACATTCTCCGTTCGGTATGTCCCCGCGCTTGACCATCCTGTTTAATGTTGCGTCGCTCACGCCCAATCTGTCCTTCACTTCCTCTGCGCTCATCATGGGGTTTAACATATTCGGAAGTATGTCTTGACAGAGCGTTTCGATGTCTTCATCGCTCATCCCGCAAGCTGTTACCTTCTCGCCGTTCTTCTGTTGTTCCCATGCCTTCATACAGCTCTCATACAGAGATTTCAGAATGAGAGCCAAGGTGTAATAGTTGAATACTTTTCTTTTCATAGCCATTTTGCTTTAGAAGAAAATCCTTTTACCTATTCTTGTTCTTGTTAATAACCAATCTATTACCCAGTACAAGTAAAATACTCCTGTCATTACTATTACAGACATACATGACATTACCATTTCTTTAGTGGTATACCAAGACCAATAAGTGAGATGTATAGCATTTACACCGAAGTAATAAAAGAACGGAATCCTGTATACCCAACACAGCCAGAAGAATCTACTGAACAGTATGAGCACAAGTGGTAATACATACAGTAACACATATATAAATGCGTAGCTTGGCCAGTGTTCGGAATGCACGATAAACATTTCTCTCGTATTCTTTGAGAAATCCAACATGGCAAAACTATGCCACACCATTATACATATAGGTAGCCATTTAGTTATCCACTTGATGAATTTCAACAATCTTCTTGAATAGCTGTTACCACTCATTATTAACAGCGAGATAACCTCGCTCACGTCCATTCCGTCTAAAACAGAAAGGAGTGCCTTTTTCTTTTCTTCTGTCATAATCGTTTAGTCTAAAATCTGATATTGTGCAAATATAGCAAAAATTATCAGAATGCAGTTAATTTAACTGTTAATTTTTCAAATAGTTAATATATACTTGATTTAAGTAGCAAAGTGTTATGTAAAAAAGGTTTATTATTACAATTTGGAAATTAAAGCCTTACCTATCCTCTACGGACGGGCAAGGCTTACCTGAAACAAATCTATTAACCTTAAATTAAAAAACTAATAACTAAAGCCATTAACCATATCTAATAATCCAAACAATTTCCTTTTTTTTATTCTTTCTTCCCGCTGCTCTTCAGCCTTCCTCTCGCATATCTGAGAGTCAGCAGAACCACAGCGCCTATTATTATGACAGCGATGCAGGACGCGATGGGCTTTTCTATGTTCCTTTCCCACCAGCTCAGCTTTCTCTCCACCGGCACAGGCACGTCATTGTTTTTTCTGCCAATGTTCGCCATCGAGTCCACCATCGCCTTGTACGTCTCTAAGCTGTCCTTCATTAGCGTGTTCAGCGAGTTCTCCACGTATCTGTCCCTCCAGTGCCAAGCCTCAGTCTTCTTCACGTTTCCGTCTTCGTCCACGGTCGTAGCCGTCGAGTCCCTGTTCACTGTCTTGTCCGTATTCGTCCTCTCCACGTATCTCAGCACTATGCGGTCCCAGTACACAGTGTCCTTCGCCGCCTTCGTCACCCTCACGCTGTCCGTTCTTGTCAGCACCGCAGGCTTCTTCGCTCCGCAGCCGGCCAGCAGGCTGACCATCAGGCAGAGCAACATCCCCCACAGCGCTCCTACAAATTTACTATATAATTCGTCCATCATAACCGTTTCTCCTTAAAAACTTTATCTTCCTTCACTCTTTTTTCATCGCCTCCTCCACAGCCTCGCCGATGTCCTCGTCTTTCTTCTTCATCAATGCTATAATGAAGCGCTTTATTGAGAATCTGTTCTTCACGCCGTGCAGTTCACACACATGTCCGACGATCGAGTCCACCTCCCACATACATCCGAACCCCAGACCTACCGCAGCCGTCACCACATGGTTCGTCCATCCTAACGGCTCGAAGATAGCCAGACCGAGCACCGAACCTAATATAAGGTAGGTGATATAGTCCACCGCCTTGTTGCACGTTCGTCGTCCCGCTCTCGAAAAGCGGAAATGCTCATGTTTATGCAGACTCTCGCTCACGCCGAACCAGAAGTCAGCCACTATCAGCACCACTATCAGCACCAACATCCATCTTAGGTCGAAGAGCGCAGACAGCGCCTCCCCTCCCATTGTCCCCAAAACGACGGCCTTACCCGTACTTGTAGTCAAGTTATTAACCATCCAATCAATCTTTTTTATACTAACAAAAATAACACAAAAATCCCAAGCAAAAGAATAATCCTTCCTAAAAACCAAGAAGCTCAGCAGCTCAGTCCAGCCTCCTTCATCGCCTTTCTCACTGTCCCGAACATCTTCACCATAGTCTCCACGTAGTTCGGAGCCGTCGCATACTTCTTCCGCCCCTCCTGTATCTTCCTCACGTAGTTCTCAGGACTCATCCTGTACGCCCAAGCCTCAGGCCACGATTTCTTCAGCACAGCCGCATGGTCTCTCAGTGCCTCGCCAAGAGTGGCGTAGTTTCTGAACAGCCGCTTGCAAGTATACTTATACAGACCCTTGCCAGCCACATACTCTATCTTCACCACCTTTTCCGGCGCCGTGAACCTCACCGTCTTAGTCCTGAAATACTCATGCGTTGTGACAAGCAGGCATTTCTCCACAGGCCATCCGCCTCTTGTTATACCAAATACGTTATACTTGCCGATAGCGCTCTTGCCCCATCCGCTCTCCAGTGCCGCCTGAGCAATGATAAACACGGGCGAAATGTCCGCATTATAAGCCGCAGGAGCCATCCATTCACAAAATTCCTTAGGTGTCATATCATTTATTATTTGTCAGTTATTATTTATTATTTGCGCCCATTATGCAGCGGCACAGATAGGCACAGACAGGTTCAGTGAGGCCCAGCTCCCAGTCAGCCCAGCCAGCTTCCCAGTCCTATCACTATCCCATACCTCACTAAGTCCCACCATTCCAGCCTCTCCAGCTTGTAGTGCTTCCACTGCCACACCTCTCTCGCCACCATCGCGGGCAATGCCCACAGCCCGATGACAAGCGAGGCGAGCAGCCAACAGGCGCACCCTATAAGGTCACGTCTGTTGAAAGTCATCAGCTCCTTCATCCCATTATACGTTTAAGGGCGATTATCGCCGCCACACAGCTTATCGCGCACACCTCGCACCAGAACAGCCAGCAGCGACGGTCAGTCACAGCAGCCACCACAGCAGCCACGCCGTACACCGCCACCACAGCAGGCATCGTCGCTAAGCCCCACATCACACTCGCTAAAGCAGACACGATGGCTCCTGTCTTATGCACAGCTCTGTCCCCCTCCTCAAGGTAGGCGGGAGCCGTGCCGACAAAAGCCAGACCTGCACACGTCAGAAAAGCCGCCGCGTCGAAGTCTCCCGCATCAAACATCGCTGGCATGAAAGCGAAAGCCATCGCCACAAGCAGGAAAGACATCAGCCAGTTACGCCCCATCCCGTAATAAATCTCGCTCACCATCGTCGGTCTGCCCTTCACCACCGCATAATACATTGCCGTCACAATGAAGTGCACGTACGTTATCAATGCCACTGCCATCATACGCCTACACCTCCATCTTTAGCTGTTCGGGATAGCCCTTCTTGTAGTCATACTCCAGCACCTCCTCAATAGAGGAAAGTCCTTTCACAGCCGCCTTGTGTTGCGCGGTCACGTTATAGCACTGTAGCGCATACATCTCCAGAGCCGAGAGCAGCTGTATCGCCTTGTCGCAGCTCACCGTCATCTGAGCACCGCCCAGCCAGAGCGTAGTTGTGTCGCTACCCATAGCCTTCGCAATGCTGGTAGAGTTCATCAGACCCACACGCGTGGCCTTGTCCAGCCATGCGTGCTTTCCGTTCAGAGTAAAGCCGTTGACCGCCTCCGAGGAGTCATAAAAGTCTATCTCGGCTATAAGCTGTGCCTTTGCCGTTGCGAGTTCGTCCATAACGCCCATTGCCTTGGCATATTCCAGTCTCACCCATTTCACGAAGCTCTTGTATTCTGTCACCTCCTCGTCATCACTGCCATCAGCCATCTTCACCGACATGTCAGCGTTGAAGCGCGAAAGGTCGGCCTCGTCACGCAGACCGTAAGCAGTCTGCACGGCAGCGTTGACCGTCCTGTCTTCCGTAAAAGGCTTCAGGCAGCGCACCGCATAGCCCACCTTCACTCTCTCTGTCTCCGATACGCCCGACTCCGGACTTCCCGACATCGAAGGACGCTCCTCATCACGGATGTCAAGATACACTGTCACCGCATTGCCCTCGTCGAGCATGCTGCCACGTACTAAACCTTCGGTAGGCAGCTCGATGTAATTTTTTGCTATCATATCATTTAAAGTTAAAAAAATGGTTATCCTCATGCAGTCGCTGCCGGAACGACAGGCTGCGCTACGTTCGTTACACCCTCGGACGCTTCCATCTGCGCCACGTAGTCCTCAAGATACATCATCATGTTAGTCGATCCCTTGAAGATGTAGCCGCAGGAATTCTCTATCTCCGCCTCCTCGATAGGCAGTATCGCACGCTTGCCGCCGAATGCCTTCTCGCACAGACTCAGATACCGGTACAGTCCGGAAAGGTCGCCGTGCATCTCACGCACCACCTTCTTGCCGGTCGGCATTCCGTCCTGGCCGATCTCGTCCATACACATCAGCAGTTTTATCCAGTTGTTCTCCCCACGTGTGTTCTGGCGTATCTCGTAGTCCAGAACGTCCATCACCACGCCCACCATGTCCTTCGGGAATACCTGTTTCGCATCCATCTTTCTGTCGATGCGCACCTTGCTCGTCAAATCTGATAATTTCATGTTTTTCTCCTGTATTGAGTTTATCAAGTTAAACGTGTCTGCTCCCTTAAGCTGTCCGAAGTAGCATGGCCAGTTCTGTGGAGTCGCTGCCTTGGCAGACTCTGCCGTACTCTTGCGGACGGTGGCAAAGCCCTTACCGTGGTCGGCATGGCTCTTGCCTTCCGTGCGATGATACACCGTACCGCAGAAGTCCACTGCCTCACCGCGTATCGGCAGTACACGGCTGTCCCAACGGTTCGCCCTTATGCCCATGCCGTACCACCATCTCTGCTTCACCCTCCACAATGCTGCGTGAGCCTCCTGCTTGCTGTTCGTGCCTATGAGGATGTTGTCTGCATAGCGCACGTAGAACGGATAGCTGGCCGACATCACAAGGTCGAAGCCGAGCATGATGATGTGGTGTGCAAGCGGGCTTACCGGGGTGCCGATGGGAAGTCTGCCGTCCACCATCGTCACATTGCAGGCATAATCGACGAGCCACCCTCTCACGCCCATCTCCTTAATTGCCCTGCGGAACGTCTTTGTCCTGACGTGTTCGTAGCAGTGACGCTGGTCAGCGAGGGCGATGTAATTCACGTCCCTCTGGTCGTAGAAGAGATGTTTTACGCGATGGCACACCGAGAGGCGCAGTGTTTTCGAGTTCAGGCCACACCCCGTCTTGCAGTTCAGAGCAGCCTTGTTGTCAAGGGCTTCATAGAGTGCATTCGCCCTGTTTATAAACACATACTGAAGTATGCGAGTCACGAGAGTAGGAGAGTCTATATGTCGCACCTTGCCGTTCTTGTTCGTCTTTTTGAGCTGCCGGTACTCTATATGCTCAACGTATGTGTCATCCTGAATCATGGCGAGGACGAGAGCGACGTTCTCCTCCCAGTCTCGGCAGAACTCCGTCACCGTCGCCTTGTTGAGGTGGTCTCTTACGGCGTCATGTGCCGCCTGTTCCACCTCTTGCCACGTAACATCTTTTTCTTTATATGTCATGTTTGTTATTTTCAAGCCTTTTGAGCCAGCAGTGACACTCTGCGCCACTGCTCCACGCCGACACCCGATGCCGTACAACTGACAACTGGCAACGACGCTTCGTCTTGTGTGTTAATTCGCCACTCCTGGGCATGATGACAACACGTATTCGGTATGTTATATATGTGTATATTAAGATTAATCATTTTTGGCTTGAGCCGAACCGCCATTGTTGCGATAAGCATTAGACGCTCCATTATTCGCATTGAACGAACGCGCAGCGCAAGTATTCCACCAGTTCGCATTGCCACCGAAGCGCAGACTATGTGTTGTCAACATTCTTGCAACCCCACTCTCGCATTTCAGAGGACGCATCCCGATGTACGACTTGTCACGAAGCGTGAGGATTTTATGATTCTATTTGCGCCCGTCTGCCCTTGCGGACAGACGGGATAATATGCTTTTGCTGCTTGTTCGCTGCTTAGGCAGACGGTTGCACCGTCTTTCTTCCGCTTGCAGCGGTGCTGCGCTTGCTGAAAAGGCATTGAGCCGAACCGCCAATGAAGCGATAAGCACTAGACGCTCCAGAAGTCGCACTGAACGAACGCGCAGCGCAAGTAGTCCACCAGTTCGCATAGCCACCGAAGCGCAGACAACGGCGCGTTCTGTTTCCTATTGTGTTAGAAAAGTAGTTGCTCTGCTCATTATACGACGTGACAAAAGTGTTTCTGCCGCCACCAAGCAGTTGGCCGAACTGAGTGTATCCATAACGCTTCTTCACGTAGTCTTGATTCGTCTTCCCATGATGGGCAACAAGTTCGTAACTGTCCTCAAAACCGAATCTACCTTTATTCGGTTTGGTCTCAGCTCGTTCTGAATGCCATTTTTTCGGGTCGGTCTCAATGTATATGTCGGTCGGATAATCGGCTCGGCTTACATCTTGTGTTACAAGTGTCTCAGACACGAACTCCATGCCACCTCCGCGATAATGGAAGATGTCGCCCGCTGTGCTCACTCCGTCCATGACACCCTGTCTCAGAATCGCCTCGATTGTATAGGTTTGTGGAATGCCGTTAGCGTCAAAGCCCTGCCACGTGTCGGTTTTCTTACAGTACACACGGGCGTTCATATATCCGTCAACGACACCCTTTGCCTTGGGAGGTGTGACATACCAGTACGCCTTGCCGTAGAAGTCAAACTCCGTGTTCTCGGCCACACCCGTCTCTGCTGCGAACGACAGAGCCATCTGGGCCTCGTTCTCCCGCCATTTCGGGTATTCTCTGTTTATCCATGCCGAAAGGTGCGTACCTATAGGATTGCCATTCGCGTCTTTGTATATCCAGTTTGGAGTTGCGTTCCAATTAAGATACTTCCATTCTCCATCACCCATCTTGATGCGCACGCCTCCGTATTTCTGCCAAGCGGCCTCATTGCCACAGTTGTCATTACTTGACGTGCCGGACGAAAAGAGATTATCGGGGTCGTTGATATAGTTCGTGTCGTAAAGCAGTTCATGGGCACATACGAAGGTGTTATAGGCATGATGTCCGATTTCCGCAAACGGATATGTCTTCGTCTTGTCGAAGTTGTTGTTTCGGGCATAGTCCATGCTGCTTACCTGATTCACATCATTCACACGTGGGTAAGCGCCCTGCTCCATAAACATCGTGCCTCCGTTATCACCAACTGATCCCTGCGTGTTCGTGTCCCCAGGGTTATAAAGATAGAAGAACGAACGAAACTTCACCTTGCCGTCCGTATCCTTGATGCTTGTATCGCAGCAGGGAGATATGAGCGTAGGATCGAGCTTGCGAGGCTTCATACCCTTATATTCGCGGTAGCTCTTGAGGATGCCGCGGTAGAGTATGTCTGGTTCCGATGCGGGATAGTCGTCGAGGAGATAGTTCACCGCAGGGTCACCCACCTTGATGCTGTACTGTTTGGATGTCGTCTCCCAAGGACGCAGGATGCGCACCGCATTGCCTTCCGCATTATATAGTTTCTGCGTCATGCCGTACTGGTTGTAGAAGCGTTCAGCGTCAAACGCGCCGGCATCGCAATACTTCTGAGTATGCTCGGCATCGAGATAAAGCTCCACGTCGCACTCTGCCTTCATCTCCTCAGTGATGCCGACGGCGGGAGCGAAGCTGTTGTCTGCGAAGCGCAGCCAGTTGTTGCGCTTCAGCTCGTCGGCGGGCATCACCTCCACGCCTTCCTTAGCTTCATCGTGATTGATGAGGAAGGGGCGATACATGTCTTGGAGCATCTGCTTGCCAGTGTTGGTACTCGCCTCGATGATGTCGGGAGAAGCCTTTGTTGTGTCCTGACTGCCTATGTAGTAGCTGTCCACCGTTCCTCCCATATCGCCCACTGCCTGTTCCAGGGAAGAGAGGCGTGCTGCGTGTGTAGCGTCAGTTTCTTCCAGCTCCGTCAGCTTCTTCACAGTCGCGGCGTTCTCGGCAAGCGACAGCGATGTCTCCGCACCTGTTCTGTCCGTCACCTTCAGCACGTTGTCGGCTGTGATAGTGGCGTTCACCTTCTCTGCTCCCGCAGCAGCAGCGTTCGCAGCCGTTGTAGCCGTGTCCGCATTTGTCTTTGCTGTGTTAGCAGCGGATGCGGCAGTGTTCGCAGCCTCCGTTGCCTTGTCAGCGTTCGTCTTCGCCGTGTTTGCCGCTCCTGCTGCGTCCGTAGCGCTCTTTGCAGCAGCGTTGGCGGAAGCCGTAGCTTTTTCAGCAGCCGCCTTAAAGTCAGCAATGTCCATGAACTTGTCCCAATACGCCGTGTCCGTCAGCGGATGGCCCACGCACGTCATCGTTGCCGGGTCCACCTTCTTGCAAGCGTAGATAGTCACGCCGTTCAGCACGATGTAGTCATGCAGACGATAGGCTTGCGTAGCGCTGTACGCCTCGCCAGCCTTGGTGAATACCACCTTCACCCTTGTTTCTGTCTTTGCCATAATCTGTTCTGTTTTTTTATTGTTGCTTTTTTTCATTTAGTTATCACCAGACAGCCGTCCGTAGGGTCAAAGCTCACGTCAAAGTCAGCCACTTTCTTGGTCTGACTCTTCCAGTCTTCCTCCGTACCCTCATAGCCGTTTTCCTTCGCCACCTCATAGGCGCTCTTGCCGCGGAACGACTGGCCCTCGATGCGGAAGCACGTCTTGCCTCCTTTCCCGTCATCACGGATAAGCAGCAGCGTGTCACCGTCCTTCAGCTCGGCAGCCTCCGTCAGAGCCACCACGTTTATCATGTTGTTGTCTGCCATAAGCCATTACTCCTCCTTTCCGGTTGTTATCACGATCGAGTAAGTATCAGCGTCATATCTCACGCTTACCTGTGCGTCCTTCACAGCCTGCTGACAATCTTTTACAGCCTTGTCCGTCGCCGCCTTGTTCTCTGTAGCTGCCTGTTCACGTTTTGTCTCAGCGGCTTTGCGTCCGTCCTCGGCAGACAAACGCAAAGTCTCGGCTGCGATACGGTCGTTCTCTGCACCCACTCTCACTGTCTCATGCAAGACGCGGACATTCTCTGCTTCCGTCCTTCCGCCCTCCTTCCTTACCCTGTCAGCCTCATTGGTGTTGCGGGTGCTCTCGGCTGTCTTTCTCGACTCCTCGTTGCTTACCCTCTGCTTCTCGTTCAGACTGCGCTGGCGCTCATTGTCCGAACGGGTCGTTTCAGATTCCATGCGGACATTCTCGGCTTCGATGCGTCTGCTTTCGTTGCTGACACGTGTCTTTTCGTTCTCAGTACGCACATCTTCTGCCTTGATACGGACATCCTCGGCTGTCTGCACCTCATTGTTGATACGGTCTGCTTCGTCTGCACTGGCATTGGCCCTGTCAGCCGCCTTGTCAGCCTTTACCGCTCCGTCGTAAGCCGTCTGACCGTCCACGATGCGCTGCCACCATTCGTCGTCACCGACAGGCTCATGTCCTACATTGCCATCCTTTCGGCTTGCATAGGTACAGTTTTTGTAGGTTACGACAGCCAGCCTCTTATAGGTGGTATCAGGGTTGTAAGCTCCCTTCGGCACAAAACCCACCCTTCCTAAATTTACCTTTTCGTTCATAATGCTCTTGTTTTTTAAATGTTGTTGTTCAGATTTATCAGAAGCTCCCCTTCATCGTTGAGTTCAAAGCGCTTGTCCGACCCGTCAGTGATAGTAACCTCCAGCTCCGCATCCTCGTTCACGTCAAACGTAGGATAGTCGATGGTTCCTCGGCTGTAGATGTCGGTACGCACATACTCGTTTGTCTCCTCATTCCATTTCATCCAGTAGCCGTCCTCGCCGATTATGTTAGGATGGTCAGCCTGTGCCTTCGCCCTATCCGCTTGCGCTTTTGCGTTCTCGGCGGCTTTGTCCGCATTGCCTACGGCCGTAGCCACATCGCCTAACGCCTTCTCAGTGCGCTTTTCCACGTCAGTGATGGTAGCCTCTGCACGTTTCAGCGTTTCGCCCACATCAGTGATAAGTCCCGACAGGTCTGCTTCAGGAGCCAGCACCACCATCGCCGTGTCCATCTCCACCGAGTCCTCGCCTTCCTGCGGTCTGAATGCCGTGTCGCCGGCAGCGTTGTTGTCCACAAGGCGGAACTGCTCATACTCGTTGCTTCGCCAGTCATTTCCGAACAACTTGCCCTTCACCTCCAGAGCATACACGCCACAGGCAAGCTGGTCACCCTCCACACGTGCGTTCAGCACATTGTCCTCCTTCACGTCAATGGTGTATGACAGTGATACGCGACGATAGCTGTTTACGACATTCACCGCCACGTCCGTACAGCCCGGAAGAGGAAAGGCAAAGCTCTCCCCGTTCACCATCTTCCTGACGGGAATGCGCAGCGTAAAGTCATTTCCTCGTACAATGTTCTTCATCCGTCTTTTATTATTTATTAATTAGTAATTATTCAGAGAATGGCGCCAGCCTCTAGCCCCGCCTATAGTCGCTAGAACTGCCTATCACCCAAGAGCCTCGCCGAGGCTCATCACCTCCCAGCCTTATGGCAGCGCCTTTCTCACCGCTCTCTCCCAGTAGACCATCTCATATTCCTCCTCTTCCAAGCTGCTGCCCACGTTCTTCAGCTTGCACGTCAGATATGCTATGTAGCCGCTCTTGAGGGTGTATGGGGTGCTAATTGCATCGCCATTACTCGGAGCTGTCCTTGACGTTCCGTAGAGCACAATGCTCTGCTCGTTCTCGCAGCGGATGATGATAGTGTTGCCTATCACCTCACGCGCCCGCTCGTAACGTCCGTCCGTGTACGGATTCGTTATAGGGTAAGCCGTCGGGAGCACAAGCTGTAGATACATCGCAGCTCCGTCAGCATCCTCGGGAGTCGATTGTATGACGAAGTTCGAGCCTATCTTTTCCCAAATCGGATTATATGCGTCACTCATGCCGGAGTAGGTGTCCTTCTCGAAGTACTCGTAGAAGTTCTCCTTCGTAATCACGCGCTTTCGGTTTCTCACGAGGCCGTCGAAGTAGCCGTTCGTGGCGTATATCGAACCCGTGAAAAAACCATCCTCCGTTATCCTCGCCGTCATCTTGCCTTTGTTGTCATTCACCTCAAACGTGTCCGCCGTAGCCTTGATGATGCCGTTCTTGATGTCAAAACCTGTCGCTTGCATCACGTCTTCTATTGTCGTATCGTCAGGCGACAGGCTCCAGCCCTGATATGCCTCTCCTTCCTCAAGCATAGGTCGGCAAAGGTCGATGCCGCCGTTGTTTCTCACTGCCGCCTCTATAATCAATCTCAGACATCCTGCCGGTACGTCAACTGTCACCTTATACAGCGTCCAGACGTGCAGCGTCTGCGAATCGGGGAAGACCACCCGTGTCACTTCCTGCCCCGTCACGTGGTTGTTGTAAGTTCGGATAGAAACATAGCTGCCGTTGTCAGGCTTCGCCGTCATTCTCATCCAGATGCTAAAGGTATATTTTGTTTCCGGCTTCACACGGACATCCTTAAAGTACAGACCTGTCCACGTTGTCGTCGTAGCGCCTATGGACAGACATTGCGCGTAGTTTGTTCCGCCGACACCGCCTGGCATTATCGTCACCCTTTTCGTGTCGTTGATGGGCGTTATTTCGTCATATTCCCTCAGCGCCGAACCCACGATGCAGTTACGTGCCATGTTCACCGTCTCCTCCGTCACCTTCAGCGATATTTCACGGGCCGTCTGCTCAATCGTTGATGTGTATTTCGTCAGCTCGTCCTGCGTCTTGATGGGGATGCCGTTAACGTCCGTCTCCACCTTCCCGATGCGGTTGGTCACTTCCGTGTAGTCTGACCTCAGCTTCTTGTTGTCAGCCGATATCGTCCCCGTAAACTTCGCCACGTTCACCATAAATGGTATCTGCTGAGAATACAGCGTACCTCCGATAGCCATATACACGATTACATATCCGCTCGTCACGCTCACCCCGAGCGTGCTGTCCTTGTTTATCGAAGCTCCCGATATCGTCACGTCTATGCCGTCAGTCTGCTTCGTCAGCGTCGGCTTGCCGCATCCCACGTTGCTGTTGCTCGGAAAGAGGTTGCCCACTTCTGACACGATGTTCTTTCCTGACCGCATCACCTGTATCTGCGCTGTCTTGCTCACCGACGACGGTACGACTCCGTTCTCGTCAGTGTCAAACACAAGAGGCGAGTTCTTGACGATAAACTCTACTGCATCCTTGCCATCCGTTCCGTTTGTTCCGGGGTCGCCTTTCGGTCCGTCCGCACCCTTATAAGCTATTGCGTAAGATACAGTAGTGTGCTCACCCTCTGAATCTTTGTACGTCACGGTCGTACGGGTCCACAAGTAAGGCTTCGCGTCGGTGGCGGCAATGATGGCTGACTGCCATTCCGTAGGTGTCACCGTAGCGCTGTCAGATATGGCGTACGTCACGCTCATGTCCGATATCACCACACCCTCTCCCTTCACGCTGCCGATGTCAAGCCAGTAGGTTCCAGTATTTGTCCAGAGTATTTCGCCTATCTTATACGAGTCGCCGTCGTTTGAGTCACACACGATATACTTGCCGTTCTTCCACTGCACCACGCAGGGCTTCTTTCCGCCGCCTTCCATGCCCGTTGTGTCGTCCACAAGATACAGACCGCCGTCCGTAGGCGTTATCTGCTGTAGCTCCGCGTATGTCTTGGCATGGGCAAGAGCGTAGCCGAGCACCTTAAAGCTTGTGCCAGTGTCACCCTTCGCACCGTCAGAGAGGACAGGCAGCGTCAGCGTTACGGTGCTGTTGTCCGCCTTGACCGTTGCCCTTACCGTCACCGAAGCGAGGAGGTAGAAGTCCACGCCGATGTCAGACAGGCGGTTTATCGCCACGCCGCTCTTGCTCGCGCCCTCCGTAGTCGTATAGTCCGCCTTAAGCGCATAGCCGTCCTTCATGTCCTCAGTCACGTTGCCCGTGCGCTTACGCAGCGTGAAGGTTATGTCGTTCGGGGTCGCCGTCTGTGAGTTCGGCTTGCGGATGATGTATTCCGAGGACGGCACAAGGTCGTAAGTCACCGTCACAGGGTCGATGATATTGTCAGGGTTGTCATCGGTGAAGAACTTGAAGTTTTTGGCATTCTTGAGCACAAGGAGAGGGGAATCCAGTGAAGTCAGCGTCTTCCATTGATACGGATTCACCGTGTCCCCCGTCTTGTAAGGCGCACCCATCGCATGATACATCGCAATGGCGGGCGCGTTTCCGTTGCCGCTTCCGTCCTCCGTCGATGTAGTCAGCTTTATAAGGTTGCCGAAGCGGTTCCACTGAATCTGGTCTCCTGCCTGTACTATCACGTCGTAGGGCTGCGGCACGTCAGGCTCTCCTCCGTCTGCGGCTGGCTCGTAGCCGAAGAACATGCGGTTTGCTATGACGTTGTTGCCGTCGTCAGTAGTCTTGCCCTCCTGCTCCTCGAACACCGCCGCCAAGCTCTGCTTCTCGCCCGTTGTGGTCACCTGTATCATCACGTCGCCGAACACTAACGCCTTCCCGTCAGAGCCTATCACCCTTTGCGAGGTCACCGGCACACAAGCCTCGCTGCCCATGAACGTCCGTTTGTTTGACAGTATCACGTAGTCATATAGCTTGCCGTCCTCTAATGTTTCCTGTCCCGTGCCTACCACAAGGCGCCAGTAGTAGCGGTTCTGAAGGTTCTCCGTCACGCCCGCCTTCACGTTAAAGGTCTGACACAGCGCCATCATGCCCACATGCCACCAGTTAGCCGTCCGCGTTGTGCCGTCATCAGCAGCAGCATAGCACTTGTAGCCGACAGCCACTCCTGCACCATCCAGTACGTGAGCCACCTTCATTATCGTGCTGCCAGCGTTTGAGAAGAGTGTAGTGCCGCCCGAATAGCTCACCTTTCTCACCTCCGCACTCGCAGCAAAGAATTTCGTCCTTGTCGTCAGGTAGTCAATGTAGAGGTGGCTCTTGCCGTCCTTGCCCATATAGAGGTCAAAGCCCTTGCCGCCCACGATGGTTCGGTCCTCGTCAGTAGCTTCAGCGTTGCGCACGCTCTCCACCACACAGCTGCTCAGCGTGGCAGCACCCTCGCCCGTCACGCCATATCCGTCCTCGGTCCTGCCGATTGTCAGACCGCGAAGAAAGCGGATAACGTCCTGCGCCGTGTCGGGATCTGTCTTTGAGAGGAAGTATTTCGCTCCCCTGCTGCGTATCAGACCTTCTATCTGCGCCGACGAGAGACCCGACTTCACGCTCATCGTGACCGTGTCTATGGCGTCCTGCATCTTTTGTAGCGTTCCCACATCCTTGTCTTCCTTGATGGTCACGTCATAAGTGGGGATGCTGCCAAGCTCCTCACGGATGATGAGTCTCTCTATGACGCCGCTCTTGTCTATATTCAGGTCCGTGTCGCTGAAGTGCAGCAGACTGCCCGCCTTGAGGGTTTCGTAAAGACTCGCCGTCTTGCCGGTGGCGTCTGCCTTCGCCTTGTCATGCTGATACGCCATGAATATCTCGTCCACCTTCGGCTCGAACACGTATCGCGTATAGTCGTTCTTGTCCAGCCATGCGAGGGCGTATTTCAGGAGTTTTGCCGATGCCGCCTCCACGTAAGAGTCGGGCATTTCTATGCCGGTCAGCACGAAGTGGTCTCCGCTTTCTATCTGGAAGTCTTTGTTCGGAAAGTTCAGCTCTAAGGCGTCGTCCTTCACACGGTCAAGGGTCAGCTTCCATACGCCGTTCTCCTTCACTGATCCGTTCACCTTAAACTCTCTGCCGCCACACTTGCCGTCCTTCATGCTGATTGTGAAGTCCTCCTTCTTCAGCATGTTTATGTCGAAGTTTATCTTCGGGGAAAGCGTCACCGAGAAAGGCGGTACGGGCTGTCCGTCCTTAAAGATGCCGTTGTCCTTGATGTCGGAACCGCTGTTTATCTCGTCTATGCGCTGTCCGTCCACCGTCATTTCTTCGATGGTCGGATATATCTCGATGATGCCTTCCTTCTTGTTCTCCGTATCGAACATCACGCTGCCGTTTCTCACGCCAAGCTCCTTGATGTTCACAGAGTCCACGTAGGGACGGTTCTTCAGCTCGGAAAGAAGGTGCTCCTTGCCGCTCGGGTTTATCCAAGCCTTCTCTTCCTCGGTAGCCTGCGTGTCCCACCATTCCTTTACGGACATCTTGGGGAAGCCCGGCAGCATCAGCCTTGTCACTGCCATGTGGGACGGCATCTGGTCCGTATTGGCGATCATGTTCTTCGAGGGGAAGCTTTGTTTGTTCACGCCTTGAAGGAAGTACACCTTTCTTTCTTTCATCACTGCGGTGTAGAAGTCCTCCACGTTCTTTACCGTCATTCCGTACTCATCGTTTGACGAGTTCAGGATTATCGTGACTGTCCCCTCGCCCTCTTTTCGTGCTGACGACACGGCATAGCCTCTGCCTTCTATGTCACCCGCCTTTACCGTCACGTTATATTCTCGGCTCTCCGCTGTCGATCCGTCTCTCACTGACGTGAAGTAGCTGCCCGCTGCTGCCCAGCTAAGGCTCGGGATGGTTATATGCAGGACGGTGTTCGTCGAGGAGGCAAGATGACTTATCTTCGATGTCTCTCCGAACACATCCACGCACAGATTGGCGTAGTAATGTGTCGGAAGGTTCTTCTCGCTTCCGTAGGCACGCATACGGGTGGTCACGGCTTGGCTGTCATCAGCGGTCTGTGTTATCTCGTACAGACCCCTGCGCTTGCCGTAGACAAATTCGTACGGAACCTCCAGTCCCGTCGTGTCCACGAAGACGTTGCGTCCTCTCACCACGAAGTTTATGTCCCATTTCGAGTTCACTAATGCGAGGGCGTTCCAGCAGTTCTGATTGTCGATGGTCAGAGCGGCGGAGTCTATGATGGTCTCAGTAGTACCCTCGCCGTACATTTCCTCCCATACGGTTCCGTCACAGCCTCGTTGCAGGCTGCGCTCCTTGTTTCGTGAGTACAGCGCCCAGAGTCCTGCGCCCATCTGCTCGTCCATGTTCGCCTGTATGCGGTCCAGAAGGTCGTCCACGGTCTGCACGTAGAAGCCGAATTTTGGAAGGGCTGTGTAGGGTATCGTCTGCTCTTCCGTGTTCTCCATTCCCAATACCACGTCTAAGAACTGCGCTCTCACAAGCTCGTCCTGCAAGGCGTTCAGCTTCACGTTCTCGTATCTGAAAGCGCCTCTGTCACTGCCTGCTCTTGCTGTCTTCGCCTTGCCGGGGTCGTAGTTCAGCTCATAGCGCTCGCCACGGTATACGATGTAGTCACCGATGGAGAAGTTTATGGGGTACGCGCTTTCGATGGTGGTCTGCACGAAGCAGTCCTCCATCCAGCCGTCCGTCATCTCCACGGCGCTAAGCTCCACGGCATTGCCTTCCATGTCGTTCAGAAGACTTCCGTCTTTATGGTACACTCGTATACGCTCTTTCATATCGTAAGGGTTATGTCGGTGACAGGATCGTTCACCTTGAATGTTATCTTTGTTATCAGCAAGTCGCCGTTGGCGTCTCTTACAAGCGTAGCGTCTTCGCCGATGCTCACGAAACGCACGTTCTGCCTGCCTATCTTTGTGTAGTCACAATACAGCTTCATCGTGCCGCCGCGCAGATAGTCGATGAAGGCTTTCAGGTTCTTGTTCGCTGTGTCCTTGTCACCCTTCATGCCGAACTTCACGCTCATCTCATAGGCGCTCATCTTCAGACCTTCGGCGGGTATGTATTCGTCGTCGCCGTCCTCGTCCTTCCATTCGCGCTTCGAAGGCTCTTTTGCCTTGGTCGCCATCATGAAGGGAATGTCCATGCAGTACATGCCGAACGCCGAAATGGTGTCCGTTACGGCAGCTCCTGCCGTCTCTCTTTGCATCAACACTTTATAATATTGCATACTGCTCTCTTTTAGTCCCAAAATTAGTAAAAATATTGCATAAACATACACTACTACGTGAATATTTATGCAATATCCGATATTTTTTATTGTTTCTTCTTCTCACGTACCGTCACGTCGCCTGCCGCCAGCCTCACCTCGCCGCCGTATCTGTATACGAACACCTTGGCATGGCCTTCCGTCTCGGCATACACCTCTCCCGCATCCCTCAGCGTCACGAACACCCGTGCGTAGCCGGTCGCCTTCACTCTGAGCACGCTTCCGTGACGGACGTACACCTCGCCCGCCCCCGTACCGTCGAACGTCGCATCGCATACGCATTCTCCGTTGAGGATGGTCATCGGGGCGTTCGTCACGCTGACGTTCTCGTCCGCCCATACGCCGTGGTTGTGTATCACGTCGCCGAACTGGTGCTTTATGGTCTTCACGTCGGGCCAGTCATGGTCGATGCAGAAGTCTATGCCGCGCACGAACTTTCTCACCATCTCGTCCTTCGAGGTGTTGTCCTCCCATTCGTTTGTCCACTGCTGGCAGAGGCCCAGTCCAATAGCCTCTGCCTTCATCTTGTCGGATAACTGTCTTTCTTTCATGTGGTTTCCTTTTTTTATTTCACGTAAATCTTTGATGAGCCGTTGCTTACCTTGCGCGTCCACGTCACTATCTCGTCTATGCGGTCGTTACGCACCTGGGCGAGCGTCACGAGTTGGTTCATGGCTGCAAGCTGGCTCTTCTGTATCTCGCTCATCGCAGGAAGGAGCGACACGTTCGTGGCTATTGCCTTGATATTCTCGCGGTTCACGCTCACATCCAGACGGATGGCGTTCAGATAGGCGGCAAGGAGGTCGGCGGTCTCTTCCGTCACACCCTTTATGGTGTTCGTGGCCGATGAACTGCCGCTCTCGGAGAAGTCCCAGCCTCTGCGCTTCAGCTCTTCAAGGACGGCGGTGATGTTCGCCACGCTGTTCTCACCGGCTGAGTAGAGGTCGGAGGCGAGCTGTGTCACGTCATACTCGTCCAGCCTGCCCTTCTTCTCTATCTGCTGTGTCAGGAAGTCGAGGGGCTTCTGAAGGGCCTGCTCCATTATCTTCTGCGAGATGATGTTCTTCGTGAGGCCCTTCACCATTTCCTTAGCCTTTTTCTTGTAGGCGTCGATGGCGTCCTCGCCCTTCTCCCAGGCGCTCACCACGGCGTCTGTCAGTTGGCTTGCCCAGCTCTTCATGTCCACACCGTACAGCTCCTTGAGGAAGTTCTTCGCGGCGTTCTTTATCGAGCGTTCCATCTCCTCTATCTGTTGGTCATAGTCGGCCAGCTTGTCCTTGTCCGTCTTCTTCTTGGCGTCCTCGTTGGCACGCTGACGCTGTAGCTGGTCTCGCTGTGCCATCAGCCCCGTCAGCTCGGCCTGATAGGCATTCGTCGGGTCTGCAAGGCTCTTCTGTGCAGCCTCGTACGTGTCTTTGCTGTAGGCGCTCGGATTGATGCCGATAATACGCATTACGCTGCTCTTCTCGCCCGTCTCGTAGTTGCTGACTATTTTGTTCATCTTCGCCGTCGTCTTCGCATCCATACGGTAGTTGTAGATACCGCCCAAGCTGTCCTCGATGGCGTTCTTGATGGTAGTCTGCATGTTCTCAAGGGCTTTCAGCTCGCGCTCCGCCAGCTTTATCTGACGCTCCTTCTTAGCGTCATGGGCCTTGGCGAAGGCGGTTATCGGGCCAGTTATGATGCTTGCCACACCGCTCACCGTGCCGCCGATGTCAAGGTTCTTCACGGCGTTGAAGGTTTTCGAGATTCCGCCAGTGATAGAGGTCAGCGACGACATCGCTGCCTGTGCGTCCTGCCATCCGTCACTCTCGGTGTCTATGCCGAGAGCGTCTGCCATGTCCTTGACTTGGTTGAAGGCGTCGCTTATGCCGTTGGCGATATTGGCTATCTCGCCCAGGGCGCTGCCGATGTTCTCGAAGCGCTTCTTCAGCGTCATGCCTTCTCCTACCAGCTTCTTGCCGGTTCTGATAAGGTCTTCACCGGTCATCTTGAGCTTCAGCCCTTCCGCTACAAGGCCGATGTCACCCTTTATCCTGCCCTCACGGATCTTCTCCTCGCCAGCCGCCACGCTGGTCGCGCCCATTGATATCTTAGCGTTGCCCTCTTCCGTCTTACGCTCGGCTATGCCGACGATACCGCCGTTGAAGAAGCCTTTTCTGCGCTCGCTCAGCTTGCGCAGCTGCTCGTCTATCTGCTGTATCTGCTTTGCATACTCTCTTGCGTCGATGCTGCCGTCTCTCAGGGCCGTGTTAAGATGCTGACGTATCTCTGCCGCCACCTCACGTGCCTTCACTTCGCCCATCTCGGTTATCGCACCGAAGAAGTTCAGGTAGTCCTGGCTCTGCTTGAACTGAGCGTCCATTACCTGTCCTTTCTCCTTGTCACGCATCTGGCGGAAACGCTCGGCAGTGGAGGTGTCACCGCGTCTGTCAGCCTGCTTTATGGGTTCGGCCCACTTCGCGTCCACGGCAAGCAGCTTTTCCTCCCAAGTCGCCGTCTCCTTGATGGCGTCAGCGGCTTTCTCCAGATAGCCCGTATAGTTGTTTCTGACGAGGTCGGTTATCTTCTTCCACAGGTTATAGGCGTCGGTGTTGTCCTCCAATGCCTTCTTGGCTGTGGCGTCGGTAGCGTCCAGCAGACCATCTATCTTCCTGCCGGTCATCTCCTCGAACATCTGGGCCATACCGCGGGTCTGGTCATCCCACATCATGCCGTCTCTGAAGGCGAGTGAGGCGAAGTCCTCGTCGCCGGTCTTCTCCATCAGCGCCTTATGGAGGTCTGCCTGACGGATGCCTCTCTCTAATATCTCCGCAAAGTCAGCAGCCAGTCGGTCTGCCTCGGGCTTCAGCATCTCGGAGTATTTCCATTCGCTTCTCTCCCTATGCAGCGCAGTAATGGCTTTCTTTCTCTCCGTGGTGGTGGCTTTCAGCGCCCCCTCTAACTTCTCCAGACTCTCTAAATATTTGTCGAAGCTAAGGTCGCCCACCTCAGGGAACAGTCCTCTGACCATATCGTCAGCCTTCTGCGCTCCCCAGTTGGGAAGTCCCTTATACTTCTGATACATCTGACGGGCAGACTTAAACGCATTAAGACGCTCCTCCCAGGCCTTCAGTTCCTTGTCCTCTTTGTCGCCCTTGCCCTTCGGCACCTTGTTGCTCTTCTTGTCGTCAGGGATGAATCTGTAGCCGAAGCCTTGGGCTACGGCATTCCACATGTCATTGTAGTCTTTCCTTGCCTTGGCTATCTCGGCTTTTGTAGCGCCGCCTCGTTCTCTTGAGCGCACTTCGTTAGCGAGGTCTTGCAGGGCTGTCTGGGCATTGTTCTTGGTCTTATACCACGAGCCTTCCTCGATGAAGCTCGACACAAGGTCATACTTTCTTTGGTCAAGCCCTAAGTTCTCGTACACCCTCTGCTGCATCGAGGTCTTGCCGGTCACCTGATTAGGCTTCTTGCCAGAGTCGAACTTGAAGTCTGTAAGTTCTTCAAGCTTCTTTCTTATCTGGGGTATGAGCCAGTCTGCCTCGCTCATTATCTGAAGGAGCATGTTCTTGAAGCGGGCTGGGTTTTCCTTGCACCAGCGCTTGAAGTCCTTGCCATAAAGACCGAAGTCTTTCTGCATTGACTTGATTATTCGCGGAACATCATCCTCGGCTATCTGGTTTATGTCCGAAGTCACGTCTCCTGCTCTCTTGCCGATCCTGTAGATGGAGAAGCCGATGCTCTTGTTCCATTTTGTCATCCTTGCTTGGAACGTACCCCATTTTCTGCCGCCCTCTTCTGAGAGGATGCGGATCTTCTCTTCAAGGGTCTTGCTCGCATCAGCAGGCTTCAGCAGGGAGTTGGCCACGCTCTCCATCTTGGCTCGCGTGCGTGAGTCCAAGGCGGAAAGCTGGCGTTGGTAAGCGTCTGACGACTCCTTCATGTCCTGAAGGTTCTTCTCAAGGGAGTCGTTGAAAGGATTGCCTGCGCCGGTCCAGCCGCCAGTCGCACCAAGGGCATTTGCGATAACCTCGGCATCACCCGAAGCCATGTCCTTGGCTCCTTCCACGCCCTTGCGCAGTATCTCATACTGTTCGTTGAGGTCTTTCGCCTTCTTTATCTGCTCGTCGATGGTCTTGGTATAGGCATTGCTGCTTTCGAGCACCTTTTTCATCTGCTCTATCTGCTTTCTCAGCTCCGCATCGTTCGAAGCCTTCTTTGCGTCGAGAACATCATAGTAGCCCTTCATCCAGTCCGAGTTCGGGTCTTGCAGGCTCTTCGTCTTCTCCTCGATGGCGCTCAGCTCGCCGTAGATGCTTGACGCTATCTGCACGATGCCGCCGATGGCAAGGCCCCACCAGCCGCCGATAAGGTTGAATACGCTGCTGAAGCCGCTCTTCAGTTTCGTGCCGGCCATGTTCATTACTGCTGCCGTTCTGCCGCCGTTGAGGATTATCTGCTCCTGTCTGGCGGTTATCTGCCCCATGATAGCAAGCTGTCTTACAAGCTCCTTCGACACAAGGCCCTCCTTCACGGCTTTCTGCATCTGAACCACAGACATCTTACCCTCAAGGGCAAGACGGCTCATGGCAGCAGAACGGGAGCTGGCATCTGCAAGCATATATGCTCTCTTCTGCACATTCTGAGTCGCTATCTGCTGTGTTATCTTGCCTTCGAGCACCAGCTGCTGCTGTTCGATGGCGTAAGAACGAAGTTGCAGCCTTGTCTTGTCGCCAAGATTCTTTTCCAGAGGATTCAGAGACGCAAAACCAGTGAGCTTCTTCAAGGCGAACACGCTCATAAACGAGAGCATCGCGGGTGTCAGCTTGTCCATAGCAAGCACAAGGTCGGTGACGCGGTCTATGAAGAACATGAAGACGCCACCGACGACGTTCTTGCCGTCAGCAAACTTGCTGAGCATTATCTCCCAAGCGTCTATCAGCTTGTTCCATCGTCCGAGGAGCGTCTCGCTCAGAACGAGCTGCATATTGTAGAACTGACCGCCCTCGTCGGTCATCTTCCACAGCACCTTCTGAACGTCCTCAAAGCTCACCTGACGCTTGCTTATCATCTCCTTGACGTCACGCTCGGTATAGTCCTTGCGGTTATTCTTGCCCTCGCTGTTGTAAAGCTCCGTAATGCGTGCAAGGAGCGGAAGACCTGCATAGGCAAACTGTCTAAGCTCCTTGCCGTCAAGCCATGAACGGGCCTTCACCTGTCCGTAGGCAAGACCAAGACGCTCGAAGCTGACACCCAGTCCTGAAGCGATATCTGCAAGGCGCTTCGCTGTATTATAGAGGTCGTCCGCCTCCACGCCGAATGCTGCCAACTGCTTCACGTCTCGGTTAAGCTCGCCGAACTTGAAAGGCGAACGCAATGCCAGTTGCTGTGTCTGCTCGAACAGCTCGTCAGCTTTCGCCGCATCTCCCAAGATAGAACGCAAGGCGATGTGCTGCTGAGCAATCTCACCGCCGGTCTTCACTACAGAGTCAAAGAACTGCTTCGCACCATAGACAATGCCGCCCTGCAAAAGCAGCGACTTTACATCATCAAGAACGCCGCGCATATTGCCGGCCTCAGCATTTGCCCCAGCAAAAGCAGCCGCCAAGTCCCCCCTCACCTTAGCAGCTGTCCGCGCCACCTCCTGCTGGTGTGCCCGCTCCAGCTCAATGCTCTTCTCCTTCTCGCGGTTCGTCTTCTCCACCTCACCAATCAGTCTGCTGTAAGTGCCAGACAATTGGTTTGCCGCCTGCACCTCACGTCCATTGCCGAGATTGCCAACACGCCCAAGGAAGCTCGTATCGCCCATACTCAGACCTAACTGGATGTTCCTCAATCCGATCAGCTGGGTTTTCAGATGCTCTATCTTGGCATTGGCTTCGCTCGTGTCTATACCAAGCATCTTGGCGGTGAATCGCTTCTCCTGCAAGTTATGCAGAGCACGCTCGACAGACTGTATTCTCGCACGTGTTGTCTCAAGCTCACGCTGGCGCTGACGCTCGGCAGCTGCCACCCTGTTGGCTTCTTGAGCTTGCTGACGGGTAGCATCCGTTATCTTCTTTGCTTCCCTTCTGTTAGCCTCGCTCTGCTCCTTCATTAGCTGGGTCACAACAGTCTTGGTCTCCTTAAGATTTGATAACGAATCCTTGAAGCCGTTGCTTAGCAAGCCGCCGCCCGAGAACGACTCTATTTTCTGCTGAAGTTCCACCACCATCTGACGGGCATTCGCCAAGTCAGAAGTATTCACTTTCAGCATCGTACCTCTACCGATGAGCGCATCTATATTTCTCAGCAAAACCTCCGTTCTTGCCAGTGCCTCATTTTGCTGACGCTCGGCAGCTGCCACCCTGTTGGCTTTGCTTATAATAGAATCGCGCTCCCTCTCAGCAGCCACCACCTTTGCCTTCTCCCTACCATAGGCCTGCATCGCCGTAGCTGCCTTGCTTGCCTCTACAGAGATATCACTAAAGAGCTGCTTCATCTTGTCGGCATTAGACAGATCTCCATTCTTGTTTGACATTGCCGCTTCCATTCGCGTCACAACGCCGCCAAGCCCAGAGATACGCTCTCCGAGCATTGAAGTGTTATATCCCTTTTGTGCACCTTCGTTCATAAGGTCGCGCAGCTTGGCCAGTTTTTCACGCACGCTATCTATGCGTGCGTCCAGCTTCGAGAAGTTGCCGTCAAGGTCGGACAAAGGGTTTGGCTTCTGCAATTTGCCAATAATTGCATCCACATCCTTTAGCGTCATCGCCCAAGTCTTTCTGTATGCACCAAGCACATGGGCGCTATCCGCACCCGTAATAGTGTCGTTCTGAAGCGCCAGCAACTTGTCTCGAAAATTCTCTACGAGCTTTGTGGCTTCCTTTATATTCTTTGTGTCAACGTTCGGGTTCGCAGTCTTAACCTCAGAGATGTGTCTTTGAGCGATGTCTATTCTCTGCAACAGGGAGAGGTATTCAAGAGCTTTGTTTAGGTGTGGAGTAAGGTTCGAAAATTCTTTAGGGTCATACACACCCTTGTTCCCCAACGCAGCTTCCCTGGCAGCAGCTCTCGCCTCTTTTATCTTCTCAATCGCTACATTCGCCTCGTTGAGGATGTCTACGTACTTGCGTCCGCTATCCTCCTTGACGCCAAGTACAGCACTTGCCTTGCCTCTGAAAGCGTTAAGAATCTCATCCACCTCCACCTTATAGCGAGACGGTCCCTTCGGCGCCACAGCTGCCTTGCTTTCTGCTTCATTCTTCTTCTCCTGAGCGGCAGTAGCATTGTTCAGCGCCGTCTCCTCCCTTTTTAGAGCCTCCGTCTTCTCTCTGCTCGCATCAGCGCTTCGTCTCGTCCGCTCTTCGTTTTGCTTCTCCGTAGAAGCTTTCTTCTCCGATGAAGCAAGCTGTTTCTCTTCTTCCTCACGGAGCGTACCATAAGCCTTATATAATTTATTGATTTGCTTCTCAAGTCCAGCTGCCCAATTAAGTCCATTTGGGTCAAAACCTCCCTTATGAAAGAAATCCATACCTTCCTTCATAAGTCTTCCGATTTCCTTTTGAATATCTTGAAGACCGGCTTTCGCCTTGTCGGTTTTAAAGAGATTATCAAAAAAGAAATCCATCTCGTCCCTTATCTTCCATACGCCCTTTATTGTCTCCAAGGCGCCTAACGCATTACCACACATCTTATCGCCAGACACTGAAAGGCCGCGAGTATACAGCTTGCCTAAAGCATCATATATTTTCTCAATGATTCCATAGTACTCATTGAGGGCCTTCTTGTCGGAGGGCATAGTCAGAGCACCGAAGCCGCCTCTCATACTCCGTATAGCCTCAAATACCGCCTGCAACTCCTTCGCCTCTTTTGTCGAGTCACCGACAGCCTTCTTCAGTTTGTCCAGGAAAGCCACATTCTTTCCCGCAGGATTCTCCTCGGCAAGCTTCCTCAAGCTCTCCTGCGCCTTTTTTGTCTTTGCGTCTACACCGGTCATGCCATCTGCTATCCTATTCAGCTCCTTCGACACGGCATCCCTAATCCCAAGACTCAACCACAAACTACCAATATTTCCGTCTGCCATAACATCCTTACATTATCCTATTCTAAAAAACAATCCTTCTCACTCTCCTCATAACGGCGCCAGCCACCCAAAAAAAAGCGAGGAGCAGCAGCCACTTTCAGCCCACTGCTCCTCGCCCCCATTCCTGTCCTTAGCCCTTCCTACGCTGCCGCAGGCGCCTTTGTAAGCCAAGCAACGCTCTTCAAACCAGCACCCTCAACAGAACCGCTGAACTTGAATGCAACAGGCTTGGTTCCTGTCTCATCCCACTGCATAGTTGCATAGAGCGAGAGGTTTGTGATGACCATCAGGTTCTCCTTTGTCTCGTCTACGATACAGATAGTACCGGTCATCTTAAACTTCTTTGTCTCCAATGCAGTACCGGTATAACCCGTTGTAACGTCAAGAGCTGCATCGCCAGAACCCTTGATGGTAAACTTGGTGATTTCGCTGACAGCGTCCTCGCCGAACATTGCAGAGAGCAAGTCCTTGGCTTTGGAAGGAACAACCAACTCTACGTTAAAGTCACCAAGCTCTGCGGTGGTCGCCCAATCGCCGCCAAGACCGATTACCTTATAGTGATTGACAGTCGGGTCTTCCATCGTTGCCTTCAGTGAGTCAACCTCCACGGGAAGCTCCAACTCCGGGGTAAACTCGATTGTCCCCTTCGACAGGTCTATCAGACTCTTTGAGTACAAGATAGACTTAGGACCTACAAATCGGTCTTTAAGCTCAAGAATTTTCTTCATTGCCATAATCCTTAATTTTTTTTAAATAGTAAATTATCCCAAAAACATTCATTCTCATAATATCCAGCCGGCAAGCAGCCTATCATAAGCTTCTCACCTCGTCCTCAGCTGTCCCTGCACTATCGTCACCGAAAAACCGTCGCCGTCATCAGTCTGCAAGGTCACCCTCGGTCTGGTCACCGTCAGGTTCTTCGTCGATATCGGAAACTTTTTCATTACCGCACTGACCTTCTCGGACACCGCAGCCACGTCAAACGCCCCTGGATTCTTTGCCGACACCTTGTTCCTCACATATATCTCTATCTGAGCCGTAGTGGTATAGTCATTGAACGTCCCCTCACTGTTCATCTCATTGTTAAGAATCACAGAAGGAAATACCACCACGATATAGCTGCCCGGCCTGTCACTCACAGCCTTAGGACGGTCATGGGCATAAACCCTGTCGCAAACACCCTTAACGGCATTACCGACATCATAGTACATATCTTTAATGTTCATGCCTTACGTATATTTTGTGAACTTCGATACGGATTTTACGTGATCCACAACCTTCACCCTTATGGCGCAGTTCGCAATGGCTATAGCCATATCATCCCTTGCTGCACTCATCATGTTGTGTATGTGGTTCAGGGCGTCATACTGGGCATATTCCACAGGGCAGATACACAACATCTGCCATCTCGCACGGCTCTTGGGAGTCATGGAATGTATTCTCGCCCTTCCTAACGTCGGACCATACTGACCTCCGTGTCCTTCAGTTCCGACATATCTGCCAAGCGAGTCGGCGTCAGAGCCGTCATAGTATTTGTCGAGAGGATAAGCCTGCCCCTTTCTCAGCGTACGCATCGTCGGGTTCTTGCCCTCGGTAGTGACAATGTCTATGAGTTCGCGGTCTTCGTATATGCCTATGGTAAAGGAACGATACGCGTTACCCGTAATATTCCTCATACCAGCCGCCTGCATATAGTCCTCAACACTCGCACAAATCTCACGTGCCGCCCGATGCAGCAGGTCCTTCATGGTTTTGCTCGCTATAATCATAAGCTTAGAACTTACAGTAGCTCTGAATTGCTCACCCAAAGAATCTCTCTTAGCCATACAATCCTCCTCCTTTTTCCTTCCTTCAAACGGCGCAAGCCTCCAGAATAGCCTATAGCCGCTATAGCCGCCTATCATAAGCTATCCCTGCCTTCTTACACCCTCCTCAGACTCCAGTACACCACGGTCCTGTTATTGTCACCCTCGCAGTCCTTCACCATACCTTCCTCGCTATGGTTCCCGACCCTCACTCTTATCGTGTCGCCGTCAAGAGGAAAGCCACCCGCCTTCCAGTCGTCGAACCTCATTGGTATCGAAGCCTTTCTCTTGTTCTCGTCCACGTTCTTGTCACCGGTCGTCGTTGTGTCCGTAAAGCTCCTGCCTTTACCGTCGTAGAGAACCACCTCCTCGTCGTTCACGGGAGCGTCGTCGTCAGCGAACGGATTGTCCTCGTCGCCCTTTCCGGGCACAAGCCTCACTATCGTGACCCTGTGAGGATAGCGTGGGTTGTTGATCATTCCTGTCTCCATGATGCTGCGTTATCTGATTATGTGCGGAACGGGCATCCCGCATCCGTCACGGGACGCACGTTTCACGCCGTGAGAAGTCATACGGAAGGTCGATTTGCGCTTGAACACCGAACTCTTGTCCAGCTCCTCGTAGATGGCGTTAGCCTCCGCCTTCAAGGCAGCGATGTCCGCCGAGGACAGTTCATATCCTCCCTCCGTATGACTCCAGTTATTGTCGGCATCAGAGGTATTGTTCACCTTGCTCGCACCAAGGACATACCATTTCAGCATGTCGGCATAAGCCAGCCGAACCTTATCCTTTTCGCAGGAAAGATATTCCATACCGCCGTCCAGCTCCCTGTCCACCAAGATGGACAGCAGAGCCGCACGGGGTATACCGAACCTCACCTTGTTGATAAGGTAGTCAGTCACCGAAAGAAAACCATTCTCCGAAGCCATAATCATTCTCTCAAGTTACGTTAAACCATCTAACCCTTCTTTGTGATGTCGATAATCCAACGATAGGGGAAATCCAACATCGCAGGGACTGCGGCAAACATGAGGTCGGTATGCCACTCCTTGTAGTCACCATTGGCGACTGTTGTGTTGCAGAGCAGACCGAGACCCTTGTTTGTCTGTGCGAACACCTTCTGAACGATGTTGTTTCCGTACTTCTCAAACATCGGCTTGTCAGCAATCTGCTTGCGCTCGTACTCGAAAGCGTCACCGGCAGGACGGAGAACGACAATGTTGTCACTCCAGCCCTTAACCTTGACAACCGAGCCGTCGAACTTGAGGTTGCGCTCCTCCTCGTCAACAATCTCAATGCGTGAGATTCCCTGAATGTCAGCGAATGCCTTGAGGAACATCTCGGTGTTCACGCCGTAATCCTCAACGTAAGCAACATAATGGGCCTTGCACCAGTTGATGTACAGCTCCTTAATCTGCTTGTTGCCAAGGAAGGTGTTGTAGAAGGTGTCATAGGTCATCTGCCATACAAGGGCGAGACGGCTCTGGCCGAACTCCTCGCGCCACTCGCTTTCAATCTTGCGCATCTGTTCGAGGATGTTACAGTCAGCGTTAGCCCATTCGAGCTTGCCGCACTTTCTGAAATTCTCCTTCGGGATTGGCACCTTGTGAAGCGGAATCTGAATACCGCGAGCGATACCCGTGTAGTCAAGCTCACCGGTTGTAGCCAGCTTCGCAACCATGTAGTTCATGGTCATGTCGAGAGAGTCCATCAACGTCTGGGTCTCTTTGCGCCACTGCTTTACGAGGTCGCTGTCGTTGCCGAACTCCTCAAACTGCTTCTCGCGGTAGTTGCGCTCCTCTGCGGTTTCCTTGAAGCCGTCAGTAATGAAGTCGGGGATAGTGGCAGAATAAACTTCCAATGCGCCCTTGTCCTTCTGGAACGAGCCTGAGAGCGGAGCACGGAGGTTGGCGAGTGTCGCAGCCTGCAAAGCGGATGCCTCAACTGAGAATGTAGCCACGCCCTTATGGTTGGTAGGCGTGAGGTCAGGCGCGATACGACCCTGCGTGAGATACCAGCCGTAGTTCACATGGAAGATGTCCTTCTTGTCGATAAACTTCTGCAAGTATCTTGTATTCTCGGGATCGCTGAAAAAACGCGCCTTTCGGGAATTGTTAAAATCAAACTTTGGCATATCTTTTCGTTTTTGTGTTGTGTGTTTTTCCGATTAGTTCTCTGCGTACCACCACTCTGCGTAGCGGCTCTTGTTCATCGCCTCTACAGCCGGCGGAATCGGACTCATGCGCGACTTCCACATTACCACGTCAGTGCCGAGCAGGCAGAAGTCGTTGAGGTAGCGCGGAGCATAGAACTTGTCACTGCCGGTAAGTGCGTGGAATGGCATGTCAACGTCGCACGGAGCAAAGCAGTTCGGGTTTGTAACCATAGGCAAAACGGTTGCGCCTGCCTTCTCTGCCTCCACCAGTACTGTGCCCACGGTCAAAGTGCCGAGAGTCTCGCTGAGGGTCACCTTCCATACGTCGCCGGCTGTCGCGTCGGTGGTTGCCTCCACCGCAGTCACGAGCACACCCTTGCTCTTTGTCTTGAAGTCCTTCTGACCAACCATGAGATTGTCGCCGACAAACGGAATATGGTGATAGCCGTCGCGTGTGATGTAGATGGCCGTATCCGTAGCGGCATCGGTAGCCTTAGCCACCTCGTAGCTCTTGAGAATCTTGATTGTGCCGCCGCTGTTGTCAGCGAAACCAAGGCTGTGCTCGATCAAGTCGCCAGCGTAAATCTTGGCTGGACCAGGGAACGGGTTTTTCAGGACACCGCCAATCGGAGGGCGACGGAACGCTTCCTTAACGGCACCAGGCAGGTCAACGAACACATGGCGCTGACCACCGATAGTCATTTCTGACTGCAAGATTACAGCGCCGGTAGCATTGACTGCACCCTGCGCCAGCATCTGTCCGTAGTAATCCTTGTTGTTATCCATAACTTTTTACCTTAAAAATTAAAATGTTTACTTTTCTTTCGGTTCGATGATGTCATCCCACTCGTCGTCAGGAATTGTCCTGCCGCCGCCAGAAGAAGAGCCGCTGCCCATGCGCGGTATCGCGGTGTTGCCTGTAGCACGCTTGAAGTCGGTAGTATAGATACCCTCCGCCTTTGAAACCAGATCGGTTACATCGGCATCCTTGTCGGGAATTTCAAGCTTGGAGATTGCAGTGTCAAGAAAGAAATCGTTAAGTTCGAGCTTTGCCTTGTCAAACTTGTCCTTCAAGCCTTTTCTGACCGCTTCGATTGTAGCGGCTCTTGATGCCTTCTTGTCGCGCTCCTCGTTGGCCTTTTCGAGTGCTTCGAGTTTTGCAAGCAGCTTGTCGTACTTATCGTCGGGAGTGTCCTCCCCGTCCTTCTTTCCTTTGCGTTCCTCCTCTTCCTTCTTCTTGCGCTCGGCTTCCTCTCTGCTCTTCTTCAGCTCGTCAGCTATGTTCTTGTGCAGATTCTTGTCCATGCGCTTGAGTCGGTTTGCCAACTTGGTAACAATTCTGTCATTCTCGTCATCATCGTCACCCATCTCACCAAGAACGTCATTAAGCTCTTCGTCAATGCTCTTCTTGCTGAGTGTGGTAAACTTAGAAGTGTCCTCCTTCTTGTTCACCAATTCCAATAGTTCCTCTACCGTCATCCTGATTTGTGTTTATGTAAAGTGAGTCCTTCACCTTACTAATTGCATAAATATACATTTTATATCGCAAAAATACGCATAAATATACATCTATCCAAGAAAAATCCATTATTTTTGCATAAACATACATAAAATATTAAACAAAGCCCCATAAACGCCCCATTATCAACAGGATAACATGACAAAACTCTCACCATACCGCCTACGCGACGGCTCTCCTGTCTACACACAGGAGTACATACAGTCTCTCCGAGACGCAGACAAACGCCACCCCGACCGGCTCAAAATCATAGACCAACGGGGAGGACAGGAACGTATGCTCGCCATCGACGCAGACATCAAAATCGTCGGAGGCTCCCGCGGTGGTAGTAAGAGTTTTAGTTCTCTCATGGAAGTCCTGAAGGACATCAAGAACCCAGACTTCCACGCCATCATTCTCCGTAACGAGAAAGACGACCTTCAGTCCCTCGTTACCGACTCATACAAGCTCTTCTCCCAGTTCGGCACATACAACAAGTCCCAAAACGACATGACGTGGAACTTCAACAACGGAGGATGGCTCAAGTTCTCATACTATGCCGGTGCATATCAGGACTTCAAGACACGATTCCAAGGACGTCAGTACGCCTACGTCTGCATCGACGAGGGTACGCAGTGCCCATACAAGAAGTTCAAGTACCTCCTCACAAACAACCGTAACGCCTCGCGCATCCGAAACCGCTTCTGGATAACCTGTAACCCCGACCCCGAGTCATGGGTACGCAAGTTCATCGACTGGTGGGTGGACGAAGACGGCTACATCATACCGGAGCGTGACGGAGTCATACGCTACTGCTTCATGGACGGAGACACACCCGACTCTATCTACTGGGGAGACACGCGCGAGGAGGTCTACGAGCAGTGCCGTGACATCATCGACAAGCTCTGGAAACCCAGCTACGAAGAACTTGGCTATTCCAAGCTCGAGATGTTCATCAAGTCAGCCACCTTCATACGTGCCGACGTGTCCGAAAACATCAAGCTCATTTCCACCGACGTGTCTTATCTCGCCAACCTTGCGCAGCAGGACGAGGAACAGCGCATGCGCGACCTCGAAGCCAACTGGAACTGGAAGGCGGCTGGAGACGACATGATAAAGATCGACGACCTCGAAGCCATCTTCGACAACGCCGAACAGACCGACGACGGCATCAGACGGGCTTCTGCCGACATCGCTTTCACGGGAGGTGACAATTTCGTGATGTGGCTATGGGAAGGATGGCACTGCAAGGACCTTATCGTACTGCGACTCGATTCCAAGACGCTCGTCTCCACCGTCGAGGCGAAGCTGCGCGAATGGGGAGTGGAGGAGTCCAATTTCACGTACGATATGCAGGGCATCGGACAGTACTTCAAGGGATTCTTCAAGGATGCCGTACCCTTCAACAATCAGGCTGCACCATTGGCACAGTCACGAAAGGAGGAAGACGGCATAAAGTACCTCTATAAGGACCTCAAGTCGCAGTGCGCGTGGCTCTTCTACAAGATGGTAAAGGAACGGCGTATATCCATAGACGCCTCGCTGCTTGAGCGCAAGTATTCGGGAGACGGATTCGAAAAGTGGACGCTGCGCCAGATCCTACAGAAGGAGCGAAAGATGCTCAGACGCGACGAAAACAGCAGCGACCGGGGATTCAAGCTACTGCCGAAGAAGCTTGCAAAGAGATACGTAGGACACTCGCCCGACTTCTTCGAGTCTTGGTTCTACAGGATGATTTTCAGCTTAACAAAGAAAAAACACAATAAGGTAAAAGGATTATGGAGATTTTAAAGGTAAGAGAGATTCTTGTCAAGAAGCCGTTCTTCGAGATTACACCGGAGGGATACAAGAAGCACGGAGCGTGGACAACCAACATCAGAGAAGACGCAACGCCTAATATGCCAGAAGACTCTGTCTATCGCAACATAAAGACGCAGGCTGACTTCCTGCGCGAGTTCTATCCTACAGGACACCGCATCTTCGACACCAAGGAATATCCCGATATATGGAAGCAGGACCCCGACACTGGCAAGTGGTATCAGCAGCCCATCACAAGAACGGCGTTCGCCTTCCAGCAGCTCATCCATACGAAACACGTGCTCCATCTTACGGGCAACGACGTGCAGTTCGAGCTTGCTGACAGCGGAGATGACAGCAGGGAGGAGGCTGACAAGGCTCAGAAATATCTCAATGTATTCAAGAAGGGATGGCTCATGCACGATATGGAAATACGTTTCTTCGAGGCCATCAGCGCATACATGAAGGTGGCTGACTGTGCCATCGTGGGCTATTTCGACGAGAACGGAAAATTCGGAACACGAACGCTATCATACGACCGCGGCGACCGACTCTATCCGCAGTTCGATTCACTCACCGGAGACATCCTGTGCTTCGCAAGACGTTTCAGCGACTTTGACGACGAGGGCAACGAGATTACGGAATGGGTCGAGGTATGGGACAAGACCAAGTTCTATCGCTTCAAGCGAAGCGTAGCGCAAGGCAAGACACAGAAGGTCATCACGTATGTAGCCAAGTTCTTCGGCATCGACGGATATAATCTCGTAGAGGAGAAGCCGCACAGATTCCCGTTCGTGCCAGTGGCTTACGCGCGTAACGAGGACGGACCCTGTTGGTTCATGGTGCAGCACAACATCGAGGACTACGAGGAAGCCTTCTCTTATCTCTGCGAGAACAACAAGGCATACGCATTCCCCATCTTCTATGTCAAGGGAGACGGAGAGGACGTCAACATCATAGGAGATGAGGTGACCGGAGCCGTCAAGTCCATTGCGATGAACGACACGGACAGCGAGGCGGGATTCCTCAACGGAACGGACGCGTCCAACGCATTCGCCACACAGCTCAACAAGTCATACGACCTCATCTACGAGCTGTCATTCACCGTCAAGCCGCCAGAACTCAAGTCTGGCGACCTCCCAGGCGTAGCCATAAAGCTCCTCTATTCGCCTGCTCTTGAGATTGCCATGAACGACGCACAGAAGCTACAGCCGTTCCTCGACAAGCTCGTCACCATCTGCAAGTTCGGCATAGGCACGGAGGAAAATTACGTAGCCACAATGACAGGTCTTCCCATCAACGCATGGATATCACCGTACACCCACGCCAACAAGACGGAGCTGATCACAAACCTCGCCACAGCCGTACAAAACCACTTCCTCTCCAAGCAGACCGCCTCTGAACGCTGCCCAGACTTCCCGAAGAACGGAGAGTTCGAGCGCATTATGAGAGAGCAGAAGGAGGAAGACCAGCAAGACCTCCTCATGGATATGCAGCGTGCCGACAACGAAACCGAGAACGCCATAGAACAGCAGGAAGCCACCGCCCGTATCAACAAACAGCAAAGCGGCTCCGACGTCAACACGGGAGGAGGAAGAAAGGCAGGACGCCCCAACCGGTCAGGAAAAGACTATGACGGAAACGGAAATTGGGAAGGTCGCAATAATTGGGACTCCTATAACCGTAAACACTAAAAAGAGACTCAGATAGGCTCAGTAAGGCTTAGCAAGGCTCAATAACGGCGCCAGCCTCTAGCCCCGCCTATAGCCGCTAGTCCCGCCTATCACAAAAATTCCCAACACTATGTCAGCAGAATACGCCACACTTCGCTCCAAGGCGCAGCTCGCCTGCGAGTCACGCATCACAAAGCTTCTCTTCTCTGCCGCCAAGCAAATCACGCAGGCGGCAGGGAAGTACCGTCGCGGAAACGTCCTCTCCAACGAGCAGGCGCTTCTCCGCGAAGCACGTGCCATTACCTCAAGGCTCGCAGACGGCATCGAACGTCAGATCCATGACTACGCCGTAGCCGCCACCACACACCTCAACGTCTCCTCGGAAGAGGTAGAGAGCTTCCTAACGTCGGAATATTACGGCAAGACATCGGCGCAGCGAACCGCCATATACCTCCATAACTTCGCCGAGGACATCATAAGAATGTCCAAGGCAGGCATTATGATGGGCTACACCGACACGCAGCTCCTCTCATCCGTCCGCACCGGCTACAAGAATCCTTACCTCGCCTCTGTCATCACGAAGGCAAGGACAAAGGACATCAGCATAGCCACACCGTCCTACGGCAAAGGCATCTTCCATTCAGCGTTCCAGAACATAACGAGGAACGCCCGCCAGATGGTAGCCGTAGCATGGGGAATAGCCGAACAGCAGTACGGAAAGGAACACGGCGCCGTCGCCTACCGCGTCTTCCGAGGCTCCAGTTATTTATGCCCAGTTTGTGATGACGAAACCGCCTACGTCCATCACTTCGGCGACCCCTTTCCCCCGTTCCACACCAACTGCGTGTGCTTCATAAAATTCATTTACAACAAAGATTAAATAGCCACACACTATGTCAGATTACACACTCTCAGTAGCCGTCCACTCTCTCAAGAAGAAGTACGGCATGTCAGACCCCGCTTACCTCATCTACGCCGACCTGCGGGCAGTAGGATGGTCGCAGCACGATGCTTGGGCAGTAGCCTTCAACGGCAAAGGACTTACCTGGCCGAAAGCAGAACTCCAAAAAGAAATAGCGAAGCTCGAATCACTCGACTCAGTACAGACACGCATTGCTGAATTGCAAGGCAGGAATGCCCCAAAGACCGAGGAAATAACAGCCGAGGAGCTTACCAAGGAAACCTCCAAGGAGTCCATTCTGCGAAAGCTCGTAGCAGCAGAGCAGAAAGCCACGAAAGGCTCACCCGACTGGCTCAAGATAGTCTCCCTTATCGCAGACTACAACAAGATCAAGCAGGACGAGATAGACACCGAATCCAACACCGTCCATTTCCACCTCCCGGTCCAATACCCCAACCGCTGCGAGGAATGCCTCATCTTCCAAAACGGAATGGCAACAGCACAAAAGAAAAAGAAATAGTTAACCGGTGTTAATGCAAGCTGCCACTCAAGGTAATAATAAAATAATATCGTATTTTTGCAATGGATGTTTCGTATAAGTGATTATTTACATGTTATTTTGACAAAAAAGCGACTACCAGTGATGGTAGCCGCTTTTCTTTTGCCCTTAGTCCTTCTCTGCAAAGAACCCGATTCCTCCCGAGTCGCCCACGTCCTCAGGAAACTTCTTCCCCGCCACAAGCTCAAGCGTCTTGTTAAACATATCAGCAATAAGCTCGTCATTAAACGTGGGAAGTACCCCCACAGGAGGCAGCACCTTAGTTTCTGCCACCTCCATTATCACACGCAGCCCAAGTTCAAGAGCCGCCTTGTCCTCCACAATCTCAACAAACTTCTCAATCATATTATATCCTTAATAAAAGTTAACAATAAATATCACAAGCCCCCCTTCAAATACTCACCAAGGTTCACCTTCTTTCCCACTAAGCTACCCTCTTTCTGCTTCTTCCTCTGCCAGTCATCCCAAAGCTTGTCCATCTCTTCCGCCGTATGCTTCTTGCTACCGTCGGCGTTCTTGGCTTCACACTTCGGGTACACCACAAGAGGCTGGTCGGCCACCATCAGCCCAATCTGAGCCGCAGTATAGCCCCACCAGTAGTCGTAAGCCCTTATACCGAACTTACGCTCAAAGAGAAAGCCGAACTTCTCGGCTAACGAGTAGGCTGCGCCCCAGCTTGTTCGGCTTGGATAGCTTTTACTTCCTCCTTTGTCATCGCCATCATCACGTCCGTCATCCCGGTCGCTAATATGGTAAGCAGAGAGCACGCTGTCGATGGAATTTTTTTTTTCGCCACATCCACCACACGAAGTATCTCCACCGCATTCACATCCTTCACATAATACAGCCAGCGCCAAAGCAGCGCATAACGCAGACGTATCTTCCAGATATTGTTAAGCAGCACCAAGGCACAAAGCTTGCAGTTGCGCTTCGCCTCGTTCTTCTCCTTCATCACCACATGCGTAAACCGTCGCACCGTGCCATTGCTAAGCCACCCTATCTTCCTCTTCTTACCGAGAAACACCACATCTGTGCTCTCAGCAGCCATCACATCATCCAGAATCTTCTGAATATCCAAAGAAGGCTGCTCTATCTTCTCCTTCTCTTCCATTTCTTCTTAATGTTTATCTTATCATTTCACATCCTCCTTGATAAACCCTACTTCCTCACCATAATCCTTACCTGTCATCTCGGATATGATGAAGTGCTGTTTAAGGTCAGCCTCTGTCACGCCATACACCTCATAAGCAATACACTTCGGGGTCTTCTTCTTCACAAAGTGGCAGTCGTCCCACAACACCCTGCTGAACTTGTTGCTCGAAGGGATATCATTGTCGTCGAGGTTATTGTCGTTACAGAACTGCACGAAGCTCTCATAGAGCAACGACACTGGAATCCTCAGACCAATCTCGTTCGACACACGGCGCTGGTGTTTGATGTCGTAAGCCATCAGCCAGGAAAGCACCGGCTGACTCTTCAGATAAGCCATGATACGATGCTTCTTCGAACCCTCTGCCTCAGGAAATCTGAAGTGACGCTCTCTGAGCTTCCTCTCGCCCTCAAGCAGCCAGTTGAATACACCCGAAAGCTCCTTGTTGATAATCTTCGAAGCTAATTCAGGGTCCTGCTTCTCCTTAGGCACGGTCACCTCAAAGTTCACATACTGCAAGCGGCGTATCATGCCCAACGACGTGTCGTTGCTCTCTGGCTCGCTGTTAAGACTGAAGATAAGATAAGGCACAGAACGCGACTCAAACACGTCCTCGCCAAGCTTTCTGTAAGTAATAGGCTCACCGCTCACAAGACGCTTGAACATACCAGTGTTCTTCTTGCCGAACTTGCGAACGTCAGAATCGCTCGACCAGTTAAAGATGGCATTACGGATTGGATAGCGACCGCGCATACCCTCGTCACCGTCGGCGGTCAGGTCGGCATAGTCCATCTTCGATATGCGGTCAGGACCGAACAGCGCACACATCACCTCGAAGATGACGCTCTTGCCGTTAGCGCCCGAACCGATCATCATCAGACACAGCTCTATCTTGTTCACCACCTTGCCGTCATACACGTTAAAAGCGTCACCGCGCTGGACAAGACCAAGACCGAGGAACATCTGGAGGATGTCACGCGAGTCCTTGTCAGGAAGCACGTCCATAAGGAAGCGGTTCCACAACGGGCACTTCGCCTTAGGGTCAAAGTCGTATGGATGATAGTACGTCACGTGATAATGCGGAGAGAACGGCATCGCCTCGGGCTTCGTCTTGCGGGATAAGGTAAAGTCCACAACGCCGTTTCTGAACGCCACGATGTCAAACTGAGGAACAAGAGTGTTATAGTTCTTTATCGTCGCGATGAATATCTCCTTGCGAAGGCTCGTACGGTTCATCACCGGCGCCACACAGAGCTTCTCCAAAAGCAGCTGATACGCCTGTTCGATGACGCTCACATCCACCACCTCGTATATCCTGCCGTCGAACATATAGAACGCAAAGGCAAAATACTTCACAGGACAGTTCTTTGCCAGCTCGCGTATGTTACGGCAGAAACGAGCCAACATGTCGTTATACTTAGCGCTGTTCGTATTGCCCCAGTCGCCACGAAGAGCCTGAAACTCATACTTGTCGTCCATGCTCATCGTGAGAAGCTGCGAGAACAGCATGTCAATATACTCGCCGCTACTCTTTGCCATCCACGTCCTCCTTTCCGCTTCCGCACTCCTTCTCCGTCGCATCTACGGCCTTCTCGCCGCTACGCTTCAGATACTCCGTCAGAGCCTTGCACTTGTCTGCCTGATACTGCTCGTCACCCACCACGGAGGTGTCCATATACATGCTCGTAAACACGAACTTCGAGTTCTCGCCGTCAACGCCGGTCACTCTCCAGTCTCCACGACCGTCCTTCTTCACGTCAAGCGCCTCGATGGCGTCATAGGCAGTAGTGCCAAGCATAAACTCCACAGCCCAGTCACCGCCGATAGTCTCCACGCGGATATAGGGAAGTCCCGAACGGCTCAGCTTCTTACACATCTCCTTATTCGTCCCGTTCATTTCACGGAGCCGAGCCATCTCCTTCTTACTCAAAGTCTTAACCTTCTTCATAATCAGGAAATTACCCGAATAAACCTTCTTACCAAAATCAATCATAACAACAATCCTTTATAACATTTAATAATAATTAACAACCACCAAATAACCAATAAGCAGCCTCCAAAGAGGCTCAGAAAGGCCCAGTAAGGCTCAGAAAAGATTGGCGCAAGCCCCTAGAATAGCCTAGAGCCGCTAGCCCCGCCTATCACAGCAGCCCCAAAGCAGCCCTTACAGCCCCAATCTCCTGCCATACTCCGCTATCAGCAGCGCATCGCACGTGTCAAGCGTCACCTTTCTGCCGAGCTTCGGAAACAGCTGCTGAGCCTTAGCCTTCAGCAGATTCTTCCATTCTCTCTTCGTGAACTTCCCCGAACTGCCCATCTGGAACGTCTTCTCCCACTTGTTAGGGGTAACGTCCTCAGTAGGAATCTCCAACGCCAAAAGCGCCATCTGAAGATGGCCGAAACCCTTGCCGAAGTTAAACATCGCATGAGCGCCGTTACCCGGCATACCGCCGACCCTCTCCAGCACGCAGGCGCTATCGTCCTTATAACGACGAAGAAAGTCCAGCAAGTCACGAGCCGTCCCCGGCATCTTCGCCACCTCCACAACCGCCCCGTCTGCCGAAAGCACAGCAATGCCCCCATGCTCCCCAGGGTCAATCCCTATATATCTCTTCTCCATAATACAGTCTCCTTGTCTCCTTCCGTAATATTTATTTTTATAGTTATCTTATTCCTTTTTTTGTAAGCTTTTGTAAGCGATTCCCAGCTTTTGTAAGCGATTTCCAGCGGTCGTTAGCCTCTAGCCCCGCTAGAGCTGCTAGCCCCGCCTATCCCCCCAAGAGCCTCAGCTTCCTCCCAGAACTCGCAAGCCTCATCATCACCTCTCGCAAACTCCTCCTTCTCGCCTCTCCAACAGGCAGGAGGACTGTCAGCGTCCTCCTCCCGAAACATAACACAGTCCCTGCACTTCATCAGCTTCCCTTCTCCTCTCCGCATTCCTCTTTCGCCTTCTGCGCAACCCCTACCAACAGGTCAAAGAAAGCGAACAGCACCCTCTCCTGGTCAAGCCCCGCCAACCGTGACACATACGCCACAGTAACACCCGCGAAGTCCGCGATGGCCGACAATATCTCGTCGCCAGGCATCTCCCCTTCCGTCTCGTTAAACACCTCCACGAACTTGTCATAAAGAGCCATACGCTCCTTGCTATAGTCCTTTTTTCTTGCCATATCTCGGTTCTTTATGTTTGTTGTTTCTTATGCGCCCTCCCTACGTGCCATTTGCTACAAATCTCACACAGGTAAGGCTTCTCCCCCATCGCCCTGAGCTTCGGATTCTGATTCAGAAACTCCCGAGCCTCATCCTCCGTATCATACCCAACCTTCTGCTTCCAAGAACTGCCCTTGCGAGTCCAATGGCGAGGGTCAGGACGAAAAGTGGAAAACGGCGCCTTGTTACGATACTTCCCTTTACTCATAACGCTAATTCCTATAGTTGTTACCTACAATCCAGCTCAGTTCCACATTCATCATTGATTAATGATTAAAATAAACTACCTTCAGCCTCCACATATCCGAGACGCTTCAGCATCTTGCGGATATAGTCCAAGCCACGCTGATACACGAGAGTCTTGATGTTGATCCTCGTCTCGCCGCTCGGAACCGTATACTTCTGCTCGATGGTCCTGAAATAACCGCAGTCTATGAATCTCTGGTAAGGCACGTTGCCACTGTTAAGAATGCCCTGCTCACGCAAGATGCAGAACAGCTTGTTCCTGCCGACATTCTTGAAGTGCAGAGTGTTCGCGATAAGCTTCATCTCAATCGCAGTCTTGCTCTCAGCGACAGCGTCAAAGAACTCCACCTTTGGCTGCTGCACCTCAAGCTGCTTCTGCTGAGCCTCTATCATCTCCTGCTGCTCAGCGGCCAGTCTCAGCGCCTGTGCGAATGTCTTGGGCAGCGCATAAACGCCCGTCTTGCGGATGGATGGCAGCACCTCTCCGCATACCCAGTCCTGAAAAGCCGCTGCCTGTGGCTTGTCAGAACGCATTATAACCTTATACAGGTTGCGCTCGTCTATAAAGGCGGCTCTCTGCGTTCTACCCAAAGAGTCGATGACCTCGATTAGAACGACCCCATCGGCTTTCAACCTGTTTTTTACGTCGGAGGCATTGTTTATCTCCAGTATCTTGCACACATCAGCCAAACAGAAAAGCGGCTCATCGCTCGTCCCAGCCGTACGTATCTTTCCGAACTCTACATTCTCGAATATCCTTATATCATTCATAGTATTCAATATTTTATTTATGACTACCTATTCTTCTCTTGAAGTACTATCGCTCCACCTCAGTAAGGGCAAACATCTTCGCAAGTTGCTGATTTCCAACGTCAAGACTTTTTTCGGCTGACGTCTTTAAGATTTTTCTAATAGCTTCAAGGACGTGCTTATGTTCCTTGCCAAACTTCTCCGCAACAATCGCACTCGTTGTCAGCGCCTGATTGTCGCTACTCCTAAATACTATTCCTTCCATTAATATAAAAGTATAAGATTAAAAATCATATTCCTCGCACGTTCCTGCATCGAACACCGCGATAAGCAAGAACCCTGCGAATAAGCCTGAGACCTTTAGGATATACAATGTTATCCACAACGGTATAGACATCCTCACCAAGAAAATACCTTCGCTCCAATACGGCGAAGAATCCACATTCAACATAATGAGCATCCGCAATGCCGTCAGAATTAAAGATATCAGCATTCTTCAAGATCTCCATAAGAAGCTCTGGACTCATACCACAGCCAAGAACCTCAGGAACATCGCTGAACACAACAGCGCCTTTGCCTATCGCCCTGTCATAGTACTTGGACTTACGCTTAAACTCCACAACCTTCTTCTTGTAAAGATCAAGCTCCTTCTTCTGTATCTTTATCTGACGCTCCAACTTTCTTATAAACTTCTTGAGCGCTCCGAGACAAATACCCTTCTCAGTTTCTTCCATTAATCTAAGGTTTAAATAATTCCACAATAAACCTCCCATCTCTTCACAACCGCATAGCAGCCATGCCACAAAATGCAAAAGTTAAAAACTTTAACATTCAAACCACACCAGACTATCCAGCAAGACTATTGCACAGCAAAAGACAAATCGCTAACTTTGTCCCCGCAATAAGACCTATCACCATACGTCATAAGACCTACTGGCAAGCCTTCTTACATTGTTCACGCAAAGCCGTTCCCTGCTATGCAGTTCACAACAAGGCTTATGCAGCATCCGATGCAGCTTTTTCCCCCTATATGTCGGGTAGGTGCAGCTATTCTGCTTAAATCCCTATACCCTACATACACGCACACACAAAGATACGTAATAATTATCCTTCAATACTGCACTATACCGATAAAACAACATAATTTGCTGCATAATTCCCTCCATACGATGCAAGATAAGCTGCATCATTACAAAACGCATCATAACAATGTTCCCGACACCCGACCGTACAACCCCAACCAAAACCCCAAAACCCAATATGTATATATATGCAAGTTAACAGACGTTCACAGTCATTCACAATGAATTAACACGCAGTATTAATATTCACTATTTATGCACTATCAAAAGACCAAAAAGACAAATATAAGGTGTTAATTGTCAGTAAGTTAGAAAAAAAAGAAAAAATTTTCAGGTGAAGTGACTACAAAGCGCCAAGCGTCCGCTGTCGGGGGGGGGTGGGGGTCATTTTGTCCATATTATATGGTATAATATTTGTTAAAACGCCAATTTGTAATAATTTCAATGTTTCACGCTCCATCATGTTATTATTTTTTGTAACTCATTGATTTACAACACATTACATCGTTATATTATATTTTCTGACTGAATATTTATTCATATTGTAATGTTTCACAAGAGTTAAATTTTTCTAACAGCTGCCACTTTGTCACTGACAATTAAGGTATTTTAAGTTAATTTTGTCACTTTGTCAGTCTTTATACATATAATGTATATTTATACACTGCAAAAACCACGTAACACATTGATATATAGTAAGTTATCTATTTGTTAAAATTGTTAATTCACCTGTCAGTCGTACACTTTTTGCATATAGTATAGTAACAGGGGTGCTACCTGTAGAATTGTCCCTCGACATAGCACGGAAAGGACAGGGACACAGTATTAACCCACTAAAAAGTCAGAAATGGGAAAGATTTTTAACAACAGCGTTAAGGACGCTAAGGCAGAGAACACAAAGGAAAAGGCGGCACGATTCAACGCTGCCGAACGCGAACGACTCGCTAAACAGCTTGAGGGCGAGACGTACGGAGACAACCGCTCAGAGATGTGCAAGCTAATTGCACGCGCGGAGGTGTCAGCAGCGGAGGAAATTGTAAGTGTTTACGCTGACTATGTAGTAAAGCACACTATTGCAGAGTTACACAGTTTCCAAAATCGTTATTACCGCTTTTGCAATAACGACATTGTTAATATAGACGGTGTGCTGGTTGATGTTGTCTCTTTTAAGCCTGTCGTTAAATGCGGCAAGCGCTGGCGATTTGAGGAGGAGGACAAAGCTCTTAAAAGAGAGGCCGCAAAGGTAGTCCGCCGCCTGTGGTTAGGTAGGCAAGCCACCGACGGATTCACATTCGTTCCGTCACAGGCTGAAAAAAACGGTGTTAAGGTATTAGAGAAAAAACCCGTTACCGATTTACACAGCGCTTTCATGTCAATGCAGCGCTCCGTAACAGCGCTTGATTGGAATAGGATTCAACAGGCCGCAAAGGAGCGCAAAGAAGAAGAAGAACGTACAAACGAGCTTGAAACTTTGCGCACAAAGTTGGCAAGCGGCACGGCAACCGTTGACGAGATGATGAGATTCGCAGCGATAGCAAAGTAAATCAAAACAGGCTACAAAAGGCCCTATATACTAAATATAGTATGTAGGGCCTTTTTCGTGCCCTTTGGTAACGTGCCACCACCACCGCCAACGCCAACGGTGGAACGCTTAAACCGACTCCCTGTAAGTCTCAAGTAACAGGCACGGAATTTCCCGTGACGGGTGAGAGAGCGCTTTTATTGGTTTTCACGTTTGAAGATCTCATTTGCAGTACCGCATTGGTGAAGGGCTGTAGTTTTGCACTTAGCAAAGCAATCGTCAGCGACAATTTATTAATTGTTATCGGTTTTCCGTCAGGACGGACGGCACGACAAACCCGCTTTCTGGCTTAAAGGCAAGTGGTCTCGACAACCAACGAAAGACAGGTGTCCCGTGAAGATAGAACGATGCTAAGACACGCAAACCTAATAATTCATAATTCATATTCTAACGTGTCACGAGCGTGCGAGTTGGTTACTCGCTAAATCGTCTGCAACGTGGTGGTTGCAGTGAGCTATACGCAAAAGGGCATACCAAATTGCGACAAAGCAGTTCCCTGTCAGCTGTTAGGAAACAGGGCGCACCTCAGCGTTACAGGTAGGGCGTGAGCCGTGAGAGAAGACAATAACGACAAACGCGGTGCCAAGATGCACGTCCTAAGGCAAATTAGGGCAGTCTTTGTGGCTGCTCTACCAATTAACAACCAATTAAATTATAGAATTATGAAAGAACAAATTATGCAAAAGATTGAGAAAGTAAACGCAGGCTCAGACATCAATGCTATTGATACCTATACGGAAATGATAGCAGACTTAAAGCGTACAAATTTTAAAAAGTCGATAGTTGACTTTTTTGTTATAGGCTTATCCCTAACTCCGTCAGAAGTAGAGTTCCTTAGAACTCAAGCCTAAAAAGGGAAACTGTTTGGATTTGTAGCAAAGCGGTCCTTGTGGCTGCTCTACAAATCCGTATAGCCTAAGAAAATTCCCCCACGATTGTGGGGTCTACAAACCAAACCTAAAAGAATTATGGAAACAACGAATGTAAATTTATGGGCTATGTACTCAGAGATTGAGCACGCCATTGAAGTCTACAACATGGGATTTTTGACACGTGCGGATTTTGCTAACCATTGTTTTGCAGCCCGTGACCCATATATAAGTAGATTCAAGAACTATGTGTTATACCTGCGTGACAGGTATTTCTAACCGCCTCAAAGGGGTAGCCGTTTGGCTACCTTCCAGTAAACCATTAAAATTCAGAATTATGACAAAGAGACAGATTTTACGTAGCAGTACGATAATTGTGCTTGGAATCCTTCAGCTTGTTCCGTGTCTGCTAATTTTAAGCAGTACGATAATCAGTGTGCTTGGAATCCTTTACATATTGTTTCTGCTCTATTTCTGGAGCAGTACGAAAATTGGCAAAGGATTCTTCAAGAATTTCGTGCGTGAGAATGAGCGCTTAGAAAAGATCCTCCTCAAGCCGAGTTCAGAATCCTGAGTAGTACGAAAATTGTGCTTGGAAAGTGTTGAGCCTTAATTGCTACCCTGTTTTGGGGTAGTACGATAATTAAACCTTTAAAGAATTATGAAAAAGACAGAATTGCGTAAAGTACGAGTTGGTGAATTTTTCCGCTTGGCAGAATCAGAGAAAGCCCCTGTTTGGGTACGTGACGAATACAACAGAAGTTCGAGAAAGTACGAAGCCTACAAGTACGACAATGTAAATCATTGGAGCGAGTTCGGCGGTACGCGTAAAGTGTACGTTGATTTCTGCTTCTAAAGTTCCAGCCTTAAAAGCTGCCTGCAAGTCGGGCAGTACGATAATTAACCAATTAAAGACAAAGGATTATGAAGTACAAGACATTTTTATTGATTGACTCAATCAGATGTGAAGGACTTGACAATGGTCAGTGGAATATCTATTGGCACGTCATCCCTGTGGACACAAAAGAGTTCTACGGAACGAGAGAAAGTCACACGCTTCCTGTGGGAGCGTGGATAGCGGTCTACAAATGGAACCATGAAAGGATGGGTTTAATTGACAAGCTCTCTCCTGACTTACATCTGAGTATCAACGACAAAGAAGAAGTTCTTTTCTTCAATGTCAGCGAATAGTTCACGCCAAAACGCCACTCTTATTTGGGTGGCTCTATCAACCAAAACCAAAAGAATTATGACAAACGGAGACAGAATGTTTCTTGCTGCGATTGTGGCAAGCTACAAGAGAGTTATTTCAGCTGAGTGTGAGAGAAGACACCTTGACGAGCGTGAGTATTCACGGAGAGCTGCGAAAGCAGACAGGAAAGCGAAGGAGATAGAACGTCATTTCTCTCGTCCGCGTTGTTTCTAAGCCTAAAATGGACGTATCGCAAATGATGCGTCCGCACATCATTAACAACTAAAATTAGAATTATGGAATACTTTAAGACGCAAGAGTACCACACACGCATCGACGTGTATTTTGATGGTGAGAAATACGTTTTTATCAACGCTTTTCACGGAATTGTCGCAGTAGCGAGAAGACAGGGACTTGTTGATTTTTCACAGGACGGAAATATGGCTCACGCCAGTTTTGAGGTGGAAAAATCTTCCACTATAAGCAGAAGTACAATTACCCGTCTTATTCACAAGCAGGAGAGCAAGTATGTGAGTGCCGTTGTTAACTGCGAATGGAACGAGGTAAAATGTGAGAGTCTTCCTTATTTCGTCAGTGTAGCCCTCGAAAAACGAGGTTAGTCTAAAAAGGGTAGCCGTTTGGCTACCTCTACAAACCAATTAAATTACAAAATTATGAGTACAAGAAGAATTGAGTGCAAAGGTGCAGCGTTTATGGAAAGAGTTTTCGCAAAGATGCAGGAAATGTACACACACGTTGAATTTCTTAGTTATGACGGAAAATTCCTCACTGTAGCCTTCATCGCCTGAAAATGCCGTGGCAGTACGATTATTGTGCGTGCTACGGCTCAAGACAACCAATAAAAACAAGAGAATTATGGAAACAATTAACAACAAAGAAAGTGGATGCAGTCTTTACTCTGTAGGTCTATGGTGTGGATGCGGCTATCATATTAGTGAATACAACGTGTACGCCAACCATGAAGATGAAGCTCTTGAGCGTGTTCTTGCTTTTGTGGAGGAGCATGATTTTGTAGAGCTGTTTTATACGGACGACTATATAGAATCTAAACTTTGCCTGACAGAAGCAGAAAAAGACGAGATGTTTGTGTATGTAGACCCGACTATGACTGACGGACGTGCGTACCCTGCCTATATATTGGCAGAAAACCTCAAAATAGAGAAACTCGCATCTTAGCCTAAACCGCCTCCCTTTCGGGAGGTGCAATCAACCAACAAACAGAAGAATTATGGAAAAGAAAAAGCTTACAGAGTCTGAGAGGATAGCCAAAGTAATCCTCCCCCAAATACAGGAGATGCAGAGAAGAACATTTTTTGACAAGCATCTGGGCATATCTATTGTGGTAGATCCCTGCATATCTGCCCAAATCGGCGTTTGCGTTGGCTACAATAAGGACAAAAAAGACGTAGATTCCCTCACTTACAATGAGTATTTCTCATTCAATCCGTTCTACAGCACAGAAGAAAACGACGCAAAGTTCGAGAGTCTTGTAGCCTACGTGAACGAGAAAGCCGGCAAGTAAGCCACAGCCTAAAAATCCCCACGATTGTGGGGTCTATTAACCAACAAAATTATAGAATATGGAACAAACAAAGAAATTGACGGGCTATGTACTCGTCGACCCGACAGACGGAGGTGTATTGTGCAGTTATTCAGCAACTAACAATAATTGTACTTCTGCAAAAATGGAGGCTATCCATGATGCAGACGAGAGAAAAGTGTATGGTATTCCAATGGAGGTTTACGCATGTTATGATAACGTATATTCCGAAGAAACAAAAGTCTACCCACGCTTTGAAGTGGTGCCATGTGGCATTGGTGATGTTTTCGGTGGTAGAATGTGGTTTTGCGTGAAGCCTAACAACCCACACGAAGTTGTCTACTTTGATACAAAGCAGAAGTGTGAGCAGTATATACGTAAGTATCACAATTCAGACCCGCATCTCCTGAAAGTATTACGTAATACTCATGGCAGGTCAATTATTTATGCCTAACCCAAGGGGAGCCAGCCTCCCCCACTACGAACCAACAAACACAGAATTATGACAAGAAGAAGCAAGACGCTGCTCCAGCAGGCAAAGTACTACGAAGTACACAACGAGATGGAAATGATGTGCCTTATTTGGGAGGCATGGGTAAACGGGAACTTTTCCGATTTCAAGAGTTATTACCGCTCTTTGAACATGGAATCCCGCCGTCGTTTCATCGGATTCATCTACAACCAAGTTGACGGATACACATTCTACAGAATGGTAGACATGCTCATGTTCGACAAGCACTAACAAGCCCAAAACAATCCTTACCCGTAAGAGTAAGGATTTCTACAAACCAAAACCGCAAGAATTATGACAGAAAAGGAAAGAAATGAGTTAGATGAAATCCTGACGAACGACCCGTTACTCGCTTGTGACGTGATAGACGAGAAATCCAACTATCAGTACACCGTGAAGATTATCAAGTGGACGTGGGGAGACAGATACAGCGTGTGTATCAATGACAAAATAGGCCATGCACTCGTAGACTCTCCTCTCATGGATGAAGACACCGCGCGTGGTTTTTACGACCATGTCGTTTCCGCTTATCGCATCGCCTGAACATAAGGATGCTATTTGTCAGCAAGTAGCATCCTTAACAACTATCAACCACTTAAAACATTACGGATTATGAAAATACACGTTCCCTGCCCTATCAACGAGAAAGACCTATGCAGCGACGTTCTCTTCGACGACCTTTTCGACGATAACACGTATTGCTGCGACGGACACGGCGTGCTGATAGGATTTGTCCATCGTCACGTTGTCAAGATGTCGTACATATACGGCTCAAATGTCGTACGCTTCAAAGTCCTCGACCATCCTCTCAGCTCGGACATCAAATCGCGGATTAGCCAATGGCTCGAAATCGTCCGCACCGGTGTCAACGAAAATTCCCTTGATGCTAACACAAAGCTGAGCACCATCGCCATGTACTTCAATGACATACGCTCTGGCAATATCATCTTCGAGTACAACACGGACGAAAAGTAACCGACCTGAAAAGCCTCCATCCTCGGAGGCACACACAAACCATAAAAACCAATTTGAATTATGCTTAGAGACAGAAATTGCGACAAGAATTTCGAGCGTACACTGCTCGCAGAAATCAGTAGAGCCAAGATTGCAGCCCGTAAGATGCACAACAACCGCATGACCGGTTACGAAGACCCACGCGCGGAGCGTGACTTCCATCGTGCCATAATCGAAATCGTGAGCATAGCTTATCACGATTAGCACATTGCTGCCCGAATCATCCTGTGTGGATAACACACAGGAACATTACCAACCAACATACGATTATGAAGAAAAGAACTTACAAGACTCTTGCCGGGCTGCTTAGAGCGTACGACAAGAAGCAGTTTACAATGGACGATTTTCTGAGCAAGCGGGGAATATACGACCGCAAGTCCGGCGAGTGGATTGATTTTGAGCTTACCGACGACGCCCTGCGTGAGCTGTCTGACGGCTTCTGCCATACGCTGTGCTGTCAGAAAAGAAAGTACGACACGGTGTTCTATAACATGAAGTACAATAGAATACTCAACCGTGGTATACTTTCCCGTCTGTGGGTCGAGCTTTGGAACAACAAGCCAAGCTTTACCTATTGTGTAGCGCAGAACGGAGATTACGAGTATCCGCTTGTCAAGAGAATCCTGTATCGTGGTTATTAAGTCTAAGCAAATCTGTGCATCCTATCTGCACAGAAACTACTAAGAAAGCTTATCGCCTGAAACTCAATCCCAACCCTCAACAAAGAGAGTGGGGATTTCTATTATCAACCATTTAAAAACAATAGAATATGATTTACATTAAGAGTTTCAAGAATTACGACGAGTTCAAGCAGTTGTTCGGTGTCGTAAAGCACGGCAACGGCGTTGTGTCACGCAAGAACAAGATTCTCTTGGCTTGCCTCAAGGACAGAAAGCTCTTCCACTGGTGGCTCGGCTTCAAGGAGTGGTGCGACAGAACAGGCAACAAATGCCTGTATGAGGACTACGACTACCTTCGTGCCACCAACATGGACGACCTTAAGACTTTTGCCAAGCATATGGTAAGCAGTCTTGTATATAACGACCCAAACAATGAAGACACATTGTATCAGATTTATTTTGGTAACGACTTCCCCTACGCCCTCTATTCCACTACGCTAAGCCTTGACAGTCTCAATGGTATATGTACCGACGGAGACTCCAAGTCCATACGTTACGAGAATATAGAGCGTGGAAGAATCTTCAAGATGAAGGCAGGCAAGCTTATTTCCAGATGTATCGAGGAAAACCGCATCCCGCGCGAATACATGCCCGAACAGCTCAAACGCTGGATAGGCGAAGAGTTCGCACGCGACTGGCAGGTCTATGCAGAGCAGCGTGTCAATAACAACTACACCCTGCATGTTGACGACGACTTCGGGGCCATCTATGATAGCGACCGTTGTCTTGGCGACTTCGGAAGCTGCATGACCGACAAAGGCCATCACACCTTCTATCGTGACGCCATAAAAGCCAAGGCTGCCTACATCACCGACGAAGACGATATGATTGTCGCCCGTTGCATTGTCTATACTGACGTATGGGACGAGAACAACAATCATTACCGCCTCGCCGAGCGTCAATACTCTTCCGGTCAAGACGATGTCCTCAAGCAGATACTTGTTGACAAGCTCATCAAGGCAGGCGAGATTGACGGCTACAAGCGTGTCGGCGCCAGTTGTCACGACAATAGGAACTTTGTTCGAAACAACGGTGAGTCAATGCACGACCTTTCTCTCTATATTGAGTGTAATCTCGAATACAACGACGTTCTCAGTTATCAGGATTCGTTCGTCTATTACGACTACAACGACAACACGTCCTGCAACAACTCTTCTGCGTATTACGATTACGAACTCGATTCCACGGAAGAATATTTCGAGCCGGATGGCAATTATTCCGATTGGAACGAGTGCATTATTCCTGAAGGCGATAGTACTTACGACGACTACTACGAAGATTGGATGTATAGCGAGCAAAGCGAAGACGCCATATATCATGGTAGACGCATTCAGATCAACGGAAGTCGCGCAAGCGAAGACTACCAATGGAACTGGTCTGATTACGAGGACGCTTACCTGTTCGAAGACGAGTGCTGCTACGTAGAGAGAGAGGATGATTATCGCCTCCTTGGAGACTGCGAAGAGGACATCGACGGCGAATATCAGCTCAGGGACGACTGCGAATGGTCCGACTATCACGACGAATACATTTACAAGGACAATGCCGTATGGAGCGACATTGCTCATTCATGGCTTGACCGCGAAAAAGACTCCCAATGCGCCGAATGCGGCGAGTGGTATCCTGGCGATTATGACGGCGAGTGCTATTCAGGCATCACCGGTGAATACTATTGCTCCGAGGAGTGCGACGACAAAGCCGAAGCTGAGTACAGAAAACAACATGCTCTTGTTGTTGTAGCCTAAAACCAAGGCGGGAGGACCTTCCTCCTCCTGCCTTCCAAGTACAACCAATTTAGATTTAAAAACAATAGAATTATGAAAGAATTGAATTTTGACCTGCTCAAGAGTCTTTATTGCGTATTCTCGCCAAGTGACGAAGAGAAGCGCATGCGTCGTTTCATCAAGAAGCACATCAAGAACATTGTTCCCTCAGCCATTGTCACACAGGACGAGTACGGCAATCTCTTCGTCACCAAAGGCGAAGCAGAGAGCTATCCTTGCCTGTGCGCACACATGGACCAGGTGCAGCATCTTCATCCCAAGGACTTCGTGTGCGTTGAAAGTCAAGGAGTCATCTTTGGCTACTCGCCAAAGGTCCGCAAGCAGTGCGGTCTCGGCGCTGACGACAAGAACGGCATATTCATCGCCCTGCAATGCCTTGAGCGTTACGACGTTCTCAAGTGTGCGTTCTTCGTGGGCGAAGAGATTGGATGCGTAGGCTCAAGCGCCGCCGACATCAGCTTCTTCAGCGATTGTCGCTTCTGTGCTCAGATCGACCGTCGCGGCAACAGCGATATGGTCACAAGTATTTCCTTTGACAGTATCTGTTCGGACGAGTTCATCAAGGATGCCGACTGCACAAGCTACGGCTACGCCGTCAGCACGGGTCTTATGACCGATGTCGAGGCATTGCGCAGAAACGGCGTCACCGTATCGTGTATCAATATGTCCTGCGGTTATTACGAACCGCACACCGACCATGAGTTCACCGTTATCGAAGACGTGAAGAAATGTCACGCTTTCGTCTGCCACCTTATCGAGCATTGCGAGTCCGTCTATCCTCACGAGTCCGTCGAAGAATGCGGCTATGGCAGCTATGGCAGCGACAACTATTGGGAGCGTTACTGCACGTCTTGGGATTACGACGAATGTCTCGAATATTGTTGCGAGTCGCTCTATAACGACCCAATGCTTACGCTCGAAGAATTTTCGGACAATATTAAAGGCGTCTATCGTCTTGACAAAAAACAGATTGCCGAGATTTACGATACGGCACGCAGCTATGTCGATTCCGAAACAGCCTAAAAAAGACTTACGGAGCAGCCTGAAAACCGCCACGCCTTTGTGCGTGGCACCATCAACCATTAAAAAACAAGAATTATGGAAAAGAAAAAGTACATCGACATCATTTCTGCACAAGCAGACAAGAATCATCGTCCTCACGAGTTGGCTCTTAATGATTTCCTCGACTATCTGCTCGAGTTTTTCAGCGTAAAGGCTTTCCAGTCCGGTCCCGACACCTATCATCAGCATCTCCTTGACTGCACACAAAAGTGTCCCGAATTTGCCGGTCTCGCTACCCTGTGGCTCACAGACGTTGCTACAGCTATGGAGCAAGGCAAGTGGCTTGACGTGTTCGGCATACTCTACGAGGAGTTGTATCTCACACGTGGCAAGGCGTCCCATACAGGACAGTTTTTCACACCGCCAAGCGTAGCCGACATCATGTCACGCATATCTTCGTTGAACGAAAAGCAGAGCGGTATAGTCAACGACTGCGCCTCTGGCAGCGGTCGCCTTCTTCTCGCTCATTATATGGAGAAGAGCAGCCTCGACCATTCGGCAGGACGCCGTTTCCGATACATTGCACAAGACGTTGACCCCATAGCCTGCAAGATGTGCGCCCTCAATCTCATGGCTCACGGCATGAACGCCAATGTCATTTGTCAAGACACGCTCACTATGAGCACGCCCTCCGTGATGTATTGCGTCAACGAGGTCAAATACCCCTTCAATACACCTTATTACAGCGTGCGGGTCGTAAGTCCTACCCGCATGTAAAAGCTAAAAAAGACTCTCCCTCGCGGAGAGTGCAAGTATAACCTAAAACATGTAATATAGAATATGGAAGATTTACACAATGATGCTATTACTATCGTAGTACACCACGACAATATTCATGCTTATGATGCGATTGTCAAAGCGATAACAGATGCTGCGTGCAAGCAAGCAGAGAATTATCACGTAAAGATAGAAGTAATAACAAAGGTAGAATACCTGCCATGCGAGGATTCTAAAAGTTCGCTTCCCGAACTTTTTAGAATACTTGAAATTGGTTAACAATAGATTATATAATCAACAAAACAACGTATTATGGGAAAACCTGTCAGAACAAAATTGGAGATGTGGACTTCGTGGGGTTATTGCATGACTCCGCAGATATTCAGTTCGAGAAGCAAGGCGTTGGATTACGCACGTGAAATGCGCGACAATGGCTATATTTTCGATTTCAGAGCTTCTAATGCCTAAAACGTAGTAGCACGGCTTATCCGTTGGGGAAAGAAACCACAATCGGAGCGACACCGACAACGGAACATCAAGAACCAAATATTATATAAATTATGAGAAAATTCAGCTGCGACTATCATTACGTTGACGACCTCGTCTCCCGCTACGAGGAGGCGGGCGGTTATGCCATCCACCTCAGCGAGGGTTCACTTGCTTCAGGCGATTGGATTCTCTATGACGACACAGGACGGAAGAAGTGCTACTACATCTACGAGTACGCTCTCAATTCCTGTTCTTCCTGCCAGATTGTACAGGTCTACTACGGTTGGGACAAGTTCCCCAAGAAGTACAAGCGCCTCATCGAGACGCACAACATCTACGCCTAAACCTCAGAGGGAGCAATCCCTCTGCAAGTTCAACCAAAACAATTATAGATATGAAGAAAATAGAAATCGGTATGAAGGTATATTGTGACATTCATTCTCAATCCCGAGAGCACGTTGTAACACACCTATATGAAGACCGGGGGGTTGCTGGCATAGACAATAGCTTTTACTGGCCCATAAGTCAATGCTTTCCGTGCAGCGAAATCACATTACCTAAACAGCGCAGCTAATGACTGCGCACAATAATCAATAACACCTACACAGGTAGCGCAGCCTAAAACAGGCGTGAGCTAAGACAGGATTCAGTCTCCAGCGTCTCATCCGGGACACTACCCGGATGAGTCTACCGCTGGATACATCAACGACCTACAGTAATGCGCCAAGTCTTCGTCACGCCACATCATCAACCATCAAGACATGATTATGAGCCAGCAATAGGTATCGCAGCCTGAATGGGTACACAAGGAGGGATTATTTGGTTCCCCCGTACGAGATACGCGAGATGTCTGAAGCTATCACTCAGACATCTCCGCGTGCTTCACACGGGATAACATCAACGTCATATAGCCATGCGACATTCCCTTTGAGTGTACCGCCAAAAACCAAAACCGCAAGAATTATGACACACACGCAATTTATGCTTAACGTCTCACAAGCCGTAGAACTCGGCTCACGTTTCACCGTCAATTTCGAGAAGCGCACAGTCAAGAAGCGTGACGTCACCCTGCAAAAAGCCATAAACTCCGTCAACCGCTATCTATACAAGGGGTACGAAGGACATTCATGGTCCACGCAGGTCCTGCCCATCATCAACGCCGAAGAGGACGTCTATACGCTCAACACGTTCGTCATGGACTGCCTCCGAGCCGTCAAGACGGGCAAGCGAAAGATAGGAGGCATAGGGTTCGTCAAGAATCAGCAGGTCGGCTGCATACAGCGAGGACGAGGACGAAACGTCACCGCCAACCGCAGCAAGACGGCCCCCATCATCACCGGCTACCTCACATTAGGCTGCGCACGCAAGGCTCTGCTAACCAGCAAAGCCGCCTACGACACCCTCGTAGCCAACCTCTAAAAGCCACCTCTCCAGCCCGGCACAGGGCATCGCGCAGCAAGGATGTCACATTCAGCTACCGGCAATAGCAAGAAGGCACGGTCCCGAGTGTTACCCACTGGGACCGCTGCCTTCTGCTACGCAGGCAACATCATTCACCTACAGACACGTGCCAAGACATCACAGCCCGCACCACGGGAATTGCATCCCGCAGGACACGCAAGGAGGACTCATTCACTCCAGACTGTTTGCATCAACAGATCTTTATCGACAGCACCTGTCGATATAGATCTGTTTCTCAGAACGGTCTCCGATCATTCGCCTACAGAAATGCAACACATCCTCAGAGCGTGTCCGCTTTTTATTCAAAAAAACATCAGCAAATGACACCCCGATAACCACAAAAATCACTACCTTTGTATTCACAATCTTAGCACAGCCAGCCTGAAGAGGCGTAGCGAGGCACACACATCTCCTCCTTCGCCGCTATCAACCAAACAATAAAACAATTATGTCAGTAACCAAATTAGTCCGGGCACAGGACATCCTTAAAGAGAAAGGCTTCAAAGCCTCACCCTTCGACACGGCGGGATTTCAGAACGCAGTCGTCGAGTTCTTCCGCAAAAACGACGTATCTTCAAGGCTCAGTATCATATCAGTTCGCTTCCTCGACTATGAGGACGCGCCGGAATGTGGTTTTGCAGCAAGCACAGAAGGCGTTTACAATGACTATTTAGGCCCAGGATTCGACAAGTACATATTCCCGCACTTTCTTGGTAGGTATTTCGGAGGTTTTGAAGAATACGCCTGCTTCCCGTACATCATCGTTGACGAACCCTACGTCACTAATGCCGTAGCCCTCCTCAAGATGGCAGGTTTTATCGTCAGTCGTAAACACAAACAGCTGAAACACCACGCCTACACCGTCACCCTCGTCTAACCCGTCCCGCCTAAAACCGCCAGGCTCGCCCTGGCACCATTAACCAAGCCCTCGACATCACGGTTAAGTCAAAAGATGTATAGACCACTAAGCAAAACCAACGAAGACGTACCATTCGAGCGTCAGATGCTCCACATCCTGCGCAACTACCAACGGCTCCAGGAGGAAAATCGTTCCCTTACCGACGAGAACCGCACACTCCTCTTCCAAAACAGCATGCTCAAGGCAGCTCTCGCAGCAAAAAGAGAGAAAGAGACTGGGCGTAACGGGCTACTCGCCAAAATCGACAACCTGAGAACTTGCATTTCCAATCTCGAGACTTGCATCGAGGGATACAAACGCAAGCTTGACAACCTCAGACAACCATTCGAAGAGCAGACCAAAAGCCTACAATCCAGAATATCAAACCTCGAAAGGACCAATCATGCACTTGAGGAACGCATCAGGGCATACAAGCAAAAGCACAAGATCCTCAGCACAGCCGACAACATCGTATAAAAGTCAAACCATAACAATAATTAATTATGCCACAAGTAAACCTCTCCGACGAAGAGTACAAGCGCCGCGTACAGGCCATCCGTGACCTTTTCGCCAAACGCATCTACGACCTTTACGTCAAGTGTGCCAACGGCGAAATCACCGAATACCACAAGCTCGTAGACGAACTCCATTCGTTAGACTTCGAGTACGCCGACGCTCTCGAACCCTACGGTCTTGCAGAAGATCTCCGTCCCGACGACTACAAGCTCATCCAGAAAGCCGACGACAACGACGAACCTCTAAAGGATTTCGCCTACAACTGGCTCTCCCTGCGTAACGAAGCCGAGTTCCGTAACGTAGACATCACCTCCTTCATCCCCATAGCACACCGCGAAGAAGACGATGGAGATGACGACTACAACATATAATCGTGTCACAACACCTAAACATGGTAGAGAATCCTTTTTCCCTACCAACCGTTTTACCAACATTATTAACATTATAAATTTTACGAATTATGAAAAAGCTATTTCTTATTCCTGCGATTTTGCTTGTTCTCACGTTCTCATTTTCTTGTTCGGGAAATTCAACAAAATCTGGCAAATCAAGTGTTGACAGCAGTCTGTATTTCAACGATAAAATAAAATTAGGCGATACAGCAATAAATCTTGTTAAGTCAGGCATCTTAACGCCAGACATAGAAACTTCAGTGCTATATCATCTTACAAGTAATTCATTTGCAGGCGTTAATTTCAAAAGAAATATTGTTGCTACAAGAAACGGCCTTGTAAATGGCTTGTTTTATTTCAGCGCCAATTACAGCGATGAGTCGGAGTATCAAAACGAACTAAAAACTTTATTTGAGAATATTGGCAGAACATACAACAAGCAAACAAAGGATACTACATATACAGTAGATAACAGTATGTTTGATGCTTATGTCCATGAATACGAATGGACATCACCAACAAAAAGGATATCTCTTTTTCTAAACCGAAAAGATATGGGAATGTCAATTCACGCATACGACATACAATTATATATAACTATACAAGATAGCATCGTCAAGAAATACGGCTTCTCTCATCTTTTCAATCAATAAAAACATTTCTCCTGCCCTATTTGTTGTGAGCAGGAGATTTTCTCCTCTCAGCCTAAATAGGCTCAGATAGGCCCAGCAAGCCCCAGTAACGGCGCCAGCCCCTATAACAGCCTATCCCCGCCAGAACAGCCTACCCCCTCAGCCAAGCCCTCCCACGAGAGCTTGGCTTTTTCATATCCCCCATAGTCCTGCCAAAACCGCGCACCGCGCACAATGTTAAAACCAAGTTAAACCATCCACTTCCCATCCATATTATATTATAATATTATACCTTTGCAAAAGGGAAAGAGATGAGGAAGTCTTAATCCATCATATTATGACACAACTCAAGACAAGACGCTGGCAGGAGATGCTCACTCCCGAACAGCAGGAAAAGTACGCCAATGCCATCCGACAAGGCTATTTCGCCACATACGACGGCTATCCCTGGCGCCACACCTTCTACGGAGCCTGGATATGGAAACATCCGGGACGAGTAAAGGTGGTCAACATCTTCAAGGGCATAGTCGGACGACCCCCCATGTGGGAAGACCTCACCGACGACAACCTACGCGACTTCCGAGAGGAGATAGCGTCATCATACGCGCCGAACTCAGCGAAGACCATCTTCGCCGAAGTCAACGCCATCATACGCGAGAACTCCTCCAAGCCCGTCCCGTCACTCAATTTCGGGACAGTCCTGCGCACAAAGAAAGTCCCGTCGCAGTCCGTGGCGCTCACCGACGACGAGATACGGCGCATCCACGAGTTCACGCCACGCACCAAAGCAGCCAAGCACGCCAAGCGCATCTTCATGCTCGAATGCCTGTGCGGAGCACGCCTCTCCGACTGCCTCACACTCTCGCCGGACAACATCAGCGAGGACGGACGCATCATCACATACGTCTCGCACAAGACCAAGACCGTCGTCAAGGTCCCCATCCATCCGTGGCTGCGCATCTATCTGCAACGGACCTCCCCCACCGAGCCGAGAGAAATCTCCGTAAGGTGCTACAACGACAACATACGCGACATCTGCCGGGCATGCGGAATAGACACCATCACCAAGGTCTTCCGCGCAGGACGCACGCAGAGAGGACACAAGTGGGAGTTCGTCTCCTCACACACCGGTCGCCGCTCCTTCGCCACCAACCTCGCCCTCAAAGGCATCCCCATCGAACAGATAGCCATCTGCATGGGACACATGTCAGGCAACGTCCCCAACATCTCCATGACGCAGCGTTACATCGTCGGAGAAATCGGACTCTCACCCGAGACATTCGCAGCCTTCCAGATACCCGGAGCAGAACGCGCCGAACGCGAAATGAACGCCCTCCATGCGGTCGGAAAAGACTATCCCGAAGACCAGTAAAAACACCTCCGAAAACATGCGAAAAATGCGATCGCATAAATCGCATAATCAGACGTATTTTCCGACGTATTTCCATCGTCGTAACTCGTTGATTATCAGTATATCCGATTATGCCTATGCGATCGCATGCGATTGCACTATATATATAGATATTATATATATCTATTAGTATATATTCATATACATTCATATATCCTAATAGCTATACATAACATCTATATACTCACACTCTCGCACGCGAGAGCTGTGAAGCGTGTGTGTCATTTTTTTTATTTTTTTAAACAGCAAAACAGATATGGACAACGAAGAACACCTACAGGACCTCAAGGCCAGAGCTGAGGAGCTACACAGCCAGCTTCCGCAGGAAGCCAAGCAGATGGCAGCATTGCGCAGCAAGTATGACAAGCTCGCGATGGAAGCGCTCTACGCAGCAGCAGCCGGCGACATCACATCCTACGACGACCTCCAACGCGAGTTCATCCGCATCTTACTCCGTTTCGACGACGAAGCCTTACAGCTGACCCCTCAGCCGCAGCTCCCGCCACCCGACCTCGAAACCCTCAGCGAGGAAACGAGAAAGGCAGAAGCCGCAGGCAAGCCACTCAAGCAGTTCGCCTACGATTTCTGCCAAATCTACGTCAGTATCGAGCTTGACAACCCTCAGCTCCCCTCCACGTAAGCCACAATCCGAGCCACCGCAGCATCTATGCGCTTAGTGTCATAGGCGATGTAGTGGCTCGTCACATCAGCCCACGAATGCCCAAGGCACAGCGCAATCGTCTCACGCGGAATCTCAAGCTCCGCGGCGATGCTCGCAAACGTATACCGAGCCGTGTACGTCGTCAGACCCTCCACAATCGGACACCAGACCTTCTTGCGCAACCCACCCGACTTGTCAGGGGCAAGCTCCAGGCTGCCGATTTTCTTCAGAGCAGCATTCCAGTGACAATAAAAGCCCCTGTAGTCGGAATAGTTGTCAAGAGGGCATAGAAGCCATTTCCTGCCCCTCCAGCGGCTTATAATCACCTCAGCGGGCTTCGGTACTGGAATGTCAAACAAATGCCCTGTCTTCGCCCGTTTGTAGCGAATACGCCCGTTTTTCATATCCGACGCCTTTAATCGCAGCAAGTCCGCAGGATTGATGCCGCACAGATAGAACGACAACATGAACAAGTCCCGGTAAATCCGACGCCAGTCATCAAGAGGAAAGTCACGCACCGCCCTCAGCTGCTCCAGCGAGATATTGTTGATTGCCACCTTCTCCGACTTTATCTTGTAGCGTCTGAACGGATAGCACGATGTCCATTCGTTGTCTATCGCCCAGTTAAACACCGCACGTATATTCCTCAGGTTGATGGCAGCATAGTTCACGCTTGCATTCTCGCCAATAGACCGCACGAAGCCGTCAAGCCACGAGCCGTTCACAGAACCGAACGTCGCCTCAGGCGCATAGCCTTCAATCAACGCCGCCGTCCTGAGATATATTTTCCTTGTACTCCCACTCTTCAGTTCGGCAAACTCACGCACAAAACTTGCAAGCGACCTCTTTTCCCTCGGGTCCTTGCCCGTAACGATGCAGCGCAAATCCTCCTTCATCCGCTCATAATCCGAATCCACGTGCTCAAGGACATACCTATCCACCTCGTCCATGATACACATAAGCCTCCTTGTCTTGGCTTTCAGATTAGGCTCCTCTGCCGAGAACACCATGCCGTTCATTGCGTACTTCACCGCTATGCCAGTTGAAGCAGCAAACTCCCTACCCTCGTGACGGAACACCACCGATACGGGAATCATCCCGCTCTCGTTCCTTTTACTCTCCTTAGTACTGATAAAATACCTCATAACAATCGGTTTTTGATTAAAAGTCCACTAAAAAAGTCCACCAATAAGTCCACCAAAACCCCTCAAAACCGCCTAAAAACACCATTTCAAACCGCCTAAAACGAAAATAAGACGATTCCTGTGGAATCGTCTTAATTGCGTAACTCACTGATTATCAGGCGGAGAGAACAGGATTCGAACCTGCGAGACGCTTTTGACGCCTACACGCTTTCCAGGCGATTTGTTATTTTTGTAACTCCTTGATTACTATTTGTTTGCGGTTCTTTATTTTACAAAGTCCACTACCTTTACCACTATTTTACTTCTTGTCGTTGATAAGAATATACATAAGGTCTATCTGCTTGTCTTTTTCTTTTATCAGCTTGTCTTTCTCCTCAAGCAATTTGTCCTTCTCGTCAAGCAGACGCTTCAACAGTTCCACATTCTGCCTCAATGCCACTATTTCGCCCTCTGTGTCGTTTATCGTCTGCGTACCTTGATTGTCGCCGTTGATGATATTCTGCGACACAGGGCTTGTATTCGCGTCGAGCATTTTGCTGAAGGCAGCAAACTGCGCCTTGCCGATTGCTTTCTCCTCGGCAAACATCTCACCAAGGCCGTTGCGCAGCCATCTAAAACTAACACCGAACTCGTCTGCAAGTCGGTGTAGTGTTTGGTCTGTAATTGTTTGGCTACCGCCTAACATCTTGCAAAAGTTACTTTTGGAAAGACCGCACCGTTCCGCTAACCTTGCCTGCGAATAGCCAAGGTGTTCTTTTAATTCGTTAATCCTCGAAATAACTGCCGATTTCGAAGTGTTGTTAATCGTCGCCTCCATAGTATTGTTAATTTGTGTATTTATTTTCCCACTAACAACGCTTAAAGGTAAAAACAAGTTAAAAATAACAACATTTTAACTACAAAACATTGTTATTTCGTTGACAATTATTACCTTTGCAATCGTTGACAGAGCGCAAGCGAAACAAACCCAACAGCTCGCTAAACGCTCATTATATGTTTAATATGCAAATATAACGAAATAAATCCAAATGGCAAAGCGAAAACCCATAAAACTTCGACGAGGATGCCAAGTCAAGCTGGCAGAAGACTGCGGAGTCGGAGTAGCGACAGTCCGACGCGCCCTACTTTGGGACGCCGACACGGACATTCAGAACCTCATACGCAAACGAGCACACGAACTCGGGTACGTCAAGCGATGGTAATCGGCGGTACTGCCGCCACAACATAAACCACTTAAAGCAAGAAAGATTATGAAACAGGCGACAGTCACAGCCATCGAAAAGATATGGCTATCCAACAAGGAGGCGCAGGCATACCTCGGCGTAGGGATGGAGTTCTTCAAGAGCCTCAGAGCCAACGGACAGCTCCCCTACTCCAGAGTCGGAAAGACCGTGTTCTATCGCAAACGCGACATCGACCGGCTCATCGCAGCAAACCGAGTATATTAGAAACACAGATCATACTCATATATTTTTTCTCATTTTGAGATTGTTAGGTTAGTAGTAGTTTTTAGAAAATCGAGAAGTTGATATTTATCGTTCTTCAAATCTTTGTTTAGCGAAACAAGGTGAAAAATTTTAAGACATGAATTGATCTGGCCATTCGTGAGAATCGCCAGTTTACGGCAGAGCAGGCGGCGGATTAGGCTGAATACATTCACTTCCCATCTCATTCCCTTGACAGCCAGTCCGCGAGGTTCGATTCCTCATCTGCCGACCATTTTCTTGTTGTTCTTTGACTTATTGGTTACATACAGTGAGCGTGTAAAAGTAGTAATGGCAGCGTTTTGGACGCCGCGACCCATGAAGGAACGCACGCCACGAAAGACCCACTAACGCATCTTCCGAGTACCGTCAAACGAACCACGCCACACTCCACGCTGGCGCAGGCGGAGAGAAACGAAATGCAGCGGGCTGCCAGACGTCCCGTGACACTGGCAAGATTGCTGAGATCTATAAAACAGCACACACACAAAAATCCATACATAATCGGTATAAAACAGCAATTCTTTGTCGTTTTTTTAAATAATATGTTGGATAGGGAGAGTCGTACAACTGACAGTACAATAACCAAAGAATGCGGGTTTGAGTCCCGCCTCTCCTTCTCGTCATAATGTTATAAATATAAAATTGATATTAATTGTTAGAAGAATTTTTCCATAAAAATTTTTAATTCAACTTGCTGCCCAAGCGAGGGCGCACCACACGCATTTTTGTTTTCAAAAGAGCTTTCTTAGTCGGGTCCGGCGCGAGTCGCACCCGATTTTTATTTACGAACCCACTAAAACGATATACACAATGGTAAAAGTCATTGATTCCATACACGTCGTCAAAGCCAACACGGACAGGCTTCTCGCCCTGCCCTGTGTCGTAGCTGTGGCTGACCACGGCGACGGACTCGTCGTAGCCCTCTCCAAGGACCTCACCAACGGCTCCCTTAGGGCCAATGCAGGAGATTACATCGTACATTTCTCCAACGGAATGTGGCAGCGCTTCGGAATCGAAGCTTACGCCCGACTCGTCAAGAACCCCAACTACATACGTGCCCTATGACAAAACGTCGCATCACACAGCAGCAGATCAATGAGGTTCTCAGTCTGGGAGGCAAGCTTCCGCATCGGCAAATTGCCGAAAGAGTCCACATCTCAGCGTGCTCGGTATCGCGCATTCTTAGCGGAAAAATCACGAAGGAAGCGCCCCTATGCCGCAGCAGCCGCTTAAAGCCAGTCATCATCCAGAACTATCCCGACATGCTCCCGCGCGAACTCGAAGAGAAGTTCGGTGTCCCGCAGTCCACCATACGTCAATGGGCAATCGACTTGAACCTCAAGCATACACCCGAGACCATCGCAAGGAGAAGGTCGGTATATAAGAACTTGAAGACGGACCACCTCCAGACACCCGAGGTCATCAGCAGACGCTCCGCCAGGCGCAGAAAGACCGTGCTCATGGAGAAGTTTCGCATAATGTCAGGCATGCGTCAGCAGACCAAGCTCGTGATATCAATGCTGCCGAGGAAGACAAGCTCCAGCATACAGCACCTCGTCTCCCGATACAGCTATTTCCGAAGCGAAACCGACTCCCTCACACTCCATTACGACAAACAGACACGCCGCACATCACGGGAGGAGTATTTCTCCAGACGGTACGGCATCAAGTTTATCTCAGCTATTTAAGTAACTTTCATCTATACATTTTTTTATTAATCATTAAAAATGAGACCCAAGGAGTCTCATCCGGGTGCAAGTCCCGGACGTTGTTATTATTAGTTTTTATTGCAAAATGGAAGTGATTCCTGGAGGGACGGCGGCGTGGATGCCGCTTTAGCGAAGGTTCGATCCCTTCCCGTTCCGCATTAAACATCCAATCGTTATTCATGAGCAAATTCAGACGCACCCTATACTCCCAATGTCACGACTGCCTTTGGCGCGACTTTCCCGAATGTCCACGCACGCAAAGCAACCGTATGTTCAGACCTTACATGTGTCCGTTCTGGGAGTGGCGCTATCAGTAGCAAAACAGTCATAATTTCAGTACAAAAACATTTCATCTATGCAAACAAAAACATCACCCAAGTGGTTCGAAGCCACAGCACTCACCTTCCCTCAGAATGAGGAAGGTCTTATTGTCAGGAAGTCCCACACATACGTCTTCGATGCAAAGTCCTTTGCCGAAGCCGAGGAACGCATCGCCGACCAAGTCTGCCTCTTCCCCTCAGAACAAGAACCCGAGGTCACAAAGATTGCCATCGCCCCGTACCGAGAGGTCTTCCTCGTCGATGCAGACTGCGACAAGGGCGAAATCTTCTGCAAGGCGAAGGTCGTCTTCATCACATACGACGAGAAGACCACGAGAGAGAGACGTCAGACAATTTACTATCTCGTCCAGTGCAACGACATCAATACGGCACGTCAGAACATCGACAAGGTGCTCTCTTCCTCGATGATCGACTATCGCATCGTGTCCATTTCCGAAACACAAGTCATCGACGTCGTACTCGACGTACAAGACAATGACGAATAAAACCCCTCAGAATGAGAAAGAAGATAACAGTCGAGATGCTGCAAATCCGATTCCATGACATCATGGACTTGCCGTACGAAGTGGCAAGAGAGAAGCAGCGTCGAGCCATAGCAGCCGACTACGCGGAAGGTTTCTGCGAAAGGCACGAAAACGCCAACGGCTTCAAATTCTGTAAATACAAAACATTTTAATATATGGAAAACAGCTTACAGTCACTTGACGCTTACGAAGTGACACAGGTCCAGCATGACCAGAATATCACACAGCTCGACACCATCGAGCGTGCAAACGTAGATTCCCAGATTGCCACAGCCAAGCAATACCCACGCGACCTTCGCCGCGCCATCAACAATTCCGTAGCAATGGCCACAATGGACATTCCTACAGCTCAGTCTTGCGGTTACGCCCTTCCTCGTGGTGGCAAACCCATCACCGGGCCGTCCGTTCACCTCGCCAAACTCATAGTTTCCAATTATGGAAACATCCGAGCCGAAGCCAAGGTCGTTCAGATTACCGGCAAGCAGGTCATCTCGCGTGGCACATGTTGGGACCTCGAAAACAACGTCGCTACGGCATTCGAAGTACGCCGCTCTATCGTCGGACGTACAGGACAGCGCTTCTCTGACGACATGATTACTGTTACAGGCAATGCTGCCAACTCCATAGCCTACCGCAACGCCGTTTTCTCAGTCATTCCACGAGCCATAACAGACAAGGTCTACCAGGCAGCGCAGCACTGCATCACCGGCGACCTCTCTGACGAGGATAAGATTATCGCCCGCAGAAAGAAGTGCATTGATTACTTCAAGGACGAGTTCGGCATCACAGAGCAGGAGGTGGTAATGCTCTGCGGAAAGAAGACCGTCAATCAGATTAAGGCTCCCGAAATAGCCCTCCTCCTCGGTATCACGCAGTCACTCACCGACGGCGACACAACCGTAGATGACCTCATGAAGCCATATCGTAAGGAGGAAACCAAGAACACCATCGCTGCCGCAGCAGCTGAAGCTGCCAAGAACGCCGCCGCCAAGAAAGAGGACAAGAAGGAGGACAAGAAATGATAACAAACCAAATAATGAAACGTCCGCTTGCTGACTTTACCGTCGAGCAGCGGACGAAAGATGCGTTTTTCAACGCTTCCGACCTTCTTAAACAATGGAATAGCGACAAAAATTTAAATACCCAGAAAAATGGGGATTTTAAAAGGAAGGATATTGACGACTATTTTAACAATAAAGCAACCAAGCAATTTATCAAGGCTCTATGCGAAGAGGAAGGGTTTACAAAAGCGCATCCTGCATGGATTTCAACAAGAGGTAAAAATGGTGGGACATGGATGTCACCATTGCTGTTCATAGACTTTGCCATGTGGCTTAATCCCGTATTTAAGGTGAAAGTGTTGAGATTTGTTTACGACCAAATGCTTACTTACAGGAATGAGGCAGGTGACGCTTACAAAGCACTTTCCTCTGCTATGAATAAAATTTGCACACCTCACCAGATGAAGAAATACATGCCGATTCTTGGTAAAGGAATAAATTTTATTGTAACTGGAAGGCACGAACATAAACTTCGCAACGAGTATGGTACAGAAGAGAAACAAAAGGAGTACTTTGAACTCGAAAAGCAAGTTGCAATGCTTATTGATGAGGGTTTCCTGAAAACTCCCGATGATGTCGCTAATTACCTCCGCCGTAAGTTTCAAAAGAAATACTTTTAACCCATGATTACAGATAATATCGCCCAACGCTCTATAGAATGGTTTAGAGTACGAATGGGAAATTTTCAGGTAGCCGCATTTCTGACTTGATGAAATGCGGCAGAAAGAAGGACGAGCCTTGGTCCGAAACAGCCAAGACGTACATCTATCAGATAGCAGCCGAAAGGCTGTTCAATCCCCAGTTCCTTTCTGACGACGACATCTTCCAGTCTTATCTTGACCAGGTCGCCGTCTCCACGCGGGCTATGGAATGGGGTGTCCAGCAAGAGGAGTCTGCCCGCCAGCTCTACTCCTCTCTTAACGACGATGTGGAGGTCTTCGAGGTCTCCTCATGCGCACACGATATCATCCCGCACTTTGCTGCCTCTCCCGACGGAATAGTCCGCGGAGAGGAGCAGAAGTGCCTCGAAATCAAGTGCCCCTCTCTCGCCGTCCACACACGATATGCCGCAGAGATACACGATGCAGCCTCCCTGAAGGCTGTCAAGCCCGAGTATTATTGGCAAGTGATGGCAGAGATGTCCTGCACCGGCTGCACGTCAGCCGATTTCGTATCTTACTGCGCATGGCTCTCCTCCCCCATCCATATCGTCCATATAGAACGTAATGACGACGACATCCGCCTCCTCGAAGAGCGCGTCCGTCTCGCCAACGATTACATAGCCAAAACTTTCAATGTCTAACTCCAAGTCTTAATAATGGAAATCTTCGGAAAAATCATCTGCGCACTGCCCATCCGGTCTGGCGTCTCCGCAAAGAGCGGCAAGCCGTGGCAGAGCGCCTCTTACGTCCTCGAAACGCAAGACCAGTACCCCAAGCGGATGGTCTTCGACGTCTTCGGACAGGACAACATCGCAAAGTTCAACATACAGGTCGGAGAGTCGCTTACCGTCTCCTTCGACATCGACGCACACGAACACCAGGGACGCTGGTACAATTCCGTCCGCTGCTGGAGCGTGTTCCACGGCGCACCGCAGCCCGTCGTTACGCCGCAGCCGTCCGTTCTCCCTCCCGTAGGCGCACCAGGGTCGGCTCTCGGCATCCCCACACCCCCGCCACCCTCAGCAGCACCCGCTGCACCGGCAGGAGGCTCTGACGGACTGCCCTTTTGATTTGATTAATAACAGCTTCCTCAGAAGCTTTGATGTTTGTATAGTTCACGCTTCCAAGGGGTCTTAGCCGCCCCTTGGTTTTCTCTCACCCCGAAATCTCTTTCTTACCCGTTCCGTATAACTTTCAAAATCCTTTCCCCTATGTCAGACAATAGATTTTCTCTCAACATCGCCCATTACGAGGCGGTCAGCCAGCTCACCGACCTTCAGCTCGGCATCCTTATGCGTGCCGTCTTTCTTTATGCCAAGGACGCCACTCTCATTAGCGACGACGCCCCTCAGGTGGTCCGCGTAGCCTTCGCCTTCATCAAGGAGGATATCGACGCGCAGCGTGCCGCCCGTGAGGCGCGATGTCGAAAGAATCGCGAGAATGCGCAGAAGCGTTGGGCGAAGAAAGGAAAGACCTCCAAGGGAAAAGGAAAGACCGCGAAGAAAGAGCAGCGCCCCACATTCAATGCCGAAGGTCTCATCACTTACTGGAATCGTCGCATCCGCGAGACCGGCTCCCGCATGCCGCAGATCCATCGTCTCAATCGCACACGCATAGCTCTCATCGAAGCTCGTCTTCTCGAGTACGACGGCGACACCCGCAAAATCCGCGACGCCTTCGAGCAGGCGTTCGCCTCTCCTTACCTCAACGGAGCAGGAAAACGTCACTGGGTAGCCGATTTCGATTGGATTCTCCGCCCCGAGAATTTCTCACGTGTCCTCGACGGCAGCTTCAAGGCTTATGCAGCTGCCGTTCAGAAGGAAGAGTCCACCGCACCAGCTCCCGAACTCACTGACGAGCAGATTCAGCAGCAGGCGGAAGCTCGCAAGAAGCAAGCAGCAGAAAACGAAGCGGCACGCAAGGAAGCACAGCGCAACCGCATCCTCGAAGCTATTGAGGCTTTCGAACAAAACCCAAAGTCCCTACAGGGTCAGATTGCCTTGCAGGCTTATCAGAGCGGACTCACACGTCGCCTCGGCATAAGCTGGACACCGAGCGTCACGTCTCTTAATCGTAAGGCAGTATGAATCTCAGTCAGCGCATCGAACTTTGGCTCAGCCAACACCCCGACGCCACACCACGTGAAGCGATATGGGCAGGCGCCCGCATCGAAATCCAGCTGTGGTGCAGCGGCAACAAACACACACATAAACCCTAAACATTACCTTCACACATGATAGCAATCACCGAAGCCATCTCCTACATCATCGTAGCTGCCGTGGCGTTTATCATAGGAAGAGATTCCGTCAACAATTCTAAAAACGAACAACAATGAACAATTCTGACATCAACATCGCAGACATCCTTCGTGACTGCCCGGCAGGAACGCCTCTTTATTCAAGAATAGCCGGCAAGGTCGAGTTTCAGCATATAGATGAATACCCTGGTACTAAACATCCAATCATCTTAAAACCGGTTTGCCAAAACACAAGTCCGGGAGACCGCAAGCTCTTCTCTTTGACCCCCACGGGCCGTTTCGACGTTGGCTTTCCCAACGGAGAGTGCGTCATCTTCCCGTCCCTCGAGATGCAGGACTGGACTAAGTTCTTCCGACGCGGCGACGTGGTCGTCTGCGTCGGATTAGGCGTCACGGCAGTCTTCGAAGGATGGAATTCTGAAGATTACACTGAATTCCGTACAACAGTCGAGTACGACAATCAGGAGGACATCTGGGGCGCCAAGCTCTACGGACTGTTCCACACTCTCGACTTCCGTAAAGCCACCGACAATGAGCGTGCGCAGTTCTTCGCCGCCGCTGAAGCTCACTATGGAGGCCATTTCAACTCCGAAACCCTCGAATTCGACATTCCTAAACCCAACACCCATCCCAAACCCTCGTCCAAACCTACATTCAAGCCCTACGACCGTGTGCTCGTTCGCGATAACGACAACCAATGTTGGAGTCCTGAATTCTTCGCTTTCCTTAAACTGGGATCAAGTCTTCCTTATCAGTGCTTTGGGTGCTCCTTCAAGCAGTGTATCCCCTACGAAGGTAACGAACATCTTCTCGGCACAACCGACGCCCCCGGCAAATAACAAATACAAAATAATAAATAATAAGTAATAAATAATAAGTAATAAATATGATATCCCTCTCCCTCGACCATCACGACTTCTTCTATGCCGTGGAAGGATTTGCGCGTGGTAGTCACCTTCGTCAGCACGTCTGGTGGAACATCGTATATAAGAGCATCCCCCAGATGTCAGACGACGACCTCAATTACCTCTGGTATTTCATGCGACGCGACCTCTTTTCTTGCTACTTCTACGAACTCAACGGCAAGCGACATACGCACGTCGGACACGAAGATTTCCTGCACGCCCTTGCAGCCCTCCATCTCGGCAATCGCTACAAGGTCCTCTTCGTAAGCGAAGCAGACAAAGAATCACACATAGCCCTCTGTTACCGTTTCTGGAAACAATACCGCCCCCTCTTTCTCATAGCGGAAAGAGACACCGCCCTGCAACCCTACGGAGCCTACATCCCGCAAGAGAGTATCAAGGAGGTCAATCGCCTACCCATACCCGTCAATCCATACGTAGAAGCAGGGAAAGAACACTGGTGGACAGACCTCGACATGTACGAGAATATCACAACGCCGCCTATCACCCTATAAAAACAGAATAATGATATACACTCAAACCATCACCCGACACGGACTCATCCATTTCTCAGATGGAAGCGTCCGACAGGCTGTCTTCCAGATACCCATCGGAGACCGCTTCCTACGACACGAACAGCTCGAACGTCAGCTCGCCGAAGAATGGCGACGCCAGAATCCAAGAGTCAAGAACAAAGTAACGAGAATCAAGCTCTTCCGAAACTAAAAACGACACCACATGATTCACCAAAAAGACCTACGCCTCGGCGACCTCGTGCAGATCACCGTAGACCTTCCCGAATACAAGCAAGGCGACACCTTCGTGGTAATAGACATCTCCGAAGTTTACATTGGTCTCCGCAGCCCCAGTAAATCTGACTGTAGGCCAGACATGTACACCATCAGAGACCATATCGAAGGAATCCCCCTCACCCCCGACATCCTCGAAAAGAACGGATGGAATAAGAGACATGATCCGACTTCATCTTGCGATATTTACTCAAAAGGCAAAGACGCTTTTTATGTAAGCTTAGAACAAAGTATTTATAAAAAACAAGAAGGATTTGAGCTTGTTGTAGCCGACTCAACTTATCGTTTTGGAAATAAATTCCAGTACGTCCACCAACTACAGCACATCCTCTGGGTGCTCGGTTTGGACGCCAACTTAAAGATATAACTATGAAACTTCGACAGGCAAGGAAAATTCTCAAGAGAAACAGCAGTGATAAAGCTAATTATTGGAATGCGTATAATACAGATTTTATTCCCAAATTGATTGCACTGTTAGAGTATCAACGTCTGCTTCGTGCTCTACGCATTGTGCGCAAATTTACTGAACCTCCAAAACCGTTAAAACCAACAAAATAAAGATATGGAAATACACAACAACAACTGTCAGCAGTTCTTCGGAACAGACATAGACGGAGAAGTGATAATCAACGGCAATGTCATACATGCAGCCAAAGAACTCAAGGTAAAAAACAATATGGTATTCATCAATGGCAAACCTGTCGAAGAATACAGCGACGTTCCGCTCAAAATCGAAATTACAGGCTCCGTCAAGTCGATAAATACCACAACCGGAATAGTCCATGTCCAAGGTGACGTAACAAATGTCAAAACAATGAGCGGCAGCGTACATTGTCAGACCGTTAAGGGCAATGTGAATACAATGAGCGGCGGTGTCAAATGTCGCATCATCGAAGGAGATTGCTCGACAATGAGCGGCAGCATAAGAAAAACAATCATATAAACAAACAAAACAATGGAAACAAACATCGGAAAGAAAGTAATCATCCGCGGCGACCGCAGCGGAGTAGAGTTCGGAACACTCGTAGCACACAACGGCAGAGAGGTCACGCTGCATAACGCCCGACGTATCTGGTACTGGGCTGGAGCAGCCTCACTCTCACAGCTCGCCCAAGAGGGCACATCAAGACCAAACGACTGTAAGTTCACAGTCTCGGTAGACAGCATCACCATTCTCGACGCCATCGAGATTATCACTTGCTCGGACAAAGCCGTCAAGTCAATAGAGGAGGTAAAAGCATGGAGACGTTAGAAACACGCATCAAAGCATTCTTAAACGTCAGCTCTGGCGATGGCTATGGCTCTGGCTCTGGCTCTGGCGATGGCTATGGCTCTGGCTA
>ERZ1034917.95-NODE-95-length-84031-cov-19.229720_pt1 | contig 84031 bp, 76 predicted proteins | sample MGYA00520605_ERZ1034917 | MGnify/ENA primary metagenome ERZ1034917 (study PRJEB33766, sample SAMN09781784) | gut metagenome | biome: gut microbiome | host: Homo sapiens | place: Madagascar | study: EMG produced TPA metagenomics assembly of the PRJNA485056 data set... | reverse complement strand
AACTAGAAGAATATCTAGAAGCCACAATAGAGTAAATTGCACTCAATATTACTTTGCACCTTTCATTTGATGGAAGGTGTTTAATTTTTTGATTAATTAGTATTATTTTTTAGCGACTTAAAACAATTCATTAACAAAGCATTGACAAACTTGGGTTTATATGATAATATATGTTTATACTAAATATTAGACACATTTAAAGTTAACACTACTATTAACAGCTGCACTAGTTACACTTCAACTACTGGATTTGTACACCATAGAAATCTTAATGAGTGAAAAACATTAACAATTTATTGGTTAAAGCGCTACGAAAGTTCTGGCAAATAAATATGCTTTGATGTATTTTAAACCAACAAAAATTGCATGGTTTCAGCATTTTTTCATAGGTGCCCGCTTTCCTGCAAACAGTCGATTCTTTATGAAAATTCCCTCAAAAAATGGGTACCAAAAAGGATAAATAAATGCATTGCAGGTTACATATTGAATCAGTACTCAAAGAGCTATAAACTTAAAGTTTCTTGTTCACATATTTGAAAATAACATCCCAGGAGGGTCAGAAATATGTAAATAACAACCATTTTATTACTTAAATCATCTTGGGATACAATTTTATATCGCTTTGATAATTTATCATAACATTAAAAAAACTATTGACAACCCTTAAGTAATGATTTATAATAATAGTAGGGCCCAGAGAATTAGAAATTAACAATAAGGAGTTTTGATAAATGAAAAAATCTGTTAAATTTAATTTGGCAATATCTAGTTTAGTACTAGGATTGGGTTTGAGCTGTGGAGCTATTGACTTGAGTTCAAACATCAGAGAGGATTATTCTTCAACTCAAAAGGTAGCATTTGAAGAATTTGATGTTGGCTGTAAAAGCTGTGACAAAGAACAACATTTAATGAATGTGGCTGCAGCCGCTGCGAATGCTAGTTCATCTGCTTATTATCATTTAGATGTTAATGAGCGTTTGGATTCTAAGGATAAGGACTATCCCGGTATAGCTTTTGGTAACATAAACGGTGTTCGTGCTGGCTTTGTGAAAAAAGTTGATATAGACGGACAACCATATATAGTAGTTTCAATTCACGGTACTGCAAATTGGGATGATTTCTTGACTGATGCTAATGCTATACTAAAAAGTAACTGCCCATTTTTAAAAAACGCTCCTGTCCACAGGGGATTTTACAACAGATACGCAACGTTCCGCGAGGAAATGATTAATGCAGTAAAAAACTGCTTCAACACCAACACAAAAGAAGAAAATCCAAAAATTTTAGTAACAGGTCATAGCTTGGGCGGAGCTCTTGCTACATTAGCTGCTCTAGAACTTGAACAAATGCCACAGTTCTCCAATAAGGTTCGTATGGTTACCTTCTGTTCACCTAGAGTTTTAACTTCTGAAGCACAAAAAGTTGCTAGTCGAATTTTACCTGAATCCAGATATCGTGCACTTCGTGTTTGGCGCATAGGCGACACAATTGCTAAAGTAGGCCCTGGATCTATGGGATATAAACACTTCGGTGAATCTTGGGGAGTTGACGTAGCTCCAGGTGAAGGTGTTAAAAACTACGCCGATCCGCTTGCATGGCATAGCATTACTGGAATGGTCGAAGAGATGGAAAATTTGAAAAACAAAAAATCTGATTTCAAAGAGAACGTTAAAGTAAATTCACGTTTTGAAGGCTTAAAAGGAGCACCAGCAAGAGTTGGTAAAGCATTATTAGATTCTGGTAAATATATTACATCCTTCTTTTGGAGATAAAATTTATTCAAGAAATGACCCCTCCCATTAACTGAGAGGGGTTTAAATTTTTCTATTTCAACTAGTTGCCAGGGAACTGTAATATGCTTGCAGCCCTTTCTTCTTTGCTAAACTTGAAACAAAGAAGCATCTTAACAGTGTTCTCACGTATCGTGCTTACCATTTCATCGAACATATCAAATCCTTCTACGCGATATTCAACAACTGGATCTTTCTGTCCATAAGAACGTAAACTGATTCCTTTTTTGAGCTCTTCCATAGCATCAATGTGATCCATCCACTGCTCGTCTACGTTATGAAGCAATACGTTTCTCTCTAGTGACCTGGATACTTCATCACCTAAAATTTCTTCGTGCTCTTTGTATATGGCCATACATTTATCTTTAATAAATTTCACAATTTCACTACGCGTAATCTTACCTGTTTCCTCTGAATTTAAATCTTCAGGTGTTAAAACCCAACCTAAATAATAATTTCTAAGACCTTCTAAATTCCAATTCTCTCTTGGAGCATGAGCGGGCACAAACCTTTCAACTACCACGTCTGTACTTTCTTCAATCATTTTTATAATCTGATCACGCAAATTTTCTCCATCTAAAACCTGATCACGTTGGCTGTATATTATCTCACGCTGGCGATTCAGTACGTCATCATACTGCAAAACATTTTTTCTGATAGCAAAGTTGCGTCCTTCAATCTTGCGCTGTGCAGACTCGATAGATTTCGTGAGCATCTTGGCTTCCAACGGAGTATCCTCATCTACTTTGAGCATACTCATTATATTCTTGATTCTCTCTCCTCCAAACAGGCGCATTAAATCATCCTCTAAGGAAAGGAAGAACCTACTCTTACCTGGATCGCCTTGACGTCCTGCACGACCTCTGAGCTGGTTATCGATACGTCTAGTTTCATGACGCTCCGTACCTATAACATATAGACCACCTAACCGACGAACTTCCTCGGCATCTCCTTTGAGTTCATTTTTGTATTTCTTATGCAGTTCTCTGTATTTCTCACGAACTTCAATTATCTTTGGATCATCAGTTTCGGAATATCCATCTGCTTCAGCTAAGAGTTCATCGTGATATCCCAAGCGTTTGAGCTCGGATTTAGCCATATATTCCGCATTACCTCCAAGAGCTATATCCGTTCCGCGTCCTGCCATGTTTGTTGCAATTGTAATTGCTCCTTTTTTACCTGCCTGAGCAATTATCTCCGCTTCACGTTCATGATACTTAGCATTCAAAACCGCATGTGGGATTTCCTTTTGATCGAGCATAACACTAAGCAGCTCTGACTTTTCAATGGAAACAGTTCCTACCAAAACCGGTTGACCACGTTTATGGCTTTCGATAATATCATTGACTATTGCCTTGAATTTTCCTTTCTGAGTAGCATAAACCACATCCGGTAAATCGATACGAGCAATAGGTTTATTTGTTGGGATTTCTACTATATCCAGTTTGTATATTTCTCTGAACTCCTCTTCCTCTGTAGTACCAGTACCCGTCATGCCGGAAAGTTTGGTATACAGTCTGAAATAGTTTTGGAAGGTAATTGATGCCAACGTTTTGGATTCTTTCTCAATTTTAACGTGTTCTTTTGCCTCGATAGCTTGATGTAAACCGTCATTATAGCGTCTTCCGTACATAATACGTCCGGTAAATTCATCAACTATCAAAACTTCCCCATCACGGACAACATAATCGATATCTCTATCCATAACCCCGTTTGCTTTAAGTGCTTGGTTTATATGGTGCTGTAAAGTTAAATGCTCAGGGTCAGTTAAGTTTTCAATGTTGAAATATTTTTCGGCCTTTTCTACACCTTTTTGAGTAAGTGTTGCAGTTTTGGCTTTTTCATCAACAACATAGTCATGGTCCTTAAATAGGTCTTCATTATCTTCTTTCGCATCAACCTCAGCAACTTTAAGCATGCTGAGAGTCTTAACAAATTCATCAGCAATGGTGTAAAGTTCAGTTGATTTATCCCCTTCACCGGAAATTATCAAAGGAGTTCTTGCTTCGTCGATAAGAATTGAGTCAACTTCGTCAACAATCGCGAAATTGTGTCCGCGCTGAACCTTTAGTTTCTTGTCGTTGACCATGTTATCACGCAGATAGTCAAAACCGAATTCATTGTTAGTTCCATATGTTATATCAGCACGATAAGCACTCATACGTTTTTCATTGCTGATTCCGGAAATAATCAAGCCTACGCTTAAACCTAAAAATTTATATAGCTTACCCATCAATTCAGAGTCACGCTTGGCAAGATAATCGTTAACAGTTATAACGTGTACCCCTTTACCGCTCAAAGCATTTAAATAAGCAGGTAAAGTCTCAACTAAAGTTTTACCCTCACCGGTCATCATCTGGCTGATACGCCCTTGGTGAAGAACTATACCACCTATAATCTGGACGGGGAAATGACGCATTCCAAGCACTCTATCGCCAGCCTCGCGGCATACTGCAAAAGCATCAGGTAGGATGTCGTCTAAAGTTTCGCCCTTTGCTATACGCTCTTTCAAAACCTTAGTCTGAGAGGTCAGTTCCTCATCGGACATATTTAAATATTTCTTTTCAAGTGATAAAACTTTATCACATATCGGTCTTATTCTTTTAAGTTCTCTTTTGCTGTAGTTTCCAAACATTAGCTTCAAAAAACCCATATTATCCACTCCCTTTAAAATTCTAAGTTTAATATCATTAATAAAATTCTTCTGGATTAATTCTAATCTAAGGTGTAAAATAAGGAATCCAGACACGAATTTTCAGAACATTGCATATTACGTGCACTATGAATTTTAACATAAATTCAGGAAAAATCCATACGTTTTTGAGAGAAATATAAAAATTAATTATGGTTTTACATTTCCGTTACCATATAGACATTATATCGATATCTTTTGCTGTTTCATATAACACTTGTTTTTGAGGAGGATCTAAAATGAAAGATAAATTTGATAAAGTTTTCGAATTGATGCAGGCATCCTTCCCGGAGGATGAATACCGTGATTACAATAGCCAAAAACAATTGCTTAGCATTCCTTGTTATCGCCTCATAACTAAAATGGACTCTGACGATAACTTAGTGGGATTCATTGCCACTTGGCAAACAGAAAATTTTAGCTTTATAGAGCATTTTGCAGTTAATCCAAACCTACGTGGAAAAGGAATAGGGAGCGAAATGCTAAAGGATTTTATAAAAAATTCTTCCAAACCAATAATCCTCGAAGTAGAACTTCCTACGGATATTATATCCAAAAAGCGAATATCCTTTTACAAGCGCCATGGATTTGTGCTAAATGAGTTTAAATATTTTCAAATGCCCCTTAGAAAAGATTCTCAACCAATTCAACTGTATCTGATGAGTTTACCTAAACCTTTGAAAGAAGAAGAATTTGAAAAAATAAAATCAAGTATACACCAAAAAATTTACGGTGTTAATTAAAACTCTGCCTTTAAGCTTCTTAAAAACAATCTCGTGATACGCTCTTTGGCATCCATATTCCCACTGACAACGTCATGGACCGCTTGGCAAATAGGTAGCTCCACACCTAATTTTAAACCAAGTTCCAGCAAAGCTTCCGTAGTTGGAACGCCCTCTGCTAATTTTTCATACTTTTCACCAGTAATCAACGATTCGCCAAATTTTCTGTTGTTACTGTGCTGGGAAAATAAAGTAGCTTGATAATCTCCTAAATGGGCTAAGCCATATGCTGAAAATTCATTGCCTCCAAGTGCTTTTATGAGCCGGGCAATTTCCCTGGTTCCACGAGACATCAATGCACCTTTCAATGAAGTGTATTCTAAACCATCTAAAATGCCCGCTGCAATCCCCATAACGTTTTTAGAAGCTGCTCCAATTTCACTGCCAATTAAATCGGTTCCGTAGTAAAACCTTATTAGCGAACTTGAAAAATTTTCAATTATGAAATGTTTCAAATTACTATCGGTTGAGTCTATCACCATACAGTTCGGAATACCATTTATGAAATCCTGAACATGGCCGGGGCCAACCCAAACCGCTGCACGCACCTTGCCTAAGCACTCCTCTAAAACCTCAGTCAATCGCTTACCTGTGCCCTTTTCTATCCCTTTCATGCATAGAATAAAAATTTTATTTTTTAAATCCGGAATCTTTAACTTTATATCATTTAAAAAGCTCCTCAAAGACTGTGCGCTTATTGATATCACAACGACTTCGGAAAAACTTAAAGCCTCTTCCAAATTTGAGGAGAGTAAAATCTTCGGGTCTAGACTTAAAAAATTATTTTTTCTAAACTTCTTTAGGTTTATCATATTGGCAGAAGACTCACGACCCCAAAGCATTACGTTGTGATCTATTTTATTTAAATACCATGCTATGAAAGGCCCCCATCTTCCACATCCTAAAACCGATACCTTCACTTTATACCTCTCTTCAAACATAACGTTTACCATATTTTACTATAGTAGTTTCGTCTGCATTATAACCTATAAATTCTAAGCGGTCAATAGAATTTCCACAATCTAATACCTTTTATCCTAGAAGTTGCACATAATATTCGAAACAAAAGCAAAATAATGATCTAATCAAAATACTTAACATAAATAATCTCTATAAACTTTTCAAAATTGAAATTTAAATTATAAAAGATGATGATAAATTCTTAAAAGGGTGACATTTTGTTGAAAAATCACGTATTACATGATATACTTTAATGTAAATAATGGGATACATAACAAAATATGTTTCTAGTCTGAAAAATTGAAAAAATACTGCTGGAGGAATAAAATAATGGGATTTGAGTTCGATAATAATGATGAAGAGATTGTCCAAATAAAAGTTATAGGCGTTGGTGGTGGCGGTGGAAATGCCGTCAACAGGATGATAGATTCTGGAGTTAAATGCGTTGAGTTTATCTGCATAAATACAGATAGGCAAGCTTTAATGAGATCTAGAGCCACAAATAAAATTCAAATTGGTGAAAAAATAACCCGCGGTAAAGGTGCGGGCTCTAAACCTGAAATCGGCCAAAGAGCTGCTGAAGAAAGCCGTGACGAAATTGTTTCAGCTCTAAAAGGAGCAGATATGGTCTTCATAACTGCAGGCATGGGTGGTGGCACTGGAACAGGTGCTGCTCCGGTCGTTGCACAAGTTGCTAGAGAGATGGGAATACTTACAATAGGAATCGTTACTAAACCATTCTCATTTGAAGGTCAAAAACGCATGACACAAGCTGAAACTGGTATCGCAGAACTCCGCGAACAAGTGGATTCTTTAGTTGTTATTCCAAACGAAAGATTGAAGCTCGCTAGTCAACAAAGAATTACTCTTATGAATGCATTTATCGTTGCTGATGACGTGCTTCGCCAGGGTGTTCAGAGTATCTCCGATTTGATCTTGCTACCAGGACTCGTTAACTTGGACTTCGCAGACGTTACAGCTACTATGAAAGACGCAGGTTATGCTCACATGGGCGTTGGACGCGCTTCTGGGAAAGATAAAGCTGAAGTAGCAGCTAATATGGCTATTTCAAGTCCTTTGCTCGAAACCGCTATCAATGGCGCAAAGGGAGTAATAATTAACGTAACAGCTTCACCAGATATCGGTCTGGATGAAATAGAAACCGCATCTTCTCTAATTGCTCAGCAAGCTGATGAGAACGCTAATATTATTTGGGGAGCAGCCTTTGATGAAAAAATGGACGACGAAATTAGCGTTACGGTGATTGCAACAGGATTTGAAACAAGAGGTTCTTATTTCCCGGTTTCACATCATTCTTCCGCACAACCGCAAAAACCTCAAAGTAGACCGGAAAACATCTATGAAAAACACGAACCCGTTATTCATGCAGCTACCGAGCCCGAACGTGAAGAACGCTCAGATGATAATGATAGCTTCTATGATATAATGTCTCTATTCAAAAATAAATAGTTCTTAACAAAAATAACCCCTAAGGGGGTTATCTTAATTTATGCCGCTAATTTGGCTTTTAAATTACTCAAATTTCTCATTAGATACTAAATGAGCAAGATTTCCGAGGAAATATTTGAGGCTATACGATTAATTTATAGTTTTATATATAAAAGAATAGTCCTTGCTTTCGCAAGAACCACTCACTAAAACCTATATAACGATTAATACATTCCGCCCATTCCAGGATCAGGCATACCTGCATTCTGTGTTTGAGGCTCTTTTTTATCTGCTACGAGCGATTCGGTGGTCAATACCATACTTGCAACAGAAGAAGCGTGCTCTAATGCTGAACGTGTCACTTTAGTTGGGTCAACAATACCAAATTCAATCATATCACCATATTCATCATTGAGGGCATCGTATCCGTATCCAACTTTATTTGCAGACCTTACATTTTGAACTATTACAGAACCTTCTAGTCCCGCATTGATAGCAATTTGTTTTAAAGGCTCTTCCAAGGATTTAAGTGCTATTCTTGCTCCGGTCTTTTCGTCGCCTTCTGCAGCTTCAACAACTTTCTCAACTTCCGGCACAACGTTAACTAACGCAACTCCGCCTCCTGCAACGATTCCTTCTTCAACTGCAGCCTTTGTAGCAGCTAGAGCGTCCTCTATGCGAAGTTTCTTTTCTTTCATTTCAATTTCGGTTGCTGCACCTACTTTTATAACTGCAACCCCGCCAGCCAATTTTGCCAAACGTTCTTGAAGTTTTTCGCGATCGAAATCAGAAGTTGTATCTTCTATTTGATTTTTGATTTGATTTACTCTTGCTTTGATTTCTTCGCTATTTCCTGCACCGTCAACAATAATTGTACGCTCTTTTTCAACTTTAACTTGATGTGCACGACCTAATTGTTCAATAGTTGTATCTTTAAGTTCAAGTCCGAGCTCTTCGGAGATAACTTCTCCTCCTGTTAAAATTGCAATATCACGTAACATCTCTTTACGTCTGTCACCGAATCCAGGAGCCTTTACTCCAACACACGCGAACGTACCACGAAGCTTATTTACTATCAAAGTAGCAAGTGCGTCACCTTCGATATCGTCAGCGATAATTACTAACTTCTTGCCGGATTTAACAACCTGCTCCAACAAAGGAAGAATTTCCTGAATGCTTATAATTTTCTTATCTGTGATTAAAATGTAGGCATCATCAATTACAGCTTCCATTTTATCATTATCAGTTACCATGTAAGGAGAAACGTATCCACGGTCAAACATCATTCCTTCTACTATTTCGGAATATGTTTCTGCAGTTTTGGATTCCTCAACAGTAATAACTCCGTCAGAACCAACTTTCTCCATTGCCTCGGCAATCAAACTACCGATAAATTCGTCTGCGGCAGAAATCGTAGCAACTCTTTTGATATCGGTACTACCGTTTACGCTTTTAGAATTTTTAAGTAATCCTTCAACCGCTTTGTCTACTGCTAGTTTCATACCCTTTTTAAGTACCATTGGATTTGCGCCCGCTGCAACATTCTTCATACCTTCACGAATCAAAGTTTGAGCTAAGAGAGTAGCTGTTGTTGTGCCGTCTCCTGCGATGTCGTTGGTTTTAGTTGCAACTTCTTTTACGAGCTGTGCACCCATGTTTTCAAATGCATTATCAAGCTCTATTTCTTTTGCAATTGTAACACCGTCATTAGTGATGAGAGGTGCACCAAATTTTTTATCAAGAACAACGTTTCTTCCTTTAGGACCAAGCGTAATTTTTACTGTGTCTGCAAGTTGATTTATACCGCTTAAAAGTGCTTTTCTTGCTTCTTCGCCGTAAATAATTTCCTTTGCCATATTAATATATAACTCCTTTACCGATTATATTTTATGCAATGATAGCCAATATCTGAGATTGACTTACTATTATATATTCTTCTCCGTTAAGATTAAGCTCTGTACCGGCATGTTCAGGAATCAATACTTCGTCCCCTTCATTAACGTACATTTTAACCTCTTTACCATCAATGAGTCCTCCAGGGCCTCTAGCTATAACACTTGCCTTTAAGGGCTGTTTCTTATTAGATCCAGCTAAGATAATTCCTCCTTGCATTGGCTTTTGTGTTTTTTGAACTTTAACCACAACTTTGTCCAAAATAGGTTTAATAGTTGCCATATTAAGCTCCTCTCCAAACTCTTTCAGTTATTAGCACTCATTGAGTTCGAGTGCTAACATGTATTTTAGTATCTCGTCAACTGAAAATCAAGAGTTATTTTTGTATTTGTAAAATTTTGTAAGTTTAAACATAATTAATTGAGAAAAATTGTTTTTTATCATGTTAATTACATAAAATATTTAGGTTTAGTCCCTAAAACTAATTAGTTTGATAAATCGTTGCTCCTCCAATAACATACCCTTCACTATCGTAAAAAACTACCGATTGTCCTGGAGCAGGAAAATACTGAGCATCTTCAAAAATTACTTCTATTTTCTCCGAATCTATCATTCGTATTTTACTTTTAACAGGTTTTGCACGATACCTTACTTTTGACCACACCTCCATTTCTTTAGATAAAGAATCCAAAAATACAAACCGCGGGTTCGTAGCGACTAATGAATAACACTCCCCCTTCGAACGCTCACAAAGTACTATGGTGTTGTTCTTCGGATTTATATCCTTTACATATGCATGTACACCTAAAGATATTCCTAACCCCTTTCGCTGACCTACCGTGTAGTTAATAATACCCTTATGACTTCCTAAAACTTCGCCCGACTCATTTACGAAGTCTCCTCTAATAGATTCCACGCCCATATATTTTTCTATGAAATCTGAATGCTTTTGTCCATGCAAAAAACATATATCTTGGCTGTCTTTCTTGGATGCCACGGGCAAATTATATTTTTTTGCAAGCTCTCTAACTTCTGCTTTCTCTAAATCAGCTATCGGAAATAAGATATGCGAAAGCTGATGCTGGTTTAGGCCATAAAGAAAGTATGACTGATCTTTGGATGAATCAGATTTCTTTAATTTCCATTTACCTTCATGAAAAACAATCTTTGCATAATGTCCAGTTGCAAGATGTGTGTATCCAGCTTTTAGACAGTACTCAAGCATGGCACCAAATTTTATCTTCATATTGCACATTGTGCAGGGATTGGGAGTCCTACCGCTTAAATATTCTTGAGAAAAATAATTTACAACATTTTCAGAAAATTCATTTTTTAAATCAAGAACGAAATGGGGAATTCCTAATTTATCTGCAACCGCTTTAGCATCTTTGACCGTACTTTCAAAGTCTGAATTCAACAAGTTAAGCGTAACCCCTCCCACTTCATAGCCTTTTTCTAAAAGGATAGCAGCCGTCACGGAACTATCCACTCCACCGCTCATTCCAACTAATACTCTCAATTTTAGCACCCCTCTAAATTTAATCACTTAAATAAAAAGCTTCTATCATGATAAACACAATAAAAACTTTCTAATCTAATACTTTGAGTTTAATCTTTTGAAAGCATAAAATCTTTCATGCTGTATCCTAAGGCTCTTAAATTATCATATAGCTTTCCCAGAGGAAGTCCGATGATGTTATAGTAGTCCCCAACAATCTTTTCAACAAATATAGACGCCTTTCCATCTGCCATAGAGTACCCAGCACGCTCCAAGATGTGAGGGTCAGTGTTTACGTACCATTCTATATCTTCATCACTAACATCCCTAAAATGCACTTCGGTTTTATCAAAAAATGTAACTTCCTTGTTTTGATATAAATCCTTTATCGTGACGCCGGTCATCGCATGATTGACTTTTCCACTAAACTTCTTGATGTTTTCAAAAGCCTCTTTTTTGCTCTTAGGCTTCTCAAACTTGTGGTTATCCAAACAAATGATAGTATCCGCGGCAATAATCAAACACTTTTCTCCTGTAAGCTGCTTAGAAGCCGAGTTAGCCTTTATTTTCGAAAGCTCCATAACATACTCAGATAAATCTGTTTTCGTGCTTAATTCTTCATCTGTGCTTTTGACTATTTCACATTCAAACCCCAAAAGTTGGTCAAGAATCCTCTTACGTGTTTTTGAACCAGATGCTAATACTAATCTCATTTCAAACTTCCTTATACTTTACTTTGGTGGACGCAAAGGGACTCGAACCCATGACCTCTCGCGTGTGAGGCGAACGCTCTAACCAGCTGAGCTATGCGTCCAAAAATACACCTACTATGTTACCACAATTTTTATCTTATACAATACTCTTTTACATTAAATTTTGATTTTAGGTTCGGAATTCAAACAGAAAACTTTACAACAAAACTATTGACTATCTAAAATTTAATTTGTATAATATATACACAAACTTCGAAGACTCATCGATTTTTAGAACGATGATTTTCAAAAATGAATAATCGAAAACTACAAACGTGGGTAAACTACATTGGGGCGATTCAAAAATCCACTAAGCCCTTGAATTAAAGTTGTGAGAGTTGTAATCAAAATCTCAGAGCCGAGGACGGAATCTATCTGAGCTTAAGCGGACCATTAAATTCAAGCAATGTACGTTCGAACCTAAAACATATACTAGGAAAGGATGAGTGAAATGCATATTTTCCCTAGAAGAACTAAAAATATGAAACACAAAGATCTTCAAGATTTTGCAAAAATATTAAAAGATACAGAAGAAGCAATTCCTAAAGTTCTCGCTTACTGCAAAAAAGCAAGAACCTTAGTTAAAGAACTTGATAGCACCACTCCTACTCCTAAAGATAAAAACAAAAGGGCAAAAATAATAAAGAAACTTTATAACATTATGATTCCAGCAGTCCAACCATCAGAAAACCTATGTGACCTAATATATTTATCCATTCCTAGAAACGCAATAGATGAACATAGTACCTTAGATCGAGTGGATGAATATTTCAGAGATTTATTAAACGACGAATCACAGTTTTAAAAAATACCATCCTTGATGAAAAATCATAAATGGTATAAATTTTCGGTGGTCAACCTAATGTTTCTCCTCTTAAGTATTTTATCCCTATTGCACAGCAACCAAATTTTTTAACCCTTTCCGAACCAGGAAACTTTTCGTAAACCTCGACCGCTTCTTCAAAATTTTCAGCAAATGGTATCATGTTTTTGAAGCCTTCAGACTTAAGCATTTCTTCAAAGCTGTTATAAAAATTCAAATATGTTATACGGCAAACCACATACTCTTCTGAAGCTTGCAATAAAAGCTCTTCATCTACTTTAAAACTTCTGATATACGCGGAGGCAATACGGCCCTCTGCTTTTTTACTGCCTTTAACTATAGTCTTTAGCAAGGAATTTTTGGGGTCGTCCATAAAACTTAATTTATACATTCAGCACTCCTAATCAACTCAAAATGGTCTACACACAAATACTATTCTTGCACCAACTTATACTGTTTAATATCCCAAGGCGGTGTACAAGATATAGATGCCACGCAATTGGCTTCCCATCTAAACTTCTCGCCTGCCTTTATGACGATAACATCACCTTTTTTAAATTTGTGTTCTTTCTCGCCTTCATACATAACCCCTTCGCCCTCGATTATATAAACGACTTCTTTACAAATATCATTAATACAATAACCATGACTAGGATACTTACCCGATATCCTAACCACGGCTATATCAAACTCAGAATCTATACTGGGGTACTCACACACTTCACACGCCTCATTATTCTTATGGAACTTGCAATTCTCAACGTGGAAAAAATTCATACATGAACCCCTATCAGATAAATAATTGGTGACCCGGACGAGAATCGAACTCGTGTTACCGCCGTGAAAGGGCGGTGTCTTAACCGCTTGACCACCGGGCCATCAACATAGATGGTAGCGACAGATGGACTCGAACCATCGACACTTCGGGTATGAACCGAATGCTCTAGCCAACTGAGCTATGCCGCCATCCACTGCACTTAAGCGTCTATGGAGATAGTATACATGTTTATTCGGAAAATGTCAATAATATTTATGTATAAATTTTTTTGCAAATATCTACCTCAACATTGGGCGTTTAATATAAAAATTCACAAATTATCCGGTTAGAAACTAAAAATCCCTTTGTGGTCAAGGCAAATGAATCCCCTTCTATTTCAACAAGCCCCATTTTCTGAAACATTTTAGCTTTCTCAAAATACTTTTCCGGAATATTTTTGCCAAACCTCAGCTTATACTCTCCACTTCGTAGCCCTTCACGAAGCCTAAGTTTGAGCATCACATATTCCTCTTCGCTTCCCCCAAAGCCGTCCGAAGTGTAAAATCCTTTATCAATGAAATCGCTTAGATTATCAGAATAATAAAACCTTTTTTTGTTAACCATCGAATGTGCCGCTGGTCCTATGCCTAGATAATCGCTCAAATTCCAATATTTTAGATTATGTTTACTCTCGAACCCTGGTAAAGCAAAATTTGATATTTCATAATGGCCGTAGCCTCTATTTTTCATTCCATTTGAGAAATATTCATAAAATTGACCGCTTTCTTCTTCGGATAAAAACCTGTATCTACTCTTATTTATATAAAGAGGAGTGTTTTCTTCAAGTTTCAACAAATACGCTGAAACATGTGGAATTTGGTTAGCAGTGCAAAAATTCATGAATTTATCTAAAGTAGATAACGTTTGAGTTGGCGTGCCTAAAATAAAATCTACTGAAAAATTCTTAATATCGGCGCCCTTCAAAGCTGATATGGTCCTCATGACTTCTTCTATGCTATGTCTTCGGCCTAAAATTTTAAGCTCTCCCGCCTCCGTAGATTGCACTCCTATAGAAACTCTATCAATTCCACATGCTTTTAATTTTTTAAAATCCAAAATGCTATAGTCCCCCGGGTTGACTTCAATAGTTGTTTCTTTGCTATCTACTTTAAAATTTGCTCTTATTGCACCCAAAATTCTAGAAATGTTTTCCGTACCAATCAAACTGGGAGTTCCACCGCCAAAATAGATAGTATCAACTGTTTTGTTTAAAGTACTCCCCCATTTGCAAACTCTCTCACACACACAATCAGTGTAGTTATTCAGGGCGTCTGCATCTCCCGAACACAAAGAATAAAAATTGCAGTAACTACATTTAGTTTTGCAAAACGGTATGTGAATATATATCCCTAAAGAATTATCCTCCAGCGGTTTTTCACTCCTTTCTGAAAACTTTTTAGTCCTCATCCAACTTTAATACCGACATAAACGCATCCTGAGGGATTTCAACATTCCCTAGCTGACGCATTCTCTTTTTACCTTCTTTTTGCTTTTCAAGGAGTTTTTTCTTTCGGGTTATATCTCCACCATAACACTTCGAAAGAACGTCCTTCCTCATAGCCTTGACGGTCTCTCTAGCTATAATTTTTCCTCCTATACATGCTTGAATAGGTATCTCAAAAAGTTGACGAGGTATTTTGTTTTTCAATTTTTCAACCATTTTACGAGCTCTATGATAAGCTTTGTCTTTATGAATTATAAACGAAAGTGCATCTACAACATTCCCATTTAACATAATATCCAGCTTAACTAAATCCGAGTCTTTATATCCATCGAGTTCGTAATCAAATGAAGCATAACCTTTTGTGTTGGATTTTAGTGCATCAAAAAAATCGTACACTATCTCGTTTAGGGGTAATTTGTAGTTGATATCCACTCTTTCGGTGTCCAGATATTTCATATCCACAAAAACTCCACGCCTATCTTGGCAAAGCTCCATAATAGATCCTACGCAATTAGAAGGTGCGTATATATGAGCATCGGTCATTGGTTCTTGAGAAGAAGCTATATTGCAAACAGAAGGATAGTTGGTGGGATTGTCAACAAAAACGGTATTTCCATCGGTAAGTTTTATTTTATAAACTACGCTCGGTGCAGTTGTTATGAGGTCCAAATTGTATTCTCTTTCTAACCGCTCTTGGATAATCTCCATATGAAGAAGTCCTAAAAATCCACAGCGAAACCCAAACCCTAAAGCACTGGAACTTTCGAGCTCATAAGAAAGTGATGCATCATTAAGTTTAAGCTTCTCTAAAGCATCTTTAAGGTCAGCGTATCTAGAACCATCAAGAGGATAAACCCCGCAAAAAACCATAGGATTTACTTCTCTGTATCCCGGTAAAGGACTTGCGGCGGGATTATTTTCTAATGTTACAGTATCACCAACACGTGCACTACTAACAGTTTTAATTGACGCAGCTATATATCCTACCTCTCCTGCCTTAAGCACTCCACTGGGCTCTAAACAAGTCGCTCTGGATAGTCCGCACTCCGTAACAACAAAAGTTTCTCCATTGGCCATAAATTTGATTTTATCTCCGGTTTTTAATTCGCCTTCTTTTACTCTTACGTAAATTATTACACCTTTATACGCATCGTAGTAAGAGTCGAAGATAAGTGCTTTGAGAGGGGCACTGTCATCACCTGAAGGAGCAGGAATATTTTTAACAATGCTTTCTAAAACTTCTCCAACATTCAGCCCTGTTTTTGCGGAAATTTTAGGAGCATCCGTGGCTGGAATACCTATTATATCTTCAATTTCTTTTATAACTCTTTCAGGATCGGCACTGGGAAGATCCACTTTATTTATAACAGGAATTATCTCCAAGCCTGCATCAATAGCAAGATAGGTGTTTGCTAAGGTTTGAGCTTCGATGCCTTGAGAAGCATCTACTACAAGTATTGCACCTTCACACGCCGCTAAAGATCTAGAAACTTCATAATTAAAATCCACATGACCTGGAGTATCTATCAAATTAAAAAGATAATTGTTTCCATCTTTTGCTTTATATTCCAAACTCACAGCATGGGATTTTATAGTTATTCCTCGTTCTCTCTCTAAATCCATGTTATCAAGGAGCTGGTTTTCCATTTCTCTGGTTGAAACTGAATTTGTAAGCTCTAAAATTCTATCTGCCAAGGTGGATTTACCATGGTCTATATGAGCAATAATACTGAAATTCCTTATATGCCGTTTTGATTCCATAATCCTGACTCCTAACTATTAACTCTTTTAATTTTTGATTGCTGCTTGCTTTAAATTGTTTAGTGAAGTGACGTAATTTTCCGGAAGGTCTACATTATAACGATTAACAAAATTCTCCACTATTTTCACAATCTTTTGCGAATAATAAACTCTGTCGTTTTCATTCAAATTGTGAAGTATTTTATCATACGTAAGATAAAAAATAATATCGATGACTTTAATATCTCCACCTTTGAAATTAAATCTTTCGGGGTAGTGTGATATTACTTCTTGAATCATATCTATACTATTATCAATGGTTTCCATAGTTTTTATATTGTCCATAATAGAGCCTTTGCGATTTGACCTATAGCAGTAAAGTTTGTTTGCATCCCTTGCACACTTTCTTACCATAGATAAGGAAACCCAATTGAATAAGGTGTCTTCTCCGGGCATAATACCCTTCTTGAACTTTAGATTATTTTCTTTGATAAAAGAATTTTTCCACAGTTTATTCCAAACAGTACATTGCCCTAAGTTTAAAACCTCAAATGGGTTTTGACCATCCATTTTCTTTTGAAAAGTTATTTTAGAAAAATCGTATGTTACTTGACTCATATCAAATTCGGTTCCATCAGAAAAAACATACACCCCAAACTCTAAAACGTCCACATCATACTTTTTAGCTGTACCGTAAAGTAGTTTGTAGGCATGAGGCAACATAAAGTCATCGGAGTCCAGGAAAGCAACGTACTCTCCAGTAGCGGCTGCCATCCCAACATTCCTCGCTTCTGCAAGACCAGCATTTTCTTGAGTTATTATTTTAATTCTCTTATCTTTATTTTTATGATTTTCAAGTATTGTGGCTGAGTTATCGGTAGAGCCGTCATTGACGCAAATTATTTCAATATTTTTTAAAGTCTGTTTTTCAACGCTTTCTAAACATTTCTCAAGATACGGCTCTGTGTTGTAAACAGGAATAACAACTGAAATTTTAGGTTGTCTTTCGCTTAGTCCAAAGCAAACTCCTACTAAAAAAACTAAGGCAAATATACTAGCAGCAACCAAAAATATCTTACAAGACTTCATGTTTACCACCCCTCGGCTTTAAACTACACTAAACCCCACGCATTGAAAGGCATACTTTCCCTCTAGGATCAACGTCTGTTATGCGCACTTTAACTTCTTGTCCCACAGAAAGAACGTCCGAAATTCTTCCCACGCGTTCTTCAGATATCTGAGAAATGTGGCAAAGACCTTCCTTACCCGGCAAAAATTCGATAAAAGCACCAAAATCCATTAACTTAACTACTTTTCCCGTATAAACCGCTCCGACTTCAGGTTCGCTGACTATAGAAGTAATATACTCTTTAGCTTTTTTGCACTGTTGCTCATCTTTGCCCAATATATAAATTCGACCGTCTTCTTCTATATCAACTTTAACGTCAAACGTTGAGCAAATTTTCTGAACTATTTTTCCTCCTGCTCCAATAACTTCTCTAATTTTATCTACATCTACTTTTGTTTTAACAATCTTAGGAGCACTGCTCTTAAGCTCACTTCTTGATGACGGGATAGCCTTGAGCATAATTTCATCTAAGATGTAAACTCGAGCATGATAAGTTTTTTCAAGAGCTTCTTTTATAATTTCCATTGTAAGACCCTTGATTTTTAAATCCATTTGAATTGCAGTAATTCCTTTATGCGTTCCCGCAACTTTAAAGTCCATATCTCCGAAAAAGTCTTCAATGCCTTGAATATCAACAAATGTTTTCCATTTATTTCCTTCAGTGATAAGCCCACAAGATATTCCCGCCACGGGCGCTTTAATGGGCACTCCACCATCCATTAGAGCTAAAGTAGACCCACACACCGAACCCTGTGAAGTTGAACCATTTGAAGAAAGAACTTCCGACACTAACCTTAAAGAATACGGAAAATCCTCTTCAGATGGAATCACAGGCAAAAGTGCACGTTCTGCAAGTGCTCCGTGGCCAATTTCACGTCTTCCGGGGCCTCTACTAGGACGTGCTTCTCCCACTGAATATGAAGGGAAATTATAATGGTGCATATATCTTTTTGATTCTTCAGAATCGATACCATCCAAAGTTTGACTATCTCTAAGAGGTCCTAAAGTAAGAACTGTTAAAACCTGAGTTTGTCCTCTGGTGAAAACCCCCGAACCGTGCACTCTGGGAATGATGCCTACTTCTGCCGCTAAAGGTCTTAATTCATTCATCTTACGGCCGTCTACTCTTTTATCTTCGTTCAAAAGCCAACTGCGAACAATCTGTTTCTGCAGCTTGTACATACACTCATCTAAATCTTTGTCACCTTCAGGATAAACAGCGTCCAGTTCTTCGTGCATTTTTTTGCATACTGAAGCGATATTTTTTTCTCTGGAAATTTTATCCTTGTTGTAAAGTGCTACTTTCAGCTCGTCTTCAAATTTACTTTTAACGCTCTCAAACATATCTTCGGAAACGGCGAAACTTTCATACTCAAATTTCTCTTTTCCAACTTCCGACCTAATTTTCTCAATGAACGATATAATTTTAACGTTTTCCTGATGAGCTATCTCAATAGCATTTAACATCTCTTCATTGGAAAGTTCGTTAGCTCCCGCCTCAATCATCGGAATGACCTCTTTAGTGGAAGTCAAAGTGAGCGATAACTTAGATTTTGATTTGAGCTTCTCGCTGGGATTTATTATTATCTGGTCCTCAATCATTCCTACGAAACACGCTGAGATGGGACCACCCCAAGGAATATCTGAAATTGTAAGTGCAATAGAAGCACCAATCATGGCGGCAATTTCGGGTGAGCAGTTTTCATCTACCGACATAACCGTACACACAACGCAAACGTCATTTCGCATATCTTTTGGGAAAAGCGGTCTTATTGACCTATCAATCACCCGAGATGCAAGTATCGCTTTCTCAGAGGGTCTACCTTCTCTTTTAGAAAATGAACCCGGTATCTTTCCAACAGCATAAAGTCTTTCTTCAAAATCCACGGAAAGCGGAAAAAAATCTATTCCCTCCTTGGGATACTTTGAGGCCGTCGCCGCAACATGAACAGTTGTTTCTCCATATTTTATCATGCAGGAACCATTTGCTAAGCCTGAAAACTTCCCTGTTTCCACGACTAGAGGTTTACCCGCAAAGTCTGTTTCAAAAATTTTACTTCCTTCAAACATTTATTATCCTCCATCATCTAATTATTCAGTATAATTATATCAGAAAAATATAAATTTTGAAAACTGTAATAAATAACCCCTCAGAAAACTGAGGAGCTTTATAAATTGTTTAATTATCTCTCTGTTACGACACATACATCGTTTTGCCACTTGATATTAAAATCGTAATTACTACCATTATAAATAACTGTAATTTTACGATCATTGGACATTTTGTCTTGTATAAAAAAGTCTTCTAATGTGTATTCATCTTCATAGCCGTAAAATTTAAATTTCAAATTTTTCATTGCACCAGCACTAACACCTTTGTTTTTCAACTCTGCGTACAGCTTTGAGGCTACTTCAAGACGTTCTACTGAATTAAAACTAAATAACTCATTGCAAGAATATAATGTATTGTTGCTTACAAATTTTGGCAAAGTATCCATTGCCTCTTTAAGTGTAGAGATTGTTCGTGCATCAACATTTAGCACAGTTTCAGCATAATTTATTAAATGACCAATGCATTCACGTGCTTTTTGGGCTTTCTTAGGATTTGCTTTAAATTCACTTGAAAAATTCAAATCTGTGATGAGATTTGCTAAACTTTGCCCAGGCCGATATTCGACAAACCTATATTCCGTTGAGTTACCGCATACATAACCTAACACAACTTGATATAAATAATCAAAAATTCCTCTATCACGTACACTAACACTTAACTTATACCCAGGATAAACACAGTCACTGAGGAGTTTATTATCCAGTATTCTAGAAATATTTTTAATGCAATTAGCTATTTTTGCTTCTTTGCTTTTAGCATTACTATCAAACCTCTCTACACCTAAATGCATTTTAATGAATTCTTCATCGGTTTGAACTTGCTTTTCCTCTTTTGGTTCTTCTTCTGGTTTTGAAAATTTATCTCGCACTTCATAGCCGGTTACAGCGCCCAGTGCGCCCGCACCCATTACAGCAGCAACGATACCTGCAGCTTTAACAAAATTATGTCCTTTAACTAAGGGTACAAAAGGTATTTTCTTAGGTCCCTGTTGGTTATTAAGATTAACTGGCCCGGTGGTTTTAACTGAAACGTTAAATCCGCCATTTTCAGGTGTGTAAGCGCTGGCTTTAGAGCCCGTTGGACTAGCCCCCAACACTAATAAAGATGCCATTCCTAAAGAAGTTGCTTTAGTTAAATTTTCTTTTACGCCTCCCCCGGAAACACTTGCGAGCTCTGCTTCATTTAAACAGCTTGTACCATCCTTCACGAATTCCTCTACTCCTTCTTTTAACATATCAAGGGTTCCTTCATACCCATGAGATTTCAATAATTCATATATTTCTTCAAAATTTTCAAGATCTAAAAGCTTATTTAAATCTTCAGAGTTTTTACTTACATTTGCTATAGCTTCAAAAATTTTCATAGTATTTGACATTTTTAATGTCCCCTATTTGATGTTTTGATTATAACACGAATCCAATTTTTTGTCAAATAAAACATATTTCTCCACTTATATATGTATATATTGCACATGAACATATTTTGTAAAAGCACTAAGAGTTGCATTTGTTAATAATATTTTTATTAACTTACTTAAACTTTCCTACTATCCTTTAGTTGATAAGCTATATGAAACAACCATCCAAAATCTCCCACACATCCGCATCATAAATTGATATTGCTATAAACTTTAAGCCAGCTTTTATTTACTGAGTAAATGATACGTCCAATTTTTGGGAAATAAAAAACCCAGATGCACTTTTGCATCCAGATTAACACCTTAGCATTTATTTTTCGTACTTTACTAAGATACTACTAAGAAGGCTGACACAAGTTAGTTTGCTTTTTATTCCAAGCATATTTTTTCTAAGCCCATACTCTCTGACAAGTCTTACAATGGTTTTTTCGAGAGTCTCATTGCATTCTTCCAGTATTTCTACCGACTCCAAATCATCCAATGTGCAACTACGTCTTCTTTCCTCTAGTTCTACTTTCAATTTAATAGAAGCTTCATCCTCATTAGTACATCTAAGCGCAAATCCTAATTCTAGCCATCTTTTGTTGGCTTGCTCGATTTTGTCTTCTACAGAAACTACCTCTGAAGACTCAACATTCACCGCGTTAGTAGATTTATCAGCAAAAGCTACCGCCGGAAATAAAATCCCTCCTGCAAGAGCTAGAGATAAAACTTTTTTCAATTTTAACATTTACTATTCCTCCAATGAAATTACAAACCTTTACCATATGGTTAACGTAATAATGCCATATAGTTGTCGATTTTTCAAGAAGAAAAAAGCATGCCCCTATTGCTGCATTTCATATAAAATTTACATTTATTTGAATCCGCGTAAACACTCACTAAAGCCTGAGATTATTTTTGCACCCACTGATACACTTCGTGTAAGTTAAAAATAATCAATCTAAATCGCACGAACAATGCGAATCTTCGCAGCTGCAATCCTGGAGTTTTCCCATTATCGCCTCAGGATTCACTCCATTTTTGGTGTAGTAGTCCGCAATAGCTGAACGTATAGCTTGTTCTGCAAGCACCGAACAATGTACCTTAACCGGAGGTAATCCGTCTAAGGCTTCCATGACGGCTTTGTTAGTTACTTTAAGTGCATCGTCCAAGCTTTTACCTTTTATCAGTTCTGTTGCCATAGAGCTAGTGGCAATTGCCGCTCCGCAGCCAAACGTCTTGAATTTAACGTCAACAATGATACCATCTTTTATTTTTAAATACATTTTCATTATGTCTCCGCATTTCGGATTTCCAACTTCCCCTACGCCATCAGCATCCGAAATTTCTCCCACGTTTCTGGGATTTGCAAAATGATCCATAACTTTTTCACTATAATTCATATTAAGCACCTTCTATCTCAAAAATTTACTACTTATTCTTTATTATCTTTTCCCAAAGTGGCGACATATCCCTTAGACGCTTCACTGCTTTTGTAACTTCTTTTATAGTATACTCAATCTCTTCGTCCGTGTTTGAGACTTCAAGCGAAAGCCTCAAAGAACCGTGTGCAATTTCGTGAGGAAGACCTATTGCAAGCAACACATGGCTCGGATCCAAAGCTCCCGAAGTGCACGCCGAACCAGAAGAAGCACATATCCCCGCGGCATCCAATAAAAGTAGTAGAGATTCTCCCTCTATGCCCTCAAAACAAACATTAACATTCCCCGGTAAACGTTTTTTGTCATCCCCATTAAGACGAGAACGCTCTATTTGCAAAAGTCCTTCAATTAACCTATCTCTCTTGCGTGCCAACGTAAAATTTTTCTCTTCTCTGTTTTCAAGTGATAATTCCAAAGCCTTTGCCAGTGAAACTATCCCTCCAACATTCTCAGTTCCCGGACGTTTGTTGCTTTCCTGCCCGCCACCTTGCATTAAGTTTGCAATTCTAATACCTTTTCTTACGTAGAGCACTCCAACTCCTTTAATTCCACCAAACTTATGCGCCGACAAAGATAACAAATCTATATGTTGCGATTTAACATCTATATTTATGTGCCCTGCAGCTTGGACGGCATCTGTGTGAAAAATTACACCCTTTTCTTTGCATATCTTTCCAATTTCTTCAATAGGCTGAATCGTACCTATTTCGTTGTTGGCGTACATTATACTTACCATTGCTGTGTTTTCTTTTATGGAATTTTTAACGTCTTGAGGGTCCACAAAACCATTTTTATCTACGTTCAAATATGTTACCTCAAAACCTTCACCGGCTAACCACTCAACAGTATTCAAAACTGAATGATGTTCTATTTTAGAAGTAATTATATGGTTCTTCCCTTTTTTTAATTGTTGATGCATAACTCCTCGGATAGCCCAATTGTTAGACTCCGTACCTCCAGAGGTAAAAAATATTTCTCTTGGGAGTGCACCGAGTAAGTCAGCAACGATAGCCCTGGCTTTTTCAATCTCTTTACGAGCGCTTCTACCTAAAGCATATATGCTTGAAGGATTACCAAATTGCTCACTTAAAAATTTAGCCATTATTTCAGCGGTCTTTTCAATTGGCTTGGTAGTGGCCGCATTGTCCATATAAATAATCTTTCTCATAACTACACAAAAAGTCTTGCTAAGGCAAGTCCTTTTCAATTATCACCTCTTAAGAATAATAATTCGCTTACGCAAATCTCTATAAACGCCGAAAAAATCAGCTGACCTTTTCTGCATACTGATTTTCCGAGCTTAGACTCACTCCCAAAACTTTATCATATCTCAAGTGGGAATTGGGAATGAATCTTCCGTATTTAATTATAATATTATCAAATGTTTTAAGCAAATCAATCTCTTTTTGTATCTCTTCAGGATAATAACCCGTATAAATTACAAATTCATCTGTACATCCGGAATTCCTGAAGTAATTTATCAAGTTATATATTTCCTTGAATTGAAGCATAGGCTCTAGTCCGCCTACAATTATAGCTTGGGTAATCGGATTAGAAATATACCTTTTATAGATATAACTTAATTCTAAACACTTGGTGGGTAAGTTGCAGGCTCTCATATTCTGGCAAACACTTATGTCCATGCTGAGCTCCCTAAGACACTTAAAATCGCAGGAAATAGCGGAAATAAACATAGAAGGCTTTTTGTAATCTTGAAAGTTTTCATCCACTATATCCTTAACCCTCATCAGATTACTCATGTAAACTAAACCACTTTCTCTTTTCAAATTCCTGTTTACGCTCACGACTATACGCTGACACAGGAACTAAAAATCCTACTACTCTTGAATAAGTGTCTACTGCCTCGCCCCCACATTTAGGACATTGTTTAGAAAAGAAAGCATGTTCATCCTTACAAACAGATATCTTGCAATTGTATGCAAAATAAATAACTCCTGATTTTGCTATGTGGTTAAGTAAATCCCAGGCTTGTTCTTCACTCGCAAACTTACCTGCCAAATTTATATGTGAAATCTGGCCTCCACCACATTCCTTATCAAGCTTGGCACCTAACTTTATTTTTTCATTCAAAGTACATTTTTCCATCAAAGGTATCCACTGATTGGAATATATAAAATACTGTTCTTTCTGAGGATAAAGTAGACCGTCTTTGCTGCTAAGCACCACGTTAGCTCTCTCTGCCGGAACTGCCTCAACATTAATACTATAGCTGAAGTCATAAGAGTCTTTTTGCTGATTTATGAGATTAAGTATCTGAGTTGCAAATTCAAGTCCCTCTTGCGAGTACGATTTATTCTCAAATTCATCTGAATTTACTAAACCAAATTCATAAATGGTTTCATACATCGCAGTAATTCCAATAGTATTGTATTGCTTCTCGAGTTCTATTAAACCATAAGTATAATTCGGGAGAAGTCCGTTTTGGATATTCTCTTTGATTATATCTCTAATAACGTCAAGTACTTTTACGCAAATATCTAATCTTTGTTTCAATATCTCCATAAACTTTTCTTTATCGCCTTCGGACTCTATAGCAATACGTCTAAGATTAATGGTGTTAACCTGTACACTACCCACGGAAAGAGATGTTCCTCCTACGGAGTTAATAAAGGCGTCAAGCTTTGAAGTGTTAGAGATAAGTCTGCAACAATTAGAAAGGCTGGTAACATCATTTCCTACGTAAAAATTACTATCATACCACTTTGTGTTATGTTTATTGCACCAACGTGCAAACTCTTCGTCAACAAATTTGCCGTCTTGGAATAAAAGAGAATAAGTTAAAACGGGGAAAGTCATCATGGTTTCTTCGCGTGTATCTGAAACTACTTCCATAAACACTTTTTGATGTTCTATGATACCTTCAATGTGGTCAATAACATACTCTCCGTTTGGAAATTGACGTCCACCAAATAGCTCAACGAGATAATTTCTATCCATAACAGTAATATTGGAAAACGCACATTCGGTAACTCTTAAATACGGTTGATTTAAATCGTAGACGAATTTTTGGAAACACTGTCTTCTGTAGTACTCTGGGTCTTTCAAGAAAAATCCATTTTTTACATCGTTGTACCAAAAATAATAAGAGTAAAGCAGATAACTAGGTAGCCCAACAGCTCCACTGCTTCGATTGGCGGTCCAGCTTATGAATTCTAATACGTGGTCATTAAAAGTTGTTAAGTGTTGGCAGGGTGCTGTTTTGAATTTATTTATGAAGTAAAGCCCCTTTTCAACCAGTTTATCAAGGTCATACGCATAGCAATATGGGATAAAAGAAGCTGTAGAAGAATTATGTAAATAAAATTCACCGTTCCACTCGCCCTCAAGCCATTTTTCGGCTAGATCTTCCCCATACTTCTCAACTAGATTTTTGAATATTTTATTATACGATAACAATTTCGTGTGGGGTTTTACCATATCTGAAAGTAAAGTACGAATATCCAGAGTGGTACTGTTTGCATTAGCGTCGATAGTAGTATCTGCCACACTGGTGGAATTTATAAAATTATCAATGAAGTCAGTAAAGTTTAGATTTGAATCAGAGAAACCATTCATCATTAAAAACTTATCGCCGTATTTTTCTTTCAGTTTCTTAAGTGACTCCGCGAATAGAGGATACAATTTTAAATTAATCTTCATTATTTTCATTACTCCTTGCATTTACCCAAATATTTGCATTCATAAAATCCATGAACTTACCGTCCACTTCTAAAACAGGCAAACTCTTAAACCCTGTGTCCTCGAGGTCTTCTAATTTATCACTCTCCACAAAATTTATCCCTTTTTTCTTCAACTTTGTTTTTAATACGATGCACTTTGGGCATCTCTCGCTAGTGTAAAGCTTAACCATAAATTCTTACTCCCTTTTGCTAAAGTTACTTAAGAAACACTCTATATTTTTTCTGTTTTGCGGTGCACCGACCCGACTGTCCGAATTTACCGGACAGAACCTATTTTACAATTATTCATTACTATTCCAATTTAAATTTATTATCCGTTTATTTTATACCACGAAAGCGCAGCTTCTTTTAAATTTAAAAACCTTAATTATGATCTGCTCAAATTCACAAAGCCCCGCTACGCACTTACTCAAAAACTAACACTCGCTTGATTTATTTGTTCTTTAAATTCACTTATTTTCTCTTCTTATCGTGCTCGTGTGAAGAAGACAAAGTTTTTGATGGTTTTTTACTATCACTCTTTCTACCCATACTATCTCTGAACTTATTAAAGCCTCTCCTTAAACTATCAGCCAATTCACCCAATCCCTCTCTAGAAAATATGGATGCTTCACTGCCGTTGGAGACGTTCGTCATTTCCGGATTGGTTCTCGGTGTAGAAGTTTCTGAAGCCGCGGTGTGGGATTGGGAATTTGATCTTTCTCTGGAGCAACCCTTAGTGTTTAGCGCTTTAGTAGGAGACGACACCGCAGTAACTGTAGCACTTCGAGCAGGTACAGATCTGGGAGCAGCTGGAGCAGCAGTAGGCTTCACTGCAGTAGGGTTCCCATTTTGAACAACGGGCTGTGCTGCTTCTGGAGGCGCGGTATTAACTACAGGTGCTTGAATCTCAGCCGCGGGAGCAGCAGCACCACTATTCTGTTGATCTTCCTGATGAGGCTCTGCAGCAGCTGGCTCTGCTGCCATTTGAGTTTCTACCACGGGCTTAGTCTCAGGCGATATTGTAGGCTCCGGCTGAACGGGAGCGTTTCTCTTTTGCTCAGCCTCCTCATGCGGCTCCTCAGCTAGTAATTCCGGGCTTGAGGCTGGAGAAAGATCAGTGCTGGCAAGCTGCGTATCAGTTGAAGTACTTTTATTATCATGATCTTCCGAACCCAAGTCGGAGCTTTCCTCTTCCTCACTTTTTCCCTCAGTTACAACTCCTTGATTCGAACCTTCAGGAGCATTTCTCAGCTGATTTTCCATAAACTGTTTGTGGGCCTTTGCGAATTTTACAAGCACTGAAGATCCGTTGCTGCTCATTCCATACGTAGATAGGCATACTTTTAAATCTCGTGCATCTGTTTGCTCTAATGCCTGTATAACAGCCTGAACCGCTAACAAACTGGCTTCATTTTCAGGATACTTAAAAATACCAGTGCTAATTGAAGGAAAAGCCACGGCAGTGCATCTGTGCGCGGCTGCTAACTTAATACTATTAACATAAGCATTCACTAGTTGTTTCTTAATATTTTCATCGGCGGGCGAACTCTTATCTCTGAGATTTGGTCCTAAAGCTTGAATGATATAGCTTATGCCATTACCTCTTAAACCAGTTGCTCGCTGAATCATGGCATCGCCGGTATTCAATCTACTCAACCCTGTTTCATGCTTCCATTTGCTTGCTTCTTCTTCAGCAAATTGGTCTGCTCCATACACAACTCCGCAGCACCCATTTCCGCCTCCAAGATTAGCATTAGCTGCGTTCACAATAGCAAGTTTCTCGTTTTGAACATCACCTTGGGCTTTAAATTCAACAATATTTAAGTTTTCGAAAGAAAGCCTTTTTGCCGCCTCTGCATGATTTCCGAAATATTTAATTATATATTCAGTTGTAGAATCTGCACTCAGCGTAAAAGAGGAGATATCATAATCATTATTACAAGCCCTGTAGTGGTTTCCCTCGGTGTAAGTTAAATCTTTATCATCATTATTTCTGCTAGACCAGAAATTTTTATTTTTTACATCTTTTTTAGAACCTGGACGACGCTCCCCACTCTTTGGTCCGTCGCCTCCACTTCCTGGTCCCGGTTCTGAAGGTGGGTCTGGTTCTTTTTTAGAATCTGCAAGCAAATACACCGTAAGAGCACCTAAAGTTAAAACCGAACCTGGAACTCCAATACCAACTCCAGCAGTAATCCAAGGATGACTCTTAACAAAGTTCTTGGATTTTTCCATTACTTGCTTTGGGGTAATGGACGAACTCACGAAATGTCCGGCTGAAACCCCAATCCCCGTAGAAGAAACTGTCGCCAAACCTGCCATCAATGCCGCAGCAACCTTGGATCCCTTTCCTCCACTGACCGCTTGCAGGTTATCTTCACTTAATTTAGCCCTATTAATTCGACTACACACAAACTTATCAAATTCCTCTTTGAAATCATCTATATTTAATTTACCCTCGTAGTATTTGTATAGCTTGTAAAGATCTTCATAATTTTGAGCCTTAGAAAGTTTCAAAGTCCCTTGTTTATCGTCTAAAATACTACCTAGTATTTCTAAAACATCAACCTTAGAGTTCATAGCATTCACTCCTTTATCCAAGTTCTACAAATTAATGCGCGTTGTTAAAAAAATCTGATCAAATTCTACATTTAGCCTGTTATCTAGATTCTAACACTAAATACAGTGTTAGTCAATACATAAAACTACAAATTTACAATATGCATAATAACTGCCTCTCGATTTCAAATTCCTTGTAAGTTGAAACGTATTATTTTTGAAAATCAGTTTACCCCTTGCTCACAACAATCACAACTTCTGAACCGTAATCTACTAAGTCTCCTGCTTTGTAATCCTGATAACCAATTACCGTCCCCGCTGGAACTTTGTTGTTACTCTCTCTGACCTCCGTGGGCTTAAACTTCGCTTCTGATAAAATCATCGACGCCTCCGACAAAGATTTACCCATTATACTAGGAAGTTCTCTTTTAGACGGCCCTTTACTAACATTCACCGTTATTATCGACCCTGCATACATTTCTTCTCCATAAGCAGGCGTTTGAGAAATGATAAGACCTTCCTCTATGGTATCGTGGAATTCCTCCGAAATAACAACTAAGTTATAAGGGTTCTCGGAAGTAGCCATATTTTTAGCACTACTCAAACTCTTCCCCACAAGCTGTGGAACTTCTACTTTTGTTCCTTCCTGTTCATCAGCAACTTTTTCTAAAAGAGAAGCTGAGTTTGAAGATTGCTCTTTAGTTGACTGGTCGATATCGGAATTTTTCTCCTTAATCCAAAACCAGTACACTCCAAAAGCTGTTAAAAGAATCAATATCGATGAAACAAACGATATAACCCACAAATTTTTCGTATTAGTCTTTTTTTCGCTTTTCGGAACATTAAACTTAAAAGCATCGGTTTCTTCTTCATAGATATTCTTGACTTTTACCACCTGAGAATTTGAAAGTTCTATTTTTAAGGTCTCAAATGATAACGTCCTGCTACGAGGATCCACTCTTAGAGCATTGGCTATCCCCGATACAACATTTTCCGGCAACTCCTTAAGCACGCTCGAGGGCATTAAAAGCCTATCTTTCTTACTTCGCTCCGTGGCGCAACCAGGATAATCACCCGTCAAAGCAAAAAACAAAGTAGCGGCGTATCCATAAACATCAGTGGATTCGGATATCTCTCCATTTAGAGTGTATTGCTCAATTGCCGAACAACCATCAATTAGTTCATTTTTGAGCTCGGATTTGTTGGTGCGAAAATCGGGCGTCATAAAACCGCTAAGTTTAACCGTATTATTAGATGTTACTATCAAATTAGAAGGACTTATCCCCAAATGATAAACTTTAACAGCAGTCATTTTGCTTAAAGAAAAAAGTAACGGCATAAAAAGAATTCTTGCCTCTTTCCACTTAAGACGTCCACCGTGTAATGCTAAATATTTATCAAGCGTTTCTCCTTCTACCCACTCCATGATTACGTACACCGTATTGTTTTCTTCCAAGATATCATAAACACCCACAATAGATGAAAGGTTCCTTAATTTTGCAATACACCTAAAATACCTCAAAAATTTTGCGTATATTCTTTTAAATTCATTATCAACATCGGGAATACTTTTTAATTTGACACTTCCGTCTTTATCGTGGATGCAGTATCCTTCCGGAAACAGTTCCCGCACAAATACTTTTTGTTCTTTTATTAAATCAAATCCGATATAGTTAAGCCCTTCAACGTCTTGGGAAAGACCTTGTCCGAGTAAGTATCTTTTACCAACTAAACTTTTTTTAGCCCTGAATGGCGCAGGCTGGTCCAAATTCAAAGTTTTTCCGCAACTCGAGCATACATTATCTTCATTTATTTCTCCCATACATTCCATGCACAAATTTAACACTTTTTCTACCCCCTTAAGAAACTGTCGGTTCAAGAGATGTTGTATAAGTTGTTTATAATATTTTCTATTTTAATCTTACTTTTTATATAAAATTTGTCAATATCTAAATTAGGGTCATCTGTTCCCTTTAGCCCCAAACTACCTGCAACAGAAGCATTTAAAATTTTAATTATGGGATTAATTTGTGCAAATAATACAGGTTCATAATCAATATTTTTAGCCCCTTGAGAAAATAAAATCACAGCGGCTTTGTTTTTTAAAATATCGGTTTTGTGCCTTGAGAAATAAAATATTTGTAAGCGGTCCAAAATTGCTTTTAGCGGCGCAGGATATGAGGCGTTGTAAACCGGAAAAGCTATGATCACCAAATCGCATTCTATAAGTAACTCTCTTATTCTATCCATATCTCTGAATATACATTCACCGCTATCCTTACATTTCCAGCATCCCACACACGCTTTTATTTCTAAATCGTAAGCGTTTATAGTCTCTACGGAAAAATTAGATAAAAATTTAAGGAAATACTTCAAAAGCTTCGAAGTATATCCTTGCTTGTGCGGTGAGCCAAATAAAACAACCGCTTTTTTCTTCTTCATTGGTATCCTTCCTGAATATTCAAAATTTTTTGAGTCTCATCTCTGTTTAAATAAACACTCTGAATTAAACCAATCCCTAAATATAAACACGCCGCCGAAGAACCTCCAACACTAAAGAACGGAAGCGTAACACCCATAACAGGCAACAAACTTAAACACATACCTAAATTGAAAATAGTCTGCGAAACTACCAACCCCACAAACCCAAAGCAAATAAGCATCCCTATAATTTCACCAGAATGTTTGGCAATATAGCATATCCTCCATACGAAAAATAATATCAAACAAAACAAAATTAAGCAGCCAACAAATCCGAGCTCTTCTCCTACTGCTGCAAAGATAAAATCACTTTCTTGAACAGGTACCACGCCCTTTGCTACTCTCGGACCATGAAATAGTCCATAACCAAACATTCCTCCTGAACCTATTGAAAGCTTTCCTTGAATTTGCTGATAACCCATGTTAAGAGGATCGGCTTCAGGATTAAGCTGCGTAATCATTCTTCTACGCTGGTAGTCTGCCAACACAAAGTGCCACATAAACGGTGCACTCACGGCCGCAAATACAACCATCATTATGAAATATCTCAGAGGAAGTCCTGCCATGAACATCATCGTTAAAGCAATGCACATAAATATTATAGCCGCACCATCATCTCCTTGAAGATGTGCCAGGGCCATTGGCGTTAAAACATGTAACCCCAACATAGCAATATTTTTTAAATCATAAAATCCATTTTCTTTTTTCCTGACGTCCGCAAGATGTTTTGCAAAAGTTATCATAAACCCTATTTTCACCAGCTCCGATGGCTGAAATGTTATACCTCCGGGCAGACGAATCCAAGCTCTGGCGTTTATCCCCATTGACCCCTCTACTTTAATTCCTACAAATAGCGTACAAACCATTAAACCTATTCCAACTATAGCAATCCATTTCCACTTCTCAGCTAATACCTTGTAGTTGATAGTTTGAAGCAAAAATGCCCCCGCAAGACCCATCACTACAGATAAAAACTGTACCGTGAAATAATTAAAAGTTTCTCTCGATATACTCTTTACAACACATAAGCTATAAACTGAAATCAAAGCAATAAGCACCCAAAGTACTTTATCGCCATATTTCACACACTGACCCATAATTTTAAATATATTCATAATTGATATCCTTTTTATATATTGTCATTAACTCATTCTACGTAAACGATTTATGAAAAATGTAACGAAAAATATTAATGTCGAAACTAAAACTATCGTTGAACCTGCCGAGGTCCCGGCATAATAAGAAATCAAAAGCCCCGACACCCCTGAAACAAACGAAAAAGCCACAGATGCCAAATGATAAGCCTTCATACTTCTGACGATATTCTTAGCTGATGCAGCGGGCAAAACTAGTAGCGAATTTATCATTAGCATGCCTATCCATTTTAGGGAAATAGTCACTATGATTGCAATTAAAATAACAAAAATTCCTTTATAAAACTTTACATTTATCTGTTTGCTTTGAGCTAGGTCGGTGTTTAAACTGGATAGCAATAAACTGTTGAACGACATCATCCATATTACTAATACTATTATGAGTGAAAAAAATAGCATTATGATTTCACTTTTGGTAATTGAAAGGATATCCCCAACTAAATAAGCCGAATATTTAGCAAATCCACCGCTTAAAGAAAGTATGAAAATTCCTAAAGCTATTCCTGCTGACGAAAACACTCCAATTACAGTATCAGCCGAGGAAATTTCCGAATGCATTATCAGTGAAATTCCAAGTGCAAATATTATTGAAAATCCCAACATGGCAATTGAAGTATTGCTGATTCCCAAAAGCACCCCCAAAGCAATTCCCGTTAAAGCACAGTGACCTAAAGCATCCGAGAAGAAAGACATCTTATTGTTTACTATCATCGTCCCCACAAGACCTAGAAGAGGAGTTATTAAGATAACCGCTAAAAAAGCATTTTTCATAAACGTAAAATTTACCCAAGAAAAGGGCAGTAAGTTCTCCATCACACTGTATATCATTTCCATAACTCTTCCACTCCATCGATTCCAAATGTTTCTCTTACTTTTTGACTGTGCATAAGCGCGCTAGCCTTTCCAGTTTCTATGATTGTATGGTCAACCAGTGCATATGAAGTCGCATATTTTACCACGTGCCCTAGATCGTGCGAGACTAATATTACCGGCATGTGATAGTCCTCGCGCATCGAATCGATTATACCATAAAATCTACTCGTCCCCTTGCGGTCAACCGCTGAAACAGGCTCGTCCAAAAGCAAAATATCAGGTCTGGGTTCAAGGGCAAAAGCCAGCAGTACTCTCTGAAGTTCTCCGCCAGAAAGTCTTCCTAGCGGTACATCCACATGGTGGTGCACTCCTACTTTTTCAAGCAATTCACTTGCGTTTTTGCGGTCCTTCTTTCGGTGGCCAAGCCAGACGGGTAATTTTGAAGAATTAGCACAAAACAAATCCATAACAGTGATAGGTGTGCTTGCATCGAAGCTAAGTCTCTGAGGAACATATCCTATTCGAGGATTCGGTATCTTTTTACCACTTGAATTAAAAAAGTCTATGGTGCCGGCAAAATCCTTCATCTTCAAGATAGTCTTTAAAAGAGTAGTTTTTCCTGCTCCGTTACGACCTATCAATGCTAAAGTCTCTCCGTGATTGGCAGTAAGCGTGACGTTATTTAAAATGACAGTTCCACCTTTTTTAACCCTCAAGTTTCGTATTTTTACACTGCAGTGGCATACGTTCATTATTATTTCAAAGCCTCCTTCAGCACCTCTAAGTTCTTCTTCATGGTGTTCAAGTAAGAATCAAGAGAAAAATCTCCCGTGGCAGCAGGGTCAAGCACATAGATTTTGGCATTTGTTTCATTTGCAATAGTTTGAGCAATAGCTTGAGAGTACTGAGGCTCCACGAAAATGCAGCTGATATTTTTCTCTTTTATCAGATCCACGATTTCTCTAATTTCACTCACAGGAGGTTCTTCATCAGGTTCATGATTTATAACCCCTACAACGTTTAGTCCAAACTCCTCAGCAAAATACGGAAATGCCTCATGAAAAGTTATGATATCTTTTTTCTCTAAACCGCTTAATTGAGATTTTATTTCCGTCTTTAAATCGTTTAGTTTAGAAACATACTCTTCTAAATTTTGAGTGTAAATTTTCTCGTGTGAAGGATCAAGACGTTTAAGTCCATCGGCAATGTTTTGGGTCTGTTTTATATAGTTGCTTACGGACATCCATATATGAGGGTTATACTCGTGGTAATGATGACAGTGCTCCTCGTGCTCACATTCATCTTCCTCTTCTAAAAGTTTTACCCCTTCACTTGAATCTATAATTTTGGCAGTAGGTATTTCATTTATCACTCGGTCTAAAAAATTTTCCATTCCCGCCCCATTGACAACAAACGCCGATGATTGCTCTATTTTTTTCAAATCCTCGGAGCGTAGCTGAAAGTTATGCAAACAGCCTGTGTTACTATCGCACATATTCATAGTCTTAACGCCAGGCACTCCCTTAGCAATATTTGCAGTCATTACGTAAACAGGATAGCAAGACGTTACAATCTTAAAATCGGTATCTTCCTTTTTTTGGCAGCCTGCCAGAATAGTACAAGTTAGAAAAGCCGTCACCATAGCAAAAAATTTCTTCAATTTTACAACCTCACAAAAAATAATGTTTTTAAAGTTTTATTTTATAATAATTTTTTTGAACCAATAAGTAAAGCTATATACAAATATTTATCTTAATTTTTTCAAATAATTTATCTCCAATTCCCCTCACATTCTTCACTTCTTCGATACTTGAAAATCCTCCAAAACTTTCTCTATATTCAATTATCCTCTTGGCCATCGCCGGACCAATCCCATGGAGTTTAGTAAGCTCGGTTTCCGAAGCTGTGTTTAAGTTGATAATTTCACTCATTTCTTTGGATTTTTCAGCTGAACTATACCCAAAATTCATAGAGCTACTTTCACTATTTCTGACCGTTGAAACTTCCACCACTTCAGCACTACCGGGAATATAAAACGCATTATAGCCCACCATGGCTGCAAACATGAATATTGCTAAACATATTAATATCCTCTCGGAACTCAATTTGCTACCATGTCCAGAATTGCTCAAAATTTTCACTCCTTTGCTCTGTGGTCGATATATATAATTTAGACCAATTTCCAAGCGCAGTAAATACAAAAATGCCCGCACTACTTAACGCGAGCATTCGGTTAAATTCTATTTCTTTGTAGCCTGTTTGTATTTAGAAGTAAAGTTGCCATCTACAGCTCCTAGATTATCATGTATCGCGTTCAATTTTTCCATTACCCGCTTAGAAGCTAATCTCTCCGAAGGCGAAAAGTTTTTATCCTTTGGTATTTCTTTGAGTATAGCTTCAATTGGTTCAATTATCGCTTGGATGCCATCTGAAAAATCTTTTAACTTATTACCATCAAGCGGGGCCCGGAGTAGCACAAAATTCCTACTGAACACCGAGCAACCCTCATATATCTCTTTCAAATATTGTTTGCTTTTGCTTTTTGAGCTACATTTTTGAACTTCGTCATTTATACGCTGCGAAAAAGCTCCTACCCAATTTTTTAGATCAGTCAGAAATCCATTTACATCTTCATTCTTTGCACTAAATTTTCCGTTAGCTAAATACTTAGAAGAAATATCGGCAAGTTTATCATTACATTTTTCAAGGTCACTTTGAAATTTTGATCTCCTAGTTAAATTCATTTTCAACACCCTTTCTTTAATTTTACTCCCTATATACCCAAGTTCTAAATTCAGTGTTTTTTTAGCTTTTTTACATTCTGGGTTAAAACTTATTTCACCACCTTATCCTTAATTAGACACGCCAAATTATATGATATATGTATATAATTGTCAATAGTGATTAGAAATAAAAATTAATTATATAAATAAAATATAGTTTTTGCGTTGTTCGCAAATTGGCAAATATTTTTCAAAAAACAAAATTTAATATTGACAAAACAGTTCAAGAATGTTAATATATTTTTATAACACAGATAGGAAGGAGAAACTTAGATGAATAAAGATTTGAAAAAATTATATGAGTACTGCAAATCTCAAGGATATAACGAATCTGAAGAGCAATTTCAACAGGACTTAAGCAAAATAATTATCGAAGAACTTAAGGGCGAAGATTTAATCAAAGTTTCAGGAGGCAAAAACGGAAAGAGAGTAGTTGCAGGGGCTTTGTCTGCTCTTTTGGGCATGACTTCAGGAATGGCTTCAGCTGCTGGTACCACTCCTAACTTAAAACCATCATCTAATTCCACGGTAGGAGGTTTTAAATCCACTAGAGCAATACCTCGTCGCACAGCCTCCGCAGCACCCTCAATTGCTTCAACCACTAAAAGCTCAAACAAATTGGCAAAAATTTTGGGCGGTGGAGTATTGGCATTAATTCCGGTCGGAGGCGTGATTAGTGCGAGCGGAATAGCTTACGCATTAACACACAAGAAAGAAGAACCCAAAGATCCTGAAAAAGAAATTAAAGATCCTAAAAAAATTGAAGCTCCCCACACCGACAACTCACAAAACCGCCCTGGTGAAATCGAACCACCCAAAATAAATGATCCGCCTCCGACTCCGGAACCAGGACCAGAACCTGATGTTCAGCCAGGATTCGGACCAGACAGTGACGCGCCGGGTAAGCACAAAGAAGTGAAATCGAGCCAAGAATACTGTGGCCAACTTTTTGATATAGCACTCAATGAATTTATAGCAAGGGCAGCCGCGTGCGGGAATTTTCTAACAGATCTAAGATCCAGATCTAAAGAAACTTTTTACGCATTGGCAAGTAGGATACTATCTTCCAGTAAGGCTATCTATGAGGCAAATCCAGCCGAGGGAACATTTTCAATTTATTCTCTAAGTGGTAACTCACTAGATGTTATAGAATCATTTATTTCTGAATGCTCTTCTTTCATCAATAATAGCCTGAAGATATACTGTAAAGATTATAACAGCGAGGACAGTATGGCTCTAGAAAAATACACCTCGGAAACAAAGTTTGAATCGGTGATGCAGTCAAGTGCTGGTATTGATGATTTTATAACACAAAAACTTAATAACATGGATGAAGGCTTATACAAAACACTTGAGAAAGAAATAAGTACTTACCACACAAAAGATTTACTGTTCATTATGAGAGCACTCCTCTTGGCTATCAATGACCGCACACTCGGAAATACGCGCAAAATTGAAGACATTGATGATAAAATTGATTATAGTTGTCGTATGGTAAATAGCTACGGATTTGGAATATTTGTTGATTGGTTTATTAACATATTGCAGTCTAAGCCTACGCAAGCCTCAACAGAGGTTGCTGTAGAAGATGTTGTTAGCGACGATGAACCGGACCCAGATTTAGCAGGTCTATCTGAAGAACAATCTGATGATTAAACCCTCGATTTGGAATTGCGTGAAGGGGCCGATGACTAAAAATCACAAATAGTCCTCGTAATCCAGCCTCAGCGCTACTTCTTTTAGGTATTCAAAAAACCTTGAGGTGGCGCAGGTAAGTTTTAGTTTATATAATGGCGCCCAGCCCAAATTATCTTTCAGAAAACTAAATCAAATAGGGGTTGTTTCAACTCCGAGAGAAATCATAAGTTAAATCCTAGATCAATCTCTCCCATGAACTCTACAGCCTAAAGTTTCAAAAAGTTTTTTGGGGGAGTAAAGTAGTTTTAATTTCAAATGAATTTGCCACGCTATAAATGCGTGGCCGTTTTTGTGCTAAAATATGATAATATTCACCGCTTATAGATTATAATAAAAATAATTAATAACCCAAGGAATTTAATATTAGGAGAGAAGCAAAGTCATATGAACAAAGAACAAGTTAAAACCTACTGCTTATCCCTTGAAAACGCATACTTAGATACTCCTTTCGATTTTAAAACTGAAGTCATCCGCCATAGGGGAAATAACAAAATGTTTGTGTTGTTTTCCTCTCCTGAAGAAAGACCTTCCATGAATTTAAAATGCGATCCATTAGAGGCCCAGTTTTTAAGGAGCGTCTATAAAGAAGTTATTCCGGGATATCATATGAACAAAACTCACTGGAATACCGTTTATTTAGATGGAGATATCCCTGAAGAAGAAGTAAAATCAATGATTGAAAGTAGCTACAATCTAACAAAACCAAAATGCAAAAGAAAAACCACGCAATAGCGTGGATACTTATTTCATAGTATGATGCAAACCAAACCGTTGCAACCCTCATTAATAATTCTTTCTATAGTTTCTTTTATCTTCTCTCGAGCGTCGGGGGGCATTCTGTAAAGTTTGTTATGTAAACCTTCACTTACGAGCTCATGCAGTGATTTACCAAATATATTCGATTCCCATATCTTTGAGGGACTCTCTTCAAATTCTCGCAGTAGATACATCACTAGCTCCTCAGATTGCTGTTCTGAACCAACTATAGGAGTGACTTCGGTGGTAATGTTGGTTTTGAGCATATGTACAGAGGGCGCAGAAGCCCTGAGCCTGATACCATATTTGCCATTTTGTTTTATAATTTCAGGTTCATCCAAAGTTAATTCTTCCATCGTTGGCATAACTATGCCGTATCCCAATTCATCCACTTCGTCGTAGGCGGCAGCTATTTTTTCATATTTTTTTCTCATGTGGGCTAAGTCCATCATACAGTTCATCAACGAACATTCATCTGTTATGTTTATACCTGTTTTTTCACCTAATACTTTGTAGAAAAGCGTGGGGTCTAAAGTAACATTGACTCTAACATTTCCCTTACCTAAGTCAATAGAACCAACTTCCGCGCGTTTAACATACTTACATTCAGAAAGATCATCCATCATTTTTTGAATTTCACTTATCTTGCTAAGATTCCTCGCAGATTCGCTTATCACAGAATAAACCGCTTCTCTTAACCAATGGTCTTTTTCAAGAGGAGTCAACCACTTAGGCATGTTTATTCTGATTTCTTTAATCGGAAATTCAAAAAGAAGCTCAGCTAGTATTCGTTTTATTTCGTTCTCATCCAATTCACTGCAGTTTACCGGCAAAACCGGGACTTCATATTTTTCGGAAAGTTTATCTGCCAAATCTTTGACGTCTTTAGAGTATGGATACATACTATTTAAGAGTACTATAAAAGGCTTATTTATTTCTTTTAGCTCTTTGACCACTCTTTGTTCTGCTTCTTCGTATTCACTTCTAGGCATATCACTTATACTGCCGTCAGTGGTAATGACCAAACCTATGGTGGAATGGTCCGTTATCACTTTTTTAGTTCCTATTTCAGCAGCCATGTTAAAAGGAATCTCTTCCTCATACCAAGGCGTTTTTACCATTCGAGGTTGGTCGTCTTCGATATATCCCAGTGAACTTGGAATGACATAGCCCACACAATCAATCATGCGAGCCCTGAAGCTTGCGGCATCATCAACGTTTACTTCTACTGCATCTTCTGGTATAAATTTAGGTTCAGTGGTCATTATGGTACGTCCCGCTGCGGATTGAGGCAATTCATCAATTGCTCTTTCCTTTTGATTATCATCGGCAATGTTTGGTATAACGAGTGTGTCCATGAACCTTTTAATAAACGTGGATTTACCAGTTCGAACAGGTCCTACAACACCAATATAAATATCTCCATTAGTTCTTTGGGATATATCCCTATATATGTTACGTTCTTCCACTTTGCTTCCTCCTGAAAATTATTGTGATTATACTGTAACTCTCAAGCAATTTTTATTTCATAGGTATTAAAAGCATACCGCTATTTTTTACTTTATCTTCAGAGATATCATTTTCTCGTTTTATCATTTCCGCACACGTATAATATTTTCTCGCGATATCCCATATATCCTCTCCTGCCGAAGCATAGTAGACCGTCAAAGAAGCATCATCTTTAGGCACAGCACTTGTTTCGTCCGTCATTACACTTATTACCATATCTTGTTTTTTAGAAACGTAAATTTCTCCAAAAAGTTCGGGGTTTATTTTTATTTCTATACTATTTGAACCCATTAAACTGCAGTTTATCGCACCGGATAACATCTTGATTTCACATACCATCTCGGAAGGGTTACTATCAAATGGTTTGGAGTGTTCAAATTCAAGTATTCTCTCGATATACATCGGAATATTTTCGTTATCAAGTGCTAAAATACATATATTCATCTTGCATTTGAAAACTATGTTTTCCTCCTCAAAATGAGGGTTAACACTATATGTGTCGCTCCAAGCATCAATCAATTTTGAAACGTTTGAGTCCGATAAATTTACTGTATCTTTATGGGAGAAGTTATCTCTCACAATTTCAGAAAGCTGTTCCATTTTGATGCTATCTTTCATAACATCCACATCGTATTCGGTAGAGTATACATCAGATACAATAGAAATGTCTTTATTATTAAACGCCATTACTGTTGCAACAATTTTTATTTCAGAATTTATAAAATTAGAATTTTCACCGTTTTCGTTGCATATCTGTTCATCGTGCATGATAACTTCAGAATCCACAACGCATGTAGAGTCTTCGGTAATTCCCGGAACATCCACTATTTGACTCACCGGAATAGTATATTCTAGAGTTTCAGTGTGACCAGTTGATAAATCATCAATGTAGAGAATTTTTATTACTGCTTCGCCTTTAAGTACAGTCTTATTGGACATATTCTTGTATTCACTTATCCTTAAACTTACATCCGAATTCAAGATAGTTTCCGGAGATGAACGGTTTTCTCCAAGCTCTAAAGTTTCATTTAAAGAGAATTGCTGCTGACCTATCCCAATTAGATTATTCATTTTAAGTTTGGTAGTTTTTTGTTCTGTATCATTTCCACTAACCCCTGAAGAAATTTCTAAACTTTTTTTGACATATATTTTGCTACACATTGAAAATGCACCGTGTATGTCCAATTTTCTAGGGCTTACCGCTCGGCAGTTAACATACTCTACACGAGAAGAAGTTATGGCAAAAGCATTTTCAGGGTTTGACCTTATATCAACTGAACATGAAAATGGTACAGAATTTTCACAGCAACGAATTCTATTGTTTTCTGCATCGGAGTATATAACACGTATTTTAGTCATACCCTCCACATTTAAGCGGTCCCCGGAAATATTCCTTGATGTTATATTTGGTTGCAATTTGCACTTAAGAATTTTTTTCATATCCGGACAATACTCGGGTAATGAAAAATCTAAATCAACAGGAACTTCTCTGCAACCTTCAAATACCAGTTCCCGGGCAGATAAATTATCTTTGGTGACGTCATAGTTCATTTTAACCTCTCCTTGATTTACGATATATTATTGAGTTTTATTTCTATTGTGTACTAAGAGTTATTGCATTTTTGTTTTCCTTGAGAGTCAATGCTATAGTTTTCTTTATAGATTATTTGCGATATAGGTACTATTTCATATCCTTCAGCTTTTATAGTATCTATAATTCTAGGTAAGGCTTCTGGAGTGTTTTTAGCTCCATTATGCATCAAAATAATTGACCCCGGTTTTATTTTAGATTTAATTCTTTTAACCATATCGTCGGGAGTAGGGTCTTTCCAATCTAAGCTATCTACATCCCACTGTATACAATGCATTTTGAGCTCATTCGTTGATTCAACCACGCAATTGTTGTAATCACCGTAAGGGGGTCTGAATAGAATCGGACGAGGTGCTCCTGCGGCTTCTATTTTTTTGTTACAGTCTTCTATTTGAGCAAGCACTTTGTCTTTTTCCAGTTTAGGTAGATGAGGGTGAGTATCCGAATGGTTACCAACGTCGTGGCCGGCCTGGGCAATTGATTTTACGGACTCCGGATATTTCTCAGCCCAAAATCCGACTAAAAAGAATGTTGATTTAACACCTTTCTGAGCTAATATATCCAGCAAAGTTTGTGTTTGTTCGTTACCCCACGCAGCATCAAACGATATGCTAACCACCTTTTCTTGTTTGTCTACGCAGTAAATAGGTAGCTTACGCTCTTGAGCTTTGAGAATACGACCTCCGCCAAATGTTAGTGCTCCAACAAGAGAAGTTATCACGCACCCCATGATAATCATTAGTTTTTTTCTGTTTATTACCCATACTTTCATTTAGTCAATCCTCCTTGATACCAATCTATATGATGACTTTTTAAAATCTAGAATAGTTTATTTACAAATTTGTTTTCGATTTTTAGCTAAGTGCTTTTCCGCTTCCGAAACAACTACCGGCATTAACGCAGAAATAATAACTATCATCCACTGTAAAAAATTAAGAGGTTGTGTTCTGAAAAACTCATTTAAACAAGGTACTCCCACCGAAATAATTTGAAGTATTATGCAAAACAGCAAAGAGTAAACTAACTTCATGTTTTTAAATATCCCTGTTTCAAAAAGCGACCTTGAACTTTGAACGTTAAACGCGTGGATAATCTGGCTCAAGCCTAAAGTAGCAAACGACATGGTCCTTCCAATTACAGGATTCGAAACATCCAAATCAAAAAATACTCTTCCAATTGTATAAGCTAGAAAACCTACAGCCGCTATAAAACAACCTTCCACGATAATGTTGTAAGACATCTGCTTTGAAAACAAACCTTTTTTAGGATCCCTGACCGGTCGCTTCATAACTTCGGGCTCGATAGGGTCAACGCCCAAGGCTAGAGCCGGGAAAGCATCAGTCACCATGTTTATCCAAAGCAAATGTACCGCTAAAAGAGGCGTTGGAACTCCTATCAAAAAAGCAATCAACACAACCATAACTTCTCCAATATTGGTGGATAGAAGAAAATGTATGGTCTTTTTGATATTGTCAAACATTCCTCTTCCCTGCTTCACAGCCTCAACTATTGTGGCAAAATTATCATCAGCAATAACCATATCTGCCGCAGATTTAGCAGCGTCTGTGCCGGATTTACCCATTGCACAGCCTATATCCGCCGCTTTGAGCGCAGGCGCATCATTAACGCCATCTCCAGTCATAGCAACTACCGCTCCGTTCTTCTGAAACGCTTTTACTATTTTAACTTTGTGCTCTGGAGATACTCTGGCAAAAACACAGTACGAACTTATAACCTTTTCAAGCTGTTCATCACTGATTTTATTGAGCTGTTCGCCCGTCATAACTTGAGGTTCGCCATCGGACATTCCTAAAGTTCTGGCTATGGCCTTAGCGGTACTTGCATGGTCCCCTGTAATCATAACTGGCTTTATGCCCGCTTGCCTGCAACTTTTAACCGCAAATATCGCTTCCGGCCTGACGGGGTCCTCAATGCCCACTACTCCGCAAAAAATCAAGTCTTTCTCAAGCTCTAAGTCATCAGCGATAAACGAAGTCGGCTCTTTATACGCCACCCCTATAACTCTCAGTGCTTCATTAGACATCCCCTCACAATACTTTTCTATTTTACTTATTGCATGTTGGTCTAAAGAAAATATTCCATTTTCAGTTTTATATCTATTACACTTCTTTAAAATGATATCCGGTGCACCTTTTGTTACTGAAATATATCCCCCTGTCTCCGTTTCATGGAGAGTAGTCATTATTTTTCGTGTTGAGTTGAAGGGTATCTCATACACCCTTTTGAAATCTATATCCAGTTTGTTTTTGCTTATTCCCGCTTTGACAGCAGCTAATAAAATTGCATTTTCAGTTGGTTCGCCTCTGGCTGATACTTCAGTTTTTTTCTTCACAATAAAGGAATTATTACAAAGTGTTCCCAGCTTTAAGATTTCTTCGCCTGCAGCGGAATTAATCCCTACGGCCTTTCCGTCAGCCATTATAGTTTTAAGAACCATTTTGTTCATAGTGAGAGTGCCGGTTTTATCGCAACAAATAACTCCCGTATGCCCTAGAGTTTCGACGGCAGGTAAGTTTCTGACAATCGCATTGCACGAAGCCATCTTTTTAACTCCTCCGGCAAGCACGATTGTAACTACTGCAGGTAAACCTTCAGGTATCGCAGCCACGGCCAAACTGATTGAAATCATGAACATTTCGGTGATATCCGCATGCTGCAATACACCCAGCACAAAAACAATCACACTTATGATAATTATTAAAATTCCAATTACTTTACCTGTGCTCTCAAGCCGCTTGCTCAGAGGAGTTTTGAAAGAATTTTCTTTGTTTATAAGACTTGCAATCTTTCCCACTTCTGTATTCATACCAGTGCCTGTAACAACTGCTCTTGCGTGCCCCCTAGTTACTACGCTTCCAGTAAAAATCATGTTTTTTTGCTCCGCGGGAACAGCATTATTTTTAGTTACAACTTCCTCACTTTTCGAGATACTAAAAGATTCTCCCGTTATCGCCGATTCCTCGACGAAAAAACCCGTAGACTCAACTATTCGGGCATCAGCACAAATTAAATCGCCTGCCTTAAGCACTAATATATCCCCTGGTACTACATCCTGAGAAGAAATTTTCTTAATTTTGCCATCCCTTAAAACTTTAGTATGTGGAGAGGAAAGCTTTTTTAAGGAGTCTATTGCTTTTTCTGCACGACTCTCTTGCATGACTCCTATTGCTGTGTTTAAAACGACTATAAAGAGTATTATCAGAGAATCTATGTATTCAGCTTGGCCTCGGAGATACGAAATCCCAAAGGAAACAACCGCTGCTACCAAAAGAGTAATTACCATAAAATCAGAAAGTTGTTTAATTAGCTTCTTAAAAAAACTTTCCTTCTTTTTTTCGGATAGTAAATTTTTCCCGTGGTGCATAATCCTTTTTTTGGCTTCGAAAGCTGAAAGACCCTTACTCTTCACCACTTTAAGTTCACTTAGCGCCTCTTCTACTGACATTTTGTACCATATCATATTCTCATCTCCAACGACCTACTTCTTATTTTTTGTGTACTTAAATAAATATATAATCCCCCCGCGCCATATATTACACTTTATCTTTCACTTTAAAACTATATTTGATTTCTCATAACTTTCATAAAAGTATTCAAAAATTCATAAATTTATGATATAATAGCTTTGCTGAATTTTTTTAGACTTATAATTAGAATAGGAGAATTGCTATGAAACACATTGTTAGCGTTAATAAGAAGGACCTCAGAGATACCATTTCAAAGGGTGGTTGCGGAGAATGTCAGGCATCTTGCCAAACAGCTTCTAAGGTAGAAAATACTGTAAGCAACCAAAAATGCGAAAATAATCATTAATTAAAAAGATAGGTGAAGCGAGCGGCTTTTTATCCTCTGGGATTTAAAGCCGAAATTTTATGGTACATAAATTTAAATTTGAAAATAACAATTTTGTCTTAGACGTAAACAGCGGTAAAGTTTACATGGTGGATGATGTTACTTTTGATATAATTGATTTCATCCCAAATACTTTCTTCGATTACACAGAATCGTACGTTATTAAAAAGCTTGGAGATAAATATCCGATTGAAAGTATAAAAGAAGCCTATAGCGAATTGCTTGAGCTTTATAATCAAGGAGTGCTTTTTTCAGAAGATCCCTTTTCTCGGATGGCTATCAGTGGTACAACTTCTTCTCCGATAAAAGCAATTTGTTTAAATGTCTCTCATGATTGCAATTTGCGTTGTGAGTATTGCTTTGCTTCAAAAGGAGATTTTAAGTGTCCTAGAGAGCTTATGTCCTTTGAGACGGCCAAAAATGCTGTGGATTTCCTTATCAAAAAGTCAGGAAGCATAAAAAACCTAGAAATGGATTTCTTTGGCGGCGAACCGCTAATGAATTTTGAGGTAGTTAAAAAAACTGTAGATTACGCCCGAAGCCTAGAAAAAGCTCATAACAAAAATTTCAGATTTACCCTCACAACAAACGGATTGCTTTTAGATGACGATAAAATTGATTTCATTAATAAAGAAATGTATGATGTGGTCCTTTCGCTGGATGGCAGAAAAGAAATTCACGATAGGTTCCGACTGACTAAATCCAAAACGGGCTCTTATGAGATTGTTATCCCTAAGTTTAAAAAATTAGTTGAGAAGCGAGATAATAAGCAGTATTATGTTCGCGGAACTTACACACGCAGAAACTTGGATTTTTCAAAAGATGTTCTACATATGTACAAGCTGGGATTCAGCGAAATTTCTATGGAGCCCGCCTTCTTCCAAGAAGGTTTCCAGGACTCTATAACCGAAGAAAATTTAAGTTCTATCCTCAATGAGCATGACTTACTTTGCAAAAAACTCATCGAGCTTAAAAAACAAGGTGAAAAATTAAACTTCTTCAATTTTAAAATAGACCTTGAAAATGGGCCTTGTATCTCCAAACGCTTAAAAGGATGCGGTATGGGCAATGAGTACGTTGCCGTAGCACCTAATGGTAATATATACCCATGCCATCAGCTCGTTGGAGAAGATGAATTCCTGATGGGTAATGTAAATGAAGATAGCTTTAGCGAAGAGTCTAAAGAACAATTTTTAAAATTAAATGTTTATCACAAAAGAACCTGTAAGGATTGTTGGGCGAAATTTTACTGCTGCGGAGGTTGTGGAGCTAAAAATTATCACTACAATGGAAATCTAAAGATACCTTTTGAACTTTCTTGTGAAATTCAAAAGAAAAGAATTGAGTGCGCCATCGCTTATAACGTTTTAAGCAAGTAATGTTTCACGTGAAACATTTTAAAAAAGTTCGCTTGAGAATACAAATTAAAATTCAGCTTTTATAGCCAAACTTTAACTGATAAGCTAATCGTTTTCACACCTATACGTGAACGGTTAGCCTTTTTAATTAACAACTTTCCGAAGATTTCAAACAATGGCTTTGTGTAATGATATGTATTTTAAATTTATATACACTTCTCATTGTTTTATTTTAGAAATTGCACTTTTCTCCAAACGTGAAACTTGCGCTTGACTTATACCTATTTTACTCGCTACTTCTATCTGAGTTTTCCCCTCCAAAAATCTTAGATATAGTATGCTTTTTTCTCTTTCATCTAAATTGTTGATAGTCTGTTTAATATAAATTTCTTCTATCCAGTTTATATCATTATTACTGTCGCCTATTTGGTCCATCATGTAGACGACATCACCATTGCTATCCGAAAAAAGGGGTTCATCTAGTGAAAGCGGTTCTACTATCGCCTCCAACGACATAACTACACTTTCCTTCGATACCCCCATCTCTAGTGCAATCTCTTCGATAGTGGGTTCTTTATTTTTGTCATTCATAAGCTGCTCTTTGATTTGCATAGCCCGATAAGCCATGTCCCTCATAGAGCGGCTAACTCTAAGCGAATTGTTATCTCTTAAATACCTCCGAATTTCCCCTATTATCATTGGTACAGCATAGGTTGAAAATCTTACGTTCTGCGAGATATCAAAATTGTCAATTGATTTTATAAGCCCAATACAACCAATTTGAAATAAATCTTCTAGCGTTTCCCCACGCCCAGCAAAGCGATGAACAACACTCAAAACTAAACGTAAATTGCCGTTTATCAATTTTTCCCTCGCAGATTTACTGCCTTCTTTCACTAGTTTAAGTAAATTTATTTTCTCTTTCTCACTAAGAAGTTTTAAATCCGAAGTATTAACACCGCAAATTTTAACTTTACTGTATTGCATACTGATTTTTCCTCCGCTTCCAGTCATTACCATATTCATAATCAGTATTGACAATAATTCCCTGATTAATTCAATTATTTCAAATTTTTTATCCTTTTTTCATTTCAACCCGCATACTATATACAAAACATTTTTCGAAAGAAGGAATCAAATAATTTGAAATCTAGACATATCAAAATCAAGAACACAAAAATTAAATGGATAACTGTCTTTACTTGCTTAGCTCTTTTTGGAAATCTCACTTCTGAATCCTACGCATTGGACGTCTCTGCTAAATCAGCTATTTTGATTTGCGCAGATTCATGCTGTACGGTCTGGAGTAAAAACGAAACCGAACCGCTTCCCATGGCCAGTACCACTAAAATCATGACTTCTATCCTTGCCCTAGAGCACGCCGCTGCTTATGGAAATAAGGAAGTGGAAATAACGCCTCAAATGATACGTGTTGAAGGAACGTCAATGGGATTAATGCAAGGAGATATAGTAACTCTAGATTCCCTTGCCAAAGGAATGATGCTGTGCTCTGGAAACGACGCCGCAAACGCTGCCGCTATAGCCGTTGGAGGAGAAACCGAAAAATTTATAAGCTTAATGAACGAAAAAGCTAAAATGCTTGGAATGAAAAACACCAAATTTTCAACCCCCTCGGGTTTAGATAAAGACAACCACCACTCCACAGCTCAAGATATGGCTATCTTAGGTGCATATGCAATGGAAAATGAAAATTTTTCTAAAATAGTTTCTCAAAAAAGCATGCCGGTTAAATTTATAAATCCCTCAAAAACTGTACATCTAAAAAACCATAATAAACTTCTCCGCCTCTATCCCCATTGCACAGGTATTAAAACCGGTTTCACTAAACTCGCCGGAAGATGTTTGGTATCGTCTGCTCAAAAAGATGGTATAAAACTTATATGCGTCACCTTAAATGCCCCCAACGATTGGGATGATCATATCTCTCTTTATAACTTCGGTTTCGAAAATACAGTTCTTAAAAACTTTGATGATAAGTCATTTGATTCAGTAGTTAAAGTTGAAGGAGGCACCAAAAACGAGGTTAAAGTTGGGTCGGTATCGGATTTTTCTGTTAGTTTAAAAAAAGGTCAAGAGAATAACGCTACTAGAGAAGTTCAGTTGCAGGAATCCCACACAGCTCCTGTGGAAAAAGGACAAATTTTAGGAAAAGTGGTATACTCTATAGATAATCAAAAAATAGGCGAAAATGATATCATCGCCTTGGAAGAAGTACCTAAAATAAAAAATGAGAAAACCGGATTTTTCAAAAGTATTTTGAAGTTCTTTTCAGGTATTTTCTCATAAAACAAGGAGTATAAAATGCAAACTGAAGTTCTACAAAAATATATGGCCTCCTGTGGAGTGGATTCCCGGAGAAAATGTCAAGACCTGATAAAAGAAGGTAAAGTGAAAATAAACGGTCAAACTGCTGTTTTGGGTGCGAGAGTAATCCCAGGAAAGGATATCGTTTTACTGAACGATAAAAAAATAGAGCCTGCCTCAAAAGACAAACTCTATATTATGCTATATAAGCCTCGTGGATTCGTGACCACGCTTAAGGATGAACTTGGCAGAAAATGTGTGGCTCAACTCGTTGAAGATATTCCCACCAGACTTTTCCCCATAGGACGTCTCGATAAAGATTCCGAGGGATTACTTCTTATGACGAACGATGGTGATTTTGCCAACAAAATAATTCACCCTTCTAAAAAAATTTGGAAAACCTATAGAGTAACTGTTAGGCCGCACGTTACTGAAGAACAGCTTACCCAAATTTGCGTTGGCATGACTATCGATAACCAAAAAACTCTCCCTGCTCGAGCAGAACTCATTCGAAGACATAACGATAGGTCCATAATTGAAATATCTATACACGAAGGGCGTAATCGTCAAATTCGAAAAATGTGCGAACTTTTAGGGTTGGAAGTTCTAAAGCTAAAAAGAATATCTATCGGAAAACTTAAACTCGGACAACTCAAACCCGGAAAGCACAGACCTCTTACAAAAGAAGAAATTAAATCATTTATAGATCGCTAAGATTCTCAAATGTCAAAGGATGAGGATAAAGTGCTTTAACCGATTTTCCTTCTTCCATCCATTCTATTATTCTGTCTTCAGTTATGTAATCATGCATTGAACGTTCTTCTAAATTATCCCAAGTTAATTTTAGCCGCATTTCTTTCTTTTTTGAAGGAGAAGTCTGCACTGCATTTGAGTCGGGTTCTTCAGTACGAGGAACAGGCTTAAAAGCACTTCTGAAAATAACCGGTCTTGATGGCAAAGCACGCCTGGCTCTATCACAGCACTTATAACAAAACTCGATCCGTGACCCCCCTTTGCCACTCATCATTAATTTAATGTCATGGCTTTTACAAACTGGGCATGAAGGAAATTCTTTTTTTGCTTCTTCAATATCGCTTTCCAAACAACTCTTTAAAAGCATAACGGTAAATAGTTCGTTTGTTGGAATTCCAGAGATGGGCTGTGCGACACATTTAGCAGTAGTACACCGCTCCCTTGCAGAATTAAGATGGCGTCCGCAAGAAAAACAAAAATAAATTCTGGGATCATTTTTTTGAGGCATACCTTTTTCGACTGATGGTTTTTTACCATTTGTTACAGAGGAAGATACACGATTAGCTTTGTTTTTTGCCAAAAGTCCAGTGCGACCTGCAAAAACAGAACTCACGCTAATTGAGAATATACTTAACACTGATAAGGATATTAAATTAATTTTCTTAAATTTCATTTTTACCGTTTCCAATTCTTTAATTTAGTTATATTTATTTCGAATACACTAATCTTACAAAAATTAAGAACTCAAAAGACTACACAAACTATTTGTATTTAAGCCGATGTGATAATCAGTATCATTCTGACTTTCTGAAATATACTCATTCCAATTTACGTCTCTAAAATCTTAAATCTTTTGTTCATCCCAAACCTGAACGGAAACCGCAATGATCACAGATGTACAAGTCTCTATCAAAATGTGCTGCTGAAGGATTATAAATATATTCTGAAATATTCTCACCTGAAGATGAAGAAAATTTTGCAATATCATCATTTGGAGAAGGTAGTTTTATAAAACCTGTAACTCTACGGCACTGTTTACCTCGGCCATGACACCAAACTTTAACCCACTTATCACAACACATTAATTTAACATCGTGTTTTCCACACATCGGGCACTCAGGAAAGTTCTCCTTCTCTTGTTCAAGTTCACTTGATAAGCAGATTTTTATATCGCATGAAGGGATCCTTTGACCTTTCAAAATTTCATATACTGCAATACACTTTTTATTATCACAGGAAGAACTATTCACAGATTTAGTATGCCCTCCGCACCTAGTGCAAAAACCAATTCTCCGTTCATACTTTTTATTTACGCGTGGCTTCTTAGCACTTGCACTAGAACGCTTTTGACTAACCTGCTTAGTATCATCGGTACCTGCAAAAACGGAAGCCATGCTGATTGAAAATATACTTGCCATTGATAATGCTAATAACTTAATTTTTCTAAATTTCATTTTTACTCTTACTTAATTTTTTAATTTTATGTTAAATTTAGAGCTCAAAAGAGGTATAAACTTGTTTTCAATGTCCTCAATTTCTTCTAAAGTTAACGTCTCAAATTTACTACAATAGTTCACTTCGTAAAGTACTGCATGCTGATCACTTGGCATATTTTTATCGGAATAAATGTCTTTGACTGTTACTCCAGTGATAATATCCGAGACCGATCTTATAACTTCTATAACTTTTCCAGCAGTGACGTTTTTACTTTGAATAAAATTATAAAGCCTATTCACCGGTGGATATTTAGATTCAAATTTGAGCTTCTTACATTCAAAATCAATCTTATCGACTTGAAATTCGCAGTAAAATATCTCATCCTTTACGAGTTTTAAATTTTTTATAAACCCAAAACACTTCTTATTTATTTTCCCTAAAATACCTATCCTAACTCCACCGAGGAAAATTCCATAACCGCTTCCGGGTTCGAAAAATTTATAGTCTAAGGACTTAAGTTCGAACTTCTTTCCAAAACTATCCATAATAATATCTAGATAGGAAATAGTGTCATAGTAGTTGTATTTAATATCCTTACTGTTCCCCCATCCTCGTGGTACCCTAACTCCTGAAGTCATGAATCCACACATCTCTTTCTCTTCGCATCCAGTGGAAAAATTCTTGTTTCTGAAATAAGTACGCCCTAACTCAAAAAGCGCTAAATCCGTATTTTTAACAGAATAATTATATGCAAGCGAATTCACTAAAGAATATAAAAGTGTTGGTCTCATGAGGGAATAAGCATTCGAAAGTGGGTTTTGGAGATTAATGTCAGAATACATATCGTCTTCTTCGGTTATTCCCAAGAGTTTCATAGTATCAGAAGGGATAAACGAATAATTTATAACCTCTGAAAAGTTGAGTCCAACTAGAATGTCACGAATTTTGTCTTTATTAGACCACACTTTATTTTTGATATACCCCACGCGCGTCTTTGGCATGACTGCAGGAATATTATCATAACCATACATCCTAGCAATTTCTTCAATTAAGTCCACATCTCGCAAGATGTCCAACCTATAACTCGGGGGAGTTACCTCGACCATATCTTTAGAAATTACTTTGCATTTAAATTCATATTTTTCCAAATAACTAATAATTTCTTCGGCAGTTAAAGAAGTACCTAAGAGCAAATTGGCACGGCTTATGTTCAATTCGAGTGCTTTGGGACTTTTCGGATCCGGATAATAATCAAATCCAGTAGAAACCAATTCTCCTCCGCAAATCTCCAAAATCATCTTAACGCAACAATCAAGCACATCTTTAGTAGAAGAAATATTTATTCCTCTTTCAAATCTGAATGAAGATGGTGTTGAAATTCTAGCGCTACGCGAAGTTACCCTTACACTTACTTCATCAAATACCGCCGATTCTAAAACTATTTCGCTTGTTTCTGAAGTAACGGTTGCAAAGTTAGTTCCAATTATCCCCGCAACACACAATGGCCGCTTGGAGTCCGATATTATTATGCTTCCCGCTTTAATGTTTTCTTCCTTTTCCCCCAAAGTTGTTACTTTCAACTCCGAGGTAGATTTTTCAATGTTTAGCTCTAAATCCGAAATTTTTGAAAAATCATAAGAGTGAAGAGGCTGCCCCATATCCAGCATGACGTAATTTGCAATGTCTACAATCGGATTAACAGAATTTATGCCCATCGCAAAAAGACGCTCGGTAATATATTCCGGCAAAGCAACCCTATTATTTAAGCCTTTCAAAACTACTGCACAGTATCTCTTGCAAATTTCTGGGTCCTTTACATTAATCTTTATAGGGAATTTTTCGTTGTCAATTTTCAAACAAGATTTGGGAATACTTGGTAATTTTTTGTTTCTGTAAGCATTTATTTCGCGTGCTATCCCCATATGAGAAAGCATATCCGGACGATTAGCTTTAACCTCAATTGCAGTGATAACGTCGTCATTTACATGCTGTTTACCTTGAAACTCAAAACCTTGCAAATTTAAGATACTAAACACCTGGTCAGTTGAAATATCAGAGCCGCAGTAATCTTTTAACCATTCAAATGAAAATTTAAACATTATCTATTCCTCCTCCCCTTATATCTGACGCCATAGGCTTATATTATTTTCGTAAAATTTCCTAATTTCATCCAAACCGTAATACAGCATAGCTAAACGATTAAGTCCAAGGCCAAACGCAAAACCGCTATATTTCTTTGAATCGTATCCCACGCCTTCTAATACATTCGGATGAACCATTCCAGAGCCAAGTACTGTAATCCAACCTGAATCTCCGCACGTTCTGCAGCCCTTACCACCGCACTCCGTACATGTCATATCAATAGCAGCACTTGGTTCGGTATAGGGATAGTAACTGGGTCTGAATCTAACTTTTGTACTATTTCCAAACACTTCTTTCAAAACAGTTATCAAAACCGCTTTCAGATTAGAAAAAGAAATTCCTTCATCTACCATCAAACCTTCTACCTGATAAAACATCGGTGTGTGCTGAGGGTCTATGTCGTCAACCCTATAAACAGTTCCCGGAGAAATTATCTGAACTGGCGGCGAAAGAGTTTCCATGGTTCGAATCTGAACAGAAGAAGTATGAGAGCGCAGTAAAATGTTAGGAGCTGTTACGTAGAAAGTATCCTGCATATCTCGGGCAGGATGATGTTGAGGTAAATTCAAGGCCTCAAAGTTGTATTTATCAAGCTCTATTTCTGGACCTTGTACGACGGAAAATCCGAGTTTAATTAAGATATCTTCCATCATTTTGTAAAACTTGATAAGTGGATGCATTGCTCCGATTTGGATGTTGTCTTTTCGAATAGTAACGTCATAAGCAGAAACATTTTGCGGCTTATGAAACTTCTCTTCTAGATCTTTTATTTTTAATTCTATTTGAGTCTTGTAGTCGTTTATTATCTTACCAAGCTTCTTCTTTTGCTCCACATCCGATACTTGTTTAAGAGTAGAGTATAAGTCTTTCACGTATTTCTTCAAATACTCATTTTTTAAACCATTAATATCCTTTAAGCTTCCAGCTGAAGAAACCTCTTTGTCAAAAGCTTCAAGTTGTTGATTAATTCGAGATTCCATACCTTCCATTCAAAACACCCCTATTGCTAAATTATATTTTCTGTTTGAGATATACAATTAAGTAGTTCTTCAACTTTATCTGTTTTTTCCCAAGCCACGTCTAAATCATCTCGTCCCATATGACCATAAGAAGAAAGCGGAGTATATATCGGGGAACGTAAATTAAACTGCTTAATTATAGAATCAGGACGCAAATCAAATACTTTACCAACTATGTTAGAAAGCACTTCATCCGATACCTCAGAAGTTCCAAAAGTGTTCACGTTCACGGAAACCGGTCTTGAAACACCTATCGCATAAGCTACTTGTACTTCACATTTCTTTGCAATTTTCGCAGCTACTATATTCTTAGCCACGTACCTAGCAGCATATGCACCCGACCGATCTACTTTAGTGGGGTCTTTGCCTGAAAAAGCTCCGCCACCATGTGCTGCATATCCGCCATATGTATCAACTATTATTTTTCTACCGGTAAGTCCGCTGTCACCTGCAGGTCCGCCTATAACGAATCTTCCTGTAGGATTTACATAAATCTTGGTTTTTTTATCAAGAAGGGAGCTGGGTATAACAGCTTTTATAACGTTCTCTATGATATCAGTTTTTATGCTATCCAGGCTTATTCCCTCGGTATGTTGCGCAGAAACAACTATAGTGTCAACACGCTGTGGGATATCTCCATCATACTCAACAGTCACCTGAGTTTTGCCGTCAGGGCGAAGATATTTTAAAATTCCTTGTTTTCTAACAAATTCTAGCCTTTTAGCAAGACTATGCGCTAAAGAAATGGGTAATGGCATCAAATTGGAAGTTTCATCACACGCAAAACCAAACATCATTCCTTGGTCGCCAGCACCAATTATACTCCCACAACTTTCGTCGCCCTCTTTATGCTCAAGTGAAGAATTAACCCCTAAAGCTATATCCGGTGACTGAGAATTTATTGAAACTATTACTCCGCAAGTGTTACCGTCAAACCCACAGTCGGAGCTTATGTATCCCACTTCTTTTACTGCTTTTCTTACTGCTTTTTCGATATCAACGTAGCAGTCCGTGGTTATTTCACCCATTACGTGAATAAGTCCCATTGCGGCGGTAACCTCACACGCTACATGAGCATTTGGGTCTTTTGTGAGGATAGTATCAAGAATTGTGTCGGATATTCTATCGCAAAGTTTGTCTGGATGACCAGACGTAACAGATTCAGACGTAAACAATTTTTTTGGCATTTCTTTTACTACTCCATTTCAAAAATTATGATTCCACCTTAATCCTTATTATAGCTTAAAGATAGGTTATAGTCAACCAAATCATGTAAGTCTCCCCCCAGTATGTGTATTTAAAAAATATGTATAAACTTTATAAAAGAACAAACTTAATGAAGCTCAAACTGAAAAAGTTTCAGGAGGTTGGATGGACCAAAATGATAGGGGAAGTTTCAAAACAAAAAGTTTACTTTCAAAGAATCAAAAGAGATATGATAGAAAATGCGACATGTGTGGTAAAAAAATACCTGTAAAAGCTTTCGATGTTGAAGGACAAGATTTTTGTTTAGACTGTTGGACAAAAGTCTTTAGCACTGGAGCTCTTAAGGAAAGAAAATTGAAGTTCAAAAAAGACGAACACGTGTAAACCTGGAATTTTATTAAAAACCCAAATTTTGCACCAAAGGAGGATGATTAGAAATGCCGGTTTCACAACAAAAACGTGACATTGTTTATAGCAAGCTAGTAAGATTTGCAACTAGCAATAACGCTTCTTTGCAATCAGATATAGAAGACTTGGATCCCAACAATAATTGTTGGTTCGTGGACATTAGTTCAATAAATGATTACACCAAAAACTTATACACCACACTAACAGAAATTAAAGGATGTATTGAAGGCACCAAAGACCAGTCGTCTAAATATAGAAGTCGCAGCTTGAAAATTCTAAATGATTTGATTAAGTTAACTCCAAAGGGTCACTTTACAGCTTCTGAAAAATTACTAAACGAAGCCGAGAAACTTAGCAATAAGTTGAGGAAAATAGGCCGGCTTAGCTTTTTTGGATCCTTTGGTGCATCACTCAATTCTGGAAAATCCATTAAACTTTTGAATGGATGCGGTAAAATTTTAGGGGAAGCTATCAAGCGAGCAAAGTTAAAAGTAAAACGAATTCAGGACAAATCAAATTTTGTCATTAAAAAAATGAACGACATCTCTAGTCTATCCAAACTTAGCCTAATTAAGAAGGCATTTAATAGCATCGTTAGTACTATGGGAAGCAATTGGATTTTTAATGACTGCACGATTTTAACTCTTGACTCAAATCTTCCGAACTTGACGCCTTGGAACTTAAAACGCATAAATGCTACAAAACCCACTGACATCGCGAAAAAATTGGTTGATCAGTTAACAGAATTGAGATCACTTATTGAAATCCAAGAAAACAAGCCTTATAGATACTCTCCGTACTTTCAAGGCAAAGTTCTTAGAGCCATATCTCAAGTATCATCCTTGAAGGGCGAAGGATAGTTTGAAAATTAGAAGTTTGAGTAATAAGCTAAAAAGTTTAAAACAACCTTAAAGATCAACCACATAATTTTGGGGTGGTCTTTTTAATATGTACTATTAGTAACTCTGAAAAATTATTCAGTGTACATCATAGCTCTGCCGGATTTATACCATAATAAATTAACACATTTTCTAAGCCGTGTTTGAAAGAAGATATACACCTACTAGCCACCTTAACTTTAGATACTTCATTCGGTTTCGAACAATTGAAATTTTGCCCCTTATTTATTCTTTTCAGTTAACAAACACTAGTCCAAGCATAAGAAATATCAATCCATAACTTAGGAATCCAAAGTGCACCTTTAACGCCTGCTTTAGATATCAATAAATCACGCATTGTTACTGTAAGATGGTATAATCTTTTCACAAATTCTTCATTTATACACGCTTTAAATGAATCTACCCAATCCACAGTTTCTAGCTCATGAAAATCTATACCGATACGTTCAAGTTTTCCTTCACCGTATTTATTAATATACCTGCGCACTTCTTGTTCTACTTTGTTTATTACCCGGGATAGTAAGTCCGTCCTTTGTCTCCAATCGGTTCCCGCAACTAAAGTAAAAGATTTGTAATCCCACGGTAGGAGAGCATCTCTTAGTTCTAACACATCTCTACCAATTCTCTGTTAATAGTGGATGGAAGTTGAAGGGTAATCCTCTCATTAGAAGCGTTTTTTACAACATTTGCATGACAACTCGTACTCACGCCTAAGTTTAACGCCAGTAGTGACACAGCAAAAATTCTTTTAAACAACGATTTTTTCATTAACCTATCCTTTTTTAATTGTATTTACAATTTACAAACAAGCGGCAGAAATCCTAACCAAGATAACTTTATTAAAACCATTTCTTGGAATACTCAATTTTAATGTTTTTATGTTGTAATGCTAGTTCCCTTGCAGTGTTCAAAATTAATCCTAGATCTTCAAAATTCATCAAATGTTTTAAAATAGAAAAGGCCTCAGAAATAAATCTAAAAAAGCAATTTACACATGCCACGTCTTGAGCATAATTAAACCGATCAATTTCAGTTTTCTCAGATAATTTAAAAGCCATAGATTTTGCAAGCTTAAACTTATCACGCATTGCAGCTAAATCCTGATTATTACAAACTTTGCAAACTTCATCAATATCATTAGATATATTGTTTAGTGTTTCAAGAAAGTATTTATTTAAATATAACTTAAATGAAATTACATATTTTGCATCAAAAGCATCAAATCCCCCAAGAACCTCTTTAAGTTTTCCACCATTACGTGAAGCTACTCTGTTTATTTCCCTTTCTATTTCTCTTAAATCTTCCTCAGACATTCCTGCTTTGCGGTATGTATCTTTCCAATTATTACCTGAACTTACAATCATTTTTCTATGCATAAAGGGAAAAATGTGTTCCATAAAACTATCTATCTGAAAATACCACATCCTCATTCTGCTGCGAAAAGGTAGTAGTTCCGGTAGAATTGATGGTTCTTTTATTATTGCCATATGGTCTATAAATATCGGTATTTCATAATACATATCAATGGGTTTTTCCTCAAAAAGCGGAATTTGATTCCAAAATTTTTGTTTATCACTTGAATCCTTATCACCGCTTGCATAGCAACTCAGGTTACCAGCAAGGTTCAACATCACTAAAGATACTGCAAAAAATTTTTTGAAGAATGATCTCTTCACTCATACACCCCCTTTTGATTTTATTAAATTGATTATAACATCTTAAAAATAATTTGTCAAGATAATTTTCGAAAGTTTCTAATGAATATATAAAAAGCTATGCCAACATCTAGATAAAATAGGAACTAGGCTTTTTAATATGAGTTAAAATATTCAATTATTTATTTTAATTATTAAACATAAAACAAACCCAATCTGCTATCTTCTAGATATTTAGCAAATTAGGTTTATATCTTTAGGACTACTTCAATTTTACCTGCAGCTCAGCTCTGCCGAACTTAAGCCATGTACTTATCATGGAGAATTTCAAACTCTATGGTTTTCTCTACTAATTTAACGATAATATCTTTAACTTTACGGAGTCTATTGATAATATTATTTAATTCTTCAATACGCCTTTCTATGTTAGTCACCATAGCTTTAGTGTTTGCGCTTCCATTATTACATTCACTCTCAATTCCTTGAGCTTTTTCTAATTCTTTTTTATACGATTCCAAAATAGCCCGTTGCTCCTGAACTCTCTTATAATCTTTCTCTCTTTCTGCTTTTCTTATAGTTGTTTCTAATTTCCCTATTAGATTATTTAACTGCCAATCTGCACATATAGTCTGGACAAAGAGAGTGCCATATGTCTTATTTTGCGATTTAGCTCTTTCAAGATCCACTCTATGATCTTGAAGCTCTTTTTCTGCAGACCTTATCATCTCGTCGATTACACGTTTACTGAAATTTAAATTTTCTTCTTGGTCACGTATAGTTTCAACAAAACTGCTTCCCTTGATAGAATCCTCAATTTTTGCATTTCTAAAATTTTCTTCATAAATACGTGAACAAGTCTCCCAACAGTTCTTCCAAATCGGATCGTCTGTAAAACTACGAGCAATGCTATCGCTATATGCATCTTTCATGCAGTTGACGAACTCCACGCGCTTTAGACTATAATACTTATTTAAAAGAATATACATTTGCTCAATACGAAGCTCAACGGATCTAATATAGTCTCTACACTCTTCATCAGATAAGGCGTACTCTGCGTCTATTAATTGATTATTAGCTTCCGTTATTAAATTACAAAAATTACGGCATTCCACCCCACCGTTGCTTGCATAAACAGCGGACTTTTTATTTTCCAACCTTTCCAATTTTCCTTTGAGCATTTTAATTTCTTCTTTAAATAACTTCCTAGGTTTTTTCTTTTTGTAATCCTGTTGGATACTAGATGTATTATATTGGTTAACTTGTATAACCGACACTGGAGCTGATGGAGCCCGAGTTGCCAAAGCCGGATCCATGGACTTCCATGTGTTATTATCATCTTTAGGTTTAGATTTATATCTTTCTGGATGAAGAATAAATCGGTCAACAACAGCACCAGTTACAACAAGCGAACCTAAAGCAACAGTTGTCACTCCTAGTGCTTTGAGTAGGTCTTTTGTAGAGCAATTCGAAACGTTTATATTTTTTGCTAAACTACCTGAACTCACAAAGTGATTTTGTGCCGCTTGTATTTTATCAACCCCCGATGAACTTAGCATTAACACTGAAGACAAAGCTACAGCTGTTGATTTCATTAAATTACTTTTCAATCCAATCCCTCCTGAAACATTATCAAGTTCTAAATTTTTTTCTGAAATCAATCCACTTTCTTTAGCGAATAAAAATAAATCTTCTTTGAATTCATCAAAATTCGGACTGTATCCATTTTCCTGAAACAATCTATGTATTTCTTCTGGTGAATTCATCTTCAACAATTTTTGTAGTTTTTCAGGATCTTCCCACACTTTCTCCATTGTTTGAATAAAATCGTTTTTCATAACTTACCTCCTTATTATATTTTATGATTATTTATTTTAATACAAATCCAATGTTTTGTCAACCTACATTATCATCTCAACATGAGATGTTTTTTAAAAATCGCTTATTAAGCAAAAAACACCCCCGGCAAACTTACCGAGGGCACAAAATTCTAAAACTAAATTAGCCAAGAATTTCAGTAACAACGCCAGAACCAACAGTTCTTCCACCTTCACGGATAGCAAAACGTAGTCCTTCTTCAATAGCGATAGGAGTGATGAGCTCAACATCCATAACAACGTTATCGCCAGGCATGCACATTTCAGTTCCTTCTGGAAGAGAAATAACACCAGTAACGTCAGTTGTTCTGAAATAGAACTGAGGACGATAGTTGTTGAAGAAAGGAGTATGACGTCCGCCTTCGTCTTTAGTAAGAACATACACTTGTCCTCTGAATTTTGTGTGAGGATTGATTGTTCCTGGTTTTGCAAGAACTTGACCGCGTTGAATATCTTCACGTTGAACACCACGTAAAAGAACACCAACGTTGTCTCCTGCTTCAGCGTAATCGAGGAGTTTTCTGAACATTTCGATACCAGTAACAACTACTTTTCTTCTCTCTTCAGTAAGACCAACGAGTTCAACTTCTTCACTCATTTTGAGTTGTCCACGTTCTACTCTACCAGTTGCAACTGTTCCGCGTCCGGTTATTGTAAATACGTCTTCAACAGGCATTAAGAAAGGTTGATCAGCTTTTCTTTCTGGAGTAGGAATGAAGGAGTCAACAGCATCCATAAGGTCAAGGATACATTTGTATTCAGGAGCATTTGGATCTTTTGAAGAACATTCCAAAACTTTAAGAGCAGAACCTTTGATGATTGGAGTATCATCGCCTGGGAATTCATACTCGTTGAGGAGTTCACGGATTTCCATTTCAACTAAGTCGAGTAATTCTGGATCGTCAACTTGGTCAACTTTGTTCATGAACACAACAATGTTAGGAACGCCAACCTGACGTGCAAGCAAAATGTGTTCGCGAGTCTGAGGCATAGGACCGTCAGCAGCAGAAACTACGAGGATAGCACCGTCCATTTGAGCAGCACCAGTGATCATGTTTTTAACATAGTCAGCATGGCCTGGGCAGTCAACGTGAGCATAGTGACGAGCAGCTGTTTGATACTCAACGTGAGCAGTGTTGATGGTTATTCCACGTTCTCTTTCTTCTGGAGCTTTATCGATATTTGCATAATCTACAAACTCAGAATCACCTTTAAGATTTAAAACCTTAGTGATTGCAGCAGTTAGAGTAGTTTTACCATGGTCAACGTGACCGATAGTACCAATGTTAACATGGGGTTTGTTTCTTTCAAATTTAGCCTTTGCCATTAAAAATTCCTCCTAAATTTAAATTCTGAATTAAAGTATAACTTATATATTAACTTTTTTCCAGTCATATTCAGCTTGGCCAGTAACTGGGTCAGTGGACTTCACATATTTTTCAAACAAGTGCTTAAATCCTTTCGATTTATCGGCGCACTCAGGACAAGCATATTCATAACTGGTATATGTTTCGTGCTGTTTTGTTATAGCTAAGATATCACCTTTTGAGCTAGTGAGATCTTTGCCGCATTTATAGCACTCTGCATGCCAGCAACTACCCTTACCACCAACACTCTGAAGATTCACTCCGCCTGAAATTTTGGATAGATCATTAACTTTTAATTTTTCCATTGTTGAAGCCTCCTGTTCTTTGTTACTAACCAAAAATTTTACATTTAGCCCTGACCAATTCGTCTATGCTTTCTATAATTTCTTTTATTGCGTTTTTCTTGGACCTTTATAAAATGCTCTTTTTGCCGTTTCATAGCCAACCATCCCTGCTCACGATAACGTTTGGGTACAATAACGTCCTCTCTGTTGCCATAAAACTCTAAAGGCATACCAAGATTATCAACGCCAAATCCATTATTGAACATCACGAATCTATCAAAGCCTTCTTCTATATAACTCCCGCCGGATACTTTATCGAGCTCTTCCATGCTTAATTTTATCATAGTATTTAATCCTCCTTAAACAAAATCTACTCTCTATTACGTAGGATATCAAAATACCATCCAAGCAACTCTCGATTAGTCTTTCTTGCGAGAAGTTATGATTTGCTCAGAAACAGACTTTGGAACTTCAGCATAATGGCTGGGCTCCATGGTGTACTGCCCTCTTCCTTGAGTTTTAGAACGCATATCAGTAGCATATCCAAACATTTCGGAAAGTGGAACCTGAGCATTAATTCTTTGAGCACCAGAAACAGCTTCCATACCTTGAATCATACCGCGGCGTGAATTGATATCTCCAATTACATCTCCCATGTATTCTTCCGGAACAGTAACTGTTACTTTCATGATAGGCTCTAGAAGCACTGGATCAGCTTTTTTCATTGCTGACTTAAATGCCATTGAACCAGCAATCTTAAACGCCATCTCAGAAGAGTCTACTTCGTGGTATGAACCGTCATACAGAGTAACTTTAACATCAACAACGTTATATCCTGCCAAAACACCAGAAAGCATAGCTCCCTTGATTCCGTTATCAATTGCGGGGATATATTCCTTAGGAATTGCTCCTCCAACAATTTCATTAACGAACTCGTATCCCTTGGTGGGATTGGGCTCAATTCTGATTTTAACATGACCGTATTGACCACGTCCACCAGATTGACGAGCATATTTCTCTTCAACATCAGCAGATTTGCGGATAGTTTCCTTATAGGAAACCTGTGGATTACCAACAGTAGCCTCAACTTTGAATTCACGTAGAAGTCTATCTACGATAATCTCCAAGTGAAGTTCTCCCATTCCCGCAATGATGGTCTGGCCCGTTTCTTCGTCAGTGTAAGCCTTGAAAGTTGGGTCTTCTTCGGCAAGTTTAGCAAGGCCGATACCCATCTTTTCTTGTCCTGCTTTAGTTTTAGGTTCAATAGCAACCCTTATAACAGGCTCTGGGAACTCCATGGATTCCAAAATTACTGGATGTTTTTCATCACAGAGTGTGTCACCGGTAGTTGTGTTTTTAAGTCCAACTGCAGCAGCAATGTCTCCTGCATAAACTTTATCTATATCCTGACGGTGATTGGAATGCATTTGAAGTATTCTACCAAGACGCTCGTTTGTATCTTTAGTAGAGTTATACACCGTAGAACCAGCAGAAATCGTTCCTGAATAAACTCTGAAGAAACAAAGTTTTCCAACGAAAGGGTCCACCGCAATTTTGAATGCTAAAGCAGCAAATGGTTCTTCGTCAGATGAAGGTTTTTCGATTTCTTCATCGGTTTCCGGATTAATGCCCTTAATTGCCGGGACATCCTTAGGTGATGGCATATAAGCAACAATAGCGTCAAGTAATTTCTGAACGCCCTTATTCTTATAGGAAGTTCCGCATGTAACAGGAACAACCGCATTTGCAATAGTTGCTTTTCTTATGCAAGCTTGAATTTCTTCAATAGAAATTTCTTCACCTTCGAGATATTTTTCAAATATAGCCTCATCTTGGTCTGCAATGCCTTCCAAGAGTTCAGTATGATACTTCTCGGCTAATTCTTTCATATCCTCCGGAATTTCTTCTACACGAATGTCTTTTCCGAGGTCATCATAGTAAACATAAGCTTTCATTTCTACTAAGTCAATAATACCTCTGAAAGTATCTTCAGAACCAATAGGTAACTGAATCGGAACAGCATTACATTTCAAGCGTTCTTTCATCATTTTAACTACGTTGTAGAAGTCAGCACCCATAATATCCATTTTGTTAACGTAAGCCATACGAGGAACACCGTATTTATCAGCTTGACGCCAAACAGTTTCAGACTGAGGTTCAACTCCTCCTTTTGCACAAAGAACAGTTACAGAACCGTCCAAAACTCTAAGTGAACGTTCAACTTCAACGGTAAAATCAACGTGGCCTGGGGTATCGATTATGTTTATTCTGTGATTTTTCCAAAAACAAGTTGTTGCTGCGGAAGTTATTGTAATTCCACGTTCTTGCTCTTGAACCATCCAGTCCATTGTTGCGGCACCGTCGTGTACTTCTCCAAGCTTATGACTTATTCCCGTATAGAAAAGTATACGTTCAGTAGTCGTAGTTTTTCCTGCATCGATATGAGCCATTATTCCTATGTTGCGTGTCATATCGAGCGATACCTTTCTTGACATAACATCCTCCTTTTCAGAAAATAGTTTAGACTAATAGAGCTCTTATATTGCACAAAGTATAAACCACTCTAAAAAATAGTCTAACCGAATTACCAACGATAATGTGCAAAAGCTTTGTTAGCTTCAGCCATTTTATGAGTATCTTCACGTTTCTTAACTGCTCCGCCTGTGCTTTTAATAGCATCTAAAATTTCTGCAGAGAGTCTTTGAATCATGGTTTTTTCTGAACGAAGTCTGGCATATCTAGTAAGCCATCTTAGTCCTAAAGTTTGGCGTCTATCGGCTCTTACTTCAATTGGAACCTGATATGTTGCGCCACCCACTCTGCGAGCTTTAACTTCCAAAGAAGGCATAATGTTCTCCATTGCTTCTTCAAAAACCTCAAGTGGTTCTCTACCTGTTTGAGTACGGATAATTTCGAATGCTTTATAAACTATTCTTTGAGCAATTCCTTTTTTACCGTCCACCATAATATTATTGATAAGACGAGTTACCAATTTAGAACCGTAAAGTGGGTCTTGTAATACGTCGCGTCTAACGACTCCACCTCTTCTTGGCATGCATCTTCCCTCCTTCACATTAAATGATATCATAGGTACTCGAAAGTCAATTAACTTCCGCCAGCCAACACAGTCGTAAACCAAAAAATAATTTATGAAACACTCCTGTATTGAGCTTAAACGCAAAGTTTAATTAAAACTCTACTTTTTACCTGTTTTTCCTGCTGCTCCTGCTTTTGGACGCTTTGCACCATATTTAGAACGAGCCTGCATACGTTTTGCAACTCCTTGAGCATCAAGAGTTCCACGAATTATATGATAACGTACACCAGGTAAGTCCTTAACACGTCCTCCTCTAATAAGAACCACGCTGTGTTCTTGGAGATTGTGTCCTATTCCGGGGATGTAAGAAGTAACTTCTAATCCGTTGGAAAGACGTACCCTCGCTATCTTTCTAAGTGCTGAGTTAGGTTTCTTAGGTGTTGCAGTTTTAACAGATGTACATACTCCTCTCTTTTGCGGAGAAGTCTGGTCTATGGCTACTCTCTTCTTAGAGTTCCATCCTCTTAAAAGTGCTGGAGCCTTTGCTTTTTTCTCTTGGCTCTTTCTACCTTTTCTGACTAACTGATTAAATGTTGGCATACCACACCTCCTTAATTCAAAAACAAATCTCGTACCCCAATTCATACCATAAGACATGATATCGGTACGGAACTCTATTTTACCATTATAAGCTCTGTGTTGTCAACTAAAATTACTAACTTTTTAGCCGACTTTTTTAAAAGCCAATAAATTTGAATACCTATCCTCTTAGATAGTGAATAAATTTTTCAATTCTCTAAAAAAACAACCTCGCTCTTTGCTCTGATCGTACTAGATAACGACTATCAAAATTAATTCTTTTTATGTCATAACTTGTTTAATGGAGAAATAGTTATTATAATAATCTTTAGTAAAGTCTTCATTACAAAAATAAAAGACCACTCAAAATCAAACGAGGTGTAAATTTTGGCAAAAGGAATTACCATAAGAATGCGAAGAAGATCAGTTATAGTGTTGTTTGCGCTGGTCTTTCTAGGCTTTCCAATGCTTGCAATAAGATTGATAAATCTCCAGATGTTCCAAGGAGAATATTTACAAAACATGGCTTCTAAACAACAACTCCGCGATACGAAAGTAAATCCCCGACGCGGAACAATTTATGACCGCAATATGAAACCGTTGGCTCAAAGTGCTACTGTCTGGACAGTGGTGCTGGAGCCTTCATACATTGATAGCGATGAAAAAAGAGAGTTAATATGCAGTGGCCTGAGCGAAATACTCGGTATGCAAAAAGAGAAACTTACAGAACTTTCTAAAAAGCGGTCTTGCTATACTGTCATAAAAAGAAAAATAGAAAACGACCTTAAAGATAAAATTATAGAATTCAAATCTGCAAATAATATAACTAGCGGTATCCGCCTAATTGAGGACTACAAAAGATATTATCCACTTAAAAATTTTGCATCCTCAGTTCTAGGTTTTACAGGTGCAGATAGTCAAGGTTTAGCCGGAGTAGAAGCTTTTTATGAAAAAACTCTTCGTGGCGAACCCGGAAGAATTTTGACCGCTAGAAATGCTGTTGGAACTGAAATGCCATTTGAATACGAACAGCGTATCGAACCAACCGCCGGATATAGCCTCAAGTTATGCATAGATGAAACCATTCAGCGGTTTATGGAAAAAGCCGTAGAAGAAGGAATAGCTACCCACAAAGTTAAAAACCGAGCCACAGCAATCGCTATGGACGTAAACACGGGCGAAATTTTAGGAATGGCAGTAAAAGGAGACTTTGATCCAAATGAACCTTTCAAAATAGCTGATCCCGAAGAAGAAGCAAGAATAAACGCCTTGCCTGAAGAAGAAAGAGCTAAAGCAAAAAATCAAGCACTTAGCCGCCAGTGGAGAAATAAAGCCGTTAGTGATACTTATTATCCGGGCTCGGTTTTTAAAATGGTCACGGCCTCTATGGGACTTGAATTAAATGTTGTTAATGAGCAGTCCACTTTCAACTGTACTGGTGCAATAAAACCCTTTGAAGGTGCAAAACCAATCCGATGTCATAAACACAGTGGCCATGGCACTCAAACCTTCGTTGAAGCACTTTGCCATTCGTGTAACCCTGCATTTATCACTTTAGGGCAAAGAATCGGAGCGGAAAACTTTTTTAAATTCTATAAAGCCTTCGGGTTTCATAACAAAACTAATATCGATTTACCCGGAGAGTCGCAAGATATTTTCTTCAACGCCGACGGTACTATGGCTCCTACCGATCTATGCGTTGCCGCTATGGGACAAAATTTCAGTATAACGCCTATCCAAATGATAACCGCAGCCGCAGCAATTGCAAATGGAGGAAATATAGTTCAACCTCACATAGTCAAGGAAGTCTTGGACGAAAACGGTAACGTTGTAAAAAAGATAAACCCCGAAATAAAAAGAAGAGTTATTTCGGAAGAAACCGCTAAAAAGGTTACTTCAATGCTCCACGAAAACGCTATCACCGGTGCCGCAAAGAATGCATATATTCCCGGATACAGAGTCGCAGGGAAAACTGGTACTTCCCAAAAAATAGGTCTTTCAGCCCCAGGTCAAATGGATTACATCTCCTCTTTCTGCGGATTCGCTCCTGCGGATAATCCTAAAATAGCAATGCTCGTGTTTTTTGATACCCCTAAAGGAGAACACTACTACGGAGCAGCCGTTGCAGCACCAGCTTTCGCAAGTGCCATGCAGGATATACTCCCTTATATGGGAATTGAAAAGGTCTACAGCGAGCAAGAACTTGAAAAAATAGACACTGTCGTCCCGGACCTTGTAGGTAAAAGCATAGGCGAAGCAAAAAATGCCGCATATTCACTTTCTCTCAGAGCAATGGTTATCGGCAGTGGGGATAAAGTAATCTCTCAAATTCCGGATCCATCGAGCCATATGCCCAAAGAAGGAACTATTATCTTACATACCGACTCATCTTCTGAATCTAACGTAGAGGTACCCAATTTTATAGGACTATCTGTCTCAGACGTAAATAAATCAGCTACAGATTTGGGATTGAATATAAATGCGTCGGGTATTAACTTAGAAGCAGAAGGGGTTGCGGCCATTGCTCAGAGTATCCCTCAAGGAACTAAAGTGCCTGCCGGTACGGTAGTAACAGTAAACTTCATTCACCGCGACTCTTCTACCCTGAGTGATTAAAATTAAATGAATAATAATATCAAGGAGGAATTTTTAAATGAATATCTATGGTATCTCAGCCGCACTTTCAACTGCATTAGCTTTTGTTATTTCTCTCATCCTAGGAAAATTACTCATTCCTGCTCTTAGGAAACTTAAATACGGTCAAACCATCTTAGAGGTAGGACCTTCATGGCATAAAAACAAACAAGGAACTCCAACAATGGGAGGTCTGATATTTATAATTGCTATTGCCATCTCAACTGCTGTTTGTATTCCCATATACTACAAACTTTCAGAAATAAATGGCTTGCAAGTTTACGAAACCCCTCTTATGATGACCAAAATATTTGCTGGTCTCATGATGGCTATAGGATTTGGTGTGATCGGATTTATCGACGACTACGTAAAAGTTAAGAAAAAACAAAACAAGGGTCTTACTCCAAAACAAAAATTAATTCTTCAGTTTGGAGTTGCAGGGTGTTATCTTCTATCCATTTACAACTCCAATAGAGTAAATGGTGGAGAAAGTCTCGCAAAGATAAATTTTCCGTTTTTCGGAGTAATGGATTTTAGTCAAGGTGGACTTGAAATTCTTTACTGGATTTTATGTGCCGTGCTTATAGTGGGAATTGTAAATGCTGCAAACTTCACTGACGGAATTGATGGATTGCATACCTCAGTAACTTTTTTCATAGCAGTATTTTTAATGGTAATTGCAAATCTCTTGGGGATGTTTGGTATCAGTTTGGAAGCCGCTGCTTTAGCAGGAGGCTGTTTGGGATTTTTAGTATGGAATTTGCATCCCGCTAAAGTTTTTATGGGTGATACAGGTTCTTTGTTTTTAGGTGGTATGGTCTGTGCTTTGGGCTTAGGAGCAGATTTACATATCCCCTTGATAATGCTCTCAATGGTGTACATCTGCGAGATTCTTTCCGTAGTTATTCAAGTTATATACTTCAAAATTAGCGGTGGAAAAAGATTATTTAAAATGAGTCCTATTCATCATCACTTTGAAATGATAGGCTGGAGTGAAAATAAAATATGTATTGTATTTAGTTTGGTAACCGCTTTTTTGGGAATAATTTCTGTATGGATGGTACTTTCCCATGTTTAAAACATCCAAACTAAGGAGGAATATATGAGAGGAAAAACGCTTAAATCTACTGCAACTACGGCTTCTAATCTAAAACAAAAACCTAAAAAGAATATATTTTCAAGCATAAAGCTTGCGTCAGTGCATTCCGGAATGGATATTCCGTTCTTGTTTCTGGTTTTAGCTATACTCGTAGTGGGATTAATTATGATGTTTTCTGCAAGTTACCCTTACGCTTTTTATCACAATCACGATAGCTTTCATTTCATAAAAAGACAGCTCGTATTCGCAATTCTCGGAGTTGTCTCAATGCTGGTGGTTTCAAATATAGACTATAGACGTCTTCATAAACTAACAGTCCCTCTCCTTTGCACGTCTTTCGTACTTTTAATTTTAGTTTTGATAATGCCCCCCATGAACGGCGTGCACAGGTGGGTTCAATTAGGCTCGGCCAGCTTCCAAGCTTCAGAGATAACAAAGTTTGCAATTGTTTTATCGTTCTCGCACTTTATAAGTTTAAATTTGCACAGAATGCATACTTTCAAATATGGAATCCTTCCGTATCTCATGATTTTAGCTCCAACAATAGTACTATTAGCCCTCGAGCCCCATATCTCATGCTCCGTAATAATAATTCTACTCGCGGCCGGCATGCTGTTTATTGGAGGAGTTAAACTCAGATGGTTCGGTATGGTATTAGGCGCTATTGCCTCGGCTTTGATTTACCTCGTTGTATTTACGGACAAACTAACTTATGCAAATAATCGTATATCTGGCTGGTTAGACCCTTTTGGTTCTTCTTCCGGAGTAGATACATGGCAAACTCGCCAAGGGCTTTATGCAATCGGTTCAGGGGGAATTTTAGGATTGGGGCTGGGCAACTCAAGACAAAAATATTTATATATCCCCGAACCCCAAAACGATTTTATTTTTTCAGTTGTGTGTGAAGAATTAGGATTCGTCGGAGCGATTTTAATACTTCTTCTGTTCGCTCTTTTAGTTTGGAGAGGAATGATTATTTCTATCAGAGCAAAAGATAAGTTTGGTATGCTACTGGGAATAGGCTTAACCGCTCAAGTTGGGTTGCAAGTTATTCTCAATATTGCAGTTGTTACCAATACCATCCCCAACACGGGAATAAGTTTGCCATTCTTCAGCTACGGAGGAACCTCTCTGATGATGCTCCTGGCACAAATGGGACTAATTTTATCAATATCTCGATACTCATATGTTGAAAAACCTTAAAATCAAAAAATAAATCTATTGGAGGGAAACAATGAACATCGTATTTGTTGGCGGAGGAACCGCCGGACACATAAATCCTGCTTTAGCACTTGCAGAGTATGTTAGAAAAAAAGAACCTAATTCAAATATCCTCTACGTTGGAGCAAAAGGCGGTATGGAGGAAAAACTGGTAGCTCAGTCGAATATAAAATTCGAAGGGATAACAGTTTCAGGTTTCTCCAGAAAACTTAGTTTCGAGTCTTTGAAAAAAAATATTAAAACTCTTAAAAATATAATAATATCAAGTTTTGAGTCTAAAAAAATACTTAAAAGCTTTCAGCCCGATATATGCGTGGGAACTGGGGGGTATGTTTGCGGGACGTTCCTCAGAGAGTCATCAATTCTGAAAATACCTTTTTTGATACATGACTCTAATTCCTACCCCGGCATAACTACTAAACTCCTCTCAAAAAAAGCCACGAAAGTTTTAATCGTAAACGAAGAAGCCAGAAAACACTTACCCAAAAATATACAGGCTTTGGTCACAGGTACGCCTGTAAGAGAAAAAATATTCAACTTTAATAAAGAACAAGCTCGTAAAATCCTAGGAATAAACAACGACCTACCCGTAATACTCTCATTTGGTGGTAGCTTGGGCGCAAAAACAATCAACGATGTAATGGCTAAAATAATGATATCTGAAAAAGGTAAATATAATTTTATACATAGTTTCGGCAAAAAGGGCCATTATCTAGTGGACACCCTGTCAAACGAGGGAATAAATATTGATTCCAATCCCGAGTATATCGTAAAAGAATATATCAGTAATATGCCTGAATGCTTGGCAGCAGCCGATTTGATAATCTGCAGATCCGGAGCCACTACTTTGAGTGAAATTCAAGCTTCAGGTAGACCGTCCATATTGATTCCATCTCCTAATGTAGCCGAAAACCATCAGTACTACAATGCGTTAGCCCTCACTAATGCCAATGCTGCTAGTATGATTGAAGAAAAAAATTTAGATGAAAAAAAATTACTACAGGAAATAGAAAATATCTTGGATAAGTCTAAAAAAGTTTATGAAAAATATTCCCAGAACCTCAGTAAAATAGCTATCACTGATTCTACTCAAAAAATATATGAAATCATTATGAATATTGTTAATAAGAATTAGGAGGAATTATCTTGAACTTTTCAAGCGAAACTCAAAATATGTGTAAAATCAATTCATGCCCTCATCATGGGCCGTCCCCTATTCCCCAAGAAGGAACTTGGACGAAAGCCGTAGATATAAAAAATATTTCCGGACTCTCTCATGGTATCGGTAAATGCGCACCGCAACAAGGAGGCTGTAAATTAACTTTAAACGTTAAAAATGGAATTGTTGAAGAAGCCTTGGTTGAAACAATAGGCTGTTCAGGTATGACGCACTCCGCAGCTATGGCAGGTGAAATTTTACCAGGCAAAACTTTACTAGAATGCCTAAATACGGACCTTGTTTGCGATGCTATAAACGATGCTATGAAACAGATATTCCTTCAGCTGGTCTATGGACGCAGTCAAACAGCTTTTTCAAAAGATGGCCTTCCAGTAGGGGCGTCCTTGGAAGACTTGGGTAAAAACAGATGTTCTCAAGTTGGTACGGTGTTTTCAACTAAAGAAAAGGGCGTTAGATATATGCAAACCACAGAAGGATATATCCTCTCGCTGGCCCTCGATGATAACCGCGAAGTTATTGGATATAAATTCATAAACCCAGCTTTAATGATAAACCAAATAAAAAAAGGGGTGCCAGTATCTGAAGCATACGAAAAAAGTATTGGTACATACGGTCGTTTCAACGAAGCCATAGAATATGTAGACCCTAGAACTGAATAAAAAATAACTGTAAAAGAGGTAGAAATCATATGGATATAATCAATTTCGAGGGCAAAGAAAGAAGAATATCGCAAATAGAAAAATGCCTTAAAAAGTATGAAATAGAAAACCTTTCCTATGCAAAAGAAATCTGTGAAAATGCAGGCATTGACGTCGAACAAACAGTAAAAAGTATTCAACCAATAGTGTTCGATAATGCAGTATGGGCATATACTTTAGGCTGCGCAATAGCACTCAAAAATCATCCAAGCTCTGCAGCTAAAGCCGCTAAATTCATAGGAGAAGGTTTGCAAGCTTTTTGTGTTCCGGGTTCGGTAGCGGATTCTCGTAATGTGGGCACGGGTCACGGAAACTTAGCAGCTAAACTTTTAACCGAATCTACAAATTGTTTTGCTTTTTTAGCAGGACATGAATCCTTTGCTGCGGCTGAAGGAGCTATCGGAATAGTAAAATTTGTTAATAAAGTCCGTGAAAAACCGCTTAGGATAATTCTAAACGGTCTTGGCAAAGATGCCGCATATATAATCTCTCGGATAAACGGATTTACATACGTTCAAACGGATTTCAATTATCAAAACAATTCTTTAAAAATAGTTAAAGAAAAATCATTCTCTTCAAACGAAAAATCTCTAATCCGCTGCTACGGCGCCAATGATCCGATAGAAGGTGTGGCTATCCTAAAACACGAAAAAGTTGATATTTCAATAACCGGTAATTCCACTAACCCTACTAGATTTCAACATATCGTTGCGGGAATATACAAAAAATGGACTGTTGAAAATAACCTTTCGTATTTCTCAGTTGCTTCGGGCGGAGGCACAGGGCGTACACTTCACCCCGATAATATGGCTGCAGGACCGGCTTCCTACGGCATGACAGATTCCATGGGTAGAATGCACGGAGATGTTCAGTTCGCGGGCTCTTCTTCAGTACCCACTCACGTAGATATGATGGGCTTTATCGGCATGGGAAATAATCCAATGGTTGGCGCGACGGTAACACTTGCAGTTAAGGCATTTCAGGCGCAGTCTAAGGGCTAAGGTGTAACTTAAAATTAAAAATTTCGTTGTGCAAACAAAAAACAAGCTATTTAAATCAAATTTAACATTCTTAATACATAATTCCCCTTGATTTAAATTTTTAAGTCTGGTAGCATGAAGTTAATAATTACTGAATTGGTGGGTGATACCATGAAAGACAAAGATTTACTTAAAGAAAAGAATCCTTTCAAACTCAGTAGCTTTATTAAAAACAAAATTTTAGGGATGTACGGTATAAAAAAAAATTCCGTTAGTTCGCCCGTACAACCAAACAGCGACTTGACTGATGATGCAATATCAAGTTTGCTACCAAAAGATAATACTAAAATTTAAATCGTATGAATTTTTAAATATTCATGGAGATATGTGAAATACTAAGATAAAACCTATCTTAGTGTTTTTTTATTTTGTAAAGGAGAGATATTTTTTATGGCAAAAAGAATAGGAAAATACACCGTTGAGATGCAAACCCAGCCTACATTAAAAAGTTTTGCTGCAACCTGCGGTAAAAAAGAATCCGAGGGGCCTTTTGGCAAACAGTTCGATAAAATCTTTGAGGATACTACCCTCCAAGAATCCTCTTGGGAAAAAGCTGAAAGCAGACTCCAAACCGAAACGGTCAAGATTGTGCTGAAAAAAGCTAACATGGACCCTTCCTCCATACACTATATCTTCGCAGGCGATTTGTTAAATCAATGTATGTCGTCCTCGTTTGGATTACGGTCACTAAATATCCCTTTTTTAGGACAATTCGGCGCTTGTTCAACCATGGCTCAGTCCCTGTTTTTGGCGGCAACAAGTATAGAAGCAGGTATCGCTGATTATTCTATCGCGGTGACTTCCTCTCATTATTGTTCATCTGAGCGCCAATTTCGTTTTCCACTGCAATACGGTGGTCAGCGGACTCCAACAGCTCAATGGACTGTCACGGGGTCGGGGGCGATTTTGGTAAGCAAAAAAACCGAGGGTCCTAAAGTGAAGTACTGTACGGTAGGAAAAATCACCGACCTCGGTATCAAGGACGCCAACAACATGGGCGCTGCTATGGCGCCTTCCGCGGCTAAAACTATCCTGAGTTTCTTCAGCGATACTAACACCTCCCCTAACGACTATGACCTTATCTTAACAGGCGATCTTGGCGAAGTGGGTTCGGGGATTTTGAAAGAATTGCTTCAAAATGAAGGCGTGAAGCTGGGAGATAATTACAATGACTGCGGATTGATGATTTATTACAAAGAAAAACAGGACGTCCATGCGGGAGGCTCAGGTTGCGGCTGCTCGGCTTCTTTGCTTTGCTCTTTGATTTTAAATAAGGTGAAGAAAAAAGAACTTAAAAACATTCTGTTTATAGCAACAGGTGCTTTGATGTCCCCGACGTCGGCTCAGCAAGGTGAAACTATACCCGGAGTGGCTCATCTTATAAATATTGTGGCTGATGAGTAAAATAGCCTCGGGCGCAATACCTATTTAAAAACATAAAAAAACTGCCATTTCACTAATGGCAGATATAATAATATAAAAAAGCCGGGGCTTTTCGGCCCCGACAAGCATAAATCTCCATTTTATGCCTGGACGATTTTAGAACACGAGTTCTTCCACCATACATAAAGAAAATTGTTTGAATTCCATGCTATTTGATTATAGCACTAATTGCAGCGGTGTCAACACCTAAATCGCTTAAACTTACGTTACTGCTATTTAAAGATTTTACTAAGGCTTCAACTTTTGCAGTTGCATCTGCAACTTTTTTATGCGCTGCTTCTGCATCAGCCTTGGCTCTGTTGAAACCTTCTTCAGCCGCTTTCAATGCTTCATTTTTCTGCTCATCTTGTTGTTTGTTAGCCGCGTCGGTGGCCGCTTTCTTAGTTTCATCTGCGGTTTTTATAGCATCGTCTTCGACTTTTTTGGCAGCAGCATCAATAGCTTGCAGCAATTCATTAACATTCTTTATATCCGTTGTACCAATTGCTGGCGCAGCATCTTTTCCTTGGGCGGCTTCTAAGGTAAGACCTGCCATAACACCGTTTAATTCTGCGGTCAGCAAGGCCTGAAGAGCACCTTTTCTTGCCTCGTCACCATCTGTACCACTCGCGGCTTCTAAATATTTAATTAGGTTGTTGTCTGTTAGTGCCTTGTTCAGGTTATCGATTTGGTCTGCAAATTTTTTCAGCATTGGAGGAACCTTATCTTCACTATCCCTGAAGTATTTAGTTGCGGTTGCGAATTCTCCTACAGCCTCTTTCACAGCTTTTAAATTTTGAGATGAAATAGAGCTGAGCCCTTTAATCGTTTTTACATGCTCTGACTTGGACGCCTCACCCTTTAACTCTGTGCCATCGGTAGCGCTTCTATTGCTCAGCAATGCGAGCAATGCCCCTGCTCCTTCATTATTATTATCTTTTAGAGCAGCGACCAACCAATCAAGCATACCATTAACGTGGTCGTCATCAGTATTGTCTAAGAATGACTGATTAAACGCATTCAAGCTTTTAAGTTCTGCTACAAATGCTGTGTAAGCTTTAGAATCTATCTTATTTTCATCTGCTTTTTCGATCGCATCCACAACTCCAGAAAATAGGGCTTTATTGGCTTGTTTTCCTTCGCCCCCTTGCATATCTCTGAAAAGCTTATTTCCAATAGTGGTTGGAACCACTGCTTCAATACCTTTATAATTAATAAAGTCCTCCAATGATACTCCATTTTCTCCCACTTTGAATTCTTTCTGGAGCTTTGATTGTATCATTATATGAACCTCAGTAGCCCAATCAATGAAACCAATAGCATCTGTGTCCTTACTTACCGCTCCACATATCCTATCGCTTAAGTTCAACTTAGCAAATAGGTCACCTAAACCATTTGCTACTTCATCAGCACTTCCATATTTTTCTTTTAAACCCTTTACAAACTCATCTTTATTGAAACTTCTTACCAATAGACCTTGTTTGTGCATGGTATCAACAAGTTCCAAAATTTTATTTTTTGCCTCTCCGAGTGCACTCTTAAGGTTTCCCTCGGCAGTAGTTTTAGCACCTTCTTTAGCTTTGTCACCCGCAGCAGCAGGAGCAGTAGGAGCAGTAGCAAGTAGTTTTTGCTTGCCCATTATATCTCTAATCATATTACAAGCTTGATCAAGTGCAATATCAATGTTTTTCAGATTCTCGAATCCATTAACTTGACCGTGAGGTGTAACTCCGCCTTTGCCACCGAAGAGCAACCATCCAGCTCCAACAACAGCAGCTCCTATACCAAGACCTACAACACCCGTTCCGGTATGAGTAATAGCGCTTCTAACTTTTGGATTCTTCCAATATTTATTAGCTGTAGCTTTTACGCTCTCAAATCCACCTGGTGCAGCGTGGGTTGAAGTAGCTGCAGCTGAAGCAACTCCCATCAATGCAAGTGCAGCAGCACTCATCTTTTTAATAGCTCCTGGGCCTCTACCGCCAGCAACTTGAGAAAGGTCTTCGTCCGAAGCGCCTTTGCTTTTAACAAAATTTCTAATCACGTCTCTGATCTCTCCTTCTAATTTTTCAGAACTCTCACTATATCCGGCACTCTTGAAAACATTGTAAACCTCTTCAACAGTAACGGCTTTGTTGAGTCTGTCCTTTAAATCGGCATCCGCCAAGATCTTGTTAAAACTGTCCTTAAAATTTGAATTCATTTAAATCTAACCCCTTTCAATATATTTGGAACTCCTATATTATAAAACATCAAATTTAATCTGTCAAGAGATAAATTTCATAATATTTTACTTTTTAAATAAAAATACATACCTTCGAGCAAAATTTATATTGTTTTAGGTATTCTCATGTTTTGCCACCTGACAATTTGCTTTAAAAATTGTATAATAAGACGTGTAATAATTATAATGCCCCTAAATATAAGTGCAAATTCTAAAATTATTTTAAATTTCAAAAAATAAAAGCCGATTCACGTTCATAAACATAAATCGACTTAGCTTTAAATTGTTGTGTTAGCTGGCCGTGCGGAGCTGTAACCTGAGTTTATCACTTATCATCGCAATAAACTCTGAGTTCGTGGGCTTGCCTCTAGAGTTATGTATGGTGTATCCAAAATAGGAGTTTAAAACTTCAACGTCCCCGCGGTCCCAAGCAACCTCTATAGCGTGACGAATTGCCCTCTCTACCCTCGATGGCGTACTTTCAAAATGCTCAGCTACCGCAGGATATAATTTTTTGGTCACTGCGTTGATTATGTCCGGGTTCTCAATGGACATCTTAATGGAATCCCTTAAGTAATGATATCCCTTGATGTGCGCAGGAACTCCAATTTGATGCAGAATCTCAGTTATTTTGAGTTCGATGTTTTCCCAGCTGGGAGAATCCAGAGTTAATGCTTGACCCTCAGCATAATTTGCACTGAAATGACGTTTGTAGTTCACTTGGAGTATCTTTTCGATTATGTCAGAATAGTTTACCGGCTTAACTAAAAAGTATGAAGCTCCTGCTGAAATTGCTTCCCTTTCCAAGGATGGTCTTCCAAAACTGGAAATGATAATGAAAGTTGGCATCTCCACCCTGCGATTTTTCCTTACAGTGTTAATTATCCCTATTGCATCAATTCTAGGCATAAAGAGGTCCATCAGAACAATGTCCGGCGACGTGTTCTCGATGATCTCTATTATTTTAAACCCATCTTTGGGCAAAAATGACAAATCCATAGAGTAGTGTTTAAACATGTCCAATGCCTCACGGCTGTATTCGATGCAATCCTCCGAAGTTAGTACTTTTAACATATTTTGCATAATTTTTCCTCCCGATAACATTTATTATGATATTTATATTTACATAAATTACCAAATATGTCAATAGTTTTCCAGTAAATAGGAAATATTCGGATGAACTGTCAAAATAAGGTAATTTTTAGGAAGCGTTTTTATGATTAGCTTCAAAAAGTATGTTGGAATTTGTCAGCATAGTTTCAGCAAAAATGGCATATCCTCTTTTAGGGTTGTTCACAAACACATGAGTAACCGCCCCTACTAACATACCGTTTTGAAAAATCGGACTACCGCTCATACCTTGGACTATCCCGCCCGTTTTCTCCAAAAGACAGGAATCTGTTACACTTATCTTCATATTTTGAGTTGGCATTGAAACGTCGTAATTTATGGAGTCAATATTTATATCGTAAAAACAAGGGACAGTCCCCTCGATAGTGGTTAAGATTTTAGCGGGTCCTTTTCTAACTTTTTGTTTAGTGCAAACTGATATAGAATTCATATTTTCAGGGAGCTTTTCAAACGTTCCGTAAAGACCGGTTTCTGTGTTTGCATATATTTGCCCTAATGATTCGGGGTCTGTAAAACAACCTTTAAGTTCCCCGGGTACTCCAGCACGACCCTTAACAGTATCTGTTATGACCGCTCCTACGATATCTCCTCGTGAAAGAGGTAAAATCTCGGTTGTGTCCATATCACAAATTCCATGGCCCAGTCCCGCAAAAATCTTATTATCCTTCTCACAAAACGTAAGTGTACCGATACCTGCGGAACTGTCTCTAACCCAAATACCAATCCTGTACTTTTCATCTTCAGTGGACTTTATCGGTGCTAAACTGCTTTCAAATTCATTATTTTCCCTCATAAGTTTAAACTTTATTTCTCTTCCTTCGCAGTTTTGTATAATCCTTTCTAAGTCGTCGTTGTTGTTGACTTTTTCTGAATTCGCTTCAATAATGATATCTCCTTTGCGGATACCTGCTGTTTTCCAAGGCTCTTTAAAACCTTCCACAGTTTTAACACCGGAAGTTCCTATTACCAACGCTCCCTTGGTGTATATCTTTACGCCAAAAGGAGTCCCGCAAGGAATAACTTCCTTTGCTGGTAAAGTCTTTATCTCAACTTTTCTAACTGGTAAAATGTTTAAAAACTTGAGAGTCCCTCCGTGGTTTTCCGAAAAACCTGATTCACATACCTTATTGCTCAAACATTGTGCAGAGTCGTTACTACTACCCCCACTCGGACAAACCGAAAAGCAATTTAGTGAAAAAGTCTGATTTTCATGAGGTTCTACGTAGTAAACATCCGGCATTTTGAAAGCTAGGTAGTATATTCCGACAAAACTCAACGTTATCATAATTATTAATCCATAAATCCAGGATTTTATAACCTTCTTCATTGCAAATCACCTCGATTAAAACAATATTGAACGTAAAATTAGGGGAAAAATGTATTATATTGTAACAATGCTTATTATTTGCATTTTGAGGAGATTTCACAAAAGAAAATGTTGGACAATTAAGTGACATTTTTTTAAATTTATATTAGAATTGATACCAAGAATACATTTCTTGAACTATATTATTAATGGAGTTGTAAGCCAGTGAACAAAAACTATTTCGAAGATTTATGTAATCAAGTATTAGAAAATGAAAAGTTGCACAATTTTGAGTCTAGCCGCCCCGCACCCAACACCCTATCTTTGAAGAATAAAAATCAACTTTATGAAATTCGTTATGCTCCTAATAACAAAAACATTTCACTAGTTGCTGTATCGGAGGAATCATCCACAGTAGTTTCCACCTGGTTATTTGATGAGGAAAATATATCTAAAAAAGATATAGGATTGATTGCTGAAGATTTTGCGGAAAGCATGACGCCTCAATTAACCAAACGCACTAAGACCATAAAGAAAAAATCCTCAAATGATGAAAGTAATGTCACGGGTCTGTTCTTTGCAAACAGAATGGTTAATATCTTTCCTGAAATAAAAAAAGACATATATATAGAAAAGGAATGTTATGAAGAATTTCGAGCTGTGAAGTTTTCAAGAGAAATTTTGCTTCCAAAAATAAATGATATGCTTTCAAATAAAAAATCCGATAACTCCACAATTAAAAAATTGGGTAAATTACTCAGCGACCTTTATTCCTCAGGAACCCTAGATGTTAGAAGCATAATAACTATGGTAATACTTAATCATCTTGAATGTCCTGACGCTTTGAAACCTTTCATCACTCCTGAACTTCAAACAGCTTGGGACGCTGCAAAAAAATATAAAGATAAAAAAGTAAAACCGGAAAAACCTAGGAAAAAGAATTCATTCATCTCTAAAGCACTTGAGTATCAAAGAGAAGAAATGAAAAATCAAAAGTAGTAGCATATTTAAATATATAGTTTCATAAGTATTTACTCAGAATAGTATTATTTATCATTAAAGATGTGAAAGCTGAGGAGTAAATAAATATGAAAAGAGCTATTAGTAAAGCAACTTCCTTTCTAAAGAAATATGAAATCATGAATATAAGCCCCAATAGCCGTGCATTAGCTTTCTTGGGACTTTGCGTAATTGTTGGAATGATATGCGGAACCCTTTTGGTTCCATCTTTAAATATGGAATCCCTTTACAAACTTGATTTCTTGTTCCTAAGTGATTTCAAAGAAAGAATTGGACAATCTTCTATTCAGATATTTATCTCTTCATTTTGTGCTTTAAGTCTCTTTTCATTAGTAATTGAACTTAGTGCGCTTTCTTGCTGGGGAATTATTGTTATTCCGCTCGTGCTGATCATAAAAGGTATCGGACTGGGAATAACCGCAGGATATCTTTACTTGATATACGGCTTAAAAGGGATAGCTTTTTACATTCTGATGCTAATTCCGGGAATTTTCGTATCTTCTATAGGGATAGTCCTATTTTCCTTGGGCTCTATAAGATTTTCCCTCAAGATTCTGAGTTGCATTATCTCCAAGACAGCTCCTCAAGTCTTATGGCCTGAAACAAAAACTCATTTAAAAAAATCCGGGTACTGCTTGATAATTCTCGGCCTTTCCGCCTTGATTGACGTAGGGTTCACAGCTATGTTTTCAAAGTTTTTCAATTTTTGAAATGTTTCACGTGAAACATTCGTAAAAGTCCTTTATGAACCATATCTTCTCTTTAGGCAAAACAAAACTTCTACCATTCAAATATTCAAGGATTCCTGAGTCAGATTTAAAATCAAATTTTACTTTGTACGAACACAGCGCTTGATACTTATACTTCATTAACTTATTCAAAGAATTAATTCCATATTTCCCATCCCCCAAGATAGGATATCCCATGTAGGCCAAGTGGGCCCTAATTTGATGAGTTCTGCCTGTAAGCAAGTTCACATCTAAAAGTGAAAACCTTTTGGATTTTTCTAATACTTTGTATTCAGTTAATATAACTTTGGAATTTGCAAATGGCGTGTTTCTAATGTAAACTTTATTTTCGGATTCATTTTTACTAAGATAAGCTTTTAGAACTCCACTGCTATCTGACGGTACTCCACAAACTATACACATATATGATTTATGAATTTCGCGTTTTTTCATCTTTTGGTTTAAAATTGATAAGGTTTTTGCATTTTTGGCAGCAAGCACTATCCCTGAAGTATTTCTATCAATTCGGTTTATAAGCGCTGGTGAAAAAGAATTTTCATTTTGAGGGTCATACTCTTTCCTATTATAAAGGTAGCTTTTTATCCTGTTTATTAAACACTCTGATTCTTCACGAATGTCTGGGTGTACAATAAGACCCGCGGGTTTATTTATAATTAAAATATTTTCATCTTCATAAACCACATCTAGGGAAAAAGAAGTATTTTTAAACTCGTACTTATTTGATGATTTTTCAAAGAATTCATCGTTGATATAAAGCTCAATGACGTCGTTTTCTAGAAGCCTATAAGAGCCAGGTACTTTTTTCCTATTGACTTTAATTTTTTTCTTTCTAATATACTTATATATTAGAGAATCAGGTATGTTATAAAGCACCTTCTTTAAAAAAGAGTCTAGACGTTTATCGGCATCGTTGCTATTCACAACAATTTTTTTCATATTAAAAAACACTCCAAAAATAAAGATATTTGTTGTCAAAACTGTAAATTGGTACTATAATATTATAAACGGAAGAACGAATCAAGAGAAAGGAGCCCCAAAATTGAATTCCGGTGATATCCATTTTGGACATAGAGAAAGATTAAAAAATAAATTTATAAAATATGGTTTAGATTCATTTGAAATACATGAAATCTTTGAACTTCTTCTGTTTTATGTCATACCAAGAAAAGATACAAATCCCATAGCTCACGCACTTGTAAAAAGATTTAGAACTGTCGATAGAGTAATGGATGCCCCCTTTTCTACATTGACTCAGGTCGATGGTATTGGTAAAGAAGCAGCTTGTTTCCTAAAAATAATACTCTCTTTTACTAGGATTTATATGGAGAGCAAAAGCAGGTCTTTGAATCAATTCAAAACTAGATATCAATTAAGTGACCACTTAATGCTTAGTTTCATTGGTAGAGCAGAAGAATGTATAGCAATTTTGCTTCTGAATCCAAGAAAAGAAATAATCTACGAAGGAATTGTAAATAAGGGTACATATAATTTCGTCGATATTCAAGTACGCACGCTCATAGAATTGATTATAACTCATAGTGCAACGGGGATTTTGATAGCTCATAATCATCCAAGTGGTATGGCATTACCTTCAAAAGAAGATTTAGCAGTCACTGAAAAACTTGCATCTGTGCTAAGGACAATGAATGTTCATTTCATAGATCATATTATAGTCGCTAATGATGACTACATATCCCTTAAAGATTGTAATGTTCCAGGATTTAGTTCTAATAGTTAGAACTCATCTCCAAGATTTACAATCTATTTGAACAGAGCTTAAAATAAGCCTACTAAATCACTTTAGTAGGCTTGGGGGACGTCGATTATTTTTAGCCTCTTACCTTTGGCATATTGAAAAGTTCTATGAGCTCCTCCACAATCATGGTTTACATAGGAAATTAAAAAGTTTGAATTGTTTACCATCCACTCATTTCGTTTAATTATGGCGAATTTGAGTGGAACTTTTTCTATGTCTGGATAAATCGTCCCATCAAAAAACTTTGAAAAATAATTTAAGTTCACATCTGATTCTTTCGGCATATAAGATAGAACCCAGTAGGACTTTATGAACGGATATTCCTTTTTAAGTTTATAAACTATTTTCCTACACATTCCATCAAAAGCTCCATTGTTGCCATTATAAAAAATATTTACTCCCTGATTTTCTATTAAATTTATTATCTCCTTTTTCACTTTAACTTCTAGATCATTTGTATGCTCATAAATATCTCTGTGGCCCGCAAAACAGCATATTTTCATTTTTCATACCCCTTATTAAAATTCGAATAATTTATACCATTTCGGCATAAAAACAAATAAAAAATAAAGAATTGTATAACAT
>ERZ1034917.94-NODE-94-length-84723-cov-7.217119_pt1 | contig 84723 bp, 69 predicted proteins | sample MGYA00520605_ERZ1034917 | MGnify/ENA primary metagenome ERZ1034917 (study PRJEB33766, sample SAMN09781784) | gut metagenome | biome: gut microbiome | host: Homo sapiens | place: Madagascar | study: EMG produced TPA metagenomics assembly of the PRJNA485056 data set... | reverse complement strand
GCGTTCAGGAACATGTAGTCGGGATCCCAGTTGCCGATCTGCTCAAGGTCGACGTCAACTGCAGCTTTCTGACCGGTCTCGTCGGCAACGTTCTTGGCATTCAGCTCGACAAGCGGAGCATAGTTGGCATAGGTGCCGGTGAAGCTCTTAGCGCCCTTGTAGTTGACAGCGCCCACGTACACGCTGGGTTTGTCCGCATCAGCGATATCGGCGGTGCGGGCTTTCAGGTCGGCGTCCCACTCCTTCAGCTTGGCAACAACCTCGTTGGCGTGATCCTCGGTGCCCAGGGCCTCACCGACGCAGGTGATGGAGTTGTACACGTTGTCAGTGAACAGCTGGTTCTGATAGGTGATGCCAATAACGGGAATGCCCGTATCCTTTTGAAGGGCGTCGCACTCCTCGGCGCTGCGGCTCGAGATGATGACGTCGGGGTTGAGATCCATCAACTGCTCTTCGTTGACGTTGGTCTCAAGCAGATGGTTGCCGTTGCTGGTGGAAGGCAGGTTGGCGAAAAGGTCTTTGTAGGCGATTGCATACGGACGGTTCATAGCCGGGGTGGTTTCCATTTCGGTGACGGCAATGAGCTTGTCCTGAGCACCGGCGTACACCACAAAGCGGGCGCCGCTGCCAACCGTGGCGGCAGTCTTTGCGTCCTTCGGCACCTCAACGCTGCGTCCATAGGCGTCGACGACCGTTTTCGTTGCAGCAGCGGACGAACTGGCGGCAGATGTGCTGCCCGATGCTGCGTTATTCGATCCGCATGCGGTAAGCGTCAAGGTGAACACGGCAAGCGCCGCCACGAAGATCGCCGCAAGCTTCAGCGAGAATCTCTTCTTCATGCAAGAATCCTTTTCTTTAGAGGTTCCTCTATTGGTGCTACGAACTTCTATTTCGTAACACATCGGAATCTTAGCACGACGCCATGACGAGAACGGGAAAGAAACTCCAAGAATGGTTCATTTCGGATAAACGGTACTTACGGAAGGGCGATACCGGCGATCTGCGTAAGAAAACGCACTTGCAAAGGACAGTTTGCAAAAGCACAGGCGAAGAGCATGCTGGAAACCTGCAGGAAGAAAACCCGGGTTATAGGAAGACAACCCGCCGAAAAGCCGGCCGGAAGAATCCCGGTAAAAAAGCCCGTAGAAAAAAGAAAACCCGCCGAAGCGGGTTAAGCGTTTTAAATGGTGCGCCCTGGGGGATTCGAACCCTCGACGTACTGATTCGTAGTCAGTCCCTCTATCCAGCTGAGGTAAGGGCGCACTTAATCAAACAGCAAAAGATATTCTAGCCAACCGAGCGAACATGTCAACGACTTTTTCAGATCGATCTCCCCATCACGGAATATCCACTTCTTAAGGAAGGCAGGGAGATACGCGATCTAACCGAAGCGCCGCATACGATATGGCGCGGGTGCAACCGGTTTCCGTCAGAGCCGCCGCGCATGGCGGGCGTGCTCGGCCGCAGCAAGGCGTCCGCAGGCCCCCTGCGTCGGCATCTAGCGTTGGTCGATCAGGATGTACGGGCGCGGCGTTGCGAACGTGGTCTTGTACGCAGGACGGATGATGCGCTTAGCTGAATACATCTCCTCAAAGCGATGCGCGGCCCAACCAGCCATGCGGCCGCACGCGAACAACGGCGTGAACAGATCCTCAGGGATACCCATCATGGTGTAGACGAAACCGGAGTACATATCCACGTTGGCGCACATGTCCTTCGTGGTCCCCTTCACGTCATGCAAGATCTCGGGCGCCAGGCGTTCCACCGTTTCGAGCAGCTTGAATTCGGCCTCGAACTCGGTACCGGCGGCGAGCTGCGAAGCAAAGTGCTTCAAGATGACAGCGCGCGGGTCGGATTTCGTGTACACGGCGTGGCCCATTCCGTAAATCAGGCCGCTGCAGTCGTACGCCTCTTTACGAACGATTTTCGTCAGATAATCGGCGACGGCGCCTTCGTCTTCCCAATTCGCGACGTTCTGTTTCATATCGGCATGCATCGCACGCACCTGGTGGTTCGCACCGCCGTGCTTGCGGCCCTTAAGCGAACCGATGGCCGCCGCGTAGGCAGAATACGGATCGGTGTCGGCCGAGGAGAGCACGCGCATAGTGAACGTGGAATTGTTGCCGCCGCCGTGCTCGGCGTGCAGGCACAGCATGATGTCGAGCATGCGCGCCTCTTCGGGCGTGAACGAGCGGTCGGGGCGCAACATGGAAAGAATGGTTTCGGCGGTGGACTGACCCGGGGTGAAAGGGTGCAAGATGAACGACCCGCCGTAGAACTTCGCCTGTTTGCCGTAATACGAACCAACCATGATGCGCGGCAGGCGCGAGATCAACGACAGCGCCGTGTGAACCTCGTGTTCGACGGAACGCGATTCGGCGTCGGGGTCGTTCGAATACAGCTGCAAAACGGAACGCGCCAGCACATTCATGATGTCGGGCGGGTTGCTTGACGTCATCAGGCTTGCCGTGAAACCATCGGGCAACTCACGCTCAGAATCGATCACGTCAATGAAATCGCGCCACTGCTGCTTCGTGGGAAGCTCGCCCATCAGCAGCAAGTACGCGATCTCTTCAAAATTGAAACGATGCGTTGCGGCGTCGTCGCCCAACAGCAGATCGTAGATGTTGTAACCACGGAAGGTAAGCGATCCCTCGTCGGGGATTTTGACGCCGTCGGAAATCAGATAGCCATGAACGTTGGAGATGTTGGTGACGCCCGCAACAACGCCCGTGCCATCGGCATTGCGCAAACCGCGCTTGACGTCGAACTGCTGGAAGTAACTGGGGTCGATGGTGTTGATGGACAACAGCTGATCGTACAGCCCGAACTTCTTCTTCTCGCTGGCCTCATCCATGGAAGTCTCCTTCGGTCAGGTGGTTTCGTCGATGATAGACCACACAAGCCCAGCACAAGAGGGCTTTCATGCATGAAACAGACGCTTCATCAAGTTGTAACCAGGCTGGGGCTGCACGATCTGTAGGTTCACGGCTGGAGTGCGGTATGATTCGAGCGATGAACATCGACGCTGAGCAGCAAGGGCGTCAGCCAGAGCAACGCAACCAATCGGAGGGCGAGACATGGCAACTCTTCAAAATGCGAAAATCGGATTCGTGGGATTCGGCAACATGGCAAGCGCCATGGCCGACGGCTGGATCGCCAGCGGCGAAGTCGACCCTAAAAACATGTGCGCCTGCGCCGGGCGCTTCGACGCATTGAAGGAGCGCTGCGCCACGCGCGGTATGACCGCATATGAAACGGCCGACGAGGCGATCGCAAACGCCGACGTGATCGTTGCTGGCGTCAAACCCTACCTTATCGAGAAGGTCTTCTCCGACAAGGAAGACGCCCTTAGCGGTAAGATCGTCCTTTCCATTGCCTGGACCTGGGACAAGGGAAAATGGGAAGCCCTTCTACCGGGCACCCACCACATCTCGACGGTGCCCAACATTCCCGTATCCGTGAACGCAGGCGTCATCGCGGTCGAAAAGCAAAGCACGCTCAATGCCGACGAGGCCAAGCTGATCATGGGTCTTCTTAAGCTTTTGGGAACGCCCGTGGAATTGGACGGATCGCTGCTTTGGGTTGGCGGCACCACCGCTTCATGCGCGCCGGCGTTCATCGCCGTCGTCACCGAGACGCTTGCCGATGCAGCCGTGAAGAACGGCATCCCGCGCGACGATGCTTACCGCATCGTCAGCGCCATGATCGCGGGAACCGGAAAACTGCAGCTAGAAACGGGAATCCATCCCGCCGCACTAAAGGACGCCGTGTGCTCGCCGGGCGGCGCAACCATCCGAGGCGTTGCGGCACTTGAGGAAGCGGGCTTGCGCAACGCGCTGATCAAGGCGATTGACGCCACGTTGAAATAAACCCGCCTAACCGAAGCAAGGCGGGATCTCAAAAAGGACATACCCTGCAAATGGAGATCGGGGCGGCGTACTTCAGTACGCCGCCCCGTCTGTTTGACTGTTTACTTGTTCGACTTGTCCAAGCCAGCCTGCAAAACTGCAGCGATGTCGCTATCGGCATTAGTCGAATCGATGATGTCCTGAACCGAAATGCCCGAATACAACAGAGCGTAGCCTTTCGCCATCACTTTCTGCGTGTAACGAACGGCAGCAACCGCATCGCCGTTGTCACGCTTCTTAGACAGCGGATGGCGCGGCTGCTTATCTTCGGCGCTCAAAGCCTTCGAAATGTCGTAGAGCGAGATCTTCTCGGGCTTCTTCGCAAGCTCGTAGCCGCCGTTCTTGCCCGGGTGAGCTTTCACGATCCCCGCATCACGCAAGCGCAGGCACAGCTGAATCAGATAATCGCGCGGGATGGACATCTGGTCCGCGATTTCTTTAGACGAGCAGACGCGACCTTCGATAGCAAGGTACACGACAGCGCGAAAGCCGTAGTCAGACGACGCTTTGTTCTTCACAGGCGTCTCCTTTTCGTTTCAACCGACACCTTGATCGAGTGGACATCGATCCAAGGAACCTCCCGAGGCTAACCCTCCTACAAAGTTAGCCTCCCCTTATGCGTTCATAATCGCATCAATAACGACGTTGACAAGTCGCATTTTTTCGAATCACAGCTAAAACAAGCATCCAACACAAGGGAGCCCTGATCAGCAACGCCATCAACAATAGCGTGTTCAAACAAAGGTGCGCAAGCAACCGAATCCTAACAAGATCAAACAAGTTTCCAGCGAACTCTTGCCGCACTTCGACGCTCTTTCAGCCTCCAACAAAAGCGACGACGCGAATGCGAAAATGTGCCGCCGGAAATCAAACGAAAGCAAGCTGGAACCCAACAAAACCCCACCGTCCTCGTTAACTTTCGCAACGAATCGTCAATCATGTTAGGCACACAGCAGGAAAACATGTTAGCCTATCGATATGAATCGCTCAGAAGACATCCAAGCTGCCAAGCAGCACATCCGCGAGATCGCACTGCAAAAGCGCGATGCCATTTCGTTTGTCGATCGCCTCGAACGCAGCGCGATCGTCTGCGAACGCATCGGTGAACTTTTGCGCGATAAGCTCCCGGACATTCTCACCGACGAGGTGATGTCTTCCCCGACGTCCATTCCGACGCCCGAGCTTCCGTTCATGCGCCCTTACAACCCGCCAGAAGAAGCCAAGCGATGGCAAAGCTCTGGCATCGGCACCGAGGCCGCATCCTCGAACACGGACGACCAGCCGCTTGCGTGCAATGCCGGCCAGGAATGGATGTTCGAACCTCAGTCCACGCGCCCCGAAGACGAGAAGCCTATTCTCGCACTGTACTCCTCCATGAAAAGCGAGGTAGATCTAAGCGAGTTGGCACACGGGGCATTCGCGCACGAATGGCGCGTCTGCTTCCCCGCCATGGTGCGCGACCCCGAGAACCCCAGCGATAAGCGCATGGAGTTCTTCGAGGTTACGTGGGCTCAGCTGAAAGCACTTGTCGATTCGTTCCTCTCTCATCAACTTCGCGTCTACATGGTTGAAGAGCTTGAATCGGCGGGATTCCCGCATATCCTTCCCGACCAGATCACAGCCATCGTCGTTCCGCTCGTCGCATTCGACGACCAGAACAGGCGCTTGGGTTACGGCGGCGGGAATTACGACCGTTACCTGCCAAAACTGAACAAGGGCACCATCATCATCGGTGCAGCCTTCGACGAACAGCAGGTTGACGCCATTCCCGTTGATCAGCACGACTTGCCGCTGGAGAACATCGTCCACGCATAACAGCGTGCAGTCGGCGTGTACCCAAACACGGGTGGAACACCCATCCAACCAGGGTCGAACACACGCCAACACGAATCCAACAACAATCGAACAATGAGGGAACAGGATTGTCATGCAACTCAACGAAATGCAGTTCGACCTGCTGAAGAAACAACTTTCCAACCTTAAAGAGCGTTCGGCTTTCTATGCCGAGAAGTACGCCGATTTCGATCCCGCAACCGTCCAGACTCAGGAAGACTTCGAGAACATCCCCTTCACCGAGAAGTCCGATCTTCGCGAGGCTTACCCCTTGGGACTTGCCGCCGTCCCCGAAGAAGAGATCGTCCGCATCCATTCCAGCTCGGGCACCACGGGCACGCCCGTCATCATCCCCTACACTCAGAAAGACGTTGACGACTGGGCAACCCTGTTCGCGCGCTGCTACGAAATGGCGGGCGTCACCAACAAGGATCGTATCCAGATCACCCCAGGCTACGGTTTGTGGACCGCAGGCATCGGCTTCCAAGCGGGCGCCGAGCGCATTGGCGCGATGACCGTCCCCATGGGTCCGGGCAACACCGAAAAGCAACTGCAGTTCATGCGCGATATGCAAACCACCGTCCTGACTGCAACCTCTTCGTACGCCTTACTTTTGGCCGAAGAAATCCAAGCCCGCGGCATCCGCGACCAGATCGCCTTGAAGAAGGGCATCATCGGTTCCGAGCGTTGGAGCCAGAAGATGCGCGAGCGCATCAAGGATGAACTGGGCATTCAGATTTACGACATCTACGGCCTGACCGAAGTGTACGGCCCCGGCATCGGCATTAGCTGCGATTACGATCAGGGCATGCATTATTGGGACGATTACATTTACATCGAGATCCTCGATCCCGAAACGCTCAAGCCCGTCCCCGACGGCGAATGGGGCGAGATCTGCATCACCACGCTGGTTAAGGAAGGCGCGCCGCTTATCCGTTTCCGTACGCACGACCTATCTCGCATCATTCCGGGCGAATGTCCCTGCGGCTCCAAGTTCCCGCGTTTGGACGTCATTCAGGGCCGCACCGACGACATGATGAAGATCAAGGGCGTGAACGTGTTCCCGCGCCAGATCGAAGAGGTGCTTGGCATGTTCCCCGAGCTTTCCAGCGAGTACCAAATCCGCATCTCGCATGTTGCCGGCCGCGATACCATGCGCATCTACGTCGAAACCGACGGCACGCACGACTTTTTGAAGACGGCCGAACGCATTGCAAACGAGGTCAAGAGCAAGGTCGGCTTCACCCCGCTAGTGAAGGTGGTTGAGATCGGCCTTTTGCCTCGCTCCGAGAAGAAATCCAAGCGCGTCATCGACGAGAGGTACGACTAGGCCGCGGGCGCGGGCGGCCGAGCTCCGCAGCCACCTAACCAAGCACAAAAGATTGAAGCCGCCCTATTGGGCGGCTTCAATTGCTTTCAGGTTCAATTCCACGAATCGCGGTTTCACGCAAACCTCGATCGCAGACTTCAAGTCGTCAAGATCCAACGGGATATGCCCAACCGACAGCGCCTTCGCAAGCAGCACGGTGTTAAGGGCTTTGCGGTTGCCAATCTGTTCAAGAATGGCGGCGTCATCAACCTCGACCAACTTTTCAGGCTGGCCGGCGAAACGCCCACGCAGCCATGCAAGCACCTGCTCGGCCCGATACGGGTCGTCGCTCAATGCGGCTGCGACCGGCTGAACGCCCGTCGTCGCCGTTACCAGCAAGCCATCGGAAGACAGATACGGCAAAACGCGCGCGCCTTCGGCAGGTTCGAACGCGATAACCAAATCAGCGGTTCCACGAGCAATAAGCGGCGCATGAACTTCTTCGCCGTTGTTGCCCATGCGCACGTGAGAAACAACGCTGCCGCCGCGCTGAGCCATGCCGATGGTTTCGGCAGTGCGCACGTGCCAGCCTTTCTCCTGAGCTGCCTGAGCAAGAACCTTGGCCGCAAGAACGGTTCCCTGACCGCCAACACCGGTAAGCATGATGTTAAGCATGGGTCTCCTCCTTCACCGCACCGATGGCGTCGAACGGGCAAACCTGCGTGCACAAACCACATCCGTTGCAGGCCCCGGCATCGACGAACGCCTGGCCGCGACCCTTGCTCTTCGGGCCTTCGGCTGAGGTATCGAATCCGATGCCCGGGCAACCGATCTCGGTGATGCACACCTTGCAACCCGTGCACTTCAGCGGGTCGATAACCACCGGAGCCGCAGGCTTCACCAACTGAATGCACGGCGATTCGAACAGAATGGCCGACGGGCCCGCAAACTCGATGGCCTCACGCGCAGCATCGACGGCAGCCTGCTTGTCCAACGGGTTCGCACGAACGATGCACTTGAAGCCGTTCGCGCGAAGCACCGCCTCGATCGAAAGCTTCTCGTTCACAGGACCCATTAGGGTAACGCCCGTGCCCGGATGAGGCTGCGCGCCGGTCATAGCGGTGGTTGCGTTATCAAGCACGACCACCGTGATGTCGTGGCCGTTGTAGGCAGCGTTCGAAATGCCCGTGGTGCCACTCGCGAAGAAGGTCGAATCACCAACGAACGCAATGGCCTTCTTGTCGGGGTCGGCAATCGCGAAACCCTGCGCCATGGTGATGCCCGCGCCCATGCACAGGCAGGTGTCGACGGCATCAAGCGGCTTGGCATTCCCGAGGGTGTAGCAGCCGATATCGCCGCAATAGACAGCCGGGGTCTTGCCCAGGGCCTTCTTCACAGCATAGAAGCTTCCACGATGCGGGCAACCAGGGCACAGCACCGGGGGACGAACCGGAAGCTCAACCGTATCGACAGGCGCAGAGTCATCGGCAGCAAGCTCGCTCAAACCAAAGAAGATCAGCAGGCGGGCTTCGATATCATCGACGTCGTTCTCGCCACGCGCACGCGTATCGCCCGTCTGCTTGCCCAAGACGTCGTAGCTGGCTTTCGTGCGACCAGCGAAACGAAGCAGCTCGTCTTCGATAACGTAATCAAGTTCCTCAAGAACAAGTATGCGCTCCAAGCCCTGAGCGAATGCCGCAACGCGCTCTGTCGGGAACGGGAAAGGCGTACCAACCTGCATGAAGCGATACGCCGGCAACTTAACACCAGCTGCGGCGGCCTTCGACTCGATCACGCTTAGCGCCTCAAGCGCGTAAGCCGTGGAAACGCCACCCGCCACAATGCCGATCTTGGCATCGTTTGCGGCGATTACGGCATCGGTGTCGCACTTCGCTAGACCGTTCGCATAAACGGGGTTGAATGCCCCCAGCGCCCCGCTAGTAGCAGCGGCGGCGGACATCGAGAAATCATACGCGATGCGCGGAAGACGATCCTCGATCTCGCCATGCGCTTCGAACGCGCGGCGGGGGAAAATAACCCACTTGCTAGGGTCACGTTGAAAACCGCCGTCGGGAAGAGGACGCGCGAACGTTTCGTCGGCAACATCGAAGAACGCGGATGCGTGGTCGATGCGCGTGGTGGGCCGCACAATGACAGGAGTGGAATAGCGCTCGGACAGATCAAACGCCTCGCGCATCATGGCGAACGCCTGCTCAGGCGTGGCAGGGTCCAAAACAGGAACCTTGGCGAACGCAGCATAGCGGCGCGTGTCCTGCTCGGTTTGCGACGAGATGGGACCGGGGTCGTCGGCAACAAGAAGAACCAAGCCGCCGCGAATACCCACGTAGTTCAGGCACATCAGCGCATCAGAGGCAACGTTCAAGCCCATCTGCTTGCAGGTGAACAAGCAGCGGGCTCCTGCATATGCGGCGCCACCCAAAAGCTCGAGGGCGGCCTTCTCGTTCGTCGACCACTCGACGTACACATCATGCGCCGTTCCCGCAGCATGCAACTTCGCCACCGTCTCGACGATCTCGGACGAAGGGGTTCCCGGATAACCAGCGACTACGTTGACGCCGGCCTCAAGGGCAGCATGAGCCAAAGCCTCGTTGCCCATCAGCAATTGCTTCGCCATATGCACCTCTCTCGAAATACTGTAAGCAAATGCGCGGACGCCCAAACGCCCGCGCACCGTCATTCGAAAACCGAAGCTACCTTCGATTATCCGTTTTCCAAGACCTTCTTTTTGTACTTCTCGGTGATCTCCCAAGTAACCTGCTCTCGAGATTTTTCACCAGACGCCATACTCCTTAAGTTCTTGTAGCAGTCACGAGATAATGGCATGTTTTCCACGGCCATGGTCGCCGCAACCTGCTCTATCGCGTGGCTTTGCATTAATCCTCGGCCATCTGACGCTTGAAGTCGATGATCTTCTGCTGCATGGCAGCGTCGCCCGTTCCCAGCATCTGAACAGCCAGGATAGCGGCGTTCTTCGCGCCGTTGATGGCGACGGTGGCACACGGCACGCCCGAAGGCATCTGAACCATGGACAGAAGAGAGTCAAGGCCGCCCAAGTCGGAGGTCTTCATAGGAACGCAGATAACAGGGTTGGGGGTGTACGCCGCAACGACGCCGCCCAAATGGGCTGCCTTGCCTGCGGCAGCGATGATCACCTTGATGCCACGCTCATGCGCAGTGGAAGCCCACTCATGAACCTCAAGCGGCTTGCGGTGCGCGCTGGCAACCTTCACCTCGTACGCAACGCCGAACTCGTCGAGCTGCTGCATGCATGCCTCCATGGTGGGCATATCGGACTTCGAACCCATAATGATGCCGACAACCGGCGTATTTTCTTTAGCCATCTCTCGTCTTCTCTCCAATTGGGAAATTCCAGAACAAACTAGCTTTTTAGAATTATGGCACGAGGTTTCGGCGGCATCGGGCAAAAGCGAAAAGTTCACGCATCGGGATTTAAGAAGAGAAACGAGATGGTCTGCTTCAAAGCGCAAACGATACAAGCACCCGAACGTCCGAAGGAACCATACGGGCAACGCCGCATGATACTTTGCACACGCCAAGAACTTCCGAGAAAAACAAAACGGGAGCCCGAAGGCTCCCGATTGTTTATGGTGGTCAGAGGGGGACTTGAACCCTCGGCACGCGGATTTTCAGTCCGCTGCTCTACCAACTGAGCTACCTGACCATATGCACCAATTGCGATGCGAGTTAATAGTTTATCGGAAAGCACCGCATCGGTCAAGCACTAATTGCAGTTTTGTGAACACAATTTCCCATTTCACCGAAATCCGTCGCTTTGAACCTCATCGCCGCAGTTCACGCGAGAGTTTTCCGAGCCTACGCCAAACCAAGCGACTGCCACAGAGGCACGCTGGCCAAGCATGCGATCAGATTGATCACCATGAATGCGATGTCGAACGACAGCGTGTCCTCATGCTCGCACATATCGTGGCCGGTTGCGCGAAGAATCGGAATGAACACGTTGTTGGTGAAACTCAGGTGCCAAACGTTCGCGGAAGCGCCGCAAACGAACAACGTAACGAACGGATTGATACCAGCAGCAGCCGCAACACCGCCAAGCGCCGCCAGGAAGATGACCTGCGTCGCCGTGGACGAAACAACAACCAAACGAACCAGATACGTCAGGATGCAAACCGCGAACACGTAAACGTAGGGATTTGCGACGATCGGGGCGGCAATAGGCTCCATAACGGTTGCCAGCCACGTGGAAATCCCCAGCTTCGTCAAAAGCGACGCCAGCGAAAGGATGCCGCCGATCAAGATCAACGTGTCCCACGGCATGCGCTCGGTAACGTCCTTCGTGTCAGCCAAACCGATAACCGCCATGATCGCGAAGATACCCACACTTACGATTGCGGCGGATAGACCCACTTTGCTACCGAAGATCCAGCCGATCACAGCAACAACCAGCAATACGACGGTTGTCTTCTCGGCCATGGACATAGGGCCCAATTCCTCAAGCTGCTTTGCCGCGAAACCCTTTTCGCCGGTTGACGCAACGGGCTTGCTTTGTACCTTGTTCGCACCGGAAATGAACAAGATCGCGATGTACGACAGCACGGCAACCACTACGAACCAAATCGCGCAGGCGGTGAACCAGCTGGTCCACGTCCAGTTTGCCTGCTGATCGGCGGGGAGCATGCCAATGGTGATCAGGACGGGCGCTGCACCGGTCATGAATGCAAATCCCAAAATGCCCGCAGTCACCCAAACGGCCAGGAACATACCCGTTGCCTGCTTGCTGCTGCGCTCGTAACCAAGGGCCTTGCTAGCAGCGGCGGCGATAGGCGAAAGAATGACGCCCTTGCCGATAAGCGCCGGGATGAAGGGCGACACGACCAAACCAGTAGCATAGAAGGCGGTCATCTGACCTCGGTAGGTTTCGGGGAACAAGCGAAGAACCCAAAACGCCAGACGCTTCACCAGGCCCGTTTTCGCGATAACCGTCGAAATACCGAACGCGCCGAACAATACCCAGATGGTGCCGTCGGCGAACGATGAGAACACATCGCCGAACTTCGCCAAGCCGAACACGACATACGCCGTCAAACACGCCAGAAAGGCAGCCCAGTCAGGCACAGCACGAAGAACCAGCCATGCAACGACGCAGACGAAAATGCCGGCGTAGATCATCGCCGGTTGAGTCAACCCTTCCGGCGCGGGGACAACGCCGATGATCAGGGCAACGATCATCGGGATCACTATCTTCAAAACCCTTTTCACAGTACCACTCACGAAAAATGGCCTCCTCTGTTTTCTCTCCCATGCTGGCGTGATTTTAGCAAACTCTAACTTTTATCTTCTGCGCTTCCCTGAACTGTAACTTTTCTTAATCAGCTAATAACAATGGCTCACATTCAGAAGCATCGCGCAGGCGCACAGAAGAGGATTCGGCATTATCGCTGAAGCGTTCATTCGGTGCCCGTTGCTATTCGGTCACCCATGCCGCCTATGCCTATATATATGCGCCAGGTGGAATTTCGCGTACAAAAAAAGGCGCGACCCGTGAGGGACGCGCCTTCAACAGAAAGGGGTCGATTTACATCAGACCGAGCATCTGCCAAACCGGAACGCTTGCGAGACAACCAATCATGTTGATGACCATGTAAGCGTAGTTGAACGGCATGGTGTCTTCGTGCTCGCACATCTCACCATTCTGAACACCAAGCAGCGGGATGAACTCGTTGTTGGTGAACTTGAGGTGCCAAACCGCGGTAGAGCAGAGGCAGACGAACAGGGTGACGTACTCGCTGATGCCGCAAGCTGCGGCGACGGAACCAAGAGCAGCCAGGAAAATAACCTGCGTTGCGGTAGAGGAAACAACAACCAGACGGACGAGGTACGTAAGGATGCAGACAGCTGCAACGTAAACGTAGGGGTTGGAAACGATCGGAGCGGCAACAGGAGCCATGACGCCAGCGATCCAACCGGCAATGCCGAGCTGAGTCAGCAGGGAAGCCAGGGACAGGATGCCGCCGATGAAGATTGCGGTGTCCCAAGGAATGTTGCTGGTGAGGTCCTTGGTGTCGACCAAACCGATGACAGCCATGATGGCGAAAACGCCGACAGAGATGATCGGAGCGCCCAAACCGATCTTGCCACCGAAGATCCAGCCAAGAATGGCGATGAGGACCAAGATGCCGGTGATCTTCTCGGCGTTGGACATGGGGCCCATTTCCTTGAGCTGTTTCTTGGCGAAGCCCTTCTCGAAGCTGGTCTGCTCGAGAGCTTCCTTATCGCCCTTCTTGGGACCGTAAAGAGCAAGGATGACGACATAGGACAGAACAGCGACGACGATCAACCAAACGGCGCAAGCACCGAGCCAGCTCATCCACGTCCAGTTAGCCTGCTGCTCGGCAGGGAGCATGCCGATGAGGATCATGACCGGGGCAGCACCGGTAAGGAATGCATAGCCCAGAATGCCGGTAGTAACCCAGACGGCCAGGAAGATACCGGTTGCAGCCTTGCTACGAGCGGCGTAACCAAGCGACTTGGTTGCGGAAGCGGCGATGGGGGTGACCATGACGCCCTTGCCGATCTTTGCAGGGATCCACGGGGTGATGGCGAAGCCTGCAACGAAGAATGCGGTCAGCTGACCCTTGTAGTTCTCGGGGAACAGAGACAGGATGGCGAAAGCCAAACGCCTAACCAGACCGGTCTTCACCAGAGCGCAGGTCATGCCGAATGCGCCGATGAGCAGCCATACGGTGGAGTCAGCGAAGGGCGCGAAAACCACGCCGAACTTAGCAACATTGAACACCACATATGCGGAAATGCATGCCAGGAAGGCAGCCCAGTCGGGAACTGCGCCAAGCATGAGCCACACAACGACGCACTCGAAGATACCCAGATAGGTCATCGCTTCTTTGGTCAGCCCCTCAGGCGGCTGAATCATAGCGATGATCACGCCAACGATCGCCGGGATAGCGATTTTGAGCGCTTTCTTCACTCCTTCATTCATTTTTTCTTTCTCCTTTATCGGTTTTTCCAACAGTTTGTAGTTCCGTCGGTTTCCCTATCGTGATAAATATATCAAGGAGAGAGTTTTTTGTGTCATACGAGTTACGGTTATTTCGTTTTTCTATGGCTTTTCTTGTATCTTTTAGAAAGCACCTATATCGGTAGATATTGGACTGCTCGCATCCAACGCGAAACAACCAACAGTCAAACGCTCAATGCGCTCACTTCGCATTGGTTTCCGAACGGCAAGGTCGCAACTTATGAAGATCACGGTCCAACAACTCAGATACCTGCTGAAAGCCACCGAGATCGGCTCGATCTCGAATGCCGCGAAGGAACTGTCCATCGCACACGGAACCATTTCCGAGGCTATCAGCCAAGTCGAAAAAGAACTTGGCTTCGAGGTTTTCACCCGCAGCAAGCAGGGCATCACCCCTACCGAGAAGGGCATCGAGGCTTTGGCGTATGCGCGTCGCGTCACCGAAAGCATGAATGCGTTCGAGGACCACTACAGCAGCCACTCGTCTCGCATTGGTCGTTTCGTTGTCTCAACGCAGGAATTCAAATTCGTTATTGCCGCATACAACCAGGTCACAAACACGCTTGACCCGTGCCGTTACGAATTCGCCGTGAATCTCAGGCAGTTCTTTAAGCCTGCAGACGATGTGTATGCGGGTATCAGCGATATCGGGGTCATGTTCGTCATGAAAGAGAACGAGCAGCTTCTTTACGACCGTCTTGAAGAGAAGGGGCTTGAATTCCATCCTCTGTTCAAGGCGAACTTCTGGGCCTATCTAGATCGCAACCACCCGCTAGGCGATCGCGAAACCGTCTCGCTGAAAGAGCTTTCCGCATACCCCGAATTCTCGTTCGAGAACTTCCGCCATATGAAAATGACCGGTCGTTCGCAGCTCACCACACCGTCTAACTTGCGCGGGCGCAACACCATCGCGCCTGACGATCTGGCGCATCCCGACCTGATCTCGCAGATCGCCGAAATCGATGGGTTTGCGCTTTGGGTAAACCTCTTCCCGAATCATGCCCCCTACGATCGCACGGTCGTCATCCCGCTGAAGGAAGAGAAGTGGATGAAGATCGGCTACGTCATCCAAAAGGGACGCGAGCTCAACGAGGTCGAGCAGCGCTTCGTCGACTTGATGAAGACGTACGACCCCGCACTGCGCAACTAATACCCGCACCCCGTCGCAAGCGACAGCGCGAGCACGGAATCAAACGGAAGAGCGGCGAACGCTAAGCAAAAGCACGACGCAGCTGTTAGGCGCAGGGCTTGCCGGCACCGAACAAAAGCTCGCGCTCCTCGTTCGGCAAAGCCGCGCGAGCCTGGTCGCGCAGGTTGTTCACGCCGATGAAGAACTGCCTCATCATGGCAACCACCAGATAGCGGCCCTTCTTGGTAAGCGTGATCTCGAACTCGTTGTCCTTGTCGATGGCGCCGGCGGCTTTCATGAACATCATTTCCATCGGCAGGCCGTTCTCGACCGTGCAACCGAAATCGCGCTCCCACTGCTTCTTGTCCAGGCGCAGGCCGAACAGCTGCATCAAGAAACGATAACGCATGCGATCATGCAGGTTGAAATCGGTCTTGCCCATCAGAGACATGCGGCCGTTTTCGATTGCCTTGTTGTACTCCTTCACCGAGAACGTGTTCACGTACAGGCTGGAACCCAGATACGTGATGCCGCCGGAGCCGATTGCGGGGTACTCCTCGTACTCAACCACGTACTCATCGATCATCTGATCCTTGGAAGCCGTAGCGGCTGCCGCGGGGGTCAGGGCGCCGTTGTCGTAGTCGAAACGGTTGTACGTCCAGGCGCTGCTGTGCGTGAACAGCGGATGAATACCGCCGGTCAGCAGCTCGTCGATAACCTCGTACAGGCGCTGCTCGCGGTTGTAATCAACCTTGCCAACCGTACGGGCAAGCGAGCGCTCGACGGAAGGCGAAGCCATCAACGGATAGAACGTGGTCTGCGTCGCACCCGATTCGACGATCTTCTCGATGTCGTTGATCAGCATTTCTTCGGTCTGAGCCGGGAAGTTGAAGATCATATCGACATTCATCGAGGTGAAGTAGGGCACGGCGGTTTTGATGCGCTCGAGGATCTCTTCAGCGCTGCCGTACTTGTCAAAACGGTCCATCTGCTTAAGCAAACCGTTGTCAAAACTCTGAACGCCAACGCTCAAACGCTGGACGCGGCCCTTCAGCTTGTCCAAGTACTCGGGCGTAAGGTGGTTGGGGTTGGTCTCGCTGGAAACCTCTTCGATCGAGAAGTTCTCACGAGCCATATCGATGATGTCGCACAGCTCATCGATCATGATAGTGGGCGTGCCGCCGCCGATGTACAGGCTCTTGAAGTCGTACCCCAAGTCCTTCAGCATCAGCATTTCCTTCTTCATATTCTTGAAGTAAGGAATGGCACGATCCTCGCTGAACGGGAAACGATTGAACGAGCAATACGGGCAGAGACGCTCACAGAAGGGCACATGCATGTACAACATGTACTCCTTACCGGGGGTGGGCCCGGGAAGAGCCGTCTCGGTCGTGGGATTGATTTTCAAGTAGTTTTTCGAGGCCTCACGAACGGCCGTGCTGATCAAACGCTCCGAAATCATCGTTGGCTAATCCTCCGTAGAATTGCCTTCCATTGCCTTCATTGCCTTAAGGCCGATGTCCTGGCGATACTGCTTACCCTCGAAATTAATGAGGTCGCAAGCACGATATGCAAGGTCACGCGCCTCTTCGAACGTATCGCCCATGGCGACGACGTTCAGGACACGGCCGCCAGAAGTAATGAGCTCGCCGTCGGCGTTCACCTTGGTGCCCGCATGGAACACGGTGACGCCATCGAAGTCGTTGGCATCCTCAACACCAAGAACAACCTTGCCCTTCTCGTAAGCGCGGGGGTAACCCTCGCTAGCAAGAACGACGCCGCAAGCCCACTGATCAGACCACTCAAGCTCGACATCCTCGGGACGACCTTCTGCAACAGCCATCATGACGTCCACCAGATCGCTCTTCAAACGGGGAAGGACCACCTGGGTTTCCGGATCGCCGAAGCGGGCATTGAACTCAAGCAGCTTCGGGCCCTGCGGGGTAAGCATGAAACCACCGTACAGAACGCCGCGGTAGTCGTTATCAAACTCCTGAGCGGTAGCTGCAGCCGCGCGCTCCATGATGTCGCGCATGGCATTGAGCTGATCGGGAGTGACGATGGGAACAGGCGAGTAAGCGCCCATGCCGCCGGTGTTGGGACCCAAGTCGCCGTCGAACGCGCGCTTGTGATCCTGAGCAGTGGACATGCAATGGGCCTTGCCAGCCGAGACGAATGCGAAAAGCGAGCACTCGGGGCCGGTCAGGCACTCCTCGATGACAACGGTGGAACCGGCCTCGCCGAAAGCGCCGGCGAAGCACTCGCAGACGGCATCTTCTGCAGCCTCTTCGCTGTCGGCGACGACGACGCCCTTGCCGGCAGCAAGACCGTCGGCCTTGATGACGATGGGCGCGCCGACTTCGCGAACATACGCCAGAGCAGATTCCTCGTCGGTGAATACACCGTACTTGGCAGTGGGAAGATCGTAGCGCTCCATGAATGCCTTGCTGAAGGCTTTGCTGCCCTCAAGCTGAGCGCCCTGAGCATCGGGGCCGAACACCGCGACGCCGGCTGCGCGCAGAACATCTGCGACGCCCGCGACAAGCGGAGCCTCGGGGCCGATGACGACCAGGTCGATGGCGTTCTGCTGAGCGAACTCCAAAACAGCCTGACCGTCGCTAGCATCAAGGGCGGGGACGTTCTGAGCGATATCCGACGTGCCGCCGTTGCCAGGAGCAACGTACAGGTTCTGGGTTTTCGGGGACTGCGCAAGCGCCCAAGTGATGACGTGCTCGCGGCCGCCGCCGCCCAAGACCAGGATGTTCATTTAATTAGTCCTCCTCGCGATACCAGCTGCGCATGATGGTCTGATCACGATCGGGGCCGACGGCCACGATGCTGATGCGCGCACCGGTAAGTTCTTCAAGATGCTCAACGTACTTGCGTGCGTTTTCGGGAAGCTCTTCGAAGTTGCGGCAACCCGTGATGTCGACGCCCTTCCAACCCGGCAGTTCTTCGTAGATGGGCTTCGCATGGAACAGAACGCTCTGCTGCATGGGGAAGTAGTCGTAACGCTTGCCGTCGCATTCGTACGCAACGCACACTTTGATGGTGTCGAACGCGGAAAGAACATCGAGCTTGGTAAGCGCGATGTCGGTAAGGCCGTTCACCTCAACCGCGTAGCGGCCGATGACGGCGTCGAACCAACCGCAACGACGCTTGCGGCCAGTGGTTACGCCATACTCGTGGCCAACCTGGCAAAGCATCTCGCCAGTCTCGGCTTCCTCGCCCACGCCGCCATCTTCGGCGAACTTCTGCTCGGTGGGGAAAGGACCGCCACCGACGCGGGTGATATAAGCCTTCTCGATGCCAAGCACGCGGTCAACGTGACGCGGGCCGATGCCCGTACCCGTCACAGCGCCGCCGGCGCAGCAGGAAGAAGAGGTGACGTACGGATATGTACCGTGGTCAACGTCAAGGAGCGTGCCCTGAGCACCTTCGAACAGGATGTTCTTGCCCTCACGGACGGCACCGTTCAAAAGCTCGGTGGTCTCGACAATGTAAGGCTTCAGGATGCGGGCATAAGGAAGGTACTCCTCGCAGATCTCCTCAACCGTGTAGGTGTGAATGCCGTAGATCTTCTCGAGAATGGGGTTCTTCTGAGAAAGAGCAGTCTGAACCTTCAGACGGAAGATCTTCTCGTCGAGAAGGTCCTGCATGCGAATGCCCTTACGAGCGATCTTGTCCTGGTAGCACGGACCAATGCCGCGCTTGGTGGTTCCGATCTTGTTTTCGCCAAGGCTCTTCTCGTCGGCACCGTCGAGATCCTTGTGGTACGGCATGATGACATGCGCGTCACACGAGATCTTCAGTGCCTTGCAGGAAATACCCTCGGCTTCGAGCATTGCCATCTCTTTGATCAGGACGCCGGGATCAATGACCACGCCGTTGCCGATGACAGGCGTGCAGTTCTCATACATGACGCCGGACGGCATAAGATGAAGGGCCAGCTTCGTGTCGCCATGGATGACGGTATGACCCGCATTGTTGCCTCCCTGGTAACGTACGACGAAATCGTAGTCGCGGGAGATCAGGTCGGTTACTTTGCCTTTGCCCTCGTCGCCCCACTGAGCGCCAACGAGTACAGTGTTCATGACATGCGTCCTTTCGCTTAAAAGCGGCAAAATGGATTTAACGAACAGCTTTTGATTATATTACAGATCGATCACCGTGCAGGCTGGGTCGGCCATGCCCATCGCTTCTACCACTTCTTCATGACAGGTGAAGACGATGACTTGACGCGTGCGCGCAAGCTGGGCCAACGCGCGAGCCGCACCTGCACGACGTTGCGAATCGAAGTTAACCAGGATGTCGTCCGCCAAGATAGGCACCGACTCGCCGACGTTGTCTGCGCACATCAGCAAAGCAATGCGCAACGCCAGGTAAAGCTGCTGGCACGTTCCGAGCGACAGATGCTTGGGATCGCGCTCGTTGCGAGCAGCGTCAGTAGCGATAATCGTGCCTTCCGGCGAAAGAGCGACGCGAATCCACGCGCCGTCGGTCATGAGCGACAGAAGCTCACCAGCGCGACGGTACACTTCGGGCTGACTGCGCGACTCCCACTCTTCAACCGCTTTTTCAAGAAGGAAACGCGTCGTCAGCAGATTAGCAAGGTCGGCCTTGCCATCAGCCATGCGGGTGCGCAGCTCTTGGTAGTGCTGCTTCGCTTCGTCGAGCTCTCGCATATCGCGGGCGCGGGCCAACTGCTCGCCCAATTCGCCATAACGCAAGCCGATCTTTTCAAGGGAGGAAACCATCTCGTCGCGTTGTGCTGACTTACGGGCAACCACCTTGCCGATAGAGGATTCGTCGAGCGGAGTTGTACGCGTAGCCGACGAAACAAGGTTCGCCCACTCCTCATCGGCGATTTCGCCAACCGAGCGAATCAACCTGTTGCGTTGCATGTCCAAATCGGACAGAGAATTCTTCGCGTTCGCCAAACTGATCTCATACGACGCGGCCTGCTGATTGCGCAGTTCGTTTTTGGCGCGGAAATCGCGGACTTCGTCAAGAATGGAGCGAGCGACGCGGATGGATCCGCCGGCCTGACTGAATCCGTTACCGGAAAGCCAACGGGCGACCTGCTCGTCAACGGCGTCCTTGCCCGCTTTCGCCTGATCGAGTTTCTTCTGATCTTGAAGCATCACCCATTGGGTGTCTTGCAAACGCGAATCCAAGGTCTTCTCATCGCGCTCGGGACGGGCAACCAAGAACACGGCTGCGGCCGCCAGCACCAAGGCGAATAGAATGAGCACCGCGCCCAAAACCGAGAAGGAAAGGCTGCCGATCACGCGCCCCTGCATGAAAACAGGAACGCCCAGAACAGCGAAAACAACGGGCAGCGCGATTGAAAGAACGATCTTCAAGGTGCGTTGGTTGTTTCTGTCGGAAGCTTTTGCCTCGTTACCTTGTAACTCAGTCAGAGCATCATACGCAGCCACAGATGCAGCGTAGTCGCTCTCCGCGGTTTGCAGCGCGTGGTCGGCGCGCACCTGACGTTCCGACAAGTCGTCCATCTTCTCGCGCAAAGCACGCTCTTCGACGGGAGTAAGCTCAAGCAGCTCAGGCTCGAAAACGTTCGCGACGCCATCAGGGGCGGTGGCGCGCTGCTGATCACGAGCCTGTTCCTTCAAGTCGGCGAGCTCGTCAAGCAGGATCTCTCGCTGCTCGTCCATTCTTTTCAACTGTGCGCGTTTACCAACCAAAGCGTCTATCTGCTCGTTGGCGCTAGAGATTCGGCGCGAAAGCTCTTCGCGCTTACCCTCAAGCGCGCGGTACTCGCGCGTCTCCGACTTCAGACGCTCGGTCTCGTCAACCGCACGTTGGATACGCGCACGGGTCGCCTTCATGTCGTCGGCAATTCGAACGAGAGAATCCGTCGCCGACGCCGCCTTGGATGAATACGCCTGGATTCGATCGTTCACATCCGCAAGGGCATGTGTCGGACTTGCTTCGGTTCCCGAACCCGCAGTAAGCAAATGAGACGTGATGTCGGTGGTGTTGCGAAGCGATCTCAGCTCGTCAGACGTCAGCAAGAACATCGTGCGGAACGTCTCACGGTCGATGTCGGCCACCACGCTCTGATCGCCGATCAGGCCATCGGCGTTGCGAGTACGGGAAATCACCGTCTCACTTTCAAGAACAGCTCCCTGAACAGGTGATTCGCCGAATGTTTCACGTGAAGCATTTGAAGCAATGGAGGAATCGCCTGTTTCAAACGCCCTTTCTGGGCGCGCGGCGAACACCAGCGCGCCTGCACGTTCAGCATAATCGGGCTTGTAGGTGTTTCGATTCGTACGGGCGTCTTCCCAACCGAAAAGCAAGCCGCCAACGAACTGCGAGAGAGTGGTCTTACCCGCCTCGTTCTTGCCGAAAACAACGTTCATACCAGGCGCGAAGGGTCCGACGGTTTTGTTGGAGAACGCACCGAAACTGTCGATACGAGCATATTTCAAGAAGCGTTTCATTTAGACGCCTCCATAAGCAGATCGAGTGCAAGGTCCTCGGCCGCGTTCACGCATCGCTTGGGGTGCTCGATCACGTCAGCAGGAAGATCCAACCCACGCGCCAAGAACTCCTCGGTAAGATAGCGGTTCAGCTCGGCAGGGGACTTCCTTGCCTGGTCGGCGATTGCCATAAGCGAAGCGGGGAACAGGCCTTCCTTCGCCAGGGCCTTCTTATCGAACGGCGCTGAGGTTTTGTCGATGATCGCGTCGCAAAAGAAAACAGGGTAGCTCGCGTTCACGTTCTCGCGAATATCTTCGATCACGCGGCCGCGCGAAAGCGTTTCATGCAAGTCGGTCTTGCCGGTAAGCGTGACGTGAACGCACATCTCTTCGCACTGAGCCTTGCCGTTCGCGCTGAACATCTCTTTCAAAATAGCCGAGGTGACATCGGCGACTGTCAAGCACTCTGAAACGTCCACCTTCAGCTTTTCCCATACCACGCTTGCTGTAGGGATGAAGCGCAGTTGGGGATCCTTCTTTTCCTCCAAAGTAACCAGGTAGCACCCACGAGAACCATCCTCGTTGATGTCGCGACCCTGCACGTCGCCCGAGAACACCACGCGCGGATCCTTGAGCGATGGATACGCCTGACGCCTATGAATGTGGCCACAAGCCCAGTAATCGACGCCGCGGTCAAGCAACGACGCCGGTTTCACCGGTGCCTTGAAATCCTTATCGAGACCCGTATGAATGACGCCCACCATGAACGGAGCCTTGTCAATTGCCTTCAGGTTGGCTTCGAGCTTTGGGTCGGATTGGGCATGTGCACCGCGCGTCGCATCAGTGCCTGCGAAAAACTGACGTTTAAGCGCAGAAACGGCTTCCTCACGCGAGATCCCCTCCGAGATGTCGCGATCTTCGGGCCACGTTTGGTTGAAAAAGCTGCGACCGCCCAGCAAGCACAGCGGCTTACCATTGCGCGAGTACACCGCAAACGTCGGCGACTCGGCGCCGAACATCACCGTATTCGGCGGGAACTCAACGAAGTCCCTGCTCCACGAGGTATACGGGTCGTGATTGCCCGTTACCAGATACACAGGGATATCGGCCTCGTTCAAACGATGGAGACCCTTGAAGAAGTCCATGTAGTCGCCGTATGAAGCACGCGCCGTGTCGAAGACATCACCGGCGATGATAACGAAATCAACCTCGTTGTCTATCGCGGCGTCGATGACGCGGGTGTATGCTTCCATGATCGCGCACTCAAGGCGTTTCGACCATGCCGGTGAAAGCGATCTTAAGCCGCGGAAGGGCGCACCTATATGAAGGTCCGCCGCATGAATGAATGTCACTTGTTTAGCCATAGCTTCAGTTTAGCGCGTATGAGGCAATCGCGGGGAGACAAGGACGACGTTGACTGCCCGTCGACGCGCAAAAAGACATCGGGGGCACGTGATGAAGACGCACCCCCAACCAAACAAACGATTGAAATAACTTCCCGGGCGGCGGACATGCCCTAGTACGGAACACGGGAGTCGTCCGCATAATCCATGAAGCGGGTTCTTTCAGGAATAAAGGTAAGTGTGATATCGCGGGTGGCACCGTTACGATGCTTTGCAACGATAAGCGTAGCCGTGTTCAAATCAGGGCGTCCATCTCGCTCGGCTTCGGTTTCATCCATGCTTCGGTCGATGAACATGACGATATCGGCGTCCTGCTCGATACTGCCCGATTCACGAAGGTCGGAGAGCATCGGGCGCTTATCGGCGCGCATCTCAACCTGACGAGAAAGCTGCGACAGTGCAATAACGGGCATGTCCATTTCCTTAGCGAGGATCTTAAGACCACGGGAGATCTCGCCGATCTCGACAGCGCGGTTGCCATCGCCGCGCAACTTCGGCGAAGACATAAGCTGAAGGTAGTCGACGACGATAAGGCCGTTGCCCTGAACGTGACGCAACTCGCGGCGAGCCTTGGCGCGTGCCTCAAGAATGGAAAGGCCGGGCGTGTCGTCGATGTACATATCAAGCTTTGAAAGCCTGTTGCACGCATCGGCGAGGGCGCCCCAATCAGCATCGGACAGCTTGCCCGAGCCACGGACAGAGGAAAGCGCGACGCCCGATTCCGACGACAGAATACGCTGAACCAGCTGAATGGCGCTCATTTCCAGCGAGAAGAAAGCAACCGAAGTGCCACGCTTTGCAGCGTTGGTTGCAAGGTTCAGAGCAAACGAGGTCTTACCAACACCAGGTCGAGCCGCCAGAATGACAAGGTCGCCGCCGCGCAGACCATGGAACAGGCTGTCAACGTCAGTAAAACCCGTGGGAACACCCTGCATGTCGCTTTGGTTCTCAGACATGCGCGTGATCTCTTCGAACGCAGAGGTGATAAGCGAATCCATCTTCACGAACGTAGAGGAGATGCGCTGCTCGGTTACGTTGAACAAGGTTTTCTCGGCAGTCTCGACAACCTCGGAAAGGTTGTCGGGCGCTTCATAGGCAAGCGCGTTGATCTCGGCTGCGGCGTAGATCAAGTCGCGCAGCACCGACGTGCGCTTCACAATGTCAGCGTGGTTCTGCCAATTGGTAAGAGCGAACGTATTATCAGCCAGAGAAAGAATGTATTCGCGACCACCCACAGCTTCAAGCTGACCTGAAGCAGCAAGCGTGTCGGCAAGCGAGATCTGGTCAATAGGAATGTTGCGCTCGTTCAACCCGTACGCAGCCTCGAAGATAACTCGATGAGCAGGGCGATAGAAGTTGCTGGGCTTTAGTTTGACCAGAATATCCTCAGCAGCCTCGGCGTTCAGCATAAGAGCAGCAAGCACCGATTTCTCCGCCTCGATATTCTGGGGAATCTTGCGCTCATTTGGGGAATTCTGCTGGTAGTCGTCATTTCGACGAGCAAACTGCTGATTGTCGTATGGCATGTGATTTTTCCTTCTGATCAGTTCGGATTGCCATGGTAAACCATAGAAAGCCCTGATAGAGCGAAGATTTTATCCCTACATAGGCGCTTAATCACCATTTCCACCGCCAAAAAAGAAACCCTCCTTGCCCCGTACTTGGGGAAAGGAGGGTTTTCCACGTTTTCCACCGACCTAACGGGGGAAAACTATTTATTCTGCGTCCGCAGTTTCTTCAGATTCGGCAGCGGCCTCGACGACCTCAGCCTCTTCCTCAGCAACTTCCTCGACGACGGGCTTAGCCTCGATGTCGACGACGGAGATCGTGGCGGTAGCCTTGATGTCGCGGTAAAGGTCGATCTCGACCTCATGCTCACCGACGGTCTTGATGGCGCCGGAGATCTTGATGCGACGGCGATCAACCTCGACGTCCTTGACCTCTTTGATAGCGTCAGCGATCATCTGAGCGGTAACGGAGCCGAACAGAGCGCCGTTCTCGCCGACCTTAGCCTTGATGACGACCTTGGTGCCCTCGAGCTGGCCCTTGAGCTCGGTAGCGTTGGCGATACGAACCTCTTCGCGCTTGGCGATGTTCTTACGCTTCTGCTCGAGCTGCTTCAGGTTGCCGGGGGTGGCCAAAACGGCCTTGCCCTGCGAGAGCAGGTAGTTGTTGGCAAAGCCACGAGCAACGTCGATGACGTCGCCTTCGCCGCCCTTGCCCTGAACCTCGGTAAGAAGAATAACCTTCATGTCTCCTCCTTAGCCTAGCGATTGCGGCGATCGCCACGGCCGCTGATTGCGGGCACCGCATAGGGCATGAGAGCCATCTCGCGGGCGCGCTTCACAGCGTTGGCGATGTCGCGCTGATGCTGGGTGCAAGCGCCGGTCACGCGACGGGGCTTGATTTTGCCACGATCGGTGACGTACTTGCGCAGCATCTGAGTGTCTTTATAGTCGACGTATTCTGCCTTATCCTTGCAGAACTGGCAGTACTTACGGCGAGGCTGCTTCGAGTATTCAGCCATGAGTACCTCTTTCAATTCGCTTAAAACGGGATATCCTCGTCGTATACAGACGAAGACGTTTCAATGACGGGGGCCGCAGGTGCGGGAGCAGCAGGGGCGTAGGACTGGTTGCCGTAGCCACCGTTGTTGTAACCGCCTTGCTGGCCGCCATTGCGAGACGACATGAACTCGAGGTCATCCACGACCACTTCCAGCTTGCTGCGCTTCTGGCCGTCGCGCTCCCACTGGCTCCAGCGGAGCTTACCCTCGATGGTCACTTTGGTGCCCTTTGAGAGGAAACGAGCGAGGCTTTCAGCACGCGTGCCGAACATGGTGCAATCGACGAAATTGGGATAGTCTTCCCACTCACCGGTCTGCTGATTACGACGACGATCGTTGACTGCAACGCCCAGACTCAGAACGGCCATGCCGCTTGCGGTGGAACGCAGGTCAGGATCGCGCGTAAGATTACCGCTGATGATCACTCGATTGATGCTCATGTCTCTTCCTTCTCTCTACCTTTGCGCGTCAAACGCGCTGCTTGAACTTTACTCGCGGTCGGTGCGCTTCACGATCATGTGGCGAACCACGGTGTCGTTAATGCGCAGGATGCGGTCCAGCTCGGCAATGTTGGCAGGATCAGCGTGGAAGTCGACCAGGGTGTAGTCACCCTCCGTCAAACCGTTGATCTCATAAGCGAGTTTGCGCTTGCCCCAAGCATCAACGTTGTCGATAGCACCCTTACCTTCGGTGATGGTGGTTTCGATACGCTTAGCAGCAGCGGCGCGGGATTCCTCGTCGGCAGCAGGGTCGACGAAATACAGCAATTCGTAAGCCTTCATCAGCTCACCTCCTTTGGTCGTAAACGGCCCCGGGCTGGTGAAGGCATAGCCGGGGCAGGAAAAACAGCTTGTCTATGGTAACAAAAGCAAATTTCGCCGACAAGCCTGTAACCTGCGCGAACACACCGCGTTCACCGTTTCATCATGTGCGATCCAACCCCTAGCTGGCTCACAGCCCAACCGCGATTTCCTTGAAACGAATTATGGGCGACCGACCTTGCAGCCGTATCGCCCATAATCACTTCTTTTATTGCAAATTTGCCGAAATAATCTAACGCGTTTAGCTATCGAATCTAACAGTAATTACTTTGCGTCGCCCTTGGAAGCGGCCTCTTCTTTTTCCACGAATACCGACTCATCAAGGACGATGATGTTGGAAGCTTCGCCCTCATCTGCAGCTTCGCTCTGCTCAGGAGCTTCTTCGGGCGTTTCAATGGCATGTTGACGAAGGTTTGCCATGAAGTTCGGGGCATGTCCGATATAGATGGGGTCGTCCTCGAAGGTGAACGTACCGTCCTCGCCGATGGTGTAAACCAAACCGACTGCGTAGCCGGCCTTACCGCCTGGAACGCCGCCCTCGGCGATGATCGCATCGATGGTGCCGGTATCAACATCGATTTCACCATCGTAGACGAAGCCGTAAGCGCGGGCGCCAGCAGCATCGCGAACCGTATGAGCGGCCTTTGCATAGCAGCCTTCGACGGTGTCGGAGTCGGCCTCTTCCTCAACAAGCGTGTCGGCCATAACCAGACCGGTACGGGGGACGATACCCTCGTCGGATTCCAGCATCTCGCGCGACTCGTTGATCAGAAACAGCAGGACACTGCTAAGAACCTCGGGTATTTCAGGTGCTGCGGTAGGGGCTGCTTCGACGATCCTATCGGACATGAGGATCTCCTTTCGTCTAGAAACGAAAAACGCCCGCATAGCGGGCGTTAGTCTTGTAACTGGCGGAGGAGGAGGGATTCGAACCCTCGTCACCGGGGATACCGGTGAAACGGTTTTCGAGACCGCCGCATTCAACCACTCTGCCACCCCTCCGCGTGGGGTGAGCCGTCATTCTGACGACTTATCGCTAAAGCCTGGCGCTTTGCGATGTTACCTGTTCTTCAATTAACAACGCTCAACCTTTCGGCTGAGCGAGTGAAATTTCTGGCGGAGAGATGGGGATTCGAACCCCAGATACGCTTTTGGCGCATACACGATTTCCAATCGTGCTCCTTCGGCCAGCTCGGACATCTCTCCGCTTCTACGTAATACCGCGTTTTTCGATTCGCAGCGAGTACGTAGTATATAACAGCTAATACGATGCAACAAGCGAATAATATTCATCCGTACAATTTATCTGCACAGGAATGTCGAAAAGCTTGGACATCATTTCACCTGTAAGAATTTGCTTCTTACTCCCATCTGCGAAAACGCTACCGTCGCGAATCAAAAGCAAGCGATCAATTTCAGGGATGATATCTTCGGGATAATGCGTGACAAGAACTACAGACTTGCCTTGCTGGGCCAAAATCCGCATGCTTCGACGCACGTAGAACATGCCTTCGGGGTCGAGCCCCGTGCAAGGTTCGTCGAAAATCAAAGCATCAGGATCGTGCATGAGGGCGCGAGCTATAAGTACGCGGCGAGCCTGGCCCGTAGAAAGCGTCATAACGTCACGCGAAGCCAAATCGTAGATGCCAAGCATCTTCATAGGGGCAATCGCACGCTCACGGGCATCATCGGCCGCCTCCGAAGAAACGGTCACGGGCAAACCGACCGTTCCCGTATAACCACCGGCAACGATATCGATCGCCGGCAGATGAACGCTGATCTCGCTCTGCATGCTGGACGATACGATTCCCAGCGCACGACGAAGGTCGATGAGGGTAGCGCGAGGGTTTCCCCTGAACAGCACAGGCGGGATATCGCGGTAGATCGGCATCATCTCGCGTGTCATCAGTTTGACGAAGGTTGATTTTCCTGCACCGTTCGGGCCAAGAATGGCAATGTTCTCGCCTTCATCAAGCTGAAAGGAATCGACGCTCAAGAGCGTCTTGCCCTGGCGCTTAACTACGGCGTCGGTGATTTTAATAAAAGGAGGCGCCACGATGGCGGTCGTTTCGCCGCAAGCATCGATCTTGTCGCGATCGGTTGAACCTTGCACTGCGAATGACTCCATGGCGGCACCCGTCTTTCTTTATCGAGTTTATTTAGAAGCAGAGCTATCCTCGGTAGCCCCGCCGTCCTCGGCAGCGGACCCGTCGGAAGAGGCTTCAGCATCAGAGGAATCGGTCGAATCGGCTGCGTACTTGCTCATGTCAGCGTTGTACGACAGATCCTTGGGCATGTCGTTGATTACGATATTCGCGTTTTCACGCTGCTCGGCAACCCAATTCTGGAAATCGGTCTGACCTTGGCTGGACTTCAGCATCTGCTTGATGGTGCTTTGGAATTCCGCAGGCAGGGAGTCATAGGTGACGGTTTCCCCGTCTGCAGGCTGGAACACATCGGTACATTTGATGATGTGGATGCCATACTGGCTGGTGATCAAACCGCTGACCTGGTCCTTCGAAAGAGCAGAGAGCGCGGTGGTGTACTCGGAGACGAATGAGCTGAGCTTATCCCAGCCAACGTTACCGCCATCGCTTGCGCTGCCGGTATCGGTGGAGTACTGCTTTGCAGCATCCTCGAGGGAGATCTCGCCGCCGTTGATCTGATCAAGAACCTTCTGAGCGGTCTCGGTGTCGGTTGAGGCGAAAAGGATGTGCGAGGACTTCTTCGCGCCTTTGAAGTAAGACGAATACATGGTCGCGTAAGAGTTCAAGGTGTCGGCGCTCAGGGAATCGTCGGTGACAGCGTCGGCGAACGTCTGAGTGAGCTTCTGGGTGATGAGCGACTCCTTGATGCGCTCGCGATAAGTTTTCTCGGAGAAACCGGCATCCTTCAAGGCGCTCTGCCAGGCATCGTCGCTGGAGTAGTTGGCCTTCATCTGATTGACGTACTGGTCAACTTCGCTGTCCTCGACAGTAACGCCCTTGTCGGCGGCACCCTGCTCGGCCAAAGCCTGATCAATATAGGAATCGATCATCTGGCTGCGAACCGATTCGGGGGTCATGCCGTTCTGAGCGAGGAACTTGCCCCAGGAATCCTCATCCTCAAGACCGTAGTTTGCGCGAACTGCTTCGACTGAAGCGGTCACGTCAGACTCGAGGATCTTGGTATCGTTAACGGTTGCCGCAACTTTATCGCCCGAAGCGGAACCCGTACATGCCGTAAGGCCAAGGCAACAAGCGAACGCGAATGCGCCGGCAACAACAGCAGAAGCGATCTTGGAGGATTTCATACAGGCATGTTCCTTCGTTTGAATGTTTGAAATACGTTTCCGAACCAAGTTACGCGGATTTAAACGTAATACCGCGACTGTTTCGCTGTGGATTTTCGCACACTGGCTGATGCTGGTTTCCCTTTGCACAATATGGCTACACTCGATTCATAACAAACGAATCGGCAAGTGATGCACGGTGGATTCTATGCCTGAAACAGCGTGCAGATCGACGCATTCCTGATGCGCGAGCCGCCGTCAAGTCGATGCGTCAACCGTGCATAAACGCCCGTCCGAACGAACAAACGCCTGTCTAATTCGTGCATGAAAAAGCCGCGCACCCGTTGGGCACGCGGCTGATTTTCGTTCAATCGGTGATGGATTCTGTGGATCCCAACAACGCCGATTATTTCTTGTTGGCCTTACGACGATCGGTTGCCGACAGCAAGCGCTTGCGCATGCGGATCGACTGGGGAGTAACCTCGACCAACTCGTCATCCTCGATGTACTCGAGAGCCTCTTCCAGCGTGAAGGTACGCGGCGGGGTAAGCTGAATGGCCTTGTCTGCGGTCGAGGAGCGCTGGTTGCCCAGGTTCTTGGTCTTCTCGACGTTAACGACCATATCGCCTTCCTTGGCAGACTCGCCGACGATCATGCCTTCATAGCACTCGTCGCCAGGACTAACGAACAGGCGGCCGCGTTCCTGAAGCGTATCAAGAGCGTAAGCAACGGCCTTGCCGGTGGACATCGCGATCATGCCACCGTTCTTGCGACCGATCATCTCGCCGGAGTACGGACCGTACTCGCGGAAGTGGTGGAACAGGATAGCCTCACCATGCGTGGCGTTCAAGATGCGGGTCTTCAAGCCCATCGTGCCACGGGACGGAATGCTGAACACGAGGTGGGTAGTGTTCTCGTCGGACGCCATGTCCTCCATGATGCCGCCAGCGGTACCCATAACCTCGATGGCCTTGCCCGAATAATCGTTGGGAACGTCAACGGTGGCTTCCTCGATAGGCTCGAGCTTCTGGCCGTTCTCGTCGATCTTATAAACAACCTGCGGACGACCGACCTGGAATTCAAAACCCTCACGGCGCATGGTTTCCATAAGAACGGACAAATGAAGAACGCCGCGGCCCGCTACGCGGACACCGGACTTATCCTCGGTTTCCTCGATGCGCATGGAGATGTTGCTCTCCTTCTCGCGCATGAGACGTTCTTTCAGCTGACGAGCACCGACGATGTCGCCCTCGCGACCGACAAGCGGGCTGGTGGAAGCCTCGAAAACGACGGCCATGGTGGGCTCTTCAACAGCGATGGGCTTCATCTCGACGGGATTCTCGGGATCGGTGATGACATCTCCGATGTCGGCGTCTTCGACACCGATAACAGCAACGATGTCGCCGGCGGAAGCCTCGGGAACCTCAACCTTGCCAAGCTTGTCGAAGGTGTAGACCTTGCGGATCTGGGCGGTGTACGGCTCGGCGTCGGGCCTTACAACCAAAACCTGCTGCTTTTCGCGAATCGTGCCGCTGTGAAGGCGACCGACGCCGATACGGCCCTCGTAGCTGCTGTGGTCGACAGTGCAAACCTGAAGAGCGACCGGGCCCTCGGGATCGACATCAGGAGCGGGGATTTCCTTGAGAATAGTGTCAAGCAACGGAACCATGTCCATGTTGCCGTCGTTGGCCTCGTAACGGGCATAGCCGTTAACGGCAGAAGCATAGATGACGGGGAAGTCAAGCTGCTCGTCGGAAGCGCCCAGCTCGACCATCAGGTCGAACACCTTGTCGACGGCGCCTTCAGGGTCGGCGTTGGGACGGTCGATCTTGTTCACGACGACGACGATGCGCAAGCCGCATTCCAAAGCATGGGACAGAACGAAACGTGTCTGAGGCTTGGGGCCCTCGTAAGCGTCAACGATGAGCAGTGCGCCATCGGCCATGTTCAGAACGCGCTCGACCTCGCCGCCGAAGTCGGCATGGCCAGGGGTATCGATGACGTTGATCTTCACGCCCTTATAAGAAATGGCGATGTTCTTGGAAAGGATAGTGATGCCGCGCTCACGTTCCTGATCGTTCGAGTCCAAAACGCGTTCCTGGACTTCCTGATTCTCACGGAATACGTGAGAGGCCCACAGAAGACGGTCAACCAGGGTGGTTTTGCCGTGGTCAACGTGGGCGATGATTGCAACGTTGCGCAAATTCTCTTGCTTCACTCTTGCTTCTTCCCTTCGATGTTTTGACTTAGCCGCGCGCCTTAAGCCATCTCGTTCTCGATGGCGGCCTTCTCTTTTTTGATCGAATCGAGATTCTCGTTAATGGTGTTGATGGTCTTTTGCGAGGATATCACCTGAACCACCCCCCACACCGCCGCAGCCGATGCGATGGCTGCGATAGCTGGAATTCTCCGCAAAGCAAGGCACAGCGCAGCACCCGCAAAAAACATGATCGCGCCGTTCCTGCGCTCGTCGCTTGCGTAATCTCGCTGCTTGATAAGCTGCGTGCGGGCAGCGGCCAAACCGGCAAGCTGGGCTTCGCGGATGGAATCGTAGGCGTTCGACGAACGGGATGATTTTGACGAAGCCGTGTCAGACGATGCCGACTTTCCTGTCAGGCAGTCGTAAGCCTCCTGCAAGTTTTTGAACTGCTCGGTCGCACGTTCTTGCAACTTTTTGTTGGACGCGAATCTGTCGGGATGCAATATTTGGGCGGTTTCACGATAGGCAGCTTTGATTTCGTCCGGGGTTGCATCTTCCCCCAGGCCAAGCATGCGCAGCGCTTCCGATCGCTTCATGATTCCTCGTTTCGCCTCGATGATTCCTGAAATCCTATCACGGCTAGACAAACGCGATGATCAATCCTTGTTGGATACGCGAAATCATCTGTTGGATTAGTGTCGAAACGGAAGCAAACCGCTGTTGCGCGCCTGTCAGAACCTCCAAAATTCAAACCTATTCGGTGTCAAGTGGTAATCCTATGCTTTCCGTTGGAAAGTGCAGATAAATTGGCAAGCGGATTTTCAGCGCGGTACCATTCTGCATTGGTATCAAAACTCATCACAAGGGGAGAGAACTCGTGATCAGTGAACGCATGCTCACCACTATCGTTAAGAACATCGCGAATGGGCATTTGGTAATCAATCCCACCAGCGAAACGCATTTGCCAGAACCTAAAGACGGCGAGAAGTACATGCTGTACTTGCATGTTCCGTTCTGTGAGGTTCTTTGTCCTTACTGCAGCTTCAACCGATACAAGATGCGCGAGGACGTTGCCCGCCGCTATTTCGAGAACATGCGCAAGGAAATGCTCATGTTGGTCGACCTTGGCTACGACTTCGAAACGCTGTATTTCGGCGGCGGCACGCCCACCATCCTGCTTGACGAGCTGTGCAAAACCATCGACCTTGCGCGCGACAAATTCCCGTCAGTCAATGAAGTGGCGGTTGAAACCAACCCCAATCACCTCACTCAGCCGTGGCTTTCCGAGCTGAAGGGCCGCGTGCAACGCATGTCCGTTGGCGTTCAAAGCTTCGACGACAATCTGCTTAAGCAGATGGATCGATACAACAAGTACGGCAGCGGCGCCCAGATCATGGAGCGCATCGGTGAAGCGCTTCCTTATTTCGACTCTTTGAACGTCGACATGATCTTCAATTTCCCCTCTCAAACTGAGGAAATCCTCGCGCGCGACATCGAAATGATCAAGAAGTGCGGCTGCCGCCAAACCACGTTCTCGCCGCTTTACGTCTCGTCGTGCACGACCAAGAAAATGGCCGAGAAGCTTGGCAAGATGGACTATAACCGCGAGTTCGGCATGTACAAGATGCTCGACGAAGGGCTGACAGGCGGTCAGAACCCGGCCTTCAAGCGCGAAACCGTTTGGACCTTCAACCGATTGAACGAAAATGGCATTCAAGACATCGAGCTTCCTGCCGAAGAAGTGCAGACCTCGTATGACGAGTATCCCAGCATCGGCAGCGGATCCATCTCGCACCTCAACGGCGGCGTGTATGTGGACACGTTCAGCCTTGAGGAGTACAACAAGACCATCGAGAGCGGGCGCATGTCCATCATGGGCAAAATGGCGCTTTCACCTCGCGACCACATGCGTTACTGCTTCCTTTTGGGGCTGTACACTCTTCGCTTCGACAAGCAGAAGTTCAAAGACCTGTTCGGCAAGAGCATCGAGAGCGCACTTCCCATCGAGATGGCATTCATGCGCGCGAACCACGCCTTCGCCGTCGACGATGCGAATTGCTTGATCCCCTCGGAAAAAGGTCGCTACTTGACGTTGGTTATGTACCGTCAATTCCTCAGCGGTATGAACAACTTGCGCGACCAAGCTCGCAAGGCACTTGACGGCCCAGAACGCGAGTTAGCGTTTGAAGACGGTGCTCGTATCCAGTTGGATTAATCTTTGCGCTTAGATCGCATTTCAGAGCTGATGAAGCGGGCCCTTTCGTCTGGTTGGCGAAAGGGCCCGAACTTTTAACGAATATCTATCCGTCGTTTATTTCTTATCTTCCCAAAGCTTCAGGTTATTGTCGCTGGCAAACTTCTCGACAGTCGTGTCCATACCGGCTTTGTGAGCAGTCTCATAGTCAGTCGTGAACTCCGCACCCTCAAGGAAGGCCTTAACTGCCGCGTCATCAAGCGTCGTCTCATACAGGGTCACTTCAGCGTACAGACCGTCGGCGATGTCAGTGTACATAACCACACTAGGCTGCTTGTTCCACGTGAAATCAAGCGTCTTCCAGGTGTACTTGCCAAGCTTCACGTCCTGACCGGCCGCGTACTTGTCCTTGGCGGCCTTCTTGTCGAACTGCTCCTGGGCAGTACCATCGTCAATCTCGACGTCAACAAGCTTGTTGGAGTTCTCGATATTGCGGAACTCAACGATGTTCAGCGGGGACTCCTTGCCATTGGGACCCCACATTGCATAGCCCTCAGGCATCTCGGCCTTGAACATGTAGAAATCCGTGGCCTTGCTTGCGGCCGAAGCTGCAGAAGAAGCAGCGGAAGAAGCGCTTCCATTTGCTGTAGCACTGGCTGCCGCACTACCGCTTGCTGCAGCGCTCCCGCTTGCTGCAGCCTGACCACCGCCACCGCAGGCGGTAAGTCCGAAGCAAAGAGCAAATGCCGAGGCCGCGATCATGATGGTCTTAGTAATAGATTTCATGCGCTCCACTCCTTTTCTCATCGATCAGCGAAAGCTGATGGTTTCGCTAGCTGTTAACGTATTTCGAATCCCACAGAAACAAAACCACGCAACGGCTCATTCTTATTGCCGATTTGAACCCTCATGGCTATTTTTTCTTAAAGAAGGGGATCTGATAGATTTCGAAGAGAAAAAGAAAGCCGCCCGAAGGCGGCTATTACTTTTGGTGGAGCTTAAGGGGATCGAACCCTTGACCTCAGGCTTGCAAAGCCCGCGCTCTCCCAGCTGAGCTAAAGCCCCATTTTTAAATAAACGCTCCACCGGCTAACTCGGCTCACGGTGGAGCGTTTATAAGTAAAATGGTGGGCCCGAATGGATTTGAACCAGCGACCTCACGCTTATCAGGCGTGCGCTCTAACCAACTGAGCTACGGGCCCTTGAAAAAGTGCTTCGCTATCATAACCCTAATAAAAAATTCCTGCAAGCACTAATTTCAAATTTTTGTCTTTTTCTTTCGTATTGTGATGAATGATCTACATAATCCCAGATCAAGAGCGTGTTGCACGGTCGGGATCAATCGACATCGTCGCAAAATGATGATGCATGAACTCATCATCGTAGTGCTCGTCGAAAAATTCTGCCACAGGCGTATCAATCGGAACGCCTGCCATACGCGAGTACCAACACTCAAATGACATCAGCGTCATGCCGGCATTCACGATCATGAACGTCGCACAGATGGTGGTTACTGCGTAGCGCCAATTCCACGGGATCCTATTGATCAGCTCCAGAACCTTCGGTACGACGAATTTTATAAAGATGAGTCCCAGCGCGCCCCAACAAACCATATGGAATAAATCGGTACGGCCGTCGATATTGAAGGGCTCGGTGCTGTAATCCCATGATGAAATACCAAACGCAAACTGGAAAAACCAGCTGACCAAGAATTCGAACGCGCCGCCAATAAGCGCACTGATGAAGAAGATGATGAACGGATCCTTGTCATAGAACTTGTTCAACGGAATTACCATCAGCACGGCACCAATGCCATAAATTGGGCTGAACGGACCCCATAGCATGCCGGTTCGGTTCTCGATGCGATTGTTCAAGAAAGGACACACGGCAGACTCGAAGATCAAGCCGATGACGCTTGCAACAACAAACAGCCAGAAGATATTGAAGAAGTCGAGCTTCAGATACCCTTCGCCTGTTTTATCGCGGCCGAGCATTCCTTCTTCTTGGTCAGTCTTGTCCTCAAGCGCTTTCAACTTTCGCTGCAAAATGCGCTCTTCGCGCAGCGTCGGATCGAGAACGGTGTACATCACGATCAAAAATAAGAGAACACCGAATGCATAAGCGACGTTCCAGCCAAGGCCTTCGGTCATCATCTCGATGACCATTGACGCCACAGCAACCCCGATGAGGGTTTGAGACAAACGAGCTGCGCCGCGGCGCTTGTTACGCGCCAAGCGGATGCCGAGAACCATAAAGAGAACAGTCTGTACCAGATCCACGAACGCGTTAACCACATACAGGATCAGCGCTTGGGTCGACACCGTGATCTCATACATAGCGGCGAAATCTGTGTCACGGATAGCTTGGTTCAGAACCAAAATAGAGAAGACATCGACCGGAATCGTAAACAAACCTACGACCACCGCGAGGATTCCGAACACACGCAATGCCGTAGGAAGCTTCCTTTTTGATACGCGGTTGTCTTCCTCATATAACTCGCCTACGCGAGTCTTCACATCGGCAATCGCCTCAACCTGATCGGAATGGATATCCTCAATAACCGCGCGAACGTCCTCGGCGTTTTTCTGGATCTTTCTAACGCCTGCCGCTGCACTATCTTCGACGATTCTTTTCACATCATTTGCCATGAATACATCCTTTAGCCGTATCAGTGAAATGATATCCTGCCCGACTCATTAAACGAAATACCGTATGCGAGAAGTTACCGAAGTTAAATACGAAGTCACACTGATGATAATACCCTGCTCAACAAATGGAAACGGGAGCGTTTCACGTGAAACGCTCCCGTTCATCTGGCGTTATATCAGCCTCAGTCGATTAATGACTTAGTCGTCAAGATCCTCTTCCGACATTTCATCCTTGCCATCGGCTTCGATTTCCTCTTGACCAAGTTCATTCTTGTGAACGCGCTTCTTGGCTCGCTTCGAAATAGCGATAACGGAAACCTTGTCCCCATCGGCAACGTTCATGATGTGAACGCCCTGGGTCGAACGTCCCTGCTGGGAAATACCCGAAACAGGGGTGCGAACGGTAAGGCCATCCTCGGACATAATGATGATCTCATCACCTGGGTTAACGACCTTCACATCAGCGAGCATACCCTTCTTCGCCGTCATGTTGATGGTGAAGACACCTTGACCACCACGATGTTGCGTGGGGTACTCCTCGATGGGGGTGCGCTTGCCGTAGCCCTTCTCGGTAATAACCAACAGCTCAGAATCTTCGCGGGCAATCTCAAGACCAAGGGCCTCCGCACCAACCGGAAGGCTGATGCCATGAACGCCCATCGTCCCACGACCCATAGCGCGAACCTCAGACTCGTCCCATTTGATTGCCTTGCCGGTGTTGGCAGCAATGACAACCATGTCGCCGGGCTGAACGCGCTTAACGGAAATCAGCTTGTCGCCGTCCTTGAGGTTGATGGCGATCAGGCCGTCGCGACGCGTGCGGTTATATAGAGCCATAGAGGTCTTCTTGACCATGCCCTGGCTCGTAGCGAACATAAGGTACTCGTCCTCGGGGAAGTCCTTCGTGGCAATAACCGCCGCGATGGTCTCACCCTTTTCAAGCGGCAGTAGGTTTACGATTGCGGTGCCACGTGCATGGCGCGACGCTTCGGGAATTTGGTAAACCTTCAGGCGATACACCTTACCCAGCGAGCTGAAGAACAGCATATACGAATGGGTGCTGGCCACGAAAAGATGCTCAACGAAATCGTTGTCCTTCAGATTAACGGCCTGAGTGCCCTTTCCACCGCGTTTCTGCGAACGATACGTAGCGACAGGCAGACGCTTCACATAGCCGGCCTTCGTAACCGTAACGACCATGTTCTCGTCGGCGATAAGATCTTCGACATCGATTTCCTTCGCGTCTGCGCCGATCTTGGTACGGCGAGGCGTGTTGAAACGATCTTTGATCTCGAGCATCTCTTCTTTAATGATCTCGTGCACGAGGTTCTGATCGGACAGAACGCGCTTGTAGTAAGCAATGCGCTCGAGAAGCTCAGCCAACTCGTCCTGAATCTTCTGACGCTCCAAACCGGTCAGACGACGCAAGCGCATCTGGAGAATTGCCTCGGTCTGCTTGTCGGACAGGCCGAAACGCTCAGTCATGCGAGCCGCAGCTTCGCGGTCAGTCGAAGAAGAGCGGATGATGCTGATGATCTCATCGATATTATCGAGAGCGATGATCAAGCCTTCGAGGATATGCGCCCGCTCCTCGGCTTTCGCCAGCTCGTAACGAGTACGGCGAACGATGACTTCTTCCTGATGAACGATGTAGTGATGAAGAACTTCCTTCAGGGAGAGGACGCGCGGCACGCCGTTGACCAGAGCAAGCATGATGACACCGAAGCCAACCTGCAACTGCGTGTGTTTGAACAGATTATTGATGACAACCTGAGGAAGGGCGTTCTGCTTCAGATCAATGATGATGTCGATGCCGTGGCGGTCAGCGCCGTCGTGAATGTTGCTGATCTCGGGAAGCTTCTTGTCACGAACGAGCTCACCAAGCTTCTCGAGGAGCTTCTGGCGGTTGACCTGATACGGAATCTCCTTGATGACGATCTGGCTGCGACCGTTCTTCTGCTCTTTGATCTCATACTTTGCACGGATCGTGATTGAACCGCGACCGGTCTCGTACGCGTCTTTGATACCGCCGATTCCCATGATCTCGGCACCCGTGGGGAAGTCGGGACCAGGCAGAACCTTCATGAGCTCTTCGGTAGTGGCATCGGGATTATCAATGAGCAGGCAGGTAGCGTCGATCACTTCGCCAAGGTTATGCGGCGGAATGTTCGTGGCCATACCAACTGCAATGCCAGCAGAACCGTTAACCAGCAAGTTCGGGAAACGGGCAGGCAGAACCGAAGGTTCTTCCAAGCTTTCGTCGTAGTTGGGTTGGAAGTCGACCGTTTCCTTATCAAGATCGCGGAGCAGCTCCATAGCCGCCTTGTCCAGACGAGCTTCGGTATAACGCATTGCAGCAGCCGAGTCACCGTCGATCGAACCGAAGTTGCCGTGGCCGTCAACCAGCGGCACACGCATGCTGAACGGCTGAGCAAGACGAACCATGGCGTCGTAAACGGCGATATCGCCATGCGGGTGATACTTACCGATAACGTCACCGACGGTACGGGCTGATTTCATGTGAGGACGGCTCGGCGTGTAGCCGGACTCGTTCATGGCGTACAGGATACGACGATGTACCGGCTTGAGGCCATCACGGACGTCAGGCAAGGCGCGCGAGACGATAACGCTCATGGAGTATTCCAGGAACGAAGTCTGCATTTCCTTGCCAAGGTATGCGGTGCGAACGATCGTGCCTTCGCCGCCGTTGGCGTCTTTCACGATGCCACCGTGCGGGTTCGGCATGTTGACGAATGCATCATCTTCGGCGATTGCGGTGAAGTGGCTCATAGCGTCGTCGGAGGAAGCGTCCTCGTCTACGAATTCCTCGTCATCTTCCTCAACGTCGTTAAGGATATCGTCGGTCGATTCGTTTTCAGCATCCATGTCGTCGAACTCAAAGCCATCTTTGGTTTCGTCACTCATTTAGATGGTCTCCTTAAATATCGAGGAAGCGGACGTCACGGGCATGCGACTGAATGAAGTCGCGACGGGGTTCGACCTTGTCACCCATCAGGTCGCTGACGGCGCGCTCGGCTTCAGCGGCGTCGTCGATGCTAACCTGCAGCAAGGTGCGGGTGGCGGGCTCCATCGTGGTTTCCCACAGCTGATCAGGGTCCATCTCACCAAGACCCTTGTAACGCTGGACAGCCATCTTGTCGGGATCGGGATACTCGGCGAGAACCGAGCTCAGAGCCTTCTCGTCGTAGATGTAGCGATCGATCTTCGGCGAACGAGAATTCTTCTTCTTGATACCGAAGATAGGCGGCTGCGCGATGTACACGTAGCCGCGGTTGATAAGCTCCGGCATGAAGCGGTAGAAGAACGTAAGCAGCAAGATACGGATGTGGGCACCGTCGACGTCGGCATCGGTCATGATGATGATGCGATGGTAGCGGGCCTTATCGGCATCGAAATCATCACCGATGTTGGTTCCGATTGCGGTGATCAACGCGCTGATAGTATCAGAGCCGATCGCGCGGGTGAAGCCGGCACGCTCGACGTTGAGGATCTTGCCACGAAGCGGAAGGATTGCCTGGTGCTTGCGGTCGCGGGCCTGTTTGGCCGAACCACCTGCGGAATCGCCCTCTACAATGAAGAGTTCTGACTCAGCAGGGTTCCTGCTGGAGCAGTCAGCGAGCTTTCCCGGAAGGGAAAGGGACTCGAGAACGCCCTTGCGACGCGTGTTCTCGCGGGCTTTGCGTGCGGCCTCGCGGGCCTTCAAAGCCTGGGTTGCCTTGTTCACGATACGCTTTGCAGCCGTCGGATTTTCCTCAAGATACTCGGCCAAGCCCTGCGTGACGGCCTTCTGAACCAGCGGGCGGATCTCGGTGTTGCCAAGCTTTGTCTTGGTCTGACCCTCGAACTGCGGATCATGCAACTTGACGGAGATAACGGCAGCTAAGCCTTCGCGGGTGTCGTCACCGGTGAGGTTGCTGTCCTTCTCCTTGAGGATGCCCTTAGAGCGAGCGTACTCGTTGACGGTACGCGTCAAACCCTGCTTGAAGCCCTCAAGGTGAGTACCACCTTCGATGGTGTGAATGTTGTTCGCGAACGACATCACCATGTTGGTGGAATACGTCGACGTCCACTGCATGGCAACCTCAACGGTGCCGTCCTCGTTCTCGGCTTCGAAATAGATAGGCTTGTTCAGGGTTTCCTTACCCTCGGTCAGCCATTTCGTGAAATCGACGATGCCGCCGGCGTACTGGAAGGTCTCGGAATGCGGCTCGGCCAGAAGAGAGCTGGTGTTAGCTTTAGGATCAGAACGCTCGTCAACGAGTTCGATCTTGATATTCTTGTTCAGAAACGCAACTTCGCGCAGACGAGCCTGCAGGGTTTCGTAGTCGTAAATGGTGGTCTCGGTGAAGATCTCGGGATCGGGCCAGAAGGTAACCGTGGTACCGGTGTCCTTAGCAGAGCCGATCTCATGCAGCTTCTCGACGGTTTTGCCGCGCTCGAAGGCGATCTCATATTCTTTGCCGTCACGACGCACGCGAACCTCGGTGCGCAATGACAAAGCGTTAACGACGGAAACACCAACGCCGTGAAGACCGCCGGAAACTTTGTATCCGCTGCCACCGAATTTGCCACCGGCATGAAGGATGGTAAGAACAACCTCGACCGTCGGGATCTTCTCTTTTTTATGCTTTTCAACAGGGATGCCACGACCGTTATCGACGACCGTGATCGAGTTATCGGGATGAATGAACACCTTGATATGGTCGCAATAACCAGCGAGGGCTTCGTCAACCGAATTATCGACTACCTCGTAAACCAAGTGATGAAGGCCACGGGGACCGGTAGTGCCAATGTACATGCCCGGGCGCTTGCGAACGGGGTCAAGGCCTTCGAGGACTTGGATCGCATCCGCGCCGTAGTTTTCTTCTTTGTCAGCCACCACACACTCCTAACCATGAATAGAAATCGGGCAGACGGCACACCAGGTCAAGTCGGCGGATACCCGAATCGATTCAGTCAACGATTCGATTCGGGTATCCACTTCGTTTGCCTGGTTATGCCAATGATAGGTTAGTAATTTTAGCACACGTGCGTATTAGCGAGGGCCGTTCAGATCCGTTTTAAGCCTGTTCTTTTCGCTTCTGAAGCGCAATTACACAGCAATAATACTTTTTAGCTATCAGTCAGACAGTTCCCTTTTCAAATCCGCTGTCATCGCTTTCAGAAATGCATCATGAATTTGCTTGTCAGCAATTTTCCCTGACGTCTCCTCGACGAATCTCTCTTCGTTTTCCGACAGTTTCCTGACAGAGATTTTCTTTCCGTTGCTTGAAATCCCAAAAGCGCCCAAATCCTCAGGCGACGTTTCGTCGAGGTAAGGATGCTTCTCCCTGTGGCCTTTTCGGGAAATATGGATCTCGAAGATCTCGATACCCTCATGAAATGTGCCGTTGATGAACCCTTTGATCAACTCTCGTTGAGCATTCAACTCGGCTGCGAACGAACTGTCATCAAGATAAACGATCAAACGCTTTTGGTCGCCTTCTTTATTCGTTATATACACTGCGTTGATGTGATCAAGAAACAGGGGCGCGTTGCCTTTGTTCGCCCACTCAAGGGCGGTTCTGAATTCATCACGCACCTGGACAGCGCGACGGTGAATGCGCGCCATAGAATCATCGCCAGCCAAAGAGAAGAAAGCGCTATCGAGTTGTTTCTTCAAATTCCCCATGCGGACCTCTCTTCATCTCGTGTTTCTCGTGTTTCACGTGAAACACGAGGGTGGATAAACGTCAGGACAAGCGAATCGCATTCTCGGTTGCCGGCAACTCTACCACGGATGCGCGAGAAAGAAGCTCATCGGTGAAGTAAGACAGATTCGTCGTGGTTATGAACGTCTGCATATCGCCCTCAACCAGGTCGACTAGCGATTCGCGCCTCGACCCATCAAGCTCACTCATGACATCGTCAAGAAGAAGGATCGGATTCTGATTAAGTGATCCTTTGATCACCGCCACCTCCGCGAGCTTCCATGCAAGAACCACGCTACGGCGCTGACCTTGACTCGCATAATCGGCGACGCTTCTTCTGTCAATCTCCAGCGAGATCTTGTCAGCGTGGGGGCCGATCAAACTTCGCTTGCGCGCGCGCTCTTCTGGCAATACTCGGTCAAACGCCTCGCTCATCTTCCTTTTGATGAAGTCCTTGTCAGAAAGATCGTCGAATTTCGTTTGAAAATCGCTGGAATCTATCGAACACCATGAGGGAATGTAACGCGATTCAAGCACTTCCCCATCAGAAAGCCGATCATAATTAGCCGTCAATTTTTCTGAGAGTCGTGAGAACAATTCAGCGCGGTAATACTCAAGCTGCGTACCGCACGTCAGCAACGTGTCGTTAATGCTTTGAAGGAAAATAGGCGATGCTTCCTCTTTCAGCAGTTTATTCTTGTAACGAACGGCCTTCTCGTAATCATGCTTTACCACGTAGTAGCTCTTTGTAAGCTGCGAGCCAAGTTCATCGAGAGCTTCACGGCGCAAGGACGAAGAGTTCTTAACAAGAGCCAAGTCATCTGGCGTGAAGATGACGGCAGGCAAAGTACCTTTCAAATCGGCGATGCTCTTCTTCTTGTCATTCAAAAAGAACTGACGACGACCTGCCGAAACTTTCATCACGATATCAAGCTTGCGAGCATCGCCTTCAATTGAAGCACTCAATCGGGAAAAATCCTCACCCTCTGTCACCAACTGCGCTGAGTTCGGGTGTCTGAACGAATCCAGAGCCGAACAGAGCTGAATCGCCTCAAGGAGGTTTGTTTTCCCAATCGCGTTCTTCCCAACAAACACCGTCAAATCACCCATCGAATTCAACGTGAAATCGCGGTAATTCCTGAAATTAACGAGCGATATGTCCCTCAAACGCAGTTCCACGCGCTGAAACCGTCGATTTAAGGCAGCCTGACGGGCATGACAAGGTACGTGAAATTCAGATCGGCTTCGTTCTTGAAGATACCAGGCTTCATGGAAGACTGCGCCTCAAGGACAACAGTGTCGCCCTTGGTCGAATTCAACCCATCAAGCATGTAACTGCTGTTAAGTGCGATTTCGACATCGTTTCCCTCGACAGTCGCGGCAATAGTCTCTTGAGCGGAACCAACATCCTGAGCGACGGCCGACAGTTGTACGGTTTGAGTTGCGGCATTCGCCGTGATCTTAATCGGAGAACCGCTCTGGTCGAGCAAAGCAACACGTTTAGCAGCTGCAATCAGCGCGCCAAGACCAACTTCAACCTTTGTTTCGCACATATCAGGAAGAAGCTGCTTGTAGTTAGGATACTTGCCCTCGATGCGGCGATTGACGAACACAGTTCCACGATACGAGACAACGATCTGATTCTCGGACAACGCAAGCACGATATTCTCGCTCGATTTTGGCAAGCCGGCAAGTTCCGATACGAAGCCACCGGAAACGACAACACTGAAATCTTCTTCTTGGGCGACTCCGCGCTGAACGCACGCGAGTCTATATGAGTCGGTTGCAACCATTCTGAGCTCGTTATCCTCGACGGTGATAAGCACGCCAGTAAGAATGGCCCTGCTTTCGTCCTTCGACACCATATGGCAAACATGTTTGGCCATAGAAGAAAAGACGTCGAAAGGAACGGTGATCTGCTGACCGGTGGCAACCTCAGGGAATGCAGGGAAGTCCTGCGGCTCGAGGCCCTTGATCGAATACGAGGAATTGTCACAGGTGATGGTGGTTTCAAGATCAAACGTTGTCACATGAATCGCCGCGTCGGGAAGGTTCTTCACGATATCGCAGATAAGCTTACCCGGAAGAACGGCCTTGCCCTCTTCTTCAACCAGCGCTGCACAAGTGAACTGAATCGACAGCTCGAGATTGGTTGTTTGAAAGGTGATCTCGTCACCATGAGCAACGACGTAAATGCCCGAAAGAACCGGTAACGTAGAACGAGTTGCCACGCCCTTTTGTACCGTATTGAGTGCGGTCTGCAGTTCAGTCTGATTGATGCTGTATTTCACGTCGTGCTCCTTTGCGTTTAATCGATCTGATCAATTAAAGCATTAAAAGAGAATTGCTGTCCTCTTTTTAGATTGCTTTCAAAAATGAAGCACCGGCTTCAGTGACTGGGGTGCTTCATTCGCCTTCTCTTATTCTTTCTTTTTCTTTTAATTAATATATTTAAATAATAGTAGTAATAAGCATGGTGAATTTAGTGGATTGAGGTTAAAGCGCCTGATCAATTCTTGTTTTTAAGTCTTTTGAACCTGTTGATAACCATTTACCGTCTTCAACAGGTTTTATCGCTTAGATTATCAATCCACCGATTTTTAGGTTTTTCAACAACCTTACCCTGCGTTATCAACGTTTGTTTCACACCTATGCTTCCAGAATCATCTGCCTGATCGATTCCAGCTCTTCGTGTATTTCGAAGTTTTCTTTCATCTTCTCCTCGATGTTGGTAACCGAGTACATGATGGTGGTGTGGTCTTTGCCGCCGAAGCTCTTGCCGATGTAGCTGAACGGCAGGTCAAGCATGTGACGCGAAAGATAAATGGCGACCTGGCGCGCGTATACGATGTTACGCGACCTTTTCTTGCCGATCAGATCGGCATGGCTAACCTTGTAGTAGATTTCCACCTGTTTTTGAATGTCGGCGATTGTCAATTTCTTCGTTGCCCCGCCTGTGAAGTGGTTCTTCAACAGCTCTTTGACTTCGTCGAGAGACAAAGTTTCTTTGCCGAATGCCTTGGCCTGGAAGATTACGTTTGTGACCGCGCTTTTCAGCTCCCTGATGTTCGATCCCGAGTTCTTGGCGATGTAATCCTGCACCTCATCGCTCATGAGCTGGCCTTCAACACCCTCGGCACGCTTGTATTCTCTAATGAAGTTTTTAACAATGCCGAGTTTGACTTCGAATTCGGGAGGCAAGATATCGATCGTCACGCCCGAATTGAATCGGCTTGTGTAACGTTGGTCAATGTCGATGTTCTTCGGTGCACGGTCGGCAGAGAGGATAACCTGTTTGCCTTGCGTTGTAAGGTTGTTGAAAATCTGGAAGAACATGTCGAGCGTCTGCTTCTTGCCCTGGAAGGCCTGAACGTCGTCGATAAGAAGAACGTCGGCGCTTTCGTACCTGTTCTTGAATTCTTTGTAGTTGTGGGAAAGCGCAGCGTCGGTGTAATCGTCGATCATCTGGGATGAGTCGACGTACGCGCACTTCAGGTGCGGAATGTTCCTTTGGATGTAGTTTTGGATGGCTCTCAGTAGGTGGGTTTTACCCAGTCCTGACCTGCCGTAAAGGAACAGCGGATTCAGTGATGGGTCGCCGCCAGGTTCTTCAGCAACGACTACCGCCATCGAATATGCCATTCTGTTTGAGGCGCCCACAACATAGTTTTCGAAAGTGAGGGAGGATGTTGGGGAGGAAGATTCCCTCTCGACGTTCTCGCTTTCGACCTCAGTGTGGGTTGCGGGATCGGTTTGTTGGGCGACTGCTGCTTGAAAACCGCTTGACGCTCTGCTGCCCGTTGCTTGATTGCTTTGGGAGGCAGGAGCTTCCTGTTGGAACGCCGCTGCATTTTGGGTGGTGTTCTGCACCGGTGCAGACGGTTGAGGCGCGCTTTGCGGTTGCTGGCTAACTTGCGTTTGGGGTGCGTTGGAAACTTGCGGCTCGGGCGATTGATTCACGTCAACTTCCATCAACACCGTGAAGTCGACGCCGTATAGATCCTTCAAGGCCTGTGCAATGAAGGATGCGTAATGGCGCTCGATCCAAGTTTTTATAAAGTCCGTGTCGGCGGTGAGCATAAGGAACCCTTCGCTCATTGCCTGTGGCTTCAATCTTGAGAAAAAGGCGTTGATCTGGGATGGGTCTATTCCGTCGTATGACTTGATCTGGTTAGTGACCCGTGCCCACTCCTGAGCAAGGCGCTCGCTTTCTTCCATAGCTACCTTCTTAATATCGATAAGCGCGCAAGGCCGCGCTGTTCTATCGGTGGAGGGTTTTCCACCGATTCTATCATGTACTGCGTTTATGTGGAAAACTTTATAGAATTCCGTCTTTGATCAGGCTAAATAAAATCCAGGATGTTCCAAGCAGCCTGAGTGAGGACGCGCTTTTTGCCCACCGTTACTTCTACCAAGCCTGCTTCTTCGAGTTTTTTGAGCTCGTAATGCACGCTGGAATTCGGAATTTGGGTCAGCTCGTTAAGCTCGGAAACGCCCAAGGCACCGTTCATGAGGGCTTTCAGGCACTGCTTCCCTTTGTCTGAGATCGTTGGAATGGCCGGCATCGGCGCATACATAGGTGCACGTCCGCCATTTCCCATCATTATGGGTTGCTGGTTTTGATATGCGAAAGGTTGCGGCGGTTGATAGTTGTTTTGTTGGTATGCCGGTTGTTGGTAAACGGGTTGTTGATAGGTCTGTTGGTATGCCGGTTGTTGGTTGTAGTTCGGCGCCTGATTCAAGTTCTGAGACGCCGTGAAACCCTGCTGTTGGTAAGGTGGCAGTTCAGGTGCGACACCTGTTTGAACGGTGTTGTCATAACGAGGAGCGTGAGTGGGGATTTCCCTATCCTCTACCATTTCACGCCCATCTTCATTGCTTCGTTTCAGGCTGATGGTAACAACGGCGCCGCTTTGGACGTTGTCGTCTATGGTTACCGAGCCATGTTTCTCTTCGAAGTAGTCCCTGACGATGGGCAAACCCGATCCAACGCCGCGAATGTATTGTTTCATCGGCTCGACGGCGGAGGAATAGCCGGGCATCTTCACTTTGTCCTTGTCGTTAATGCCAGGACCTTGATCGGCGAAGCGGATGGTGTTCCCCTCGTCGTAGATTGAGATTGTCATCTCTTGGAAGCGCGCGTGGATAAAGTTCTCAGAAACTTCCTTGATGATGGTGAACGGGATCTTTCCACCGAGCATTTTTGACTGCTCGTAGGTGGCCGTTGCGAGGTTCATGATGAATTCGTCGGTGGGCGCCGGTTCTATCACCGTCACGCGCGGCGCCGCTTTGAAGTCGTCGTAGCAGGCAATCCGCGCAACGCTCTTGACGAAATCAAAGTTGAACTGAGTTTCGTTGTTGATGTTTGTGTCGTTCATTTAAGCTGCGTTTACTTCTCGTTTTTCAGGTTTCCATTCCATCTGAATCAAAGATTCAGGAAAATTCAGTTCGTATTGTAACCAATCATTTCCACCAAACCTTTGCGACGTGGGCAAATATTATCTTCCAACGTTTGAATTCCACTTAATTGAATTTCAGAATCAATGGTTGAACTGGGAATTCAGATAGTTTTCAACAATTAATTCAGGAAATGTGGAAATCTTTGAAAAGCCTGGAAGCTCAAGTGAGGAAAACTATTTCGAATTCTGGAAAAAGTGAGGCTCGAATCGCTGATAAAACAGTCTATTTACCCCGTTAGAGATGGTTTCAAGCAGTTCAATATAGGTAACTATTGCCTGGATTTTAAAGAAATTCTGATTTGAATTCTGATTCCTTTATTTATAAAACACCAGCTCAAGGACTTGAATTTCAAATACTGGATCCATTACCCCTGATAAAAACGATCGTGATCAATCCCTTCAATGCACTTGACTTTCTTTAACCGTTGTAGTTTTCCACTTTTTTACGTGCGGTTATGCGAGTTTTCCACGTTTTCCACCAAACGAAGGCTAACTTTTTCGAAATTCGAAGTGTTTGAATTTCGGATTTCATCGATGTTTGAATCGGTGATTGAAAACGAGGTGGTTTTCAATCACCGAATCGAATTATCGAAAAGATTCGATTTTCTTTGAAACTGGATCTATGCCGAGATCGTGTTCGACGACGTTTTCGAAACGTGATCTTCGGGCAACGGCGGTCAAGTCTCTGATTCTCTGAATGAATCAGGGTGTTGACGGCGGTTTTCTTTTGGCTGTTTTTGCTTTGGGATTATGGTTGCGGGTGGTCGTCATCACAACTTACACCTTCTAGATCACAGTATCTTGTGTTTACTGCTTTTGGCGAGTCAAAATGCAGGTTCCATCTCGTTATATATGGATTATTCCCGACAAAGCAAAACTAAGCTTGCTTTCTTGATTTTGAGAATCAAAATGTAAAGGCATGTCAAATTCGGTTCAAGACTCATGCCGGGTTGGGCATTACCTTGATTTTATCCGTTGAACGGGTATAATTTCGTGATCGCACTGATTGTTGTTTGGAAGGGATTTAAATGAAGCGCACCTATCAGCCCAACAAGCGTAAAAGGGTTAAGTGCCACGGCTTCCGTGCACGCATGGCTACCAAAAGCGGCCGTCGCGTACTCGCTGCTCGTCGTGCCAAGGGTCGTAAGCGTCTGACCGTTTAATGGGAGTCTTCGTTGGATATCATTAAATCCAGCGCCGAGATTTCGAATTTGTTTGAAAACGGGCAACGAATCAATACGCCTTTTTTTACGCTCATAGTTTTAAGCGATGGAAAGCAGCACGGCCGTAATGGACGTGCTGCTTTTGTTGCTGGAAAAAGAAATGGTAATGCGGTCTGGCGCAATAGAGCCAAACGTCGAATGAGGGCTCTTTTTCGCGATTCTGCCGATGCCTTTGATGGGATGGATGTTGTGTTTCTCGCACGCCGAAACATCAATGATGCGTCTTACGATGATCTTTCCGCCTATCTCCGCAAAGCGGTGAAAAGGGCTCATAAGTAATGAAACGGGTTTGTTCTTCATTCCTATCTTTGATTCGTAGGATTCCAGTATTCATCGCTGTTGCCTTAATTCGTTTTTACCAGGTTTGCATTTCGCCGCTTTTTCCGTCTTGCTGCAGATTCGTTCCTACTTGTTCTCAGTACGGTTTGATTGCTTTTAAGAAGTACGGCTTCATTAAAGGCTTTGCGTTGACGGCAAAACGAATTCTCAGGTGTCGGCCGGGAGGCGGTCATGGGTACGATCCAGTCCCGTGATCCTCTTTGGATATAGAGAAAGGTATTTCATTCAATGTGGGACGTGTTTAAAGACTTTATATTCTCGATCATCTCATTCTTCTATCCGTTATTTCATGACTGGGGAATGTCGATCATCATCGTTACGGTTATCTTCCGTCTGTTGATCTCCCCGCTTATGCATACGCAGACGAAGTCCAGCTATCAGATGCAACGCGTTCAGCCGCTGATGACCGAGATTCAGACCAAGTACGCTAACAATCCCCAGCGTATGCAGCAGGAAATGCAGAAGCTCTACGCCGAAGCTCACTTCAACCCGCTTGCAGGTTGCTTGCCAATGCTTCTTCAGATGCCTATCTTCATCGCCCTTTTCCAGGTTCTCCGTGAAATGGGTGACCGTCTTGGTAATCAGGACTACAGCTTCTTCAACTTGGTTCCGAACCTGGTTTACTCTCCTTCCTCGACGTTCTCCATGGGCTTTGGCGCCTTCCTTCCTTATGTCATCCTTCTTCTGATCTTTGCCGGTGCTACCTTCCTTCCGATGGTTCTTATGCAAATGGGTCAGAAGGATAACCCGCAACGCAACATGACTCTTATCATGTGCGGCGTCATGAGCCTTTTCATGCTTTGGATTGGTTGGAGCTCCCCCGCAGGTGTTCTTTTGTTCTGGGGCGTTTCTTCTCTGATTGGTCTCGCACAGCAGCAGATCTCCATGCGCATCATGAAGAAAAAGGATGCTGAAAAGGAAGTTGTTGAAGAGATCAAGCCTGTTGAGGTCAACGTTACTCGCAAGGTTAAGAAAAAGCGTCCGACCAAGAAGCGCTAATTTACGGAGTGAGATGTTTCACGTGAAACATCTCACTAAGTTTTATTTCCCTATAAGGAGCTTGTCATGTCTGAAGAACTTGAAATCAATGATCAGGTTTTGAATCAGGAGACTGACTCTGCTGATGAGCCGCTGTCTGATGAAGAACTTGATTTCGTTGCTGACACTGCAATTTCTGCATTGAAGGACATCCTTAAATACTTCAATGTTGGTGAGGTCACCATCGACGAGTATGAAGGTGACGACGGTGAGCTCATCCTTGATATCACTGGTGACGATCTTGCGGTTCTCATTGGTCGTCACGGTCGTACCCTTGATGCTCTCCAGTTTTTGATTTCCGTCATTACGGTTCGCATCATTGGCTTCCGTTACCCGATCGTTGTCGATGTTGAAGGATATAAGAGCCGTCAACGTCAGAAGCTTGAGTCCCTTGCTCGCTCTTCCGCAAAGAAGGCGGCTGCGACTCATCGAAGCGTTAAGCTCCGTCCAATGACTCCGTACGAGCGTCGTATCATCCATGTTGCTCTTCGTGATGACACTCGTGTCGAGACTGCTTCCGAGGGTGAAGGATCTGAGCGTCACGTCGTTGTCGTTCCTGTTCAATAATCGAACCTAATGCCCTGCATTAATAGTGCGGGGCATTTTTGTACCTAAAATCAGACTGATTCCCGATAGACTGCTAGTAATTAAAATCGTCGTATTCGTTTGATTTAGTTGGATGCCGGCTAACGTAGTGATGGATCAAGGGTCCATAATGACCTTTGTTTCCGGTTTCACTAGAGAGGTTTGATTTCGATGGGTGTGAATCTAAATTCGATAGATTCTCTTTCGGACAATCAAAAAGCTTTAATCAAGAAGCATTTAGAGTGTGTCATCGAAGCGAATAAAGTAACCAATCTTACCCGAATTGATTCAATGGATTCGGGAATGCTTCTTCATATAGAGGATTCTCTTGCTGCTCTTGAAGAGGCCGAGGAAGCACCTGCTGGTAAATACATCGACCTCGGATCAGGCGGTGGCTTTCCTGGTTTTCCTTTAGCTATTGCCACCGGAAGGAAGACGACACTTATTGATGCTCGTCAGAGGAAGGTCGAGCTGCTTAATGATTTTGCTGAACAGCTTAGTTTGAGTGATCAGGTTATCGCTGTCCATGCGCGCATCGAAGACTTCTCAAGGACTCATAAGAATCACTATTCCCTTGTTACTGCACGCGCGCTTTCCAAGCTATCTGTTCTCCTTGAACTTGCTAGCCCGCTTTTAAAGCAAGGCGGCCGTCTTATTTGTTATAAAGCCCGCATGGAGGAGAGCGAGCTCGAGCATGCTAAGAAAATCAGCAAGCAGGTTGGATTCAGCTTGGTGTCGCTTGACGAGTATTTCTTAAGTGACGGCGAGACCTTCCGTACGCTTGTTGTGTTTGAAAAGATCGGTCCTTCCAAGATCAAGCTACCAAGGCGCGATGGTTTTGCTCAAAACAAGCCTCTCTAGGTTGATCACATGGGGATATACATGCTTTACGTTTCACGTGAAACGTAAAGCATGTATACTCAAAACGGCTAACGAAAGGAGGGTTCTGTGGGTTTCTTCGACGGTTTTAAACGAAACCAAAATACAGCTACGGCGAAAACAGCTCATGTGAACCAACAAAATACGTCCTCGGCGACGGAAATACCCGAGCAGACGAGCAATGTGGATACTGATTCAGTGAAGAGCGATTTCTTCGTAGACGAGGATGTTCGTGTTGACAGTATTCAAGTTGTTGAGCGTCAGATTGCTGAAGATGTTATTTCCGATGCCGATGACGTACCTGAATATAAAGAGATCAAGCCTTATAGCGAGAAGGCTCCGGTAAGGCATGCAATCGGCCAGACCAAAATCATTGCCATCATCAATCAAAAAGGTGGTGTCGGTAAATCTACGACTGCGATCAATCTCGCTGCTGCCTTAGGTGAAGCTAATAAAGAAGTCCTCCTTGTCGACCTTGATCCTCAAGGTAATGCTACCAGCGGTCTTGGAATTGACAAAGGAAGCATTCCCCGCTGTATTTACGATGTCTTGCTGAATGACGTTCCGATTGAGGATGTCATCATTCCCGACATTTGTCAGGGTCTTGATATCGTTCCTGCAACCATCAACTTGGCGGGTGCAGAGGTTGAGCTTGTTTCCGAGATGGCTCGTGAGAATCGTCTTAAGGATTCCGTTGGAGCCTTGCGCGGTAAATATGACTTCATCCTCATCGACTGCCCTCCGTCATTGGGTTTGTTGACCGTCAATGCTCTTGTTGCTGCAGATAAGCTGATTATTCCCATCCAGTGCGAGTTCTATGCATTGGAAGGTGTGACAAAACTTCTCGATTCGATGAAACGTGTCAAATCTCGTCTTAATCCAACCCTTGAGATTTACGGAATACTTCTCACCATGTATGACGGCCGCACTACCCTTTCGAAGCAAGTTGTTAAAGAGGTTAGGAACTTCTTCGGAAAGCAAGTATTTGAAACCGTCATCCCCCGTACCGTTAAGCTGTCTGAGGCTCCTAGTTACGGAATGCCCATCACCCAATACGATCCTTTGGGAAAGGGAGCCCAGTCCTATATCAATCTTTCGAAAGAAGTGATCTCGCGTGGCTAAACAACGAAGCGGCCTCGGTCGTGGATTGAATTCGCTGCTTGGCGGTCCTTTTGAAGAGACCACTAACACTCCTGAACGTTATGCCGAACCCCAGCGTGAACGTTACACCGTTTCCGCTGATGATGATTCTCGTCCCCAGAATCATATGCATGAAAATCGTCCTGCTGAAAAAGTGCCGGCTTCCAAGGCTACCCCTGTGGAAGAGGTTGTTGAGGGCGATCTGTACACCGATAAAGCCGAGAACACCACTATTAAAAGGGTTACTGAGCGCGCTGCGAGGCCCGAGCCGCCTAAGCCGGCTAAAGTTGAAGTTGAGGTTCCCAAGGAAGTTGATGAAATCAGCATCGATCTGATCTTCGCCAACCCTGATCAGCCTCGTACCAACTTTAAAAAAGACGAGCTGGAAGAGCTTGCCCAGTCTATTCAGCATGACGGTCTTCTTCAGCCGATTCTTGTGCGCGCTATGGGTGATGGAACGTATCAGATCATCGCGGGTGAGCGTCGTTGGCAAGCGTGCCAGAGCCTTGGGCTTAAGAAGGTTCCCGTGCGAGTCAAACAGGCGGATGATAATCGCGCCATTGAACTTGCGCTTGTCGAGAACATCCAGCGCAGCAACCTTAACCCCATAGAAGAGGCTTATGGTTATCGTAGGATGATGGAACGCAGCAATCTGACTCAGTCTGAAGTTGCTCAGGCTGTTTCCAAAGGCCGTTCGACTATTGCAAACGCACTTCGTTTGCTGGAATTGCCGGAAGATGCTCAGCAGCTTCTATTTGAGGAGAAGATCACCGCAGGTCACGCTCGTGCGATTCTATCCATCCCTACTGAAGAGGGCCGCAAGAAACTGACTGAGAAGCTGGTCAAAGAGAAGCTCTCTGTTCGTGAGGCTGAAAATATCGCTCGACTCTTGTCTGGCAAGAAGTCGGAAAACGCAACGCCTCGTGTGCCTACTCCGCAGTCTTACAAGAAAGTGGCAAAGGCGCTACGTAAGAGCCTGAATACAAGCGTAAGGGTGAAAACCGTCAAGGGAAAGAACAAGATCGAGATCGAGTTCACCGACGAAGAAGATTTGCAGCGTTTGTTCGACAGCATCGTTTCGAGCAATCAGTAACTCGAGACGATATTCGATACATTACTTGCGATTGGCTAGCTGACCGCAAGCACCGGCGATATCTTGACCGCGTGAGTTTCTCACGCTAGCTTCAATGCCGCTCGCTTGAAGTTTGTCTCGCCAATAATCAATTACATGTGACGCAGTGGGCTGATAGGGCGAATCATCAATTTCATTCAAAGGGATGAGGTTGACGTGGCATATCAGCCCATTGCAGTATTCGATGAGTGCCTGGAGATCGCTGTGAGAGTCGTTAACTCCTCGCATAAGTGCATATTCGAAGGTGACACGTCGATTCGTCGTGCGATTGTAGTTAATCAAAGCGCGTTTCAGGTCAGGCAGGGGCCATTTGCGAGTGCCTGGCATGATTTTATCTCTGGTTTGCTGAACTGCAGAGTGAAGGGAAACCGCCAGAGTGAACTGTTCTTCAACTTGAGAGAATCGCTCAATGCCTGGAATAACGCCGCAAGTTGAAATAGTTATCCTTCTTGCGCCAATGTTCAACAGTTTCTGATCATTGCAGATGCGCAGCGCTTCGATTACGTTGTCGAAGTTAAGGAAAGGCTCACCTTGTCCCATGACAACGATATTCGAAACTCGTTGAGAGAAATCGTTTTGAACTTGAATGATTTGATCGACGATCTCGCCAATCAAAAGATTCCCCGAGAAGCCCTGATGCCCGGTGGCGCAGAAGTCGCACCCCATTGCGCAGCCAGATTGGCTTGAACAACAAACGGTAAGACGATCATCAGAAGAAGGGATTCCAACCGTTTCAGCCGCCCTTCTCTCGTCGAAACGGAAGAGGTATTTCCTTGTGCCATCTTTTGAGATTTGACGATCGATAAGCTCAGGCTTGTTAAGGGGATATTCAAAAGCAAGCTGAGATCTGAGTGACTGCGGAAGGTTGGTCATCTCTTCGTAAGAAGAGACACCTTTTTTATAGAGCCAATCAAGCAGTTGGCTGGCGCGAAATTTAGGCAAACCACTGTCCGAGATGAGCTTGCGGATCTGGTTGCGGGTGAGGGATTCAATTGAAGTATTCATACCGCGGATTATATGGTATCTGCAGGGATTGTTTCACGTGAAACAATCCCTGCTTGTAATGCATCACAAGTAAGAAACAGAGCTTTGCTATACTTCATGAATCGACAAAAGAAGGTGTTCATGGAAATCAACGATATAAAAGAACTTCATGTTGCCGTGCTTGCGGGCGGTTCGAGTGGCGAACGTGAGATTTCGATTCAGTCGGGAGTTGCCGCTAAGAATGCTTTGAAGGAAGCTGGATATGATGTCGAGATGATTGATCCAGCAAACAAGAGCGATCTAGCGGATTTGGTTTCTGGTAAATACGATGTCGCGATGTTGTGCCTTCATGGCAAAGGCGGCGAGGACGGAACAATCCAAGGTTTCCTGGAAACTGTTGGTATTCCTTATACCGGATCAGGGGTTCTATCGAGTGCATTGGCTATCGATAAGGACAAAGCCAAGGTAATTTACCGCAATAACGAATTACCTACGCCTTTCTCTGTAACGCTCCACAGAGATCAGTTCGGTGTTCATTCTGACCTTACTGAAGTTCGGTATCCCTGTGTTGTGAAGCCGGCGACAGAAGGCAGCGCCCTAGGCGTATTCATTGTCGAAGACGAGGCAGGTATTGTCGAGGCTATCGAGAAGGTCTTTAAGATCGACGAGCAACTGCTTATCGAAAGCTACGTGAGGGGCACTGAAGTTACCGCTGCTGTTTTGGGTAATGACGACCCTCAGGCTCTTCCCGTTATCGAGATCGTTCCCTCCCATGAGTTTTATGATTTTGAGTCTAAGTATGCACCTGGCGGATCTCAGCATATCTGCCCCGCAAGGCTTGATGATGAGATAACGCAGCTCGTTCAATCTTTGGCTGTTAAAGCTCACCAGGTTCTTGGTTGCAAAGGTGTGTCCCGCACTGACATGATCATCGATTCAGATGGTCAGCCGTGGATTTTGGAAACAAACACGATTCCTGGCATGACAGAAACTTCTCTGTTGCCGGACGCAGCTCGAGCAGTGGGGATCTCGTTCCCTAAGCTTTGTTCCAAGCTTGTTGAACTAGCGGTGGAGTAAACAGGTTGCACTTTGCACTGCAAGACAAAGAGGCGGATGTTTCACGTGAAACATCCGCCTCTGTTTGATTGTCGTAAATGTTTAGTCTTGGCAGCGCTGTGTCTTGGTTAGATTAGAAGACGCCGCAGGAGCGTAAACCAAGGAACAGTAAGGCAACAAGTCCGATAATGAAAATCCAGGAGACGACATAGCAACCTTTGTTGCCATCACGGCCAAGTTCTACAGCCTTTTCGGAAAGCGAACGAGAACTTTTCATCATGACGGTGCCAGTATCAAGGTCGGGCTTCTTCAAGGTAGCGTTGGTGAACCAGCTTCCATTTGAATCTACCAGGGATTTGATTCCTTGCTGGCCGATGTTGACGTCAATGCGCTTTCCGTCGCAAAGGCTTTTTGAGACTCTTGAGACAAACTGCGTGAAAAATTCCTCACATTCCTTGGGGTAAGCCAGGATAGCCATTTGACCCCAGTAGCAACCAGGCTCAGGATGATCCGAGTAAGCAAGAAAGGCAAGTAGAATCCTTACAGACCAGCCCCGCGCTTCGTAAAGTTTGATTTGACGACTTGTCTGTTCCTCGAAATAGCCAACAGTCTTACCAAACTTATTTTCGATGTAGGCAATGCCAGGATTCTCTTTATTGAATCGAGTAGTGAATTCGTCTCCAACAAGTGTGTCGGCACCCATGAGGATGCCAGCATCTTTCTTTGAGATTGTTTCGAAGCGCGCATAGAAGCCTTCGTAGTCAACTTTCATAACGTGCTACCCCTATCGGTGATCGTTTCAGTGCTTGCAATGGTATCCCAGCTAGAATATACAGATCGCATTAAAAGGGATTCTATTTATAAACGCCTTAGTGAGTTTGTTGCAAAGGCGTGCAGATGGTAGGCTTTTCCTTATGAATACTGAAACTGAAAACGCTACTAAGCGAATCAAAAAATATCTTTTGGACGGCACCACTCAGGATGTTGTGGATCGTTACGCGCGCTTAAAGGAGATAGCCTCAAAGGCCGACTTTGGTGCGATGGATGAGAATATCGTTGTCGTAGATACCGAAACCACTGGCTTTTCGTTCACTCATGATGAGTTGATCCAGATCGCTGCCGCGCGCCTTGAGAAGGGCGAGATCGTTGACTGGTGCGTCACGTTTGTAGATCCGGGCAAGTCGATTCCCGAGGACGTTGCTCATCTGACTGACATTCACGATGAGGATGTTGCTGGTGCGCCGTCGCCTCAGGAAGCCCTTGCGGGATTGGTTGAGTTCGCTGGCGATGCGAAGATGATTGCGCACAATGTCGACTTCGACAAGACGTTCACTACTCGTCATCCCGAGGGGTATCCGCTTCTTGAAAACACGTGGATCGACTCTCTAGATCTTTCCCGTATCGCTTTGCCTAAGCTCAAGTCGCATCGCTTGATCGACTTGGTTCATACGTTCGACACCCCTGTTTCAACGCACAGGGCCGATGCCGACGTTGAGGCTACGTGCTCGGTGTACCGCATTTTGCTGGCTGCAGTCTGCAGCATGCCTTTTGAGCTGATTGAGCACATTGCCGGTATGGAGTCTAAGGAAAACTGGTCGACCCAGGTAGTGTTTGAATACTTTGCGAACAACAAAGATCTTCGCGATGCCGTGATCGGAGCGCAGGCCTCTCAGACCGAATCAGCCGGTTTGTGCGATTTCGGTCGTAAGGGGAATGCCTTCTCGGGCAACGACAGCGGAGCGCATGAGTTGTTTCCTGAGGTTGCTTCATCTGAAAAGAGGCGTTACTTCTCGCTTCGCGCTCTTCGAAGGAAGAGGATCAACTCGCTTTCGGATCTTTCTTCCAAACGTGACGCAGGATTGATCAAGTCGGATAATGATGCTCCCATCATCGCGCCTTCGCCAGCGGAGATCGACGGAGCCTTTTCGAGTGATGGCCTGCTTGGTCGCATTTACGGTAGTTTCGAACCGCGCGATGAGCAGAAAGAGATGGCTCAAGCCATCACGAAGGCTTTTGACAAGAACAAGAATCTTGTGGTTGAGGCAGGAACGGGCGTTGGTAAGTCGATGGCCTATTTGGTTCCTTCCGCTTTGCTTGCGAAGAAGAACCGTGTGACCGTCGGCGTTGCAACGAAAACCAACTCGCTTCTTGATCAATTGGTGTTCCAAGAGCTTCCGGCGCTGTCTGCCGCATTGCAGAAATCGCCTGAGATGGTCGCTTTTAGCGATCAGCCACTGAGTTACGCAGCTTTGAAGGGCATTACTCATTATCCGTGCTTGAGGAAGATCGATCGCATCGCGACCGATGGGCCTGTCATGAAGGTGGTTGCTGGCAAGGAAACGTCCCAGGCACCTGCCTTGGCTGGTTTGCTTTCGTACGTCGAGCAATCGGAATACGATGACATCGACTCGCTGAAAATCGACTACCGCGCCCTTCCGCGTTACACGATCACGGCAACGTCGAATGAATGCTTGAAGAGAAAGTGCCCCTATTTCGGCTCGCTTTGCTTTGCTCATGGCGCTCGTCGTCGTGCGGAGAAAGCCGATATCGTCGTGACCAATCATTCGCTGTTGTTCTGCGATTTGGCTGCTGATGGAGGGCTTTTGCCTCCTATCAGGCATTGGGTAGTCGATGAGGCCCATGACGCAGAGCAAGAGGCTCGTCGTGCGTTCACTGCGAAGGTCGATTGCGCCGACCTTAAACGCATGTGCGGCAAGATCGTCATCGAGGCGGGCGCGAGGAACGTGTTCTCAAAGGCCGAGAGCAGCGCTGCGGGCTCTTCAAACGTTGAAGAGAAGATTCTTTTCAGTCTTACTTCGAAATGCAAGACCGCTGCTGCTTCTTTCGCTCAGGTCTCTGATGAATTCTGCGCTCACGCGAAAGACCTCCTATACTTCGACACCAGCAAAAATAAGGGCTACGAGCGACTCGAGCTGTGGTTGAACGATCAAATTAGGGCGAGTTCCGTATTTTCGGGCTTGAGGGCAAGCGAACAGCTGCTGGTAAAGGCTGCAGACGAACTTGTAGACGCGTCTCAGAGGTTGGTTGCCTTCCTTGAGGACGTACCCGAAGCTGCGGTTGCCCAGCGCGAGATCGCCACAATCGTCCTTGAGCTGAAGGATATAAGGCAGGCCGCAGAGCTGATTTTCGAGAAGCAGGATTCGGCGTTCGCCTACCAGGCTTCGCTGAATCGCAAGAAGGACAGATTCGAAGACTCGTTCGAAGCTTTGCCTCTTGATATCGGCTTGTCCATGAACGAGACCTTGTACGCACGCACTCATTCGGTTATTTATGCTTCGGCTACGCTGACGGTGAATCAGCGCTTCGATTCGTTCGTGAACACGATGGGCCTTGGACAAAGCGAGGAGTCGGCATACGACGCTCTGGAGCTTGATTCGAGCTTTGATTTTGACAACAACATGATCGTCTATGTTGTGAAAGACATGCCCGAGCCCAACGCCCCGAGCTATTTGAGCGCGCTGCAGAAGCTTTTGATTTCGACGCATCTTGCTCAGCATGGTTCGATGCTCACGCTGTTCACCAACAGACGCGAGATGGAAAAGTGCTTTGACGAGGTTCGCCCGGCGCTGAAAGAGGCGGATCTTCGACTGGTGTGTCAGAAGTGGGGCGTGTCGGTTAAGGGTCTTCGCGATGATTTCATCGCGGATGAAACCCTCTCGCTGTTCGCGCTTAAGTCGTTCTGGCAAGGGTTTGATGCCCCTGGGGCTACTCTTAAGGGAGTGATCATCCCTAAGCTGCCGTTTGCTCGTCCTACGGATCCGTTGTATTGTGAGCGCGCTTCACGCGACGACGGCGCTTGGCGTCACTATGTGCTTCCTCAGGCGATTATCGAGATGAAGCAGGCTGCGGGCAGGCTTATTCGTAAGGCGGATGATACCGGGGTGTTGATTCTTGCCGATAAACGGCTTCTTACGAAGAATTATGGCAAGACTGTTTTGAACTCGCTTCCGAGCAAAACGGTACGAGTTTGCACGATGGATGAGATAGTGGCTGCCCTTTCGGCTATGTCGGAAAGAAGATAGCGCGATGTTCGGTCGGAAAGGCCCCATCACGAAAGGCGCTCACCTCAAAGAGCATACCGCAGGCACGTCGAACGAGCTTTCGTTCGACGTGCTTGATGCTGCCCGTCGTCAGCTTGATGACAAGAATTTCGATCCTAATGCAGTGAAGGTGAAGACACCTCGCAAGGGCGTGGGAATGATCTCGCTGCTCTTTTCGAAAGTTCACTTCGCGAAGGAATCGATCGAGAACGGGCAAACGAAGGCGACGTCCGGGTCGCCGATAACGGCCAACACCTCCGAGGCGAAGGATCCGACAACCTCGACGTTGCTTCCTGGGAAAAGGGCCAAGACCAAAGACACCCCAAAGAGGAAATCGGCGGCAGCAGAGCAGCGTCAGTCGCGTAAAGCGGCTCGTGCGGAGGCTCACGCTCTCGCTAAGAGGCGGAAGCAGGAGCGCTATGATTCCAAGCATTCGCTGTCGCGTGCGGCCAACGCGGCGCCTTATTCGAATGAAAGCGCTCAGGTAGAGGTAGAAAGGCGCAAGAAGATCCGCCATCGTCGCAGGGTTCGCCTTGCGGCAACAGTTGTCGCAGCTTGCGTTGTGGCGGCTGGGCTTGCGGGCAATTATGCGTATCAGCGGTATCGTCTTTACAACGATCAAAGCGAACTGATCAATCACGCTGTCGAGGAAATCGTAAGCGCCGATGAGAGTGTGGTTCAGCTGGATTCGCTTATCGGCGACCCTATGGCTGAGGTTAAGAACGACACATGGATGGAACTCGAAAGGAACCTTCCTGCCGCTGAGTCTCATTTAGAATCCGCCCGTGATACCAGTAGCGATCTATTACCGGTGCTTGGCGAAGGCGATATGCAGATCGTCGCCGGTCAGATTATCGACGCGTGCGATGCGCGGCAGGTGATGATCGACTCGGGTAAGTCGATTTTTGAAGCGGCCGAAGAGGCGAACGGCACATCGGATTCAGTCGCTCAGATTTGGGCTGATGTGCTTCAGGCAGATAGCGTTGCACGAGATGGCGTGGCTTTGCTTTCTGCAGGTTCTCTTGATGACTCGATGGCTTCCGCAAAGGAGAAGCTGCACGAAGCGGCGGCGAGTTTCCAGAATGCTCGGTACGAACTTCAGCAGCTTGAGGATGCGAATGCCAACCTTAATTTGTCAAAGCTGACCGAATATCTGGATAAGCGGCTTGAAGCGCTCGATTATGCAAGTGCGACGGCCCAGGCTCTTCTCGATCGAAATAAGAGTGAGGCAACTTCGCAGGCCAAGCTTTACAACGAGGCCGATTCTGCTGCCGTCAAGCTTGCGGCGGCTCTGCCTACGGATCTTTCGGAGCCGGTTAAGGCAGCGTTTGAGAAGGATATCGAGGACTTGCGTAAGAAGTACGACGATGCGAGATACGCAGCGAGCGCTGCTGACGACAGAATTCGAGATTATTTAGGCGCTTAGCCTTTCCATCTGCGAGAATACCCTATACTAACAGTAATTATGCGCACTATTCGGAGCGCGTGGCGGTCGCTGCGCGTCTGACCGAGGAAGGTTTGATTGTATGGCGCACCAAATGGACTATATCGATTACTTGGCGAACGAGATCGGCCCTCGTCCTGCCGGTACCGAGGAGGAACAGCAGGCGGCGTTGTTCATTGCCGACACGTTCCAGACTGAAACCGGCTTCCCCACCGATGTTGAAGACGTCGTTAGCTCTTCTAATGCAGAGTCGCCCAAACCTATTTGTGCGTTGGTCACCGTAGTGGTTGCTCTGATCGCGATGATTTTCCCGCAGTTCATGCTGCCTGCTGCGATCATCGCCATTATTTCAGCGGTGATTTACGTCCTTGAATCCACTGGTCGCCAGGTGTTGACGAAGGCGCTTTCGAAGGGCGCTAGCCAAAACGTTGTGGCAAAGTACGTTCCTTCTAGCAGCGATGCGCTCCACAAGAGGAAGATCATCTTGGTTGCTCATTACGACACCGGTAAGGTTACTCCGCCGCTGGTTGCCAAGTTCGAATCGATGGGCATTCCATGGTCACTTGTCTGCACTGCGGCTATGGTGTTCGTGCCTGTGTTCTTACTGCTTCGCGCCCTTCTCTTCGGTGCTGCCGAAGGTGCTGCAGCTATCGTTTTGAACGTCATCACCTTGGTCGGCGTCGTTTTGGCGGTCCTTCCTGTCGTTCGTGCGGTCATGCTTCGCGTTGCGTCATTGAGCGATGGTGCAAACGACAACGCGTCCGGTGTGTCGGCCCTTATGGAAGTGGCCAAGAATATCTCGAAGGGTCTGATGAACGAGGATCAGATCGAAGACGACATGGCGCGCGCAAGGATCCATGGCGAGCAGGCTGCTGTCGATGCGGGCCTTGTTCCCGACGGCGCTGAGATTCAGTACCATGTTCCTGAGAACGAGGAAATCGCTGACGAGAATCGCTCTCCCGAAGAGCGCCTTTCCGCTGCTAAGGCCGCGATTGCCGCTCTGACCGGTGAGGCGGTTTCCACCACAACCTATGTGAAGCCCGTAAGTGAGGCTGCGGTTAACGCAGATAGTGGGGAGATCAGGATCACTGAGATCCCGAACGCGGATTCCGACTCCGACTCCGTTCAAGAAACCTTCGTTTCGGTTGAGAACAGTGCCGCTGAGACGACGGACGCCGCCCAGCAGTCCGAGGGCGAGTCTGATTTCAACGAACAGACCGATGAGAACGTGCCCGATTGGTTCGCGGCGGCGCAGCGTAAGGCCAAGCGTTCTCCGCAGCGTCCGAAGCCAGCACAGCGTTCGCGCTATGCTGACGCCCTTGATGCGGCACTGAGCGAGTCGGCTGCCATTTTCGATGAAGCGAACAAGCTCGTTTTTGACGAGAGCGAAGATCGTATGCGTGCCCGTTCGGCGGATATCGTCGAGGTGGCTCCTCCTTCGCCGGCGGATCGTGGCGCCATCGCCACTGCTGGTGGCGCAATGAGCCCGATCACAGCAACGATTAGCGCAATTCCCGAAGGTACTGCTGCTGAATACAAGCCCGCTAACGAACTTGTCCCCCAGGTTGAGGAGAGCGCCTCTGTTGCTTCCGCCGCTCCGGTTGCCGAGCCTGCAGCTGATAAAGCTGAGACTGTCGCTGCCGAGCCTATTGACGAGACCAGCGCGTTCGGCCCTATCGTGATGACGCCCGAAGAATTGGCCGCCCTTGGAGCCAACAACGAAGCGGTATCTTCTGCACAGGCCGCCTCTGCACCCGACGCAGGCAATCATGGCCTTAACTTACCCGATTTTTCTGACTTCGAGGTTCCTTCCGTTGCCGAGCCCAGCGTTCCTGATTTTTTGGTTCAGGGCCAACGAGCTCCTCTTGCAGAGCCCTCGTCGAACGCCAGCGCACGTGCTTTGGCTAGCACGATCCCCGCGGTTGTAGGTCCCGGAATGGCCGTCCCTGAGCAGACTTCGCCGTCTAAGTCGGGCGCAATGCGTGCATTGCGCACAAAGTTGCCCTCTTTGAGTGGTTCGATCGAGCGTATTGGCGATCAGGAAATTGCTGTTTCCAACGTCAGCTCGGTTGGTTCGTTCGTTGCCGCTGGTTCGACTGGCTCTATTGAACCCGTTGGCGATGAGCTCCTGCAGGACCTTGATCCCGAAGACGCCTACATTGAAGATGCCGACGACTTCGATATCGAAGACAACTACACCGAAACCGGTGCTTTTGCGGGCCCCGATTACGTTGAGATGCCGAAGTCTCGCATTCGCGGCTTCTTTGATAAGTTCCGCTTCGGTTCGAAGAAATCGAAGCGTGAAGAGGAAACTCCGCAGGAGTGGCTTGACGTTGAGGATGATTTCGACCCTCGCGCAGTAGGTAAGGAGCGCGGCGGTTGGGACAGCTTCCGTGATGAGAATATCGAAAGCCGTCGTAACCGTGGCAATGCCCCTGAGTTCGTGGGCGAGGATGATTATTCTGCCGAATACGACGACTACGCCGAGGATTCTTACGACGACTATTCCGATCCCTATGCAGATCCGTATGGAGACAATGGCTGGGACGGTAATCGCAAGTGGCAGGGTGGCTCCATGTCTCGCGTGCGTCTTGGACGCGTCGATATGCGTTCCTCGTCCGAGGGCGACTCTCAGGACGCCGCTGCGGCATTGGATGAGGATATCGAAACCCCAGCTGAAGTGAATGCCGTTTATCAGTTCCGCAATCCCAATTTCGAGACCGAGGTGTGGTTTGTCGCCCTTGGTTCCGAGGTCGACCGTCACGACGGTATTCGCGCGTTCATCGATGCTCACCACAATGAGCTTCACGGTGCCGTAATCGTTGACATTGAAGCTATTGGCGCGGGAACCCTGTCGTACGCACGAAAAGAGGGCGCGCTCGCCGGTGCCGAGACGACCTCACGCATGAAACGCTATGTGCAGAAGGCCTCTCGTGAGTCTGGAATCCCCTGCGAGCCTGTTCTTATGCCCGGGATCGAAACATCTGCTTCGGTTGCGGCTGCTGCGGGTGTCCAGTCTTTGCATATCCTTGGCACCGACGGCGGCATCAAGGCCCTTACTAGCCAGGGTGAGGATGTTTTCGCTCATATCGACTCCCAGCGCCTTGAAGAGAACACGTATTTTGTCGAGGAGCTTGTTAAGAGCATTTAAGGGCGGATTTCGGGTTATAATCCATCAAGCACGGAGCGATTCGTTGTACGTGCGGGTGTCGCCAAGTGGTAAGGCACGAGCTTCCCAAGCTCGCATTCGCGGGTTCGAATCCCGTCACCCGCTCCAGATCTCACCGCACGTTAGTGTGCGTTACATACAAAAGCAACTTGGCTTTGACGCGATTAACCGCCCCTTTAGGGGCGGTTTTCGTTTATTCGGCGAGGCCATTGAGTGCGAGGGCTTTGCTGGTACGATTTTTATCGTCGCAAAGTCGAGCAAACGTTGCTTTGGCAAGGTGCGGTGAACCTATTCGTCTTGTTGAGTTGGCTTATAAAGCATATTACGTGCGGTATTGAAAGGAACGGCATATGGGCGAGGGTACTTCTACGACCACTGATGTGAAGGGCGTTGTGTTCGATATGGACGGCACGCTGCTTAACACCCTTCCCGATTTAACAGCATTGACCAATGCTGTTCTGTCTGATTTCGGATATCCGACGCATACAGAAGAGGCTATTCGCGGCTTCATCGGTGACGGTGTACGAGCCTTGATGATGCGTGCAATGCCAGATTCTGCATCTGATAATGAGAAAGAAGCCGCGCTTGTTGAATGGAAGTCTCGGTATCCGGAGTTCGGGCGCAGAAAGACCGTCCCATATCCGAACATCATCGAAATGCTTGAAGGGCTTAAGTCGAAGGGTGTAAAGCTTGGAGTTTTGTCCAATAAATTCGATGCCGCAGTAAAAGACCTGGCTGGGTTTTACTTCCCTGCGATATTCGATGTTGCAAAGGGGGAGTCGCCCACATGTCCAAAGAAGCCGGATCCAACGGGTTTGCTCGCCTCGATCCAGAAAATCGGTCTGAATCCTTCCCAGGTCGCTTATATTGGTGACTCGGCTGGCGATATGAAGACCGCAAAGGCAGCTGGCACGATGGCGATAGGGGTCTCTTGGGGCTATCAAACCGTCGATCGTTTGGTCTCTGCTGGTGCGGATATGGTCGTAGACGATCCTCTTGCTATTCTCGATCTGGCTTAAGTAGAATCATCAAGTGAATGATGTTTCACGTGAAACATCATTCGTGAAACGCAACTAGATACCTAGTTGAACGAAAGGAATCTAATATGACTGATCCGCATCAGATGCTGGATTTATGGCTTGAGAAAGTTGAAGATGCCGAGCTTAAACGTGAACTTGAGGATCTTAAACGATCTGGCGATGAGGCCGCGATCGCAGATGCGTTCTTCCAGGACCTCTCGTTTGGCACTGCAGGTCTGCGAGGGATCATAGGCGCTGGAACTAACCGTATGAACGTTTACACCGTTGGTCGTGCGACGCAGGGTTTTTCTGATTACCTGAATGCCCATTTCGAAGAGCCTTCAATTGCAATCGGTCGCGATAGTCGCAACATGGGCGAAGAATTCGTCCGTCGTGCAGCAGAGGTGTTTGCGGCTAATGGAGTGAAGGTATTCGTTTATCCGCGTATCGAGCCGGTTCCTGCATTGTCGTTTGCAACCCGTGATCTTAAATGCTCGGGCGGGGTTTGCGTTACCGCAAGTCATAATCCTGCACCGTATAACGGTTACAAGGCGTATGGCCCGGATGGTTGCCAGATCACCACGCAGGCGTCAAAGGACATATCTGATGAAATCATGAAAGTTGATCCGTTCTCTGATGTTCGTTCGATGCCGTTTGATGAGGCTCTTTCTGATGGGATTGTTGCATGGATCGGCGAGGACACGATGGAGCGTTACATCGAGGCTGTTCTAGACCAGTCGGTTGTCCTTGACGACGACTCCGAGAACAAAGCGGCGTTAAAGTTGGTTTACACACCTCTAAATGGTGCGGGAATCGAATGTGTTAGCAAGATTCTTGATCGAGTTGGTATCGCGGACGTCACTGTTGTCCCTGAGCAGGCCGAGCCGGACGGAGATTTCCCTACGTGCCCGTATCCGAATCCTGAGATTCGAGAAGCACTTGAACGTGGCATTGAGCTTTGCGAGCAGGTTAAACCCGATTTGCTTCTTGCGACTGATCCCGACGCAGACCGCGTAGGTACAGCCGTTAAAGACGGCGATGAGTATGTATTGCTTACCGGTAATGAAATGGGCGTTCTGCTGCTTGACTATATCGCACGCGTTAAACAAGCGAAGGGCGAGAACCTGACAGATAAGTTTGCAGTTTCCACCATCGTTTCATCGACGATGATCGATGCTCTGGCAAATGAGTACGGTTTCGCAATCAAGCGCGTGCTAACAGGCTTCAAGTACATTGGTGAATTCATTGGACAGCTTGAGCAAGCAAACCAGGCTGATCGCTTCATGTTCGGCTTCGAAGAGAGCTACGGGTATCTGAACGGTACTCATGTTCGCGACAAAGACGCTGTTGATGCGTCGATGCTAATTTGCGAGATGGCGCAATATTATAAGCAGCATGGTATGAATCTCGCCCAAGCAATGCGCGCTCTGTACGAGAAGCATGGCTTCTATCAGAATAAGACCGTCTCATATTCGTATCCCGGTGCCGATGGTCATGAGCGCATGGATGCGATTATGGGGGCATTGCGCACGGTTTCCCTTGCCAATATCGCTGGTATTGAAGTGTCTGGCGTTGTTGATTACTTGCAAGGAATTGACGGTCTTCCTGCTGCGAATGTGATTGAGTTCCGTTTGGATAATGGTGACAAGGTGATTGTTCGTCCGAGCGGTACCGAGCCGAAGATCAAAGCTTACCTGTTCGCCCGTGGAGCAACGTTGGAAACGGCGCATGAAGCTGTTGGAAAGTATGAAGCGGCTGTCGAAAAATTGTTGGGTTAATACCGACGTAGTGATGGCTTGAATCTCATAGTCAAGCAAACGCCAACAAAAATTTGAACGTTAGACAAGAAGCTCGCTTGGGTGAACATGAAGAGCCCTGGCGAGCTTCTCTATTGTTTGAAGTCGCGGGCTGGATCCACCGGTTTCGATGCGATAGATGGAGCTTGCTCTCAAGCCGGTCAGTCGCCCAAGTTCATTACGTGAAAGCCCTTGCTCTTTGCGAAGTTGAGCAACATTGAGTCCCAAAGTTTCATTTAAGCTGATCGGCATGTTGGAGCCAAGGCCCATCAAAGAGAGGCCAGAGTCATTTGCGTCTATCTTGAATTCCGTTTCGGGCATAAGAAAACGCTACTCGAAAAGCGTAGAGACGAGTGGAGTAAACGACTGAAAATCGGTGACTTCTGAAGTCGTATATCTTAAATGATACAGGTGCAGAAGCCGGTGCTGGCGCAGGGTGCTTAAAAGGGAAAAGGACCGATATGACCTCGGCTCGACGCCGATGCATGAAGCCCGAATCTAGAGAGGGCGAGGAAGAAAACACCAACGGCTGACGAGAGACGCCCGATTAAAAAGCGCCAACCTGGGGGCGAGTTGGGCAGTAACGTTTCCAAATGGTGACGAAATCGATCGAGGTGTGCGTCATAAAGGGGCTTGACATGCCTTTTTTATGTCGCAAGGGCGTAGATGGTAAAATTTTAAGGTCATCTTCGAATCCGAGGAGGCCAGATGGCATCGAGGAACGATCGAAACCAGCGCCCCAGTGCGCGTCAAAATACCAGCGCCGCCGCAAGGCCGTCGCGCGATGGACGTAAAGCTCCCCAGCAAAACAAAGCATCCCGCAATGTAGCCCCGACGCACAATCCCGGAGATTATTCGAGCTACTCTCGCTCGTCTTACGGAACGAGACCCGAGGGATGGGACGGCGCCCAAACGCCAAGGCCTCAGTCGGGAGCATATCGTTCCGCCTACATGCCTGATGCAAATTACCGTGGAAGCAGCGCAGCAGCGCAGTATTCGCGCAATGCAGCTCAGTACCGCGCAAGCAAGAAGCGCGGCCGCGGAAAGAAAATCGCCATCGGCGTCGTATCAGCCCTGGTCGTGGTGCTTATCGGTGTAGGTGTCGCTCTGGCAACCTACGTGAACGGCATCAACAAGGAATTGCAGGGCGGCAAAACCAGTGAAGAGCTTCAGGCAATCGATCAGGAGCTCACTCGCACCACCACGTTCACTAAACCTTTTTATGTCATGCTTATTGGTTCTGATGCGCGCGAGGGCGACGACGAGATGGGTCAGCGTTCTGACACCAACATCGTTGCTCGTGTGGACCCGTCAACCAACACTGTTACGATGGTCTCCATTCCCCGTGACACTATGACTGAAATCGACGGCGTTGGCACTGCTAAGTTCAACGCTGCGTACTTCTACGACGGCGCGGCGGGTGTTATCCGCGAGGCAAAGCAACTTACGGGTATTTCTGTCTCTCATTACGCCGAGATCAACTTCGAGGGCTTGACTGCGTTGGTTGATGCGGTTGGCGGCGTGGACGTTGTTGTTGACGAGCGTATTGACGACACCGACGCCGATAATACAACCGACTTCCCTGAGAACCCGCGCATCATCATCGAGGCGGGCGAACAGCATCTTAACGGCGAGCAGGCATTGGTGTTCGCGCGCAGCCGCGCTTACGCTGACGGTGATTTCACCCGTGTCGCAAACCAGCGCAAGCTTATTCAGGCAATCGTTGACAAAGTCATGTCTATGTCGCCGACTGACATCCCGGGCGTGGTAAGCGCTGCTGCCAAGTGCGTGACAACCGACCTAACGGTTTCCGATTTGGTGAACTTGGCGTTGCAAATGCGTGACGGAGGCGAGATGACCATTTATTCGGCGACCATCCCCTCGGCAACGCAGATGGTAGGTGGCGTCTCGTATGTAATCGCGGACAAGGCGAATACGAAGGAGCTGATGAAGATCGTTGATTCCGGCGGCGATCCTACTTCGGTTAGCAACGGATACCTTGCCAGCTATTAGTCGAATTTGAAACTCACTGCGCAGGTGGCGTAGAGACCGGAATGGCCTCCGATGGTGATCGTCGGAGGCCATTCCGTTTGAGTGGGGTTATGTTTGCGAGGGGCCTGGATGCTGCAAGTGCTATCCAGACGTATTCGCAGGCAATGAAAAAGGTGCGTCAGCGCTTTACTGGCGATTGAATGCAGTTAAGCGCTGACTGCAGAAGTTTATTTCGTGGCGTAACCGTCGGGATTGGCGGACTGCCAACGCCAGCTGTCCTGGCACATGCGATCGAGGTCGTATTCGGCAACCCAGCCAAGCTCGGTGCGGGCTTTGTCGCATGCTGCGTAGTTCACAGCGATGTCGCCAGCGCGGCGAGGCTTGATCTCGTAGGGGATCTCCTTACCGCAGGCCTTGGAGAACGCGTGGACAACGTCGAGAACGCTGGAACCCGTGCCGGTTCCCAGATTGAAGATGCCGACGCCGTGACGGCTGCCATCTGCATCGGCGGCACCTTGGATGGAGCCAAGACCGATTGCCTCGCCGGTGCCGACTTTGCCGCCCATCCAATCAAGCGCGGCAACGTGGCCGCGGGCAAGATCGACAACGTGGATGTAGTCGCGAACGCCGGTTCCGTCGGGGGTGTCGTAATCGTCGCCGAACACGCCGACGCAAGCAAGCTTGCCGACGGCAACTTGAGCGACATACGGAAGCAGGTTATTGGGGATGCCCTTCGGGTCTTCGCCAATCAGACCGCTTTCGTGGGCGCCGATGGGATTGAAGTAGCGAAGAAGAACGACGTTCCATTCGTCGTCGCCGATGTAAAGGTCGGTCAGGATTTGCTCAAGCATGCTCTTGGTCTGACCGTACGGGTTGGTCGCATTGTGCTTCGGGCAATCCTCGGTGATGGGGATGAACTCGGGCTCGCCGTATACCGTAGCGGAGCTGGAGAACACGATGTTCTTGCAGCCATGCTCGCGAGCGACATCGCACAGCACCAAGGTGCCTGCGATGTTGTTCCAGTAATACTCGAGCGGTTTCTGCACGCTTTCGCCAACGGCCTTGAAGCCTGCGAAGTGAATGATGACATCGATGTCGTTCTCGTCGAACGCTTTGGTCATAGCGTCGCGATCGAGGATGTTGGCCTCGATGAAGCGCAGGCGATCGTCATGAACACCAGTGATGGTGCGGACGCGATCAAGCGCGACTTCGCTTGAGTTGCTGAGATCGTCGTAAACAACAACGCTGTAGCCCTTGTTCAGAAGCTCGACGACGGTATGGCTGCCAATGAAGCCTGCGCCGCCGGTAACCAGCACGCAGGTTTCCTGAGGGGCTTTCGCCAAAGATTTGTTGGACATAATTCCTCTTTCGTTTGATTCGAATCGGCTTTTGTCGGCAATTCGATGAGATCACCGTAATGGTATCAGCTATCAGGCGATGGGGGTGCATTTAAATGATTGTTATGAATGCTTCTCGAAAAGCTCCAACGAATTTTTGCCGATATCTTGCAAAATTTCGGCACCTTTTCGTTCTGATACTGCTTGAGCTGCTATTTCAAGCGCTTTGCGTACATCTTGATAGGAAAGGTCGACTCGAGGCTCGCCGGTTGTTGGATCGGGCGTCGCGCCTTCGTTGGTTGGCGGATAATCGGTTTCCAGGAGCAGTTGCTTTGCAGGTATGACCTTGATGTATTCGCGCCCACGGCGCGAGCTGGCCATGAAAGGACCTACCGAGAAATAGCAACCGCTTTTGATTGCCCTATGGAGCTCGTCATTCGACCCCGAGAACCAGTGGAAAATACAGGAGCATGAGGTTAGCGAGCCGCTTGTTTCGAGCATATCCAACACTGCATCGGCGGATTTTATCGCGTGAAGGGAAATCAGTTTCCCACCTTGTTTGCCGCATGCTTCAAGAATAGTGCGAAGAACCACTCGTTGGGTTTCGGCGGTTTCGATTTTTTTCTTACCGAAGTCGAGTCCGATTTCGCCGACGAAGTTCGTTGAATCAAGGCTCGAGAGAAGCTGTTCGACTTGCGCATCTGCATCGGCGATGTACCACGGATGCAGGCCGATGCCCAGGTGGATGTTGCTGAATCCCGCAAGCAGCTCGCGTGCTTGTCGAAAGCCTGCGGGTGTGACGGTATTCGCGAAGACATGGGCGCCATCTTGTGCGGCGGCGTGCGCGAACGATCGGGGGTCGCGCGCAAAGTCAAGGTGGCAGTGCATGTCGTGAAGTGCTGGCATGCACGTTTTCAAGGTGGGTGCGGAGCCGGCATTGAAATTGGGCTGTTCGCCTTCTCGACGTGTCATATTGCTATTGAGGGTTGGAATCGAGGGCCTTGAAACCGCCGCGGATGAAAGTCGTTGCGAATAAAACGCGCTCGCGGATTTCTTCATCGGAGGCGTGGTCGTACAGAAGACGCGTAAACAGGGCGAGCGATATGCTGGTGAGCCATGCGATTGCGAACTCGTCGGTTTCGGGTTTCTTGGAGGTCAAGCTGGTGCCAGAGCCGATGCAGTCGCGGAAAAAGTTGTCGATAAGAGCAGAGATTTCCATGCGCTTTTCGACCACGAGAGGGTGCTCACGGTTCATGGCGAGAGCTGCGACGTTATCCCTTTTCTCATTGACGAGCTTCACGATTTCGTCAACGATGGTGGCGTTTACTTCCTCCTCGGTGATTTCGCCTTGTAGAATCAGGAATTCAGCTGGGAGGACTTTCTCAATGATGGAAGTGATTTCATCGATTACGGGAGTGACCACTGCGGAAAAAAGGTCTTCTTTGCTATCGAAAAAGAAGTACAGTGCGCCTGTTGTTACGTCTGCGTTCTTGCAGATGACTCGCAGAGAGGCTTTATCGTAAAGGACACGAGAAAACTCTGCAGCAGCGGAGGCGACAAGATTCGCCTTTGTTGCTTCACTTGATGTTCCCGGTCGTCGTGTCATAGTTGGCTGCACCTCGCTCCAATTAGGTAGCAATGGAACGCTTGTGGTGGATTTAGGTGGCTGACTGCGCCAGAGAGTCGGCGTCGAAATCATTTCGATTAAAACGTAGCCGCTTTTGATATTGTACTGCAGAACGCCTGTTGGGGAAAATGAAAACATACCAAGCGGATGACTTTCAGGAACATTTAAGCATTGCCTTTGTTTTGGTTTGGCGATGTCATGCGCCTTTTCAAGTGAGTGAGCGATTGGAGCCTTGCCGCATGCTTCCGGGAGCTATTTTGCTCGCTACTGCCATCGTTTTCTCAATGGGCGAATGGACGCATTCGGGGTTTTGCAATAATTCAACGCTGTTCAGGCAAAAGCCATTACAATATAGAAGGATATGTATCGATTATCAATTGCGGATCCAACATGGCGCAGTCATTCGCGCCATGTTTTTTTGAACAAAGGGGACTCGGTGAGCGAATCCAATAACGACATCATGGTAAGCATCCAACATCTTTCCAAATCCTTCGGCGACACCCAGGTTTTGCGAGATGTGAACATCGATGTCAAGAAGGGCGAGGTAGTTGTCGTTTTGGGCCCCTCGGGCTCGGGCAAGTCTACGATGCTGCGTTGCATCAACCTTCTTGAAAAGCCGACGGGTGGTCACATCTTCATCGAGGGCGAGGAGATCACCGGTCCGTCCACCAACGTCGACAAGCTTCGCGAGCATGTTGGCATGGTATTTCAGCAGTTCAATCTTTTCCCGCATCTCAGCGCGAAAAAGAACGTCATGCTTGCGCAGCGCAAGGTTCTCAAGCGTTCTGCAGAGGAAGCCGAGGCCACTGCCATCAAGCAGCTTGAGCGCGTTGGCCTTGCCAATCGCGCCGACTTCCTTCCCGGCCAGCTTTCGGGCGGTCAGCAACAACGCGTTGCCATCGCCCGCGCTTTGGCAATGGATCCTCACGTCATGCTGTTCGACGAGGCTACGTCTGCTCTTGACCCCGAGTTGGTTCGCGGTGTTCTGGATGTTATGCGCGAGCTCGCGGAAGGCGGCATGACCATGGTCGTCGTCACGCACGAGATGGGCTTTGCCCGTGAAGTCGCCGACCGCGTCATCTTCATGGAGAACGGCGTGATCGTCGAAGAGGGCAGCCCTGCTGAGGTGTTCGACAACCCGAAGTCAACCCGTACCAAGGACTTCATTGGCCATATCAAGTAAAACGTAGGTTTGATTTCGCTGAGGGTTGATCGTCCTCATGGCTTACCCTTGAGGCTTATATGCGTTATTCAATTAATTGACGCTGTGCTTTCGAGCATGGCGTCAGTTCTTTTTCGGAAGGGTTTTCAGCAGAGCCCAGGCGCGTTGCTTGCCGGCGGGAGTGCCGATCATCTGCTCGAAGTTTTCGAAGGCAACGCCGCTGCGTCCCATCAAACGCAGGGGTGCGTTGGCGGTGATGGATACGAGGTAGGCTTGCGAAAGAACAGCGTTTGATTGCGCATCGGCGGCAATAATGATCACGGGGTCGAGCCCTTCGATCAAGGTGCGCACGGCATCGGGGTCGAGGCTGATGCCGTCAAATGAGATTGCGGCGAAGCAGCAAGTGCCTTTTCCGTAGCCCAATGCGGCAAAAGAGTTGTCCACGGCGGTGAATGCGGCATCGGTTGGATGGCTTTGCGAAAGATAGAGAGCGTATCCGCCGCTGGTTCCCTGAATGAAATCTGAGAACAAATCGATGGTTTCACGAAGCGGCGCGCCGAAAATGTTACCGCTTGGCATAATTTTCACATTCTTTCGAGTTGAACTGGACTATGCTCAATGCAAGCAGAAGAGCTTACGCAATCATAGCAAGCTCGGTGATTGATAGGAGTTGGAAAATGTGCACTAATGGAGTAAACACTGGCCAGTTCGAGCAGATGATCGACATGATCGATGACCACATCAAGGTGGAGCGTCGTTGGGCTCACAACATGGGCCACAACGCCGAGGACGCCGGTTTCCCGACCGTCGGCGAGAAGCTGCATCAGGTAATGGCTCAGCTCGACGCCGTCCGTGCTTTGCTGAGCGACGCAAAGGATGCGCTTGAGGACGATGCGGAATCTGCAGCGAATGTTCAGGTCAACCTCGTTTAAGAGCCTGCCATGAAGAACGATTTGATGCGTTTCTCGGTTGCCATGCCCGAGGACCTCTTGATGAGGTTCGACAAACTTGTTGCACGTCGCGGTTTGGCCAAGAATCGCAGCGAGGTTGTGCGCGATTTGGTTCGCGATGCCTTGGACGCCGACGAGTGCGGCATTCCGGGAACCGACGTCATGGCCACGCTGACCATCGTGTACAACCATCACGAGTCTGACGTTCAAGACAAGCTCACGGTCATTCAGCATTCGTATTTGCAGATGGTGGTGTCGACGACTCACGTTCACATGGACGGTGATAACTGCCTTGAGGTGATGATCCTTAAAGGCGAGGCATCCGATGTTCAAGATTTCGCCAATTTGGTCTTCGGCGTCAAAGGCGTGAAGAACGGCGGTTTGGTTACCACGGCGATCGAGCACTCCGACCATGAGGATGGCATCGAGCACGGTCATGCTCACGGGCATGTCCACGATCATGGAGATGGCCTCGCCCACTCTCACGATCATGTTCACACGCATGACCGACCCTATGCGAAGCCAACTTGCACACCCCTTGCATAATTGAGTGAGAACCGGTGAATCGTTGTTGGATTCCCGGCACGAAAGGAAGTGGAAATGGATACGCAGGTATTGCTTGGCCACGGTTCGGGCGGCACCATGATGAAGCGCATCATCGACGAGGTTTTCTTCGCCGCATATGCAGGTGAAGAGCTGATGCGCGGTGACGACGCAGCGGCATTGCCCGGTCCGAAAGAAGGCGAGCGCCTTGCGTTCAGCACGGATAGCTTTGTCGTCACTCCTCATTTCTTCCCTGGTGGCAACATCGGCAAGCTGGCTATTTGCGGCACAGTGAACGACGTTGCAACTTCGGGTGCTGTTCCGAAGTATCTGAGCTGTGGCTTCGTTCTTGAAGAGGGCTACCCGATCGAGGACTTGAAAAAGATCTGCCAGACCATGGCGGAAACCGCAAAGGAAGCTGGTGTGCACCTGGTCACGGGCGACACCAAGGTTGTTAACCGAGGTCACGGCGACGGCGTCTTCATTAACACCTCGGGCGTCGGTTTCATTCCCGAAGGCGTCGATTTGTCGGGAGCGCACTGCAAGCCCGGTGACAAGATCTTGGTCACGGGCACGCTTGGCGACCATGGCATCACCATCATGAGCTGTCGTGAGTCGCTTTCGTTCGCAGCTCCGGTTGAAAGCGACGCCGCCCCGCTCAACCACCTCATCGCTGAGGTTCTTGCGGCGGCCCCTGATACGCGATGCTTCCGTGATCCCACGCGTGGCGGCTTGGCATCGACTTTGAACGAGCTGGCCGAGCAGTCGCAGGTTGACATGCTTGTCAAGGAGGCGGACGTTCCCGTGAAAGACGCTGTTCTGGGCGCATGCGACATGCTTGGCTACGACGTTATGCAGGTTGCCAACGAAGGAAAGATGGTTTGCGTTGTGCCTGCTGATCAGGCCGAAGCGGCTCTTGAAGCCATGCGTGCCAACAAGTACGGTGTCGACGCCGCCATTGTTGGTGAGGTTGCCGAGATGGTTCCCGAGCGCGGTCCGAAGGTGTACCTGGAAACGCCGCTTGGCAGCAAGCGAATTCTGGACATGCTGGTCGGAGAACAGCTTCCGCGCATCTGCTAATCGGGCTGCGGTTGGATATTGTCGTTTTGCACAGTGTCTTCTACCTGCACCGTTACCTAACCGTAGACTACGGTCGCGGGTTAATCGCTCTGAACGCTTGACGCATATCCGTTACATGGTATCTTGCGCCTAGGGAAAACAGGGAATGCGTCGTGCGGCGGGGGTGCCGCATACGGTGAATTTCGACGATGACAAAACGTCGGATCGCATAGACGCTTACGAAGATCCGTGATGGCGAGAGGAGCGATCATGTCCCACCCGATCATTAACGCCGACGATTGCGTCGGTTGCGGCATCTGCGCTGATGCCTGCCCGCAGGAGGTCATTGAGATTTCCGGCGGTACTGCGGAAGTCGTCAACGAGGAGTCCTGCATCGCATGCGGCGACTGCCTTGAGGAGTGCCCTATGGGCGCTATCGAAGACGTCGTGGAAGACTAAACGGTCAACCGCCGCTTCAAGCGTGAACAGAAATAGGAGCCAGCAGCTTCAGTGCTGCTGGCTCCTTGTGTTTGCGGGGGGGGTGCTGGTGATGCGGGGTTTTCCGCAAAAAAGAGGTGCTGACCTGCGTCAGCACCTCGTAGTGCGTTTTCATCCCGTAGCCGGTTCCCTTATTTTGCCTTCTTGTCCTTCACGAGGAACACGACCATGAGCGTCTGAACAGCAAACAGGACGCCGATGATCAGGAATGCTACATGATAGCCTGCAAAAGTAACCTGCGCGGCGCTGACGGCGGTCTCTGCGGCGGCGGCATTGCCGGCGAACACGCTGGAAACGGCGGTCGAAATGGAGATCAGCAATGCAACGCCGAATGCGGCAGCAACTTGGTTCACGGTGCCGGAAACGCTTTGCGAATCGGGAACATCGTCGTTGTCCAGTGCGTTAACGCCCCATGTGTTGATGGGGTTGGAGGCAAAGCAGAAGCCAAGGTTGTACACAGCATACATAATGCAGACCAACGAGATTTCGCTATCTGCCTTGAGCACCGCCAGGATTCCTGCAGTGATTAACAAGATGACGGAGGCGAGCAGCATGGGTTTACGGGCGCCCATTAGGTCGTACAGTCGACCGCCGATCAAGCTGGCGATTGCAGCCACAATCGCACCGGGCAAAAGCGTAAGACCCGACACCGTCGCCGGGTGTCCCAGCACTCCCTGAATGTAAAGCGGCAGGATGGTTTCGAGGCCGACCAAAATCGCCTGAGCAATCAGCACGTAAATCACCGCAAGGCGATAGCGGAACACACCAAGAATGCGGAGGTTGAGCATGGGGTCGTCAAGAGACAGTTGACGCTTGCAGTACACGCCCATAACTGCAACGCCAACGACGACCATTGCGGCAGTGAACAGGTGATTCTGGGTAGAGCTGAACGTCGAGATGCCGTATAGAAGGCTGAACAGACCGATGGTCGACAGGACGACCGACAGCGCATCGAATTTCGAACGGCGGATCTTGTCATAGTTGGGCAGCACGAAGAACGCAAGGACGATGGTTGCGGCGGCTAGCGCGGCGACAAGGACGAAGATGATGCGCCAACCAACGTAGTCAACCAATACGCCCGAAAGCACCGGTCCGATTGCGGGCGCCACGCCAATGATCAGCCCGACCAAACCCATGGCCATGCCGCGGCTTTCCTTGGGGAATACCAGAAGAATGACGCTGAACACCATGGTCATCATGTAGCCGGTTGCTGCAGCTTGCATGATGCGGCCAAGAAGGATGACGGCGAAAACGGGCGCCACTGCCGCGGTTATGCTGCCGGCGGCGAACAGCGCCATGCCGAACAGGAACAGCTGGCGCGTGGTGAAGCGGCCCATCAGGTAGGCGGCAAGCGGAACGACGATGGCCTCGGTCATGCAGTATGCCGAGGTGAGCCACTGAACGGTTGCCTGGTCGACGCTCATGGTAACCATGATGGTCGGCAGGGCTGGCGTCATGAGGGTTAGATTCAGATAAGTGAGGAAGGCGCCAGATAGAAGCACGGCGACCAACGCGATGTCGTTTTTGGAAAGCTTCAAAGACATACGGAACACTCCTTGCCATGTCTGCTTCGAGTCTCGTTTGGTTGGCGCGAGAAAACGTCGGCCACAAACTTCTACAGCCTATCAGACAAGGGTGTTCTCGTACGTGATATCGGCAAATGCTTGAATATCAGTGAAAGTTTCTACGTTTTGACAGTAAAAAGCGCCCGAGTCGACATATCGAGCGCTTTCTGGGTTGTTGGTTCTTTTAATTATCGTAAGAAGCAACGGAGTTGATGAAAAGATGCCCGATTTCATCGAGCGACATGCCCTTTTTCAGCACGTAGCCGATTTTCATGGGATCCTCGTTCTCGATGGGGATGGAAACGACGTCTTTGGCTGAGAAGTCGTTTTGCATCGCAAGCTTCTCAATGCGCTTGCGTTCTTCGGCGTCGATGGGCCATGTGTCGATGTGGTTGTGCACGATTCCGTCGGTGATGACGCGACTCCATACGGTGTAGGCGTAACTGTCGGCGATGTCATTCACCAGTTGCGTGGGCGAAACCATAAGACCGTTCGGTACCGCAATGCCGTACGCCGTGCAGGAGGCAGCGGGTTTGTCGCTTCGTCCGTTACCGGAATCGTCGCTTTGGCGGAGCTCCAGATGCACGAACTGATCAAATGCGAAGAAGGGATAATCTGCAAGTTCCTCGTGCGAAACGGAACGGCGCCCGTGTTTTGCAAGGGGATGCGAAGGGCTGAACATGGCGAACAGCGTCGCATTCATGATCGGATAAAACTGGACGTCGTTGTCGGCAAGCAATTTCGCGATGACCTTGCGGTTACTTGAGCTTATGCCGATCAGTCCGACATCGGCCTTTTCGGCTGCGACTTTCGAAATGACGTTCGGTGCTCCGCAAAGATCCCAGGTGAAGTTGAAGTGTGCGCTTTCCGGTTTCGTTGCAAGCTCGACCAGGGCTTCCCAGGCAAAGCCGAACGATTGCGAGGCAATACGGAAGTTGTTCTTGCTGGGGAAGCCGATGATGAAGCGGCGCTCCAGGTCGTCCATACGGTTCACAACGCTTTGAGCGTAATGAAGGAACTCGGTTCCCAGAGGCGTGGGCGTGGCACCCTTGCGGCTGCGCGCAAGGATAGTGAAGCCCGTTGCGTTTTCCATTTGGGAAAGGGCTTCGGAAAGGGTGCTTTGAGAGATGCCGAGTTCGCGCGCGGCGTCGGTGACCGATCCAGTTTCGGCTGTTTTCATGAGATAGCGAAGTTGTTGAACGGTGATTCTGTTGTTCGCGGAGCGCATGGTCCCCCCCCCTGGTGCATGCGCCTAGTGTGCTGGCGAACGTATAGGCGCGCAAAGCGCTGTTTCTTTGGGCCCACTGATTGTATCAGTGAGTTGATCTTAATTTTACTAACGAATCGGGAATCCCGAATAGGAAAAATTTATATAGGCAAACGCGATGGCGACGTTCACAACTTCGGTCGCATCGCATGATACTATGCGGGCGTTCGAGTAAAACGAACTAGCGAAGAGGTAAATCGGAGTAACCGATATAAAGGAGGAGCAATGGGACGTCCGACAATTTTTCCTACGGGAACCACGCTTTACGAGCCCAGCAAGTGCGATAGCGGCTACACCCTGTTTATGGGTCGCCAGATCGGTGCGATCTTGATTAACATGAACGGCAAGGTGGTTCGCCAGTGGAAAGATTTCATGGGCATGCCCTGCAAGATGATCAAGGGCGGGCATATCCTTGGAAGTCTTGCAGCCCGCGATGCGGCAATCGCTTCGCAGGATTTCGCCGACGTTACCATGATCGACTGGGATGGCAATGTCGAGTGGACGTTCAACAAATATGATCACGTGAACGACCCCGACGGCATCGAGTGGGCCGCTCGTCAGCATCATGACTACCAGATGGAAGGCAACCCCGTTGGTTATCCGGTGCCTGGCCAGGAAGTTACCACCGACTTTGGCAAGATGTTGATCCTTACGCACAAGGATGTGAATAAGCCGAAGATCAGCCCGCATCAGCTGCTTGACGATTGCCTGATCGAGATCGACCGCGAGGGCAACATCCTGTGGGAGTGGAGCGTCATCGACCACTTCAACGAGTTCGGCTTCACCGAAGAGCAGAAGAACGCGATGTATCGCGACCCCACCATGCGTCCTACTGGTCAGGGCGATCTGTTCCATATCAATTGCGCAAGCTATGTCGGCCCGAACCATTGGTACGACGAGGGCGACGAGCGCTTCAACCCGCAGAACATCATCATGGACTCGCGCGAGTGCAACATTATGTTCATTGTTTCACATGAAACAGGTGAGATTGTCTGGCAGGTTGGCCCTGACTTCACCAAGACCCCCGAGCTGCGCATCTTCGGCACCATTATCGGTCCGCACCACACTCATATGATTCCGAAGGGTCTGCCGGGCGAGGGTCACATCATGGTCTATGACAATGGCGGTTGGGCAGGTTATGGTGCTCCGAACCAGTTCAGCAAGACCGGTCTTAAGGTTTCCCGCCGTGACGGATCCCGCGTTGTCGAGTTCGACCCGACCACCCTCGAGATTGTTTGGGAATGCAAGGGCGAAGAAATCGGCGCAACCGACGCTCCGTTCACCACGCATTATTTCTACAGCCCGCTGACTTCCGACGCGCAGCGCCTGCCTAACGGCAATACGTTCATCTGCGAGGGCACCAGCGGTCGATTCATGGAATTCACTTCCGATAACGAGCTGGTGTGGGAGTACAACTACCCGCGTCTGGGCTCTGGTCTGATTTACCGTGCCTACCGCATTCCGTACGACTGGGTACCTCAGCTGCCCGAACAGGAAGAGGTAGCTATCGAGCGTATCGACAACACCGAGTACGTGCTGCCTGGCGCGGAGAAGTTCGATCTAGAGGCCGATGGCGTTCAGGTTTCTGTCGAGGGTACGCGCGGCTTCGATAAGGGCTTTGCCAACTGCGTCGACAATAAATAAGGGATCGGTCGAAGCAGTTTGAAATTACGTGCGTTTAGGCGACGCGCGAAGGATGAGAGATATGCGGGCGTGTGAAGGGGCACGTCCGCTTGTTGAAAAGCAAAAGGAGTTGAAAATGGCTGAAGTACAAGCCGGGGCTGGAAAGAAGGAGTTCCTGAAAGCTGTCATCGTTTTGGTGATCGCGTTTTCTGGTTGGTTCATTCCTGCCCCTGCGCCCATGACCGAGATCGGTATGAGGTGCGTTACCGTGTTCCTGTCGATGATCGTTGGTTGGTCTCTGACGGGTCGCGCATGGCCCAGCTTGATGGGCATGCTGCTGTTCCCGGCAACGGGCGTTATGACCCTGAAGCAGTTCGTTGCTGCTGGTTGGGGTACTGACACGTTCCTGTTCCTGGTTGTCGCATTCGTTTTGGTTGGCTACCTGAAGGAAACCGGTGTCAGCCAGTTCCTGGCCAACTGGCTGCTTGGCAGGAAGTTCCTCGAGGGTCATCCGTGGCGCCTCATTGCGATGATCCTGTTCGCGACGTATCTGATTTGCTCGCTGGTTAACACCTTCGTCGGTATGCTGCTGATGTGGGAGGTTGTCTACGGCATCACGCACGGCATCGGTCAGAAGCCGCATGACAAGTTCCCGTCCATCATGGTTTTCGGCATTGCAATGCAGGGCGCATTCAGCCTTTCCGCTATGCCGTGGGGCGGTAACGCTATCGCCAATTTGGGCGTGTACGCCAACATCATGGGCGCGCCTGCCGACATGATCCAGTACGTGCTGTTCATGGTTCCGTTCGGCATTCTTGAAATCATGGTCTACATTGCGCTGACCAAGTTCATCTTCCGTTTGGATGTCACGCCTCTCAAGGAGTACAAGCTTGATGTCAGCGGTCAGGGAGAGCTTGCTCACGAGCTGAAGACCGCTTTGATCATGCTGGCTGTATTCGTTGTTCTGCTGCTTGCTCCCTCGTTCATTCCCAAGGGTTCCGAGCTTGCCGCGTTCTACAACAGCTTTGGCTCTGCGGGCATCGCTCTTCTGTTCTTCATCGTCATCACGCTGATGTACTACAAGAACAAGCCGGTTTTGAACTTCGCCGACCTTGCCACGAAGAACGTTCCTTGGAATATGCTCATGATGGTTGCCGTCATCCTTGCTATCGGTGGCTGCCTGATCAACGAGAAGACCGGCATCGCTGCGTTCCTGTCTCAGAACGTTGTTCCCGCACTTACCAGCGTTCCTAGCAGCATGTTCCTGTTGATCGTCATTGCTGTGGTTGTTCTGCTGACCAACTTCCTGATCAACATGGTTGTTGTCGCGATGTTCCTGCCGGTTATCATCCCAATTTGCGCCGGCATGGGTCTTTCGCCCGAGTTGGTTTCCTTCGGCATCATGTTGGCTTCGGTCAACGCCATCCTTACCCCTGCTGGTTGCGCAGCAAGTTCGTTGCTGTTCCCCAACAAGGAGTGGATCAGTGCCAAGGAGATTTACCAGTACGGCGTGCCGACTGTCTTGGTGAACACGGTGCTCATCGTTGTTTGGTGCTTGATGTTCCCGCTGTAACGGATGAGTTTTGATTAAGGTTCTAGTCGATAGGTTTCGGTTGGAATCGAGAAAGAACCCTCCCTTCCGTCGCCCCTGGCTCGTTAGAGCTGGGGGCGAATTTTGTTGGGGGGGGATGACGGGCTAGCGTTGGAAAGCGCACGTTATCGTGTTGGAAAAGAAATTGCCCGCGTTGTAATGGCGCGGGCGTGTAGCTGGTTTTAACAGTGATGGGTGTTAGATCCGCGAAATGCGTGTGAGGCTAGTCTAGATATGCGTGCTCTTTCATCCAGGCGATAAGCTCAAGAAGCGCAGGGTTTTCGTCGTTTGGGCGGTAGCCGACATATGCGGTGCCGGTCACAGGTTCAGTGAAGCTGTGTACAGTCATGTCATGGCGGAAGCTGCATGCGCTGTTGCTTTCAAAGCGGGATTTAATGCCCAGAACGATTTCGTTCGCCTTGAATTCCGAAAGATAGAATTCCTCGTTGGAGAAGCAGCTTTTAGTAACGAGTTTGAGGTCGATATTGTAATGCTTTGCGAGCTGTTTGCACGCCGCTGTCTGGTCGTCGACAAGTGGGCCGTCTTGGATTACTGCTACGCAGCCATTTAACTGCTGGAGATGAACGGATTCGATATTTGCGAAAAGCCCGTTTGTGGGAGCCCAAACCACCAATTCTTCTCGAGCAAAAGGAAAAATACTTGTAATCGAATTCTTCTCGACCTTCGACTACGTCAAAGCAGTCAATGGCGATGAAGCCAAAATCGATGCAGCCGTCTTTAAGCATTCGCGTTGTTGGATTTAAATCGTCTGCGACATGCCGAACAACGATGTCGGGATGCGCTTTGCCAAAAGCGTAGAGCTCGCGGTTGAAATAGTCGCATGGTTTTGCCAAAAAGATAGCCTTGTGCACTCGAACAACGTTTTGGTTGCTAGAGTGAAGTTGCTTGAGCTTTGATTTTACGTCGTCGTAGCTGCCAACGATAGACGTCGCATATTCCAGGAACAATTTACCTTCGCCGGTGAGAACATTCGATTGCCCCCTGTCGATTAGTTTCGCACCGAGATCTTTTTCAAGTTTGAAGATATGGGACGAGAAAGCCGATTGGGAAATGTTGATGGCGTGAGCCGTTTTACTGAAGCTCAGAGTTTTAGAGAATTCAACGAACTCCCTGATGATTTCGATGTCCATGTAATCCTGCCTGGAAATGAAAAAAAGCTATCTCAAAACGAGATTAGTCTATCCGAAAACAAGATAGCGAGACCGCAAAAGCAAAAGAAAGCATCATCAAATAGAAGTCTACCCATTAAAGCGAATCCGAAATAATGACTGACTAGGGAGATTTTGGAATCGTTAATTATAGAGAGGGGAGAAAATGGCAGAAGACAATTCGGGTGCCGGTAAGAAAGAGCTGCTTAAAGCCGTTGTGGTTTTGGCGATTGCTCTTTCGGGTTGGTTCATTCCCGCAGTTCCGCCTATTACTGAGATCGGAATGAGGTGCATCACCGTATTCCTTTCCATGATCATCGGTTGGTCGCTTTCGCCGCGTGCGTGGCCTAGTTTTATGGGCATGCTGCTGTTCCCGGCGACGGGCGTTATGACCCTGAAGCAGTTTCTGTCGATAGGTTGGGGTTCGGACTCCTTCTTCTTCTTGGTCATTGCTTTCGTTTTGGTTGGCTATTTGAAGGTAACGGGCGTTAGCCAGTTCCTGGCTAACTGGCTGATGAGCCGCAAGTTTATCGAG